>Ga0335083_10003618_pt1 | contig 19942 bp, 11 predicted proteins | sample Lox_Sample_42_FD_206716 | JGI IMG/M metagenome (GOLD analysis project Ga0335083, IMG submission 206716) | Soil microbial communities from Loxahatchee National Wildlife Refuge, Florida, United States - Lox_Sample_4.2 | ecosystem: Environmental > Terrestrial > Soil > Wetlands | place: USA...
CTGCAACTCTTGCGGATTTATCGTGCGATTGACGATCCCCGGTAACGCTTCATCGTTGGAAATAACCGGTGCGGCGGTCGGCAGGGCTGGCAATTTACTCGCGATTGTCGGCTGACCAGTAAAAACCGTCCACTGCATTTGCCGCGCCGCCACACTCGCCAAGGGAACCAGCCCGCAGGCCGAAAGTGCCACCAGCAGCAACCATGCCCGGGCCGCACTTTGCCGCACCAGGTATCGCGCCGCCAGCCAACCGCAGGCGCCAATGAACGTGCTTTGCCACAGGGCGTCGCACACGAGACGCTGCCAACCGCCGGCCGGCAACAGGGAGAATAAGTGAGTCATGCGGCACCCCCTTTCGCCATTTCTTTACGTCTTTGTTCGATCAGTTTCCGCAGTTCTTTCAGCTCCTCGTCCGTCAGCCGCGTGTCGTCGAGCAAACTGGCCAGCAGCAATCGCGGATCGCCGCTGAATGCCGTGCGCAGCAGTTCCTTGAGCGTCCGTCCGCCGACTTCTTCCCGGTTACGCGTGGGGTAATACACATGAGCCCGGCCGGCCACACGGTGCCTCAGCCAGCCCTTGCGCTGGAGTTTTTGCACCGCGGAAAGCACGGTGGTGTACGTGATGGCCCGCCGGTGGCTGATCGCCTGATGCGCTTCGGCAACCGTGGCTTCGCCGCGGCTCCAAACGAATTCCATCACCTCGCCTTGCAGCGAACCCAATCCGTGAACGTGCTTGGTCATAAACGCCTCCTGGCCGGACGTGCATTATCTACGTCGAATCGACGTACGTTGTTATAACGTAGGTGCATTAAGACGTCAAGTCGATTTTTAATTTACGGAAAAAGAACCAAAACATCGTCGGCCGCCCGCTAGGTCACCAGCCGGGCCAGGCTGAAATAGACCAGCAACGTGATCATGTCGGCCGTGGCCAGGGCAATGGGGCCGGCCGCCACTTGGGGGTTCCGCCGCAATATGCGCAGCACATTGGGCATGGCCACGCCAATCAGTGCGGCCACGGTCATTCCGCCGGTTATGCCCACCAGCAGGCAGATTGCCACACGAGGATTGCGCAGCCAGACGATTGAAACCGCTGCCACCAGCGCGGCGCTGACGCCGCCCAACATGGCCCCCACGAATAACTCCCGCCGTAATTTGGTCCACAATCCTTCCAGCGTGGGCGGTTGGCCATGCAGCCATTGCAATGTCAGACTGACCGATTGAATGCTTACGCTTTCGGACAGGCCCAATACCACCGGCACAAACATAGCCAGCGCCACAACGCGCTCGAGCTCCGCTTGGAAAATGCCCGAGATGAAGGCCGCCGCAATGCCCCCCACAATGTTGCAAATCAACCAGGGAAAGCGGCTGCGAAATGCGGCCATCGGCCGCGCCAACTGCGCTTCGCTCAAATGCACGCCGATCAGTTGAAACAAATCTTCGCTCCGCTCCGCCGCTTCCAGCTCCGTGCGCCCCTCCGTATACAATCCCACATCGACGACACCCAGCAATCGCCGTTTGCCGTCCACAATGGGAAACGCCAGCAAGTGGTGCAGCGCGAACAATTCGAAGGCTTCCAACACCGTGGCGGTTTCCGGAACCGTGATCACCTCGCGAATCATCATGTCGCCAATCGAAGTCTCCAACGGGCTCAACAGCAATCGCCGCGTGGGGACGACCCCCACCAATCGCCCATCGTCATCCGCCACGTAAAAATAGATGATGCGGCCAACCGTCGGATTTTCTCGAATGCTGGCCAGAGCCTGCCCCACGGTTTGATGTTCTTTGATCTGGATAAAATCGTACCGCAGGTGCCGCAGCACCGAATCGTCCAGGGCTACTTTCGCCGGTCGCACATTCATGGGTTACAGCCGCCTCTTTTTTCTTTCCAGCCAAGTGAACCTGGGAAGCCGGCCACCGTCTATCTGTTCGATGTCAATGCGCTGGCCGTGGTGACAACACAAGAATTCGCTAGTTTTGCCGCAACACCGCAAACATAATAGAATGGCCGCAACATTTATACAGAGAAACTTCATGTTACCCAACCCAAGTCGTCGTCGGTTGCTCAGCGTCGTATTGTTTCTGTTGTGTTCCGCCTGGCGCGCGGCGGGCGCCAATGCGGAATCAACCAAACCCATCGAGCTGCAGGTCGACGCCAGCGAAGCGCCCCGCCGCTTGTTTCACGCCCGGCTGATCATACCCGTTAAGCCCGGTCCGCTGACGCTCTGTTATCCGCAGTGGATACCCGGCGAACACGGCCCCAACGGCCCCATCAACGATTTGGCAGGTTTGAAAATCGAAGCGGCCGAAAAGCCGCTGCCTTGGAAGCGGGACGATGTCGATCTGTACTCCTTTCACATTGTGGTGCCCAAGGGAGTCGATTCCATTCAAGTTTCGCTCGATTACCTGGCGCCGGGCACTGACGATGCCGATCGTTTCACCAGCGTTCCCACCACGCCAAATATGGCGATCATCCATTGGTACACGTTGCTGTTGTATCCCCAGGGAAAAGCCGCGCACGACATTCCAGTACACGCCAAACTTACGCTGCCTCCGCAGTGGAAATTGGCCACGGCGCTTCCGCTGGAAACTGAAGCAGCCCCCACCACGACGTTTCAAACCGTGCCGTTGGAAACGCTGGCCGATTCGCCAGTTTTGTGCGGTCGCTATCTGAAGGAAATTTCGCTGGGCGCCTCCGGCGGCGCTCCGCATTGGCTGGAGGCGGCCTGCGACAGCGCCGAAGGCCTGCGGGCCAGCGATGAAGTCGTGGACGAATATCGCCGGCTGGTCGCGGAGGCCCAAGCCTTGTTCGGCGCGCGGCATTATCGTTCGTATCGCTTCCTGATGGCGCTCAGCGATAAAATGCCCCACGGCGCCGTGGAACATCACGAAAGCAGCGACAATCATCTTCCGGAGCGTTTTTTTCTCGACGAGAAGTATCGCAAGCAAGCCACCGCCTGGGTGCTGGCCCACGAGTATGTGCATTCTTGGAACGGCAAGTATCGCCGGCCCGAAGGCTTGGCCACGGCCGACTTTCAACAGCCGATGCGCACCGGCATGTTATGGGTTTACGAAGGACTGACCGAATACCTGGGTTTTGTGCTGGCGGCGCGCAGCGGCCTATACACGCCGGAGCTTTCGCAAGAAAACTTCGCCGTGATTGCCGATTGGGCCCAAAACCGCAGCGGCCGCGATTGGCGTCCGCTGGTCGATACCGCCGTCGCCGCGCCGTTTTTGTACAAAGCGCGGGGCGATTGGTCCAGTCTGCGGCGCGGCGTCGATTTCTACAACGAGGGCGCTTTGCTATGGCTCGATGCCGACACGCTCATCCGTGAAAAAACAGGCGGCCGCAAAAGCCTTGACGATTTTTGCAAGGCCTTTTACGGCGGCGCCGATGGTCCGCCCGAAGTGAAACCTTACCGCTTCGACGACGTTGTCGCCGCGCTGAACGCCGTCCTGCCTTATGACTGGAAAACGTTTTTGGAAGATCGCTTGAACACCGCCGGTTCGCCGGCGCCGCTGGACGGCCTGACACGCGGTGGTTGGAAGCTGACATATTCCGACAAGCCCGGCGATTTGATCAAAACCCGAGACGAGGCGGCCAAAAGTTCCGATCTGCACAGCTCGCTCGGCTTCATCGTGAATAACGAGGGAGCCATTTCCGATGTCCTGCCCGGCAGTCCGGCGGCCAAAGCCGGCGTTGGTCCCGGCATGAAGTTAATCGCCGTCAACAACCGGCGGTTCACCACCGAGCGCCTCCAGGACGCCGTCGCAGCCACGAAATCAGACGAATCAAAACTCTCGCTGCTGTTGGAAGACGACGATTTCTTCCATTCGGCCACACTGGAATACGACGCTGGCCTTCGCTATCCACATTTGGAGCGCGTGGCAAATTCGCCCGATCGGCTCAGCGACATCTTCCAGCCCCGGGCGAAAACGGCGAAATAAAACCCGCGGCTGCGCCCGGCCCGCTCACGCTGCTGCAGCCCCGTAAAATCAAGCCCCGCTGCGTCGCAACCGCGCCGCCCTCCGGCCAGTTTGCCACAGTAGCAGCATTCCATACGCGCCCAGCACCAGTACCCCCAGCGACAGCAAACCCGTTAGCGCCACACCCGCGGCCGCCGTAAAAAACTGCGACAAAAACAGCGATGAATACACCATCACGTCACCTGTATGCAAGGCGCGATGTGCGCCGGATGAGAAAAGAAAACCCGCCACAGCCCTAAGCCAACCTTTCTTCTCTAGCAAAGCCGGACTCGCTATGTCAACGATTTGACAAACCGCACATATGTTATTTCGCAAAAATAATAAATCCCGCGTCGGGTCGTGTGGATGCCGCAAAATCTACCGCCCTCACCCGCCGGCCAGCGGTTTCCATTCGCACCGGGCATATTCTATGATTAAGCTGTGGTCGGATGAAATGCTGGGCCGCGACGCCCGAACGGGCTTAGAACCTTTGCGAACATTTACCCACACGGAGCATTCAACAACGTGGCAGGAATCAAACGCATCCTCGTGACCGGCGGCGCCGGATTTTTGGGTTCCCATTTGTGCGAGCGCCTGGTAAACGACGGCCACGACGTCGTCTGCGCCGATAACTTCTTCACCAGCCAAAAAACCAACGTCGCTCCGCTTCTGGAACGCCCCAATTTCGAATTGCTCCGCCACGACATCATCCAACCCCTCTTTCTGGAAGTCGACGAAATCTACAACCTCGCCTGCCCCGCCGCCCCGGGGCACTATCAATACAACCCGATCAAAACCATCAAAACTTCCGTCATCGGCGCCATCAATCTGTTGGGCATGGCCAAGCGCTGCCGGGCCAAAATTCTCCAGGCCTCCACCAGCGAAATCTACGGCGATCCAGAAGTCCATCCGCAGCCCGAGTCTTACCGCGGAGCCGTGAACACCCTCGGACCACGCGCTTGCTACGATGAAGGCAAACGCGCCGCCGAAACCCTGTTCATGGATTACCACCGCATGAACCGCGTCAACATTCGCATCGTCCGCATCTTCAACACTTACGGACCCCGAATGCACCCCTACGATGGCCGCGTGGTGTCCAATTTCATCCGCCAGGCGCTGGCGGGCGAAAACATCACCATCTACGGCGACGGCAGCCAAACCCGCTCGTTCTGTTACCGCGACGACCTCATCGACGGCATGCTCCGCATGATGAACACGCCCGACGATTGCATCGGACCCATCAACTTGGGCAACCCCGACGAATTCACCATTTTGGAGTTGGCCCAGTTGGTCATCGAATTGACCCGCTCCAAGGCAAAGTTGGTCTACAAGCCGGCGCTGCCCGACGACCCCGCCAAACGCCGTCCCGATATCACCCTGGCCCGCGAAAAACTCGGCTGGCAGCCCCGCATCAAACTGCGCGAAGGGCTGCAAAAAACCATCGACTGGTTCCGCACCATCGACCTCAACCAATACCGCGCCCCCACGCCGAATTATTGAGCCGAATCATTGGTTGGGCTGGACGAGTTGTCGGCCGTGGATTTTGCAGGCGACTCTCTCTTTTTTTAACCCGCCCGTTCGCTTCCGCCGGAACCCTGTGGTATCATCAGGGTTGAATGAACAGGGGGCCAAAGCGCAACTCATGTCGATGTAGTGGTCCCGGCGCGCCGGGGTCTTCAGCCGCTCGCAGGTCGCTCGGGCCAGCGACTTCGATGTGACAAGCGCTTTCATGCGAGGAGAAAGGCGCCCATTCTCATGCCGGGCCTGATGAGGGCGCTATTTTCCCCAATTCAGAGGAGGCACACTCGATGCGTTCCACAATTTGTATTGCGGCAACCACCGCCTTGGCTCTGCTGCTGCTCGCAGGCAACGCCTACGCCGCCGACGGCACTCCACCAAAACATGAGCAGCATGCCAACCCCGCGACCATTGCCCAGCACATGCTCGAACGGTTCGACACCAATGGTGACGGCAAGCTCGACGCCAACGAACTGTCTGCCGCCTTAGAGCAGCACCAGGAAAAACACGCCACCGCCGCCAAGGTCGTCAAGGCCGGAAAAACCGCCAAAGGATCGGGGGCTGTCTCCGACACCGCGCGGGCCGAAGCACTCATCAAACGCTTCGACACCGACGGCGACCACAAGCTGAACGAAGCCGAACTGCAAACCATGCTCACCACTTTGCAAGCCGCCCACGCCGCTCACAAAAAACCCGCCGCGGCAAGTCTCTAAATCGTTTCACCGGATAGCGGTCACGCATTGAAGTCTAGCGTAGCTTGCGCGCACAAAAAAACCGCCGGGCGAGGCTTGCTCGCGCCGGCGGTGGTTGATTCAAAGTGACGGACCAAAGTGCCCCCTCACCCCAGCCCTCTCCCGCAAGGGGAGAGGGAGAAAGCAGGGCGCAACGCCGCTAATAACTCTGCGGCTCACCCCCGTTTCGCGTCACAACCCACAAATACATGTTCGGGTCCATAGCGTCGTTCAATCCGTCCACGTGGCCGTCGCCAAACACGTGGTTCACAACTCCGCCCGCGTGGTTGCTGCTGGGCCCCCACAATCGAGGATAAATGATGTTAGGATCAGCATTAACATAATTGGCCGGCATATAACACGCATTGAAGTTGGACGCAGTCGGACCCCAATTCAAGGCGGAGCCGTTTGGGTTCGTCGCAGGAGGAGTACCGCCAGTGGCCGCCGCGATTAAATGCCCCTGCACCGCCAAACCATTCAGGGTTTGTATGGTCGCCAGAGCCACTGTTACTGTAATGGCGGCGCCCGTCGAATCGCCATGCCGGGCGGCAACTAGCCAGTTTGTGGAACCATCGTACCAGGAGGCCAACCGCCGTTCTCGCGTTTCAGCCGCCAAGGGCACTTTGGAAGCGCCGTCGCCGCTTTCCAAGGCCGCCAATTTACGCCCCTGATCGAACGCCGTGCCGCGCCACTGCATGGCGCCGTCATTGCCCGTAGAATCCATGCTCTTCGTCGGGGCTCCGGCGGCAGAGGTCTCTGCAGCTGCTCCACTCACAATGCCGCTCCCGTAAACGTGCGTACCGGCCATGGCGCTGTAGTTGGTAACCGCCACGCCAGCGGCGCCGCCCTGGAAGCCGAATCCATTCGCATTGGAGTAGGTTGCAACAGGCGTACCCGTGGTCGGAGTTCCCGCGCTGCCCGCTCCGGTCGGAGAGGTATCGATCGTCGGATCGCCGGCAAAACTTGGGCACTGAAATTGCTTCAATTGCGTGGTCGAAGCGTGCGGAAAGCTGGTTACCGCGGAAGTTCCCGGACTGCCGTTGACCACCGAAGTATTAAATGCCGACAACAGGAACTTTTGCGAGTTGGTCGAAATGTTTTGGTACAACGGCGTTTCTTCCAATTGCGGTAAAATTAACACGGCCCAACTGTACGCCGCAGCGCCGCCGGTCCATTGGCCAGGGCCTGTTGCCGCGGTCGCAGCGCCAACGGCGCCGGGGGTCTGCACGGCAAATGCAGGAGCTGTTGATCCCGGCACAACCACGCTGGTTTGAATGGGCGGCAACGCCTTGCGCGTATCTTCATAATTCAACAATGCCAGGCCAAGCTGCTTCATGTTATTGGAACACGCGTTCCGATTGGCTGCTTCGCGGGCTGCCTGGACCGCCGGCAACAGCAGGGCAATCAAAATACCGATGATGGCAATCACCACCAGCAGTTCGACCAGCGTAAACGCAGATTGCATCCGCGGGCTTGCCGCGCCACGAACTTTGCGCCGGCCGACGAGGGTCGAGGCTCGTCTTTCGAGAGAAGCTGACATACCACACCTCCTGGAACAAAAAAATGAAAAAAATGAAACCGGGACATACCGAGTTCCGAGCGGAACCACGGGGCGTCCCTAAACTCCGTCCCCTGGGCGTCGGATCGACGCCATACCACTAACGCAAGCCGTAGTCTATAGTTGTGATAACTGCTTGTCAATGTTTTATCCCAAAACGGCGCCAAGTAAATTGCCCTAAAAGGCAAAAATGCTCGATTGCCCCCTGCTGTGGTTAGTTTTGTCCGCGCCCGCTTTCGACTTCTGGTTGTTCCAAGGCAGCGGCCTGTTTCGCCTAATTTGAGCCACACTGCATGAAATATAAGTGCTTTTCAAGCTCCCCCCGGTTGCACTTTACGGCACAGATTTCCGCCGCCCTGGTCATCAACCTGTACGGGCTGGCGGCGGTCGCCTTCGCCGGCGGCGGTCCGGAAAACGTCTTGCTCGTCGTCAACTCCGCCGATGCCGGTTCCAAAACCATCGCCAACCATTACGTGCAATTGCGAAACATCCCCCCCGGAAATGTCGTCTACCTCGATCCCAAAACTTGGAACGGCTCTGACGCTCGGATCGATGTCGACGCCTTCCGCGAAAAAATAATTCGCCCCCTCGTTGCCGAAATCGAAAGCCGGAAGCTCCAAACACAAATCGATTACATCATCTACTCATCCGGATTTCCCTGGGCCATCAATTTCAGCGCCGATTTGCCCCCCGCCGCCCGCAGCTCGCAGTTGTTTCAAAACCCCGAGGGTTCACTCAGCGGGTTAACTTACTTGCTGTATGAGGTGGCGCAGAAAAACGTTGGCGAATATGCCGGTTTCACTTCCAACAACTACATGCGCTTGCGCGATCAGTTGCAGGGCAAAACTTACGAAATCCCCGTCGGCGCCCAAACCGGATCCAAAGGACTCATTCCCGGCGCTCCGGACACAGGCCCCAAAATTGCAACCGGTCCGGTCAACGAAAGTTCCATCGGCTCCCACGGCTTCCGCAGTTGGTATGGTTGGGACGACTCCGGCGATTTGGAAGAAGCCGGCGGCAAACGCTACATGCTTTCCACCGTGTTGGGCGTAACTTACGGCCGCGGCAACTCGTTGAACGAAATCATCAGCTATTTGCAACGCAGCGCAGCCGCCGATGGTACTTTCCCGCAGGGTACGATCTACTTCATGGATAATGCCGATATTCGCTCGCAAACCCGCAAGCCCGCCTTTCAATTCGCGGTCGATCTCCTCCGTCGCTTGGGAGTGAAAGCCGAAATCATGTCCGGCGCGCTCCCCCAAAATCGTCCCGACGTTCAAGGTTTAATGACCGGCGTCTCCGATTTCAACTGGCCGGCCTCGGGCAGCGCCATTCGCCCCGGCGCCATTTGCGAAAACTTTACCAGCTTCGGCGGAATTTTCGACGCCAACGCTGGCCAAACTCCCCTCTCCGTGTTTTTGAAGTACGGCGCCGCGGCCAGTTCGGGAACCGTAGCGGAGCCGTTTGCCTTCCAGAATAAATTTCCGTACGCCATGATTCAGGTGCACTATGCCCGCGGCTGCTCGCTGGCCGAAGCTTTTTATCAATCCGTCTACGCTCCCTACCAATTGATCATCGTGGGCGATCCCCTGTGCCGCCCCTGGGCCAACATTCCACAAGTTCAAGTTGCAGGCCTGGCCGCCGGCGATGTGCTCTCCGGAGTGGTTACCATCCGGCCGACGGCCAAGCTGCCCCAGCCGGGCGCCGTCGATCGATTCGAACTGTTTCTCGATGGCGTGCGCATCGACACGACCAACGCCGACGATCCGCTCAAGCTCGATACGACAAAATCTTCCGACGGCTATCATGAGCTGCGCATCGTGGGAATCGAAAACAGCGCCATCGAATCGCAAGGCCGCCTGATCCTGCCCGTCCAATTTAACAATTACGGAAAGACCATCACCTTCGAAACCTCACCGCAGCAGCGCGTCCGGGCCGGCGGAACCATTAAACTTTTCGCCAAAGCGCCGGGAGCAAAAGGAGTGGCGTTTTACCATGACGACCAAAGCCATCCCGTAGCCAAATTTGCCGGCGCGGATGGCGAAGCCACGGTCGATGCCGCCCTGCTTGGCGAAGGCCCCGTGACACTCCAGGCGGAAGGCTGGGAATCGGGCGGCAGCGGGCCCTTCGTCTACTCCACGCCGATTACATTGACCATTGAAGGCCCTGAGCCGAGGGAAGAATCCGCCGCCGCAAAAACTCAAAGCCGCAAGGCAAAGTTCGAACAGTAATCGCTTGCGGTTTAGCAGCGAGCCCAAAGCGAGCGGCCGGGCGTCTCATAACTTCACATCATGCACGAACACTTCATGCAACTGGCGCTGGCCGAAGCCGAAGCGGCGCTGGCCGAAAACGAAGTCCCCATCGGCGCCGTCATTGTGCATGGCGAGCGGGTGATCGCCGCGGCCCACAATCAGCGCGAACAATTGCGCGACCCTACCGCACACGCCGAAATGATCGCTCTCACTCAGGCCGCCCAAGCGCTGCAAAGTTGGCGGCTGGAAGGCTGCACGTTGTACGTCACGCTGGAACCCTGCCCCATGTGTGCCGGGGCGATTGTTCAGGCCCGCCTGCCCTTGGTCGTGTACGGGGCGGCCGACCCCAAAGCCGGCGCCGTGGCCACGCTGTATCAAATGCTCAGCGACAAGCGGTTAAATCATCAAGCGCAAATCGTGCCCGGCGTGCGGGCCCAGCAATGCGGCAAATTGCTCACGCGCTTTTTCGAAGCGCAGCGAAAGCTGGGAAAAAAGTAAGCGGAAAGTAGGTGCATAAAGCCGCGACCGTTGGTCGCGCGAACTTACGATCAATTTGCCATTCGATTCGACGGAAACGGCCAACTCCCGTCACCGATTATCGCTGTGCCCACTGCCGCTTCAACGCGACCAACGGTCGCGGCTTTATACAAATGCACGACGTCGCTTAGCTACCAATCCCTACCTGTAATCCGCGTCGTTGAGAATGTAGTTGGCGTTAATCGGGGTCACGTACGCTCCCGATCCATTCACAGCGCACATTTGCGAATGCTTGCCGTCGGGCGTCATCAACTGCTCGTATACCCAGTAATCGATGTCATCTCGCAGGAAAAAGCATTCGCCGCCGGCAGTCGCCACGTTCACGCCGCTGCCGTGCGAACTGGACGGACGAGAATAGTAATAACCGTACGAAGCATTATTCTGTGGATAATTGCCGACCAATTTCCGATACAGGTCGCCATCGATCCGCCGCGGATCGCTCGGCGTTGTATGGTCCGCCACGCGCGGGTCCCACACAAAACCGATATCCGCTTCGAATGAATTCGCAGACGTCATTGCTTCTGTTGCCGTGACCGCTTGCGGCACATGTGGATATAGATTGGCATTGAAATTTGTTCCCTGCGGCGGATAGTACACGCGATATAAAAATCCATTGGCGACGTCCCGGCTCGTGGGCATGAAGTTTTCCGAAAACATCAGCGTGTTGCTGGCGCCGTCGGGAATGTGGTCCAGCGACGAACTGAGTTGTGCCGGCCCATTATAACCCTGTGAGTTCTGCGAGTAGTGATCGTAAAACATGCCGTTGGTAGAACGCGCGGTGCTGGCTGCCGCCGGGAGAATGCTATCGACGACAGTCGCCACACCGTTTGTCCCCGTGTTGGCCGAAAGCGTTGCGGTATTATCCGGAATGCCGCAATTCGCCACATAAGACAATGGCGTGGGATTGACTGAGGCATCTTCCGGCGGGTCGCTCGGACAAACAAACAGCGAAATGTACGGCGTGGCCGGAGCCGGCGTAGTTACCGTCGCCGGGTCAGAAGTCCACGTTTGATAAACATCGTTCCGCTCTATTTCCGGGAGCAACATCATGGCCCAAGTTCCCAAGCGGTTCTGCACTGTCGTAGAACTGGATTTCCCAATCACGTTCACATAACCAGGCAGCTCGCGGTGCCGTTCGTTGTATTTCGCCGCCGCGGTCGACAACTGCTTCAGGTTATTCAAACACACGCCACGCCGAGCGCTTTCTCGAGCAGAGTTCACGGCCGGAATCAATAGCGACATCAACAGGCCAATGATGGTGATTACCACCAGCAGTTCCACCAACGTAAATGCTGTGCGGCGAAGGGCAAGCCGCCCACAGCCGACCGTCTGCCGACGGGCTAAACCGGCGAAGCGGAGCCGACTCGAAGGCCGAAAATCGGCGCGCGCAGCGAAGTGCATCTTCATGGCGTGTTCCTCTGGCAACAAAGCGTAACCCCAGGCCCGGCCTTGATATTCTATTCTCTCAGATTCCTACCGTCACGTCGAGAGTTTGAGGTTGTAGCTCGTGGCCTAATTCGGAAATTGTGGTCGTCCCGACGCGGCGGAATCCCCAGTCGCCTCCATTTTTTCGCGGATAAAACGCCTGCGGACCCGGCGCGCCGGGGTCGCTGCAACCTCAATAATTTTTGCACCGTCCCACGACCGACAGATATCGCCGGCTTGCGGTATCACTGAACCAACGCCTTCGTTGGCCGTACTACTATGTTGCCCCATTCCGAGCAAGCTTTAAGTTCTTGCTGGTTCTAGGTATACTGAGGTTTTATTCGCCTGTTTGCCGTTCTCTTTTCCTTCTTGTCTAATTGTATAATCGCACCTGTTCCCTCTGCCGCGGCAATATGCCCCCGCGCATGTGCCAAGCAGGGAATTCGGCGGCACACCGCAGGAGCATGAGCTTTGCTACCGCTCGGCCAAAGGCTGGCGTTTGTTGCCCTCTGGACACTGATTCTGACAGTGCCCTTGGGGGGCCAAAAATACGCGCTGGCCCAGGAAAAGGCTCCCCTTCAGGAAATCCCTGCTCCCGCTCCCGAATCTCCCCCCGCGACTGCCGAAAAACCTGTCGCCACAGCCGGAAGCCCGGAAGCCAAAACGGAAGCTCCTCCCGCGCAACCGGAAGATGCTTCCACCCCCTCGTCGGTCGCCGCGGAGCATATTCCGGCAAACGCCCCCGTGGTGGAACAGCCGCCCGTTTATTACGTCCGCGACAAACAGGGCCGGTTAGTCCCGCTCCTGGGATTTTCCTCCGAGGAAATTCTCGAATACCTCCAGCAAAAGAAATCCGGCCAACTTCCTCTGGCCGCGCCCAAGCAGTACAGCCTGGAACAACTCGTGATCACCGGCCAAGCGCACGGCGACCATGTCGAACTGACCGCCGATTACAAAATCCATCTCGACAATGCCGACGGGGTGAACGTGCCGCTGCTGAACAGCGGCGCAGTGCTGCAAGAGCCAATTGCTTTTCATGGCGATGCAGAACATCAATTGCAATTCGATTCCGCTACCGGTTCCTACACACTGCGGCTGCGCGGCGCGGCCGGATCGGAACAACATGTCAGCTTGAAGCTTGTCGCCCCCTTGAAATCACTGGCCGCGCAATACCGCCTGGAAATCAATCTGCCCACGGCGGCCGCTTCTCGGTTCACGCTCCTGGCGCCGCAAGCGCCCATTGAGCTGGTCAGTCACGCTGGTTGCACAATGGCCGAGGTCAAACCCCTTACCGACATCGCAGTGCCGACTAACTCCGCACCTCCCACACAACAGCAACACAATCGCTCCGAAATAACTTTGTGGGGACTCGGAGGAGCGCTGTCGTTGGCCTGGCAAGAACAAACCGCCGGCAGCGCCGCGGCAGTCTTGGAAGCCACCGGCCAGGTCTTTGCACAAATCGACAGCCGCAGCGTTCAGTTCGATGCCCTCCTCACCGTTCGCGGCTTCGGCGCCCAGTTCGATAAGTTCCACGTCAAGCTGCCGCCGGGCGCGCAGCTTACCGGCGGCGCGCCCCTCGGAGCAAATTACACCCTCACGGCCACCGCTCAGCCCAACGTCACTCCGCCCACAGGCGCCGGCAGCCCGCTCAACGCCGATCCATCAACGGGAAACAATCCTCAAACTCCTCCCGGCGAACAATCCGACGCACAATGGGTTGAGGTCCAACTGGCACAACCCACTTCCGAACCGGTCGACGTGCACATCCAGGCCGAACGTGCTTACGACGTCACCAAGCCAAACCAAACCCTGGAGCTGGCCGGTTTCGAAATTCAAGAGGCCGCGCCCCACCGGCAATGGGGACACCTCGCCGTCGCCGTCGTCGGCGATTGGCAGTTGGGTTGGACAGAACGAAATCGAGTCCGGCAAATCGCCGAGTTGCCCGAACCCTTGCAACGCAAAGGCGTCGTCGCCGGCTTCGAATATTTCGGTCAGCCCGCTTCGCTGACCGCGCGCGTCATGCCCCGCAGAACGCGCATCAGCGTCGAACCGGAGTACGTCTACTTGGTCCAACCCCGCCAGTTGAAGCTCGAAGCGCGGCTCAAATACACCATCCGCGGCGCCAAAACTTCCACCTTGGAAATCGCCCTGCCCGGTTGGGAGCTCGACGATTGGGGTCCCTCCGACATGGTCGATGTCAACGCCGCACCCCCGAATCACGCCGCTTCCTTTGCCGTGCCGCTGTTGCAAGCCACCTCGGGTGAATTCGAAATCACCCTCAAAGCACACCGCGATTTGCCGGCCAACACCTCGCGGGTGGAAATTTCTCTGCCACTGCCCACGGCCGACGTCATCGGCCCGGCATTGGTGGCTCTGGTGCCGGCCGACAACGTCCGGCTGCGAGCCAGAGACGATGAATTGCAAGGCCTGGTTCATCCTTCCGTGCCGCCCCGATTAACGCTGCCTTCCCGCGAGCAAGCTCCGTTGCTGTACCGCGGCGAGCAACCGCAGGCCACATTCGTCGGCGACTTGGAACAACTGCCTCAAGCAATCTCCGCCGCCGTGCATAGCGAGCTGAAACTGAAACGTGACGTAGTGAGTGTCGAACAACAATTCACTTATCGCATCGAACACGAGCCGGCTGTCGGCCTTACCTTCGACGTGCCTCCCTCTCTGCTCGCCAATGCACAACTGGCCTGGTCGATCGACGGGCAAACGTTGACGGCCTCCGCGCCGGGTCCAAATTCGGCAGACTCAAAAAACACGCGGCTGGTGGTGTCCTTGCCGGAGCCGCGTGTCGGCCAGTTCCAAATCGTGGCTCAGTACCAAATTCCCTTGTCACAATCAGTCGCTGACCAAACCGATCCGCTCCATGGGCGACTGGTCGTGCCCCTAGCCATGCCCACTATCCCTACCTTGGATTACAACCGGGTCACCGTGAACGGCGAATCGGCTTCCCGTGTGCAAGCGCTCGACGATGCTTGGACCGTCGCTGAGGAACCATTGGAAGCCACGTTCACCGGCAAACCACCGGCGCTGCAACTGACCGCCTCGCAGCCCACTCCCCTGGTCACTTTAGCCTGCAGACCAGAATCCACTGGACAATTGGCCGCAACCGTGGTCGAGCGGGCTTGGCTTCAAACGTGGTTGTCGGGCCTGGTCCGGCAAGACCGAGCGGTGTATCGCTTCTCGACATCCTCCGACCAACTCGCGCTCTCCCTCCCGGCAGGCGTCACGGCCGCAAATCTGGAACTGCAATTGGATCACCGGCAGCTTTCGCCGGCTGCGGCTGCCAATGGAACATTAACCGTAAAATTGCCTCCCGGCGCCGAAGATCAGCAACATGTGCTGGAACTGCGCTATCAGGTCGAGAATGTCACCCCTGGTTCTCATACCATCGAAACAAACTTGCCCCGATTGCCCGACGGCGTGTGGGTACAACGTCTGTATTGGCAATTGGTGTTGCCCAGCGATGAACAGTTGTTGTCTTCCCCTCCGGAGTTGACGCCGGAGTTTACATGGCAATGGTCCGGATTGGGCTGGAGTCGGAAAAACTCCTGGGATCAACCGGAACTGGAAAAATGGGTCAGCGCCACTCCCGAAGATGCCTTACCGCAGGCGACCAACCGCTATTTGTTCAGCACGCTGGGCAGCACGCCGAAAATCGTCGTTCGGTGGGCGGCTCGCTGGCAAATCGTGCTGGGCGCTTCCGCTGCGGTGTTGGTTGTCGGATTGCTCCTGATGTATCTCCCCCTCAGCCGCCGCCCCTGGATATTGTTTGCCGCCGGCGTCGTCCTCGTCGCGCTTTCCGTCGCCATGCCCGATGCCGCCCTGCTCTTGGCACAAGCGGCGGTGTTGGGCTGTATGCTCATTTTCCTCGCCGGATGGCTTAAACGAATCGTGGCCCGACGTCGGACCGCTGGAAAAATCGTCCCCGCCGGCGGTAGTTCCATCGTGGAACGCAGCAGTCTTCAGCGAAAAGTTCGGCCTCTGGAATTTGCCGGCGCCGCCAGCACTTCCACGCAGGGAATAATCGACCTGCCCGCAGCCGATTCCCATTAAGTGTTCATTAAAATCTGAATCGAAAGTCTGATCCGAATCATGCGCCTCGTCTTCGGTCGCTTGAACTTGTTGCTGTTGTTCGTCGCGCTGCTGCTCGGGCGAATCGCTTCGACAAAATCGGCGGAGCCCGACACGGCAACCCCGATTTCACACCCTGACGCGCCGTGGCAGTTTCAACGCTTGCTTGTGCCCGCCGATCGGCCCGAAGATTGGCCGCGCGATAAATCCCAACGCTATTTGCCCATCTCCGCCGATGAATTCGAATCTCGCTTGGCCCAACTCCGCAATGCCGCCCGCCCTCCTCAACCGCAGCCCTCGCCATTGATTCGCGCTACCTACTCAGCCGCATTGCTCGGCGAAAACTCTCTGGCCGGCGAGCTGACCTGGGAATTCGATCACCCTTCGCCGCAAACCGCCACCCTGCTGGGCAATTGCCAATTGGCATTGGACGATTTTCGCTGGACCGCGGACGCTCCATCCGCTGATTCGCCTGCCAATCTGCCCGCTCATGGCGGCAATCAAAACCTCAACCGCGACAACCCAAAGGCCATCGTCGGTAACGATCAAAACGGCCGCTTAGCCGCCCTGATCGATCGCGCCGGTAAAATGTCAGCCCGCTGGTCGCTATCCGGAAAACGCAATTTCGACGGGGTCTTGAGCTTCAATGTGCAGTTGCCCGACTGTCCCTTCAATCTGCTGCAATTGACCTTGCCCGCCGATTTAGCCCCCACCATCGACCGCGGGATAATCACCAGCCATCGCGTCGAATCAACCCCTGACGATTCCGCCTCCGGCCTGTGCCGCTGGCAAATCGAATTGGGCGGAAACTCCCAGGCAAATTTGCGCATCGTCAAGCAATCTGCTCCCCCCGCCGTCGATAAAACCTTCATCCGGCAGTCGTTTACTTACGACTTCTCGTCTCACGGACTGGAATTCTACGGCGATTTCCGACTCGATGTATTGGGCGCTCCGTTGAAACAAATCATACTACGCCTTGACCAACCGCTGACCATTGTCCGAATTCGCTCAGGCAATACGGAATTGCCTCTATCCTCCCTGACCACCGTTCATACTCCACTCGGCAACACCGCCAACTCTGCCGGCAGCGCCGACTCCGGCCAAGGCAATCCGCAAGAATTGATCGTGGAGCTGCCCCAGCCGATCCATGGCCCCGGCCAAAGGCTTCAGATTGTTGCCATCGCCCCGCTAACGTGGGCAACGCCCTGGCAGTTGCCCCTGATGCGCGTGGAAAATGCCGATTGGCAAACCGGCGACGCACGGCTGCGCGTCCCCGATTCCTTGCTGATCGACGAATTATCGACCGAAGATTGCCGTCAAACCACTCTCCAAACCGCTATCGACGACAACTTGGCCGATCATCTCGAAGTGCTGCCGCAATCACCGACCGCCGATACCAGTTTGGTCTTTTTCAACGACCATCCGCGGATCGAATTGGAACTGACTCGCCGTCGTGAGCAAGTGCGGGTGACTCAGGGAACCTCTATCTCGCTGCGGGCCAACGAAGGCGCTGGCCGTTACCGCGGGGAATTCACCATCGATCAAGGCGAATTGTTTGTGCTTCAAGCGGATATTGCACCCCAGTGGATTATCGAAAGCGTCGACAGCACGCCGCCGGGAATGGTGGCAGATTGGTCCCAGCAATTAGTCCGCAATCGCCCCGGCAAATTAACCTTGCAATTGAGCACGCCCCTTACGCCCCAGCATAGCCTGCGTTTGTCCATTACCGCCCGGCGGCGCAGCGCACCCTGGGGCGAAACGCTCCACGCCGACGATTTGGCCATGCTCCATGTTCCCGATGCCCAGGCCTCCCGCCGTTTAATCCTCGTGCAAGCTGCCGAGCCGTTTCAGCTCCAATTGCGCGGCCTCGGTGAGCTTACCCGCCTGGACCCCGTCCAACTAACCGCAGCCGATGCGTCCTTGTTGGACGAGAAGCCGACCGACCTCGTCTTTGTCGATGATTCAAACGCCCGGAATTTGGCCGTATCTTTATTGGGAAAAACCCCGCAATACGATACCGACATCCAAGCCAAGGTCCTGGTCGGCGACGATCGTTTGACCGAATCCTATCGCTTCGCCGTCACGCCCCAGGGCCGCGAGGTGAGCCGCTTCCAGTTCCGCTTCTCACAGCCGCGGGCCACTCCGCTCAACTGGTCGATCGAAGGCGAACCCACAGCGACCGTCGCCGCGCGACGCCTGACCGAAAGCGAAGGTTCAGCATCCAATTGGCCGGGCGAAGCCTGGGAAGCAGTGCTGCCTGCGCCCCGCTCTACCCCATTGGTGCTGCTGGCCACGCGTACCTCGCCGCTGACCGGCGATATGCCCCCCGCCTTGGCTTCGTTAATCGAAGCCCAAACCCAGCGCGGATCAATTCAAGTGGTTTCCGTCGGCCACGACGTGCCGGCGCTCCGCAGCCGAAGGTTGAAATCTATTCCCGTCGACGCGCCCCCCGCCGGCCAATACGCCACGATGCTCGCCGCTTTTCGTTACGATCCGGAAGAAGACACCCTGCTCACGGCCGATCCGCCGCTGGTGGTTATTCCGCACGGCAACAGCGCCCCTTTGCCGCAAGCCTGGATTTGGCAAGCGCAATTGACTTCTCGTTACAGCCACTCCGGCGCGGAGCACACGCTCTTTTGCCAAGTAGAAAATGCCGGCCTGGAAAAAATACAGTTTCAACCTCCTCCCGGCGCCATCTTGCGCTCCGCTTCAATCGATGGTCGCCAGGCTGCTGAATTCACCTCCGCAACCACGGGGCCGTGGAAAATCAGTCTGCCCGCCTCGGCCCGCTTTGTCACCCTGGCACTTTGCTATGACGAGCTGGCGGACCAAGGCGCCGTTGCCTCGCATGCTGCCCCCTGGCCCAGTTGCGATGTGCCCATTTTGTCCCGCCAATGGGTCGTCTGGACGCCTCCCGGCATGGCCCTGGCTGATGTGCAGATCGGCAATCGTCATCCTTGCGAACCGCCTTGGACAAAGCGCCTGTTCGGTCCATTGGCTCGATCGGTATCAGACGCCCCGCCGTCTGCAACGGCCAAAACGCCGAACGTCCCGGCCGCTGGCCTGCAGTCCCCCTGGAAAGCTGCCGACCAATATCCGCTGATCGATTCTGCCGCCTGGACCAGTTATTGTTTCGACGGCGCGGAAAGCGACGACCGAATTTGGATCGCTGACAAGCAATCACTCACAGCTTGGGCCTGGTCGTTGTTCGTCCTGGCTGTTGCCGTTCGCTGGTGGTTTGGAAAGCAATCCCTTGCGCTCGACATCGCACTGCTCGGCACGGCCACCGTTATCGCGCTATTAATCCCCGCTGCATGGACGCCCCTATCTGCCGCCTTGTGGCTGGGCCTTTTTGCCGGACCCTTGATGGTCTGGGTCGCCCACCGGTCGCAACTGCAACAGGCCGATTTCACGCCGCAGGCCGTTTCTTCCTCGACTCCTTCGAAGTTAGTTACGGCAACTTTCGTGCTTGGGTTTTTCATGGCGCTGGCCGCGCACCGCTTGGTACAAGCGGAAGAAACCGAAAGCGCCGCCGCTTCGCCCCACGCTCAATCTTCCTCGCCGGTCCGGCAGGTGCTCGTTCCTGTAGATCCCGACGGCCATCCCACCGGCGGACTTGATTACCTCCCCGAAGCATTTTACGACGAACTGCTGCGCCTCACCCCTGCCCCCTCTGCTCCCCCGCAATATCTGATCACCCGCGCAATTTACGCCCCCCGCGCCGAACAAAGCCCCAATGCCAAATCAAGCGATCCCCCCGCCGGAAATTGGCAAGCGACTTTCGAAATGGAATCCTTGGCCGATCACGTCGTCGCTCGGCTCCCCTTGGGTTTCGATGGCGCCGTCTTGGTTCCTGATTCCCTCAAGCTCGACGGACAA
>Ga0335083_10003619_pt1 | contig 19934 bp, 7 predicted proteins | sample Lox_Sample_42_FD_206716 | JGI IMG/M metagenome (GOLD analysis project Ga0335083, IMG submission 206716) | Soil microbial communities from Loxahatchee National Wildlife Refuge, Florida, United States - Lox_Sample_4.2 | ecosystem: Environmental > Terrestrial > Soil > Wetlands | place: USA: Florida...
AAGTGGCCTTAAAGATCATCAAACTGGGAATGGACACCAAACAGGTCATCGTCCGATTCGAGGCGGAGCGGCAGGCGTTGGCGCTCATGGATCATCCGAACATCGCCAAGGTTTTGGACGCGGGGGCGACCGAGGCAGGACGCCCCTTCTTTGTCATGGAACTCGTGCGAGGCATTAAAATTACCGAGTTTTGCGACAAGAATCACCTGGCTACGCAAGAACGATTGAGACTTTTCATCTCGGTTTGCCAAGCGGTGCAGCACGCCCACCAAAAAGGAATTATCCATCGGGACCTGAAGCCTTCGAATATTTTGGTGACCCTGAATGATGGGGTGCCGATGCCAAAGGTCATTGACTTCGGCATTGCCAAAGCGACCCAGCAACAATTGACGGACAAAACCCTGTTCACGGCGTTTGAGCAATTCATTGGCACGCCGGCATACATGAGTCCGGAACAGGCGGAGATGAGCGCGCAGGGCGTAGATACGCGAAGCGACATCTATTCACTGGGAATCCTGCTTTACGAATTGCTCACTGGCCGCACGCCATTTGAAACTGAAAAATTATTGAGAGCCGGGGTGGATGAAATCCGGCGCATCATCCGTGAGGAAGAACCGGTGAGGCCTTCGACGAAATTAAGCACCATGCTCGAAGGGGAATTGACCCTGACGGCGAACCGCCGCCAAACTCAGCCGCCCAGGTTGATTCACACCGTGCGGGGAGAACTGGATTGGATCGTGATGAAGGCCCTGGACAAAGACCGCAACCGCCGCTATGAAACGGCCATTGGCTTTGCACGGGATATAGACCGGTATTTGGCCGACGAGCCAGTCCTCGCACGACCCTCAAGCAAGCTGTATGAATTTCAAAAGTTGGTGCGGCGCAATAAGCTGGCTTTTACGGCAGCTACGACGGTAATAGTGGCACTTTTGTTTGGCGTTGCGGCCAGCACTGCGGAAGCGATTCGCGCCCGGCGCGCCGAGCAGGAGCAAACCCGGTTGCGCCAGCAGGCCGAGGAATCCCGGGACGAGGCAAAACGGGACGAGCAAGTGGCGCGCGAGGAACAGCGAGTGGCCGCCGAACAGGAATTGCTCGCCCGACGCCGCTTTTACGCGACACAGATCAACCTGGCAAATGAGGCGGCGGAAGCCGGACAATTGGCACGGACGGAGGATCTGTTGGAAACCCTTCGGCCGGCGCCGGAACAGTCAGACCTGCGGACTTTCGAGTGGTATTATCTCTGGGGGAAGTGCAACGCTTCGCTGCTCCGCACATTTCACGGTTCAAAAGTGCCGGTGGATTCAACAACTTTTTCACCGGACGACAAAACACTGGCTTCATCCGGTGGTGACGGCTCGATTTGTCTGTGGGAAATTTCCACTGGGCGGAAAAAAGCGGTTTTGCGGGCGGGTTCGCCAAATCCCCTGCTCTTCACCCCCATCGCATTCACACCGGACGGCAAAACCCTCGTTTCAGCGGATTCGGATGAAAGGATATGTCTGTGGGACGTCGGTAGTGGAAAACTTCGCACCATCCTACCCGCACAGACGGAAACAAGATGCCTGGCCATCTCACCGGACGGTAAAACCCTGGCTACGGGCATGAATGATGATGGATTGGAATTATGGGACCTGTCATCCGGATTTGAACGAACCCACCTGATTGGCAGTCACGATGATGATCTTTTGGGCATCAACTTTTCGCAGGATGGAAAGATTCTGGCGGCGGTGTTTGATTGGGGGCGATCGGACGGCATCAAACTGTGGGATTTGACCGATGCTTCGACCCGGCCCAAACGGGAACTTGCCGGCGGCGGATGTTTTGCACTCAGACCCGATGGCAGGATGATCGCGAACGCAGATTGGAACAACATCATGCTCTGGGATACCATTGATGGCAGGTTGCTAGCCACCTTGAGAGCACCTTCACCTGCGTTTACCGCCCTGATCTTCTTTCCTGACGGCAAGACCCTGGCTTCCGGCTCTAATGATCGAACGGTCCGGCTATGGCCGTTGGCCACGAACATTAATGATCACGTGCAAAGCCAAATCATCGGGAATAATCTTGATGCGATTACAAGCCTGGCGGTTTCTTCGGACGGTACGCTGCTGGCTTCCGGCGCGAACGATGGCTCCATTAAGCTGTGGAATATGGCGCCCGGTGGCGAACCGGCGAAAAAGCTCGTTACGGCCAGCTTTCAGATTAAGGTCAGGGCCACAGACGGCGCCCTCTGGTCATTATTGTTCTCTCTAGACGGGCAAGCATTGATTGGAATCCTGGATCATAGCATCCTGGAGCATGACATCGCCTCAGGCCAAAACCATCCTTTGCTGCCGGACGGGGCCGGCTGTGGCGCAATTTCCGCCGACGGTAAATTGCTCGCCACTGGTGCGGGCGACGGAACCGTGAAATTGTGGGATCGCGCCACCGCGCGATTGCTGGCCTCGGTTAAGGCTTATCATTCAAATGTCGGTGCCATAGCCTTCTCTCCAGACGGCTGTTTCCTGGCTACCGGTAGCCGTAGTGACCCGACAATCAAAGTTTGGGATACTGCTAACGCCCTCAAGCTTATCTGGGCGAAAGAACACTCCTCCAGATCAGATGTCGGTGCCAGCTCTCTGGGATTTTCGCCCGACGGAAGAACTTTGGCGGTGTCGGTCAGATTTACCACAACCTGGCTTCTCGACGCTGCCAATGGCCAGCCCAAGGGTCATTTGATGACGACCACCGGCTTTGCAGAAGTATTTGCGACAGCGTTCTCTCCCGATGGCAGAATGCTGGCAACAGGAGGCGATGGTGGCACGATCAAACTTTGGCAGGTTGAGACGGGGCGGCTGTATACAACGTTGAAGGGGGATACGTCCACGATTTATGCCGTCGCGTTTTCCGCTGACGGAAGAACCGTGGCCACCGGGGGCGAAGATAAAACGGTCAGGCTCTGGGACGCAGCCACAGGCCAGGAACGAATGGCCCTGGGCGGATTATCGGATCGTATCACCTCGGTAGCCTTCTCTCCTGATGACAATGTTTTGGCAGCGGGCAGCGTCGATGGGATGGTCAAGCTTTGGCGGGCAAATCGCCGTGAGGAGTCCGAAACCGGCAGCGAACAACCATTGGACACTAAAGATTCGGGGGACCAATGATGCTAAACCAGGCCGGCGCGTTCTTCATGTTTCGAGTTGCAACTGGATGGAGAACACCGGCGAACCGACGTCCAATGTTCTGGCATGACAAAAAAGAATTTGGTAACGGTCATGGGCATGAGTGAGGTAACTCATATTCTTGAAGCCATTGAACATGGCGACCCCAAGGCTGCCGGGGAATTGCTGCCGCTTATCTATGACGAATTACGCAGGCTCGCCGCGGCCAATATGGCCAGGGAGAATCCCGACCATACTTTGCAACCCACTGCCCTGGTTCATGAAGCGTGGCTAAAATTAATCGGCCATGAAAACGTTCAATGGAATGGCCGTGCGCATTTTTTTGGCGCGGCAGCGGAAGCCATGCGGCGCATCCTGGTTGATCACGCCCGGCGCAAAAGCGCGATTCGTCATGGCGGCAGTTTGCAACGCGTCAATTTGGAGGATTCGGATATTGCGGAACAGACCGATGAGCAGTTACTGGCGGTTAACGATGCCCTGGAAAAATTGGCGAGCCGGGACAAAACAAAGGCAGAGCTCGTTAAGTTGCGTTATTTTGCCGGTTTCACTTTGGAAGAAACCGCGCGAATTCTTGGAATTTCTGAGCCTACTGCCAAACGTTATTGGGCTTTTGCCAAAGCGTGGCTTCACCGGGAAATTACTGCTTGAATCGAATCAGCAATCCGGGGCGTTTTTAAGCGACCACCTGGTCAAGGATTTGGTTGCAGGCGATAAAACCGCGCCGGCGTGGTGAATTTATCGGTGATGATATATTCGGAGTTCAGGAGATAAGGAATCGTTGTCACATTACTCCAGCTATTAGGCGCGTCCAATATCGGCGAGCTTTGCAGGGTCCAGGTGCGCACGGTGTTCGGCCAGGAAATGAGCAGGTTTGTCCCGGCCACAGCGATGGCCGGTTGCGGCGCCAGGGCGGGATAAACCTGGAAATCCCATAGCGAATATCCGTACTGGGTACCACGGCGAGTGCCGTACATCCGCACATACCGGGCACTGCCGGACACCGCCAAATCATTGATGGTGCCGGGGCCATTGGTCACGGTGTAAACAGTGGTCCAGGTGGAATTATCGGACGACAGTTGAATGGTGTAATTCGTCGCATAAGCATTCTCCCAATTCAGCCAGACGCGGCCGATGTTTTGCACCGAACCGAGATCCACCTGGATCCATTGGGGATCGCTAAAGGCCGAAGACCAGCGCGTGGTGGGATTCCCGTCAACGGCATTGGCGGCGGGATAGCTGCTCGATTCCAGCGACGAGGCTGAGGCAGTGTGGTTGACCGCCAGGTCGTTGGTGCCGCAAATCTGGACACGATCCAATTCAACCCAATTGATGTTGAAACCATTGTTGATGACTTCCAAGCGCAATGGCTGGCTTCCGATACCGCCCTGGAGAGGAACATTGGGCAGGGTTACCGTCTGCCAATTTTGCCAGCCGCCGGTGGCCGGGATGTTTACCGTGCCCAGCACAGTGCCGTTCAGCCGCACGCGAAGCTGGCCGCCGGCTGAGGGCGCTGCCACACGGACGTTGATGCTGTAGATGGCTGAAGGATCCGGCGGGTTCACGGTGTACTCCAGCCATTGGCCGTTGTTCAGCCACCCCAAATTATAGCCGCCGCCCGTGTCGGTGGTCGGCTGGATTCCCACATCATCATTGCGATACACCCCGCCAGAATTGCCAACGGTCGTATTATAATAGCCAACGCCTTCACCGCCGGTGTCATAGTTCTCTGCTTCAATGCGGCCGGGCACCGCGGCTTCTATTCCCGCGAACGGCTGTTGCGGTTGCGAAAAAACATCAAATTCGGCAAGTGAATAGCCGCCGGCGCCGGCGCGTTGGGTGCAAGACAATTGAATGTAACGGCCACGCCCGGAAACCAGGATGTCCTCCGTGCCGCCCCCGCCGCTCGCCGTCGTGTAAGCGCTCGTCCAATTCGTATTGTCGGTGGAAATTTGAATCTGATAGCTGGTAGCGTAATTGGTGCCCCAGAGCAGGCGCACGCGCGATAAATCTTTGATGCTGCCAAGGTCAACGGTGATTGATTGCGGATCGGACGCGAGAGACATCCAGGTTGTCGTCGGATCCCCATCTACGGCGGCAGAGCCGGGCGTGTTCGCGGACATGACGGATGATACGGTGACAGATTGAAACAGCGCCGCGTTGGCGCGATCGCTGGAGGGAATGGAATTAACGGTAAAACTTCCCGTCAAACGAAGATCGCGCGAGGACGCTCCCACCATCACCTGGAAAACGCCCGGCGTGACAATCCAGCCGCGGGCGACCTGGTCCCAATTGGCCAGGTCCTCCCAGTTGAGATTGAAGGTCACGTGCTGCGTCTGTCCCGGCGCCAGGGTGACTCTTTGAAATCCTTTCAGCAGCCTGGGCGGCTCGGCGGCGGCAGCGGGAAAACCCAGATAGAGTTGCGGCACTTCAGCGCCGGTGAGCGTGCCGGTATTCGTCAGGTCAAAACTTATTTTCACCTGCCCGGAAGGGCTGACGGCGCTTACCACCAGATTGCTGTAACCGAAAGTCGTGTAGGATAATCCGAACCCAAACGGAAAGAGCGGCGTGACATTATTGGCGTCGTACCAGCGATAACCGATTTGCAACTCTTCAGAATAGACGGTATGGCCGTTGATGCCGGGCCATTGGATCGGCGTGCCGGTGGGCACCTGGGTGGCCGAGGGAGGAATGGTCACGGGCAGTTTTCCGGAAGGATTTACATCTCCGAATAAAACATGCGCGAGGGCATTGCCATTTTCCTGTCCCGGATACCAGGCCATCAGGATGCCCGCCACCTGGCCGGCCCAGGGCATCAGCGTGGCCGATGATTCGTACATGACGACAATCGTATTTGTGTTGGCCGCCGCTACAGCCTGCACTAATGCGTCCTGGCCGCTGGGCAATGAAAGGTTCGAGCGGTCCGAGCCCTCGCTGGTTTGCTGGCCTACACAGACAATTGCGACATCGGAAGTGGCAGCCAGTTGCGCCGCGGCTGAGACACTGGCGCCGTCTCCCTGGGCGTAGTGGACAGTGAAGCTGCTCCCAGCACGGGTGGTGATTCCAGCCAACGGTGTGATATTGTAAGGCAGGCTCACGCCCGCAGAACCTCCGCCCGTGGAAATCGGCGATACGTTCGCGACTGAACCGATGACCGCAATCGAATGCACTGAGGAACCTAGTGGTAGCAGGCCGTGGTTGTTTTGCAACAAGACGATTCCCTCTTCGGCTTCGGTCAACGCAAATTGCAGGTGAGCTGCATTAGTCACCGTTGAACTGAGATTCCCCGTCGGCGGATTATCGAAAATACCAAATTGGAACATGGATGTGAGGATCCGTTGCACCATGCCATTCAGTTCCGAAGCGGGGACATTGTTCAATTGATTGGCGGTGGTGATGTCGGCGGGAGTGTAGGCAGAGCTGTTATACATATCCATGTCCTGCCCGTTGTTCATCCCTGCCACCGTGCCAAAGGAAGCGCCCCAATCACTCATAACGAAGCCGTTAAATCCCCACTCCTTCTTCAGCGTGGCATTGAGCGCCTCATATTCGCCGGCGTAACGGCTGTTGATCCGGTTGTAAGACGACATGACGGCGCCGGCACCGGCGCGCACCGAGTCTAAAAAGGGCAGATAATAAATCTCCTCCCGGGTACGCTCGTCTGCATCCGCAGTCATGAGCGTCCGGTTGGCCTCTTCTTCGTAGCAAACGAAATGTTTGGCCGTGGCGATGACTTGCTGGCTCTGGATGCCATTGATGGTGGCGGCTGCCATGGCCCCGGAAAGCTCCGGCGATTCACCGTAGCCCTCGAAATTTCTGCCATCCTCGTAAGCGCGCGCCATATTCATCATCGGCCCGAGCAACACGGCAACGCCTTTGCCCCGTGCCTCGCTGCCTTCCATCACACCGTATTGGCGTGCCAAAGGAACATCCCAACTCGCCGCCAGCGCAATGGGCGCGGGAAACGCCGTGACACCGGTCACTCCATCGCCAATGCCGGCAGGTCCGTCCTGCAAATTTAATCCCGGAATGTTGGGCGAGGTAGTTGCCGGGATGTTTCCCACGTACGAACCGCCGGCGCCGTACACCATGGCCGCCATCTGGTTGAAAGTCATGGCATTGACCAGGAGATTGGCGCGCTGGCTGGCCGAGAGCGTGGTGTTGGTCCAGGCTTGCGCCGAAAGCCGCGTTGGCATCACCAAACAAACAGCAAGGCAACTGGCCAGGCCCCAAACGTAACGACATTTTCTATTCATGATTAATCCTGGGAGTTGCTTCGCCGCGGCTTGGGTTTAGTTAAAAATACCATGTTGGTGTGGAGTGTGTGGCTTTAGGTACGGGGTATTTTCAGGTCCAGTATACCACTAAAAATCAATTCGTAGTACAAAATTATTCTTTTGTAAGTTTTTAGCTTACGCACACGCCACAAATCATTAACTCGTTGGACGCGAATTTTTCAGCCGACTTATGATTGTTTTCCGCGAAAACAGCGGAGAACAAGCGTTATCCGGCTCATCATAACTCAAATAGGGTACGGTAGTTATATCCCTCGAAAGAGGGATGAGGCGCAGGGGGTTGGCGAAGTAGAATAGCAACAATACCTGTTAACAACCTACAAGCAATCACGTCATTCCCTGCCCTATGAACAAACTCGCCAAACATATCGCCGCATACTTTCGCCCTGTTTTTGTCGTGGTATCGGCCATATTGCTTCTCGCCACACAAACCTCGCCCGCAGCCCAGGTCGTCCAGACCCTGCCATTTTATGACAGCTTCGATTACACGCCCGCCGGCCTGGCGAGCGCCTCATCCACGGTGTGGGAAACCTGTTTTTCCACGGCCAATATTTCAGTCATGCCGACGGCGAACGGCAGCCTGAGCTTGCCGGGATATGCCACTTCCGCCGGCTGCATGATTGGTGGAAGCGCCAAAGCCATACGCTTCGCCGGAACGCAATTCACGACCCAAACGGCGGCGGACGGCCAGACGGTTTATGTTTCATTTCTTTACCAGGTAACGGCTTATCCCACGACCACTCCGGGTGTGATCGCCTTTCTCGACGCGACTAACCTCGGTACCAGTTCGAGCGCGCCCATGCCGGGAACCACTGCGCTGGCGCTGCTGATTGATCACACCGGCCACATCGGGATCAATGCCGGCAACCCGACAGCCACCGGCGCGAAATTTGAAACTGCGGCCACGCCACTCAATACGACCGTTCTCATCGTAGCGCGATACACGTTCCACTCGTCTCCGAACAAAGACGTGGTAGACCTGTGGGTCAATCCGGTCAGCTCAAGCTACGGAGGCAGCGCCCCGGCATCGGACCAATCCGTCACCAGCGCAGGGAATTGGCCGAGCCTCGCGGATTTCACATTTTCATGCAATGGCAACGACACCACCTTAGGCCAAAAATGGGATGAAACCCGCATCGCCACCACATGGGCGCAAGCGGTGCCGTCGAGCAATGTGCCGGGAGCGGCCAGCGCAGCACATTCACTGATGTTGAGCGCCAAGCCCGCTTCCCTGGCGGCGGACGGCGTGAGCACTTCGGTTGTTAAAATGCAATCCCGCGATGTCCACGGCGTGAATCTCACTTCCGGCGGGTCGACGGTGACTTTCGCCACGACCGCGGGAATGTTAAGCAGTGTGACGGATAATGGCGATGGAACGTACCAGGCGACCTTGACGGCGCCGACAACTTTGTCCACCGCCACGGTCACGGCCAAGCTGGGTGGCACCGCGATTGCCACGGTGGGAACAGCCACCAATTCACCTTCCCTCATCGTCAGTTTCATAGCCGGCCCGGTCAGCCCCAGCGCTTCCACGGCGGTGGCCAATCCCACTACTGCAGCAGCGGACGGCCTGACCGTTTCCACGATTACCGTGACGGCGATGGATGGTTCGGGCCATCCATTGACGAATCAAACCGTGACGCTGAACGTGAGCGGATCGGGCAATACTGTATCCACCCCTGCCCCCACAGGAGTCAACGGGCAAACCACAGCAACCCTGGCGTCAACGGTGGCGGAAACGAAGACCATCACGGTCACGATTGGCTCGACGCAAATCAATGCCCAGCCAACGGTAACGTTTACGGCCCAAGGAGTGAGCGCGTACAATTCCACGGCCGTGGCGAGCCCGAATACCGGCCTCGTCGCCGACGGCACTCAAACTTCGACCATTACCGTGACGGCGATCGATGGGACCGGCCAACCGATGCCGGCGCAGGCCGTGACCTTGACCGTGAGCGGCTCGGGAAATATTTTGGCTCAATCCAGCCCAACAACCGATGCCAATGGCCAAATTACCGCGACTCTGGCGTCCACCGTCGCCCAAACGAAAACGATTACCGTCAATGTTGCAGGGACCACCATCAACGCGCAGCCCACCGTGACTTTCGTGCCCGGCGCGGCGACACAAATCGGATTCACGTCTCAACCCATCACGACACCCGTGGGCCTGACGATGCCCACCGTGGTGGTGCAAATCGAAGACCAGTACAGCAACGCGGTGCCCCAGGGCGGCGCGGCAGTGACGCTGACGTTGAATACGGGCGTGCTCTCCGGCACGAATCCGCAAGTGACCGATGCCAATGGAAAAGCGACGTTCAACGACTTGTCCATCTCTACCATTTCATCGAATCTTTATCTCACGGCCACTGCCAACGGATTTAACCCGGTGCAAAGCAGCGTGTTCAACGCGCCGCCGCAAATCTTTTACAAGCTCAACAATTCCTCGGCGCTGAACCTGGCGGCGAGCTGGACGGCAGTCGAAGGCAGCACCAGTCCCACCGGGACGGCAGGTCCACCGGCCTCCAATGGCATCGGCGCCTGGGACACCAATAATACCGGCGGCACGGTGGATATCGGCGCAAGCGCAAGTTGGTACGGGATCGTCCTCGGAGCCAACGGCGCAGTGACGGTCACCGACACCGCCGGCGGCCATACGCTGACCCTGGGCGGCGGCGGCCTGGACGGCTCGACGGCGGTGCACAGCGTGACTTTGAATAACGGCTTCGCGTTGAGCGCCGACCAGGGCTGGAAATGGACGGCCAGCGCGTTCACCCTGACCCTCGCCGGAAACCTGGACACAGGCGGGCACGTGCTTTCGATCAATGGCCAAAGCGGCAACGCCGCGGAGAAATTTAACGGCGCCATCATCGGTGCGGGCGGGCTGATATTAAACAGCAACGCGGCGGTAACACTGGCCGGCACCAATTCTTATACGGGTAATACCACGGTCAACGGCGGCAAACTCATCATCAGCACCAATGGCTCGATTGCGAATTCATCCGCCATCACCCTGGCCTCCGGCACGACGCTAGATGTTTCCGTCGCCACGCCGTTTACGGTGGCGGGTAGCCAGACTCTTTTCGCAAATACCAACGGAACCGGCTCGGCCACCATCCTGGCGAGCACGTCAGCGGGCGGTCCGGGCAGCGTGATTCTGGCTCCGGGCGCACAAGCCGCATTTACCGTAGCCATTAATGCCACGAGCAATACGGTGAGCAACAGCAAGCTCACGGTTCAGGGCGGCGTGACCCTGAACGGCAACGCGATCACCGTCAATGTCACGGGCGCGCCGCTGCCGGTCGGGACTTACACGCTGGTGACGGCAACCAACAGTTTCGTCGTCAACGGCTCATTGCCCGCGCCGGTAATCACCGGCCAGGGAATTGCCGGCGATGCCATACCGCAAATCGTCGTCAACGGCCAGAGCCTGCAACTGGTGACGAGCTTCAGCGTTTCGCCCCTGGCGATAAATAATAATTGCGGCGACACCGCGACCTTTACCGCGACTCCTGCGAACGGCGCCACGAGTTACCAGTGGTACAATCCCTCGCTCCAGCCAATCTCTGGTGCCACCGGCACGACGCTGGTGTTAAACAACACACATCCTGCTGACAGCGGCACATATGAAATCGTGGCGACCGGACCGAGTGGCTCGGTGACCAATGCAGTCACATTGACCACCACGGACACGGAACCTCCGGTCATGTCATTGAACGGCAACAGCACCATCGCCGTGCCGCTGGGTACTTCTTACACGGAGCTGGGAGCGACAGCGTATGACCAGTGCGCCGGAGACAGTCTCACGGTCACGGAAAACGGAACCGTCAATACCAGTGTGGCCGGCCAATACAACATCACTTATTCAGCGACAAATGGTGTAGGCATTGCCGGGAGCCTGACACGGTCGGTTATCGTCTTTGACTCGACGGCAATCGCCCCGGGCATTTCCATGAACCTCGATTTCGGTGCGGCTACGGATGCAAATCCCGCCAACCCGATCGCGACACCGGCCGGCTGGATTCTGCTGGCCTACGGCGATCTTTATCAGCAGCCCAATATCCAGGGCAGTCCTTCCTTCCCCAATCCCGATGGCAATAATCCGGGATTGACCTTGAGCTTCGGCAATATCAGCGGCTGGAGCACTGCCAGCGTGGAAACAACCGGAGCCAAGAGCAGCGCTGTCGTGGGTATTTCCACCAACGGCTTTATTAACTACGGTTCAAAGGGCAGCGGGTTGCCCGCCACGTTTACCCTGAGTGGAATTCCGTTTGGCGATTGCGTCTCTATTTATATTGTGGCCGGCTGGAACAGCGAGACCAACGACCCGGTGGTTGTTTTCGGCGGAGAAACCAACCTTATCACGGCAACATCCTTTGACGTTCCGCCGTCCATCGGGGAATTCCAATATGCCGGAACAGCTATCGCCACCAACGGCACAGTCAGCGGTTCGTGGACCGGTCCCGGCGGAGCCCTGACGGAAGGTGAGATCGGCGGCATGATTATCAAAGTCCAATCCATCCCGCTGAATAATCTCACGGTGATACCGTCTTCGACGGCGGTCCAATGCGGAAGCAATATGACGTTCACGGCCTCCGTCTATGGCCTGCCGCCGATTGCCTATCAATGGTATGATGACAATGGCCAGCCAATCTCCGGCGCCACCAATGCCACATATACGCTGGTGGATCCGACCGATGCCAGCGTGGGCACTTATACGGTGGTCGCCCAGAATGGCTATAACATCCTGACCAATTCCACGACCATCACGTCAGTTCTGCACACCGCGCCGCCGGTGATGACTCTCAATGGCGGCAACCCGGTGAATCTCCAAATCAATTCGCCTTACGTGGATGCCGGCGCAACGGCGTTTGACCAGTGCGCCCAGGCGTATTTGACGGTGACCTCCAACAGCACGGTGAACACTTCCGCGCCCGGCACGTATACAGTGACTTATTCGGCCACCACGGCGGACGGCACGCCGGGCACGATTACGCGCACGGTCATCGTCAGCACCATCCCGGATTTCGGCGCGAACGTGCTGATCTTCGATCCCACCATGACGAACATTCAAAGCCAGTTGGATGCGGTGTTCGCCGTGCAAAAATATAACCAGTTCGGCGCGCCGCGTTCTGCGTTGTTGTTCAAGCCGGGCAACTATTCCAGCTTGAATGTGAACGTGGGCTTTTACACCGAGTTGCTGGGGTTGGGACGAAATCCTGATGATACGGTCATCAACGGCTATATCCATTCGGACGGCGTCCTCGTAAATGAAAATGCCACCGAGAATTTCTGGCGGTCGGCGGAAAACCTCGCCGTGATCCCGACGAACAGCGCCAATTACATGATGTGGGCCGTTTCCCAGGGCACAGGCCTGCGCCGTATGCACGTGGAAGGCAATTTGGATTTGGCCAATTTCACGGACGGAAATTTTGCCAGCGGCGGCTTCATGGCGGATTCCAAAGTGGATGCCACGATGAGTTCGCTCTCGCAACAACAATGGCTTGATCGTAACGACATCCTCGGCGCCTGGAACGGCGGCGTCTGGAACATGGTCTTCGTCGGCACGTCCAACGCTCCCACCGGGACCTGGCCTGCGAAGGTTTATACGATCGTTACCAACACCCCGATCATCGCGGAAAAGCCATACCTCTATTTGGATACGAATGGCAATTACGCGGTCATGGTGCCGGCGCTGGAAACCAACAGCTTCGCCACCACATGGTCGGCCGGCCCCACGCCGGGTGTTTCCATCCCGATCAGCCAGTTTTATGTGGCGCACCCGGACACGGATAATGCCGCCAGTATCAATGCCGCCTTGAACGCCGGGTTAAACCTCATCCTGACCCCGGGCATTTACCAACTCTCCAGCAGCCTGGTGGTATCGCGGCCGGACACGATCGTTTTGGGATTGGGTTACCCGACGCTGATTCCGCAAGCGGGCACGCCGGCGCTGACCGTGGCCGACGTGGATGGCGTGAAAGTGGGCGGCCTGCTGTTCGACGCGGGTCCGATACAATCGGCTGCGCTCATGGAAGTGGGCACCAATACGAGTTCCATCAATCATTCCGCCGATCCGATCTTCGTGTACGATATCTTCATGCGCGTTGGCGGAGCTGAAGCCGGCACGACTTTAAGCTGCGTACAAATTAACGCGAATGATGTCGTGGGAGATAATCTCTGGCTGTGGCGCGCGGACCACGGAAACCCGGGCACGGTCGGCTGGACGGTGAATCCGTGTGATTACGGTTTAATCGTAAATGGCGACCGCGTCACCATGTACGGCTTATTCGTCGAGCACCAGCAGAAGTACCAAACGCTATGGAATGGCAATTGGGGCCGGCTCTACTTCTATCAGTCGGAGCTGCCTTACGATCCGCCGTCGCAGGCTGCATGGTCTCACGATGGCGTGGATGGTTACGCGTCCTATAAAGTTGCAGACCAGGTTACGAGCCACCAGGCTTACGGGCTGGGGATCTATGCGGTGTTTATTGATAGCACCAATATCAGTTGCTACAACGCCATCGAAGCGCCCACCAATTCACCGCAAGTGAACTTCCACGATATGATCACGGTGTATATCGGCGGCGATGTCAGCGGAGACGGCACATCCTCGCTCGACCATATCATTGACGGCATGGGCACCACACTTTCCGGTCCCAATTTTGCCGGACCGGCTACGCTCAATTATTTGTGGCAGAATCCTGCCTTCAATATTAATACCGGTGTAACTGCGGTGAATTGTTCTTCCATTACGATCGCCTTCCCCACGGAGTCCTGGCACACGTACCAGGTGCAATACAAGAACTCCCTGTCGGATCCGGCCTGGCAAAACCTGGGCGCCCCGGTGAGCGGAAATGACAGCCAGCAAAGCGTCACCGATTCCACCTCCGGAGCCAACCGGTTTTACCGGATTATTTACCAATAATCTCCGAAGCAAAGCACGCGAAAGACGACTGGGAATAACAGTCGTCTTTTGTTTTTTCAGGGGTTATACTACGCATCCTTGGCATGCATCCGTAGCTCAATTGGATAGAGCATCTGACTTCGGATCAGAGGGTTGCAGGTTCAAATCCTGCCGGGTGCACCACCTTAATAGCAACGTATTTAATAGCGTTTCGTTTAATTACATCTGTTTAAGCAGCCGACTTGAAAAATGTTTGTGCTGCCACTTTTTTGATTCATGGGCGGGGGTGGCGCGGAGGCGGGTGATTAAACTTATCTGATCTGATTGGCCGGTGCGATCGCGGAATTTTCGTAAAGGCGGCTCAGTCCCATCAAATGCAATCAATAGATTTGTATCGTCAAAAAATGCGCCTGCAATGTCAACTTGTCTGTTTTTACTGACAAATCAAACAAAACCATCTTAACCGCCTTATACCCATTTTAACACTTTTGGTGCCCGTTATAATGTCCATTCGGCCTAATCGTTAATGGCCATTATCATGGACCTTTAGCTTGTAATGTAGGAACCACAGCAGGATTTATGGTTCCGAGGTCCTGCTGGTAAAAATAGTAGTTATAGACGCCGGGATGGAATGAGGTGATGGCCAGAGTGTTTTCAAATTTTATCCAATGGACGGAACTATCCATGGTCAGGTGGTTGCCACCATCGGGAAAGCGAGCGCCCCTCCGTTGATGAGCAATGAAACCGGCCGTGCTCGCCCCCCATGGGTTTCCCGTTCCCTGTGTGTATTTACAAATGATATCAGACGCCAGGACCCATGTCGGCTTGGAAGTGCCTAATTTGACAGGACTCGCCGACTTGATGCCTGAATAGAATGAATTGTACCACCAATAAATCCCTCCGAAATATTGATAACCAATTTGCCATTGAGGACCGCCAGAGCCGCCAGGGTTTGGATTGTAGGATGTTCCGTAACCAGCAAGATCCGGGCAACACCAAACTGAAGCTGTATTGGTGGCGGTCACATTGAGATCAATGTCATTTGCCAGGCCTGCTTCCGGTGGGCTTACCGCTGTTTGATTAAATGTCTGGGGGACACTGGGAGGGGCATTGGAATTTGCCCCCAGCGCGGATACTACATAGTCGTTGTAATCTCCGGCGTAAACCGTCATCCCAATCCCAATCTGCCGGAGATTATTGACACACGCAGTTCGCCTCCCCCGTTCCTGTGCTGCAGATATAACAGGCAGCAATATGGCGGCTAAGATGGCAATAATCGCTATCACCACCAGCAACTCAATCAGTGTAAACGCGCTCTTTACGCCAGGAAGCTTCCCGTGCTTTGCCGCGTTACTTCGTAATATCTTCACCTTCAATTACGGGATCCATACCGTTCGGAAGTATTGTTGTTTGTTGCCAGCGGGGACGACGTAGGGTGATGCTGCACCGGAGGCCGCACCAGGCACATTAACATAAGGTCCCAGAACGTTGGTTGAGCTCTGCAATTGCGCCGTGCCACCTGTGGCCGGGTCAGTCCATAACACTTTCACCTGGCTACCTGTGTTGACCACTGCGACGGGCGGTGTCCCTGGAATCAACTGCACGACTCTAATATTATCTATGTCAATGGTAGCATTGGTGGCGTAACCAAACTGCGCCCCGATATTGGGGCTGCCTTCCGTCGAAACCTGTACTTGGATCTGGTTTACCGCCGAGACGTACTGGTTAAAAAGAGCCTGGGAGCCGCCATTATTTACTCCAATAAGACAGGACGCGCCGTCAAAAACGAATGACTGCCAGTTAGTGGTCAAGGTCAACGAAGGATTAAGATCGAATACATTTGCTTCGGACGCATTGGGCGGCGTTTCAGTGCCGGGGGGGACGGCAAATAACAAATCCGCCTGGGCTGAAACATTGGTACTGGCGCCAGGTGGCAGGTTTCCCGCTTTAGCATCGAAATAGAACCTGTATGATGCTTTGTTCGCCGAGGTCAACCCGGACGAAAGCTGATTATCCAAGCCGCCCACTCCGAAACCGGAATAACTTACGGGCGGGCTGCTGCTCCAGGATGAGAGATTCACGATATATTCAAGGGAATCGCTCCCGCCGAAACCTCCTCCCATATTCGTACTTAGCATTGCCGTGGCATTATCGGCTCCATCGCGGAAAAAGAAGCCATAGGCACCAGACGGAAATGTCGTGTCAAAATTTGCCTTCCAGATGAGTTGCTCCACCAAGGGTGTCGGAACCGTATTTCCTGTCTGCACCAATTGAATATTATCAACGTTCAATTCGCCCGTGGACGTAAAACCAAACGGGGGTGAAATGACATTCGGCCCGCTGCTGACACCCACCGTCCCCACCGGCAGGCTGTTAATTGCAAATTCAATGGTAAAACTGGCAATCGAACCGACGACTGTGGCGTTAGTCAAATCAGTGATCGGATGAGTCGCGTCGCTTGCATAACTCAATGACGACAAGGGCACAGAAATTTCCGTGTAATTCGTGCCAATATTGCCGGCGTCCCCGGTGAAGTCAAAAATGACATTTCCGCCTCCGTCTATGAATTGTACTTTCGAAACGATGACATCGGCATTGGTTAGTTGTGGCAGCAGACCCAGGACCTGAAGGTCTGCGCTGAGGATGAACGAGCCGGGTACCGCCGTAGGGGTAAGGGCCGTCATCGGGGCGCCAAACTGCGTGCCGTTTCCGACCACGGCATAATTATAGGTGTTCGCAGAATTGGTCCACGCAATATCATACGGCAGAAGGACATAATTCGGCGAAATCGAATTGGCGGACGTAGCATTGACGCCCACGCCCGGGGTAATGCCTCCGGAGTAACCAGCCAGGGATGTGCCAGTGGAAGAACCAGCCACGCAATAGCCGTAGTTACTGTTTAAATTACCTTCGCCGGCATCACCATCGAAATCTGTTTCAAGAATCAAATTAGTGGTTTGGGCGGCAGCGCCGAATACGCTTCCTGCCAAACAGAAAAGAACCAAAGATTGTTTTAGGGATTTCATAGCGGCTCCAAAAAGGTGGATTTAACACAAACATACTACATCACTTTTCCCGGTCACGAAGGCATTAGTTTCAATAAAAACTATACTTTAGTATTACATGCTGGTTCTTAGGGCAACGGATTGTGACTGGCAAAATGTGCAACATTGGTTCATAAGGTTGAGCAAAGACACCGATGAATTAACTCTACGAATGCGGACGAAAGGCAACTGATTTTCCGTAGGTTTTATTGGGGCTCGAGGCCGGCTTTCCTTTTCCTGATGGCGCAATAAATAAAAACGGAAGGTGAGCTTTCTGCGATTGAATGGCATGCGTTTTTTGTCGTTGCCTTTCACTTCGCTGTCTCACCTTCCATCAGCCTTATAGCTTTAACCCTGCCAACCAGATGAGGAATAGCGACGCGTCGTTTTTAAACGATTTTTTGCGCCGGCCTAAAAAATTTCCCGGGGGATGAATGCAGTTTGCAATTGCGCGCCGGTTAATTGTTGCGGCTTGCATCTTGATACCGGTCAACGCAGGGGCTTTTCACATGGCAGATATCTAGCTCAAAATCAGGGAGAGGATTATGAAAACCAATGCGACGGAACCAAGAAAATTCGCGCCGATCGGCCACAAACGCTGGGCCATCGGCGAAGGTTATATTCCCAAAACCAGCCAAGGGCCGGAACCGGAAATGACCAGCCATGAAAGTATCTGCGTGCTCAACGTATCGGACGAGGAGGCACATTTGCAAATTTGGATTTTTTATGCTGAGCGCGAGCCGGTCGGCCCGTATAAAGTATCCGTGGCCGCGCGCCGCACCAGGCATGTGCGCTTTAATGATTTGACCGATCCGGAACCCATTCCCCATGGAACGGATTATGCCAGCATGATCGAATCCGATGTGCCGGTCGTCGTCCAGCATACGCGATTGGATTCGCGCCAGTCGGCCAACGCGTTGATCAGCACCATCGCTTTTGCGGATGCCGAAGCGTTAATGTGATTTTTTTTCACTGGCCACCAATTCCGCATTGGCCGATGGCCGGATGGGCGAGCCGTGTTCTTTTGCATACACGCGAATGGACGCCGCGCCAAACAATAGAATTTGCGCCGAGTAATAAACCCAGAGCAGGACGATGACAAAAGAGCCAGCCGCGCCGTAAGCGGAACTCAGGGTGCTTCGCCCCAAATAGGCGCCTAATAAAAATTTTCCGGTCGTAAAGAGCAGCGCCGTGACAAATGAACCCACCCATACATTATGCCAGGCAATCCTGACATCCGGCAGCATTTTGAATATCATGGCAAACAACAGCGTGATGGTTCCCAGCGAAATCGCCCAATCAATGATGCGCCAGATGACTTCATGGGCCGGGAAAATTCCGCCCATCCATTTCCCCGCCGCTTCCAGGCCCGCGCTGACCACCAGCGATACCAGCAATAAGAATCCAATTCCCAAAAGCGCGGCGAACGACAAAAGGCGATGCCGGATAAAATTTCGCAGGCCGCCGGATTTTGGCCGCACGTTCCAGATGGCGTTGAGTGACAGTTGAAGCTGGATAAAAACCGTGCTCGCGCCGACGAACAGGGCAATAAAGCCGATAATCGTCGCCAACAGATTGGCTTTGGGCTGGTCCGCAGCGGCCAGGATGGACTGGATGGCCTCGCTGCCGTTCTGGCCAATGAGTCCATGGATCTGCCCGAATAATTCACGGTGGGCCGCCTCGGAACCGAAGACCGCGCCGGCTAATGCCAGCACCAGGATGAATAACGGGGCAATGGCAAAAATCGTATAAAAAGCGATGGCCGCTCCGAGCGAAGAGGCATTCACATCGCTCCAGATGGAGAATGCGCTCATGACATGCCGGTATAGGGACTTAAACCTCTTGACCATGCATTACGAATGCCATCACTAAGGAAAAATGCCTAATGAAAGTTGATAAAGTTACAGAGCATTTTTCTCGGCACGCACGCGCTGGTCTCGGAGGAATTCAATTCGTCCGCGATGTTCAACGTAGACACGATGATCTTTCCTTTGCCGCAAGGGATAACGCCCACGGCCGTGCCCAGTTGCATCGGATAACAATGCCACGCGCCGGCCACCAGTTCCTCACCATCCAGTAGCAGGCCGGAGCGGGTTTTGCCGTTGCTCACCACGGCCTGGTACGGCCAATCCATGGCGGTATTAACGGGCAGGCCGTCGAACAACGGATGCTGGCGCACGAAATGAAGCCCGCCGAGCCAGGCTGTGCCGATAGTAAAAGAGCCGTGATATTGCACTCCCGTCGCTTTTTGAATCAGGTCCATCCAGGTGTCAGCCCGGTCGAGAATAAGCAGCGTCGTGCCGTCGTCACGCACACGCCGGATTAATTGCTCGGGATCAGGAGGATGCGACTCGGGTTGCGACCACATCAGCCGGCACTGCGCATTCCCACGGCGATGCCAGTATTCAAGGCGGATAGCAACGGGCTTGCCGGCTTCCAACGAAATGCGACCGCGATTAATCAGGTTACTTCGCGTCCGCATATCGTCGAACAAAAGCTGGCCGTTGACCCATAAACGGACACCGTCGTTGCT
>Ga0335083_10003621_pt1 | contig 19932 bp, 17 predicted proteins | sample Lox_Sample_42_FD_206716 | JGI IMG/M metagenome (GOLD analysis project Ga0335083, IMG submission 206716) | Soil microbial communities from Loxahatchee National Wildlife Refuge, Florida, United States - Lox_Sample_4.2 | ecosystem: Environmental > Terrestrial > Soil > Wetlands | place: USA...
CTCGCGAGTTCGCGGGGAGCACGGCGGCTCCTCGACCGCCCGAGAGGTTGCGGCGAGGCGGACACGGCTGTCGTCGCCCGGTGTGCCGACTTGTGCCGGTGGTTCGGTGGTCCGCACGATCCGGCTGATTTCAAGCGATATTGAGCGCCGTTGCGTGGCACGTCGGTTGCTCCTCATCACGGCATGAGGCGGTTCGAACTCGGTCGTCGGATGGGCATCGTGCTCGCGTTGGCCGGACTCGGGGTCTTGAGCGGATGCGGCAGCGGCGGCTCGAAGCTCGATGCGGCGAGCTCGGTGAGCGAGCTCGAGAGCGACGCGCCGCGCGTGGTGCCGGACCCGAGCGAGGCAGCGCAGGCGAGCGCGAGTGAGGAAGATTTCGGGGTCGACGTGCTGCAAGCCCTGCCCGGCGACTCGAACCTCGTGTTCTCGCCGCACAGCATGAGCACGGCGTTCGCGATGCTGACCGGCGCCGCTGCGGGTGACACGCTCGCGCAGATTGCCGACACGCTTCGCTTCGGCACGACCGACGACGCGTTCCAGCGTTCGGAAGACGCGCTCGGCACCGAGCTCCCGAAGCGCAATCGAGACGCCATCCACGACGGCGGTCGCAATGTCGAGGCGCAAATCCTGAACCAGTCGAACGACGTGTGGGTTCGCCGGGATGCGCCGCCCTCCGCCGGGTACCTCGACTTCCTCGCGCAGTACTACGGAACCGGCGTGCACGTCGCCGACTTCGCCGGCGCGCCCGAACAAGTGCGCACCGCGATCAACGACAAGGTCTCGGACGACACGCACGGGCTCATCACCGAGCTCATTCCGAAGGGCGACATCGACGAGGAAACCCTGCTGGTGCTCACGAACGCGCTCTACTTCAAGGCGCCGTGGGCCGAAGCGTTCGGAGCGCCGTTCGCCGGGAGCTTCCGTCTGCGTGACGGTTCGACCAGCACGGTCGACACGCTGAGCGCGGTCGTGAGTGCGCCGTACTTGGCGGGTGACGGCTTCGTTTCCGTCGCGGTGCCGTACTTCGGCGGCGAGCTCGAGCTCATGCTGATCGTGCCGGACCTCGGCACCTACGACGCGTTTCGGTCGACCTTCACGAGCGCCATGCTCGACGACATCGTCGCCCAGCGCTCCACGACCGAGCTCACGTTGTCGCTCCCGAAATTCTCGGTTCAGAGCGTGGTGCCCGCCGCCGAAATGCTGAAAAACCTCGGCATGCAGGTGCCGTTCACGGACGCGGCGGACTTCCCCCCGCTCACCTCGCCCGCTTTCCCGGAAGTGCACATCAGCGACGTGCTCCACCAAGCGACCATCGCGGTGGACCAAAATGGAACCGAGGCGAGCGCCGCAACGGCCGTCGTCGTCGTGGACACGGCGGTGGCCCCGGGTTTGCCCGCGACGACCGTGAACGTCGACCGGCCCTTCTTGTTCGCGCTCCGCGACAATCCGACCGGAGCGCTCTTGTTTTTCGGGCAGGTGGTCGCGCCTTAGGACGCGAGCGCGACTTCACTCTGCCGCCGCACGACGGTCACGCTGTCGGCCGTGTCGACGACGGTCCACGGGCCGTGCTTTCCGGCGGCGATCTCGGTCATGAGTCGCACGGGGCCGGCCGCTTCGGTGAGGTCCGGGCGCGCGGCGCAGACGTGACTGTCGTGAAAGGCGATGGCGGCGCCTGCCGCGAGGAGCGGCGACCAGCAGCGAAAATCCTCGAGCACGGAGTCGTAATCGTGGCGCGCGTCGATGAAGATGAGCTCGGCTTTGCCCCGCACCGGCAGCGACGTCGCCGCGACGCTCGAGGTCTTGCGTACGAACTCCGAGCGCGGCCCGAACGAGCTCACGGACTTTGCGGCCACCCAGCGCGTGAACGACACGTTCAAGAGCTTCTCGATCGAGGTCTCGGGGAAATACGGGTCGACGAGGTAGAGCCTGCCGCTCGGATTCATCGCGCGGCAAAAGACCTTGCTCGTCACGCCCTCGAACACGCCGACCTCGACGATGCAGTTCTTCCCCTGCGAGAGACTCACGAGGAGCGCGTGCTCGGCCGGCGTCACTGTCGACTCGGCCTTTCTGAGCCCGATGAAAAACGCGAGTGTTCTCGACGCGTGATTGCCGGTCAGGCGCTTGAGGTTCAGCATCGTCGGCGGGCGGAAACTAGCACGGCCGCGCGCGGCCGGCCTACCGCCCCTTCTCGCGGCGCCCGCGTCGTGTCCGCTTCGCGGCGTTCCGTTCCGAACGACTCACCGGGCGCTTCAGCAGCCGTTCCGGCGCGAGCAAGCCCGAGCGCACGAGCGCGCGGAGCGAGAGCTCCGAATCGACGGCGTCGCTCGGCGTGACCGCGGCGTCGAACACGGGCTCGCCGCGCGCCCAGCGTTCCCCGGCGTTCGGCTCGTTCAACGCGACGTTGACCGCGTTCGTGAGCTCGAAGCTCCGCGCGTCGAGGTTCCCCTCCGCGCACGCCACCGTGATCGCGGATTTGGCCATGCCGAAGATCGACGCGGGCACGGCGTGCTTGTCGATCGGCGTGCGGCGCTCGGGATCGGCGGCGGCGGCTTCGCACTGCTCGAGGCTCATCGACGTGTGCGCGCGGCACGTGAACGGGCGCGCGTCGTAAATCACGCATTCACCCGACTCGTCGTCGAGAAACGCGCACGGCACTTGTTCGCGCCAGCGCGCCTCGGCGTCGAGCGTGCGCGCGAACGCGGCCTCGTCCGCCATCTGCGCGCGCGTTTCGGCGAGCTCCTCGGGCGTGAGCCCGCGCAGAAACTCCGCGATCGCGACCGCCTCCGGCGCGCTCGCCTCGATCTTGAGCCCGTGACAACAGCGCGAACAGCCGCGCGCGCACGCCGGCGGCCGATCGCGGATCAGCTCCTCGACGAGCGGCGCGAGCCGTTCGGCCGCCTGCAGCGGCACCCGCGCCACGTCTTCGGCCGAGTGCGTCCGGGCGAGAAGCTCGCGCGCTGCGTCGCGCTCCCGGCGAAAAAACGCCACCGTCTCCGCGGGCGCGCCGCGCAACGACGCCTCGATGAGGGCGACCAGGTTCGCACCGGACACGCGGCTCAGTATTCACGCCGGGTTCGCGGCGACAAGTTCGGCGGGCGCGCGTCTTGCTTTGCGTGTCAGCATGGCATTCAAAGGAACGGTTCCGTGGGTCGGTGGCGGCGCGGCGATTGCCGTCGGGCTGGTATGGGCGCGTCGGGCGCTCAATTGGCGCGGCGCTTTGCCTCGGTCGTCCAAAGCTGTCGCCCCCGGGATGCCCGACATCAATCTGGATCCGGACGTGAACCTCGAAGATCGGGCGCGCGACGACGCCTTGCACGACCTCGGCGGCCTCGAAAACGACGAGGTCGACTTCGACGCGGACACCGAACGGCAGCCCGCAAACCTCGACGCGCTCGACGTGAATACGACGGTCGGCCCGTCGGAGCACGTGATCGCCGGTGACGAACCATACGACGCGCTCGACGCCGAGGACGTGGGCACGGCGTGGCTCCGTCGCGCGACGCAGTCCGATCCCGCCGAGATGGAAGAGCCGAACGAATCGCTCGAGGGCATGCACGAAGTCTCGGCCGGTGATCCGTCGATGTTCGGCGCGGATCACGAAGACGGCTTCGGCAGCGATCAGGTGGGTGAGGCGTTCGCGCCGCACGCGGGCACGCGCGACGACGACGTCGCGGCCGAGCTCCCGGTCGGAACGCAGGATGCGGCGGGAAATGTCGAGCTCCATGCGCCGATCAATCCGCCGGATGCGTTCGGCGCCCCGCCGACGGGCGCGCTCTCCCCGACGGACGAGGAGATCGCGCGCCGTCACGCGGCGCACGCAGCCGACGAGCGTCACTCGAAACGCTAGCCGGCGTGCGTGGTTCGACCGCGGCCGAGCCGGTCAGCTCGTCGGCTTCACGTCGCGGTCGAGCACGGTCTTGCGGCCGTCGCTGCGAGCGCTTTCGATCGCGCGATCGCAAATCTCCCGCACGATGTCGGAAAGCACCGGAACGATGCCGTCCGAAGTGTTCATGCCGGATTTTGCTTTGATGTAGGCCTTGAGCTTGGAGACGACGATCAGGACTTCACTCGGGATGTCCGCGCCGCCCCCGGCCGAAACATTCGACTCATTTTCGTTCACGATTCGTTCCTCCGCTGACTTCGCGGCACGTGCCGCTTCCTCTGACTGTTGCAACTCCCATTCCGCACGCGTTGGAGCGCGAGCCGATTCGGCCCACGCTTCACGGTGCCTCATCATGGGCAAATGCGCGTCCCAGCATTCGACCGAACAAAAATATAGTGCCGTCTTTCCACGCTGACAGGTCGAGACACTGCACTGGTAGTAACTCGCGGCGAACGCGATCGGTTTCCGGCACGTGCTGCAAACCTTGAATTGATCGGCCACCTACGGCGCCTCCTCCTTCAGGTCCCACGGTCGCGCGCCGTCGGCACGACGCTCGCGGATGAGCCAAGCGAGCACCGCGTCGGCCCACACTTCGCGCCCCGCGTCGCTCGGATGGATGCCGTCACGCTTGCGCGCGACATCGTGCACGATCGAGTCGGAATCGAGGTAGCGGCAGGGCTTCACGTTGTCGTGAATCACGCTCAAAATCCCTGTATCTTGCTTCCAGCGGGGCGGCGAGACCCACACGCACGGACGCCCGCCGAGCGCGCGCACGAGACGTCTGACGGACGACGCGCGCTGCTCGGGGTTCGGTAGCTCGAACTCGTTGGCACCCAGCGTGACGATGACGAGATCGGGGTTATAGCGCGCCACATACAGAGGCAACTCCGTACCCGAAGCCCAGGTCGGCACATAGCTCGATGTTTGAAATTCGAGCACGCTCCGGAGACCCCTCGCCTTCAAGCGCTGACCGAGCGGCACACCGAGCGCACCGGCGAACGAGTCCCCGACATGGAGTACCAAAGTGCCCCGCGGCAATTCTTCGGTTGCGGGCGTCGTGGCAGTTTGCGGCGGGCATTTCCCTTTGCCACGCCCACTCGCCGAGCCCGAGTCGCAATTAGTTTGAGGTGCAACTGAATCCTCTTTGTCCTCGGCGCCCGCCCCGCCCTCGCCCGCTCGATTCGGCGTGCCGGCCGACCGCGCCGACCCCGCGCACCCAATCCACAACCCCAGAGAAAGCGAGATCGCGCTCAGGGACAGCAGGCGCTGTTCCAACCGACACCTACGTCGCGATTTTTGCATCCCGAGTGCCGGCTGACGAGATTGCGGGCAGCATGGCTGCCGCCCACGTAGCGGAAGGCGTGCGGGCGGTCACGCGAATTGTGCGCGCAATCCGCGTCGAACTCGCTCGAACGGACGCGTCGCACGGTGCGCGCGCTCGCTTGCACGTCCTCGATTTCGGCCGGAGGCAGCGCTTCGAGCGGCGCGCAGCCGTGCCCCGGCGCTTCGACCCAGCCCTCGACGCACTTGGGTTCTCCCGGCGCGGCGCAGCGCACGCCGTTGAAACTTTTGCCGTCAGCGCACGGCCGATCGAGCACGCCGTGCCGGCAGAGCCCCGGCGCTTCTTCGCCGAACGGGCAGGTTTCGCCCGCGAGCGTCGCCGCGCAGCGAAAGCCGAGGTGCGCACCGGAGCGGTCCGGCGCCAAGCGATCGCGAAGCCGCGTGTGCATCCATTTTTCGAAACGCCGGCTGAAGCTCCCGCCGCGATACACCTTCGCGTAGCCGGTGCTCGGCGGCCACGGATACGAGCCGTACCAATCCGAGCCCCACTCCCACACGTTGCCGCTCACGTCGCTCAGCCCGAACGCGCCCGCTGAAAAACTCTTCACGGGGCACGTGCCGGGGTGCTTCCAGCACGCGTGTCCGTCGGGCGGGTCGTCACCCCACGGGTATTTCAAATAGCGATCACCGCCGCGCGCGACGTACTCGAGCTCGACTTCGCTCGGCAGTCGCTCGCCCTCGGCGCGGCAGTAGGCGTCCGCCGCGGTCCACGTCACGCAGTTGATGGGATGCGACGCGCGCTCCGGGTGCCCGTAATTGCAGAGAACGCTCTTCACTTCGGGCGGCGAGCACGCGCCCCGCGCGACGCACTCGGCGAACGCGCCGGCGGTGACTTCGGTCTCGTCCATGCAAAAGGCCGGCAACTCCGTGAGGTAGCGCGGGCTTTCGTCGTCGGCGAAGTGCTCGTTCGGTTCGGCGCCGACCCAGAACTTGCCGCCCGGAATGCGGAGGGTCCCGGCGGGACAGCTCGAAACGGCGCCCGACTCTGGTTTTGTGGGGGTGTTGGTGTCGGCACCGGGCAACACCGTCGACGCCTCGTCCGGCGCCGCGGCGGGCACGGCGTCGAGCGGCGCCGTGAACGAATGGATCGTCCCCGGCGCTCCGGGCGCGGCCGAGCTCGGCGCGGGCGGCGCGTGCTCCTCGTCGCGCGGATCGGGCGGCAGCGCGAGCAGGCGCGGCGTGAGCGCGGGCGACATGCCGGGGCAGCGCTCGGCCATGTGCGTGAGTCCGAGCCGGCGCGCGAGCGGCAGCGTCCCGTCCGCGAGCGCGCGCTCGAGCCACAGCATGCGCTCCGGATCGGCGCCGAGCGCGCAGCCGACGACGATGCGCAGCCGGTACGCTTCGCGCCGCACGCTCGCGAGCTTCGGCAAGAACGCGAGCGACCGGTTCAAATACGACTTCGCGTCCGCGTAACGCCCGGCAAGATAGAGATTTCGCCCGATGAGGTACGGCGCAAGATCGTCCGTGGGGTGCGTGTCGAGCCACGCCTGCAAGAGCGGCGCCGCGACGTCGTAGCTCGGCGGATCGTCGTCGTCCCCGATGAGCAGCGCGACGAGCGCCTCGGTCGCCGTGCCCTCGCTCGCGAGGCGCTTCACCTCGAGCGTTCGCCGCCGATCTTCGTCGAACACGAGGTCGAGCGCCTTCGTGTAAAGGTCGCGCGCGGCGTCGGCGTGCCCGCGGGCGAGCTCGATGTCGGCGCTCGTCTCGAGCGCGTGGGCGGCTTGCGGCTTCGGTACGTCCTTCTCGTGACCGAGCGCGAGGTAGCTCCGGATCGCCTGGGTGTCGTCGCCGCGCCGCCGCGAACAGCCGGCGAGCCCGAAGCGAGCCTCGACGTTGTTCGGATCGAGCGCGAGCGCGGAACGAAAGCCGGTCTCGGCGCCGCTCACGTCCCCCGTGCCGAGCCGCTGGTTCGCCTCGCCGAGCGCGCGATCGACGATGCGCGGGCATTGGCGGTCGAAGAACGGCGTCTGTTCGAAGCGCGCCTTGGCCGTGAGGAGCGCGCGCTCGGGTACGGTGATTTTGGCGAGCGCGGCGTGAAAGTCCCGTTCGAGCGCGGGCATGTCTTTCCCGCCGAACGCCGCCGTCACGGCGGCGCCGCCGTACCAGCGCCGGACGGCTTCGCTCCCGTAGCGGTCATGCAAGAACGTGACGAACGCGCCCGCGACCGTGTACGCCTTCGACGCCGTGAAGCTCAGAAAATCGAGCTGAAACACGCTGCCGAGCGGCGGCAGGATGCCGAGCGTTTGCATCGACGCGGCCCATTCGAGCGTCGTGAGCTCGTCGGTCTCGTCGGGCGCCGCCGCGACGGCGAAGCCTTCGATGCGGCCCGGATCCGGCCAGAGGCCGCCGAGCGGTCCGGCGACCCGGAACGGCCCTTCACCGAACGAGCCCGCGATCACGTGCGCGAGCTCGTGCGACAGCACCGGGTGCGGATAGAGCGCCTCCTGCACGTACACCTCTTCGCGCCACGGCTTGGCGATGTACGTGTGCGAAGCGCCCATGAGCCAGCCTTTTTCCGCGTCGTTCGTGAAGAGGAACACGCGGATGCGGTCGGGGCCGTGCGTCCCGAAATACGCCTCGACCTGCGTCACGCGCGCGTCGCAATCGCGCGTGAAGAGCTCGGCTTCGCGCTCGGAGAGCGACTTCGGGTAAATCACGTCGCAGCGCTTGCCCGCGCGCTGCGCGCCGAGCGCCTCCGAGATCGACGCGACGGTGCTCCAGTGCCCGAAGCGCGGCCCCTCCGCCGAGTGCACGACGCTCGCGAGCGCGGCGAGGAGCGCCACGAGCGCGACGCCCGGACGCTCTTCGAGCGTCGCGCGCAGGCCGCGTTCGCGCGCTCGATCGTAGAGTCCGGCGGCGAGCGTCGCGGCGGCGAGCGTCGCGAGCGTGCCCACGCGGTACGTGAGGAGTCGGTCGACGACGTTCACGACCGTGTCGTAGAGCGGGCCGCTGAAGACGCCGAAAAACGGGTCGAACGCGAACACCATCGGGCTCGTGACGAAGCGGTAGAAGCTCAGCGCAATGCAGGCGAGCGGGCCCGCGAGCGCGAGCCCCGCCGCCGCGGCGCGCCGGACCCAGCGACTCCGACGCTCGCCGAGCGCCGCGGCCGCGAGCCCGACCCAGCCGCCCCACACGCCGGCGAGGACGCTGCCGAAGCCCGGTCCGAGCAGGTAGAGCCAGAACCCCTCGCTCGGATCGCAAAAACCGACCCGCGCGCCGTGGAGCAGCAGGATCAGAAAGCCGAGCGTCGCGAGCACGAACCCGAGCTCGGCGCCGCGCGCCACGGCGACGCGCGCGGGCGCTCGCGTGCGCGACGTCTCGAGCGCGACCGCGACGGCGACCACGGCGGGCAACACGAGGCCGTTCACGAGCGCGGCGTCGTACCCGGGACCGCCGAGCTGCGGCAGAAAACCGAGCCCTCCGAGCGCGACCGCCGTCACGACGAGCGCGTTCCGTCGCGTCGGTTCGCGAAAGCGGCGGAGCCATGCCGCGAACACCGAGCCTTCCGCCATCGTCGGGGCTTTATAGCCTACGGGCGCGCTTCGTTCTCACGCCGCGAATCGAGATCCTGATCGTCGCCGTCGTCGGGGCTCGGCTCGGGCTCGGCGAGCACGAGCGGCAGCACCTGATCGATGCGGCTCACGAGGTGGAGCGTGAGATCGTTGCGGATCTCTTCCGGCACCTCTTCGAGATCGACGCGATTGCGCGCGGGCATCACGATCTGCCGCACGCCGGCGCGATGGGCCGCGAGCACCTGGTCCTTGATGCCGGAGACGGGCATCACCGCGCCGCGCAGCGTGATTTCACCCGTGACCGCGACGTCGGGCCGGCAGGCCGCGCGCAGGAGCAGCGACGTGACCGCCACGAAGATCGGCAAGCCGATGCTCGCCGCGTCGCGGGCGGCGCCGCCGCGCGGCGCGTGGACGTGCAGATCGATCGATTTGAGCCATTCGGGCTCGAGGCCGAGCTCCTGAGCGCGCGAGCGCACGAGCGTGACGGCCGTTTCGGCCGCTTCCTTCATCACCGCGCGCAGGCTGCCGGTGATGACGATTTCGCCTTTGCCGGGCATGCGCGTCGCTTCCACGATCAGGAGATCGCCGCCGTTGCTCGCGACCGCGAGCCCGATCGACACGCCCGGGACGAGCTTGCGCTCGGTGAGCTCGGGTCGATACCGCTCCGGACCCAGGAGCTCGCGCACGAGCTCCGTCGTGATGCGCCGGCCCTGGACGCTCTTGCCCTCGGCGAGGTTCACGGTCACGTCGCGACAGACGGCCGCGATTTCGCGCTCGAGGTTCCGGACGCCGGCTTCCCGCGTGTAGGAGTCGATCAGAAGCTCGATGCTTTCGCGCTCGAAGCCGATCTCGTGCGGGACGAGGCCGTGCTCCTTGAGCTGCTTCGGAACCAGGAACTGCTCGGCGATGGAGCGCTTTTCGGCGCGCGTGTAGCCCGGCACCTCGATGAGCTCCATGCGATCCTTGAGCGCCTCCGGGATCTGCCAGCCGTAGTTCGCCGTCGCGAGGAACATCACCTCCGACAGATCGAACGGCACGTCGATGTAGTGATCGACGAACGTGTCGTTCTGCTCGGGGTCGAGCGCTTCGAGCAGCGCCGCCGCCGGATCGCCCCGAAGGTCGACGCCCATCTTGTCGACCTCGTCGAGCACGAGGACGGGGTTCCGCGCGCCGACCTTCTTGAGCGCCTGGATGATGCGGCCCGGCAGCGCGCCGACGTACGTGCGGCGGTGGCCGCGCACCTCCGCCTCGTCGCGGACGCCGCCGAGCGAGATGCGCCCGTAGCGGCGGCCCATGCTGCGCGCGATCGAACGGCCGAGCGACGTCTTGCCGACGCCGGGCGGGCCCACGAAGAGCAAAATCGGGCCCTTCTTGTCGCGACGGAGCTGGCGGATGGCCGCGTACTCCACGATGCGCCGCTTCACCCGGTCGAGCCCGAAGTGATCCTCGTCGAGGCAGCGCTGCACGTCCTTCACGTCGATGCGATCCGGCGTCGTGCGGCTCCACGGCAAATCCGCCAGCCACTCCACGTACGTGCGCGTCACTTGGTACTCGGCGGACTGCTGCTGCATGCTCGAGAGGCGCGAGAGCTGCTTTTTCGCCGCCTTCTCGGCTTCGGGCGGGAGCTCGGCCCGCGCGATGCGCTCGCGCAGCTGGTCGACCTCGTCGTCGTCCCCGCCCTCGCCGAGCTCCTCGCGGATGCTCTTCATGTGCTGGCGCAGCACGTACTCGCGCTGGCTCTTGCTGAGCTCCGTCTGCACCACGTTCGAGATGCGGTCCTTCACCCGCAAAATCTCGAGCTGGCGCTCGACCATCGCGAGCACGAGCCCCACGCGCTCGGCCACCTCGAACGCTTCGAGGATGCCCTGGCGCACGGTGATGCCCGCCTGCTCTTCCGGGAAATTCGAGGCGATGAGGTCGGCGAGCGCACCCGGCTCGCGAACGTTGTCGAGGATGCTCGACGTCTCCTTCGGCAGGTTCGGCATCAACGCGAGCACTTCACGCGTGCGCTCGCGCAGCCGCCGGCCGAGATCGCTCAACGCTTCGGGCGCGGTCGCCGGCTCCGGCACGCGCTGCACCTCGGCGCGCATGTACGGTTCGAGACCGTGCGGTGACAAGAGCCGGAAGCGCCCGAGGCCGTTCAGGACGACGCTGTAATTCGACGGCCCGAGCCGGATCACTTTGACGACTCGCGCCAGCGTTCCGACCTCGTAAAGATCCTCGAACGTCGGCTCGACCGTTTCGGCGCTGCGCTGCGTGAGCACACCCACGAGCGCACTTTCGTTTCCGACCAAATCCTCGACCAACCGTACCGAGCGCGGCCTCCCGACGTTGATCGGCACGACCGACATCGGGAACAACACCGAGTTCCGAAGCGGCAGGATGGCGATGCGCTCGGGGCGGCCGGCCCGTTCAGACCCGCGCATGCGTCTCACAGTAGTACGGACGCCCGCCGCGTCCAGCACGAGAGACCGCAAAAGTGAGCGCGGCCTCGGGCAAAAAGCGCCCCGATTTCGCGGGCTCCGTGGCTCTGTGCTAACCCGGGCCTCAGTATGGGCCCGCGGCTTCCGAGCGTTTTGAGCGCGCTCCTCGCGTCGAGCGCCTGCGGCGCGAGCCGTCCGGCGAACCCGAGCGACGCGCTCGGCGCCTACGCTGAAGCGCTGCGTCAGGGGGATGCGGCGCGGGCGTATGGCCTACTGAGCGACGACGCCAAAAAAGACATACCTTTCGATAGCTTCAAGCGCATCGTTCGTGAAAATCCTGACGAGGTCAAAGAGATCGGCCGCTCGCTCGCGCGGCCGGTCGGTCCGCCACGGGTGACCGCGGTCGTGAAGGCGCCGAACGGGGAGTCGCTCCTTCTCGTGCTCGAGGACGGACAATGGCGGGTGGACGGCTCGGCCATCGACCTCTACGGGCAGGAGACGCCCGATGCGGCCCTGCGCGCTTTCGTGCGGGCGTTCAAAAATCGTCGCTACGACGTGCTGCTCCGCTTCGTGCCGAACGCGGAGCGCGAAGGGCTCGGGGTCGAGGAGCTCAAGCGGGCGTGGGAGGGCGAGGAGCGCTCCGAGCTCGAGGCGCTGGTCGCGGCGGTCGAGGCGAACCTGCCGAACGGCCGCTTGGAGGTCACGGGGGATCGGGCGACGATGGCATTCGGTGCCGGCGGCACCGTCGAGCTCGTGCGTGAAGACGGGCTCTGGAAAGTGGAGGACCTTCGCTAATGGGACGCACCGCGAGCGTCGAACGCACGACGCGCGAGACCCGCATCAGGGTCGAAGTCGATCTGGACGGCACCGGCAAGGCGACGATCCAGACGCCCCTACCCTTTCTTTCTCACATGCTCGAGCAGATCGCGCGCCACGGGCTCTTCGATCTGGCGATTTTCGCGGAAGGCGACGTCGAGATCGACGGGCACCACACGACCGAGGACATCGGCATCGTGCTCGGCAAAGCCGTGCTCGACGCGCTCGGCGACCGGAAGGGCATCGTTCGCTACGGCTCGGCCACGCTGCCGATGGATGAGGCGCTCGTGACCGCGGCGCTCGATCTCTCCGGGCGGCCTTTCTTCGTGTGGCGCGTCGACTTACCGAAGTCGAAGCTCGGCAACTGGGACACCGAGCTCGCCGAGGTCTTTTTCGAAGCGTTCGCGCGGAGTGCACAAGCGAACCTGCACGTGCGGCTGCACGAGGGCTCGAACCTCCACCACATCATCGAAATCTCCTTCAAGGCGTTCGCGCGCGCGCTCCGCCAGGCCACGAGCCTCGATCCGCGCTCGCCCGACGTGCTCCCCTCGACGAAAGGGGTGCTCGATTGAGCACGCTCACGACGGTCGTCGTCGACATCGGCATCGGCAACCTGCGTTCGGTCGCGAAGGCGCTCGAGATCGCGGGCCAAGGCCGCGCGCGCGTCGTCCGCTCGCGCGATCCGGACGCCGTGCGGCGCGCCGATCGCGTCGTCGTTCCGGGCCAGGGCGGCTTCGACGCCGTCGCCAAGGGGCTCGCGGGGCCGCTGCAAGAATCGCTCACCGAGACGGTGAAGCGCGGTGTGCCCTACCTCGGCATCTGCCTCGGCCTGCAGGTGCTGTTCGAGGGCAGCGAAGAAGCGCCGGGCGTCCCGGGCTTCGGCTGGATGCGGGGCCAAGTGAAGAAGCTCGAGGGCGCCCCCGGCCTGAAGATCCCGCACATGGGTTGGAACCAGCTCGAGCTCCAGGGCGGCGGCCACAAAGAGCTCAGCGCGGCGGGCGGCGAAGGGACCTGGGTCTATTTCGTCCACTCCTTCCACGCGGTGCCGGAAGAGCCGGCCGTGCTCCGGGCGAGCGTCGGCTACGGGCCGAACCGGGTGACGGCCGCGGTTGCGCGGGACAACGTGCTCGGGACGCAATTTCACCCGGAAAAGAGCCAGGCCGCGGGGCTTGCGCTCCTGGCGGGGTTCCTCTCAGGGTAAAAGCCGTCCCATGGAAGTCATTCCGGCCATCGACCTACTCGACGGCAAAGCCGTCCGCCTGCGCCAGGGCCGCTATGACGAGGTGACCGTCTACGACGACCAGCCGCACGTCGTCGCGGCGGAGTGGAGCGGCCGCGTGCGCCGCGTGCACGTGGTCGATCTCGACGGCGCGAAGCAGGGCAAACCCGTCCAGCGCGTGCTCGTGCGTAAAGTCGTGGCTGCGTTCGGCGCGGGCGTGCAGGTCGGCGGCGGCGTGCGCTCGATGGCCGCCGTGGACCAATATTTCGATCTCGGCGTCGATCGCGTCGTCCTCGGCACGGCCGCGATCCGCGACCCGGATCTCATTCGCTCGGCGGCGGCCGCGTACCCGGGGCGCATCATCGTCGCGGTGGACGCGCGGAACGGCAACGTCGCGACCGACGGCTGGACGGACCAATCCGAAAAGCGCGCCATCGACGTGGTGCGCGAGTTCGCGCCGCTCGGCCTGGCCGCCGTGCTCTACACCGACATCGACCGGGACGGCACCGAAGTCGGCCCGAACCTCGACGCGACGGCGCTCCTCGCGCGAGACGGCGGCGTGCCGGTCATCGCGAGCGGCGGCGTCGGCAAGCTCGAGCATTTGCGCGCGCTCGGCAAGGCGGGGGCGAAAATCGTGGGGGCAATCGTCGGCCGCGCGCTCCACGAGCAGCGCTTCTCGCTCGAGGAAGCGATTTTGGCCGCGAGCGGGCGCGCCCAAGATGGCTGAGCGGCCGAGCCGCGATCCCACGGAAGCGCTGTCGCGCGCGTCCACGTTTCCGACGCGCGCCGTGATCGAGCGACCGGGCACGCCGGAGTCGGAGCACCCCGCCTCGTCGAGCGCGTTCAACGGCGAAGATTTTCTGTTCCACCTCTATCGCGGCAGCGAGCTCCTGCAGGACAACTGCGTCAGCGAAGCCAAGGAAGAGCTCGAGCGCGCGCTCCGCTTTCAGCCGTCCGACGCCGAGGGCCAGGGCCTGCTCGGGATCGTCTATTTCCGGCTCGGGATGTATCCGCGGGCCATCGGCATCTACGAAGAGCTGATCAAGAACTTCCCCCGCGAGATTTCGCCGAAGGTAAACCTCGCGCTCTGCTACCTGAAGACGGGCCAGCAGCACCAGGCGCGCGACGTGCTCGAGGAAGTGATCGAGCGCGAGCCGGAGCACCGCCGCGCGTGGGGCTACTACGGGCTCGCGCTCGAGCGGCTCGGTGACTTCGCGAAGGCGCAAACCGCGTTCGAGCGCGCCGGCCAGCCTCAGCTCGCTCGCCGCATGCAGAACCGCATCGAAGCGGCCGCGATCGCCGACGAGCCGGGCGAGGCGGAGCACCAGCTCGACGAGGTGCGCCTCGCGGCGGCCGACGCCGTGCAGGAGCTCGACGCGCACGCGCCGTTCGTGTCCGCGCCGGAAGAAGCCGGCGAGCTCGAGCCCGTGCGTTCGCGACGCTGGCGCGCCGTGGAGCCGGGTGAGGAAGTCGTGCCGCGGCCGTCGCGGCCGCCGTCGGGGCAGCACCGCGCGGTCACGCTCACGAGCCTCGGCGTGCCCGCCGTCTCGGAACCGATGGAGCTGCCGCCCCCGTCGCGGCGCGGCGTGACGGAGCCGCCACCCGCCGCGGCGCCGCCGCGCGCGGCTCCGGCGCCGGGCGCGCCGTCGGCGCTCGTCGCCGAAGTCGCCGTCGGGGTGCCGGATTCGCGCGAGCGCTTGGTGCTCAAGGGGACGAGCGCGGTCGTCCGCGTCGAAGTCGGCTTCGCGCTCAGGAACGACGCGCTCCGCGCGGTGCAGCCCGATGCCTCCACCTTCACGCGCGGCTCGCTCAGGCGCCGGGCGCGCGGCCGTACGACGGACGAGCCGTTCGGCGGCGCCGCGACGCCGTGGACACTGCTCGAAGGGAGCGGCCTCGCCGTGCTCGCCGCGGGCGCCGGACGCTCCGTGGCGGCGCTCGAGCTCGGCGGTGAGTTCGTCTACCTGCGCGAGTCGCGGCTGCTCGGCTTCGACTCGAGCGCACGCTACGAAAACGGGCGGCTCCCCGCGCCCCCGGAAGAGCCGGCGCCCATCGTCATCGTGCAGCTTTCCGGGCGCGGCCTCGTGCTCGTCGAGAGCGAGCGGCCGCTGCGGGCGCTCGTCGTCACCTCGGAACGGCGGGTGATCGTGCGGAGCGAGTCCGTCGCGGGCTGGACCGGGCGTATGCTGGCCCAGCCCATCACGGCCGAGGACGCCCCCACGCACGCACACGGCTTCGTGTCGTTCTCGGGTGAAGGCGCCGTGCTCTTGGACGACGCATGACCACATCGAGCGTACCCCCTCCGCCGAAGAAGCCGCGCCCGACGCGGGCCGAGCGCCGCCGCCGCCGTCACTCGCTGCGCGAGGACGCGCTCAATCTGCCGAACCTGCTCACGATGGGCCGGGTCGCGGTGATCCCGCTCGTGATCCTGCTCATCGACCGCGGCTCGCCGAAAGACTGCTGGTGGGCGGCGCTCGTCTATTCGGCGGCCGCCCTCACCGATCTCATCGACGGCTGGCTCGCGCGGCGGATGCACGTGGTGAGCGTGCTCGGGAAATTCCTGGATCCGCTCGCCGACAAGCTGCTCGTGATGGCCGTCCTCATTTACATGGTGCCGATGGGGCGCATCCCGACCTGGGCGGTGACGCTCCTGCTCGCACGCGAGCTCTCGGTGACGGGGCTCCGGAGCATCGCGAGCACCGAGGGCGTCGTGATCGCGGCCGGCGACGACGGCAAGAGCAAGACGGCCCTCCAGATGGTGGGCTTGCTCTGTCTCATCCTCGGCTACCCCTACCACCTGACGCTCGGGCCGCTCGATTTGGGCGACGTCGACCTCGTCTACGTCGGGCGTGCCCTCGTCTACGTGTCGCTCGTCTTCTCGATCATGAGCGCGCTTTCTTACACTCGGCTCTTCGCCGAGGCGGTCGAAGCCAAAAATCGCCGCGGTACGGGCTGAAAGCGCGCTCCATGCGCCCCGCGCGCGACTGGCGATTGCTCAGGCCGACGGGCGGGTGGTAGAAGCCCGGGGCCAGCATGCTTCCCACGGCTCTCCGCGTTCTCGCCCGCACCGCTTTCTTGTTCTCCGCGGCGGCCGTCGCGTCCGTCAGCTGCTCGCGCCAAGGCGAGGGCGACCGCTGCGACTACGCGTGGGCGGGTCCCGATCAGGACTGCCAATCCGATCTCATCTGCACCCCCTGCGGGAACCTGCAGGAAGGGATCGTCGATCGCTGCTGCCGCCGCGACGGCACGGTCACCGATCCGCGCTGCACCGCCGCCGCGTCCCCCACCAATCTCACGTGCAACACGCACGGCGACAACTTGAACCCGGTCGCAAACACAGCCGGCGCCACGGGCGACGAGACCACCGAGACCGGTACGGGCGGAACCTCGGGTACCTCGTCCACGGGCGGCAGCTCCTCGCCCGGCGGCAACGCCGGACAGCCCGGGGGCGGCAGCACCGGCGAACCGGACGGAGGCTGAGCGGTGCCGTCGATCGCGGGGTTGACCGAGCTCGGCGAAAACGCCGTGCTCCTCTCGCTCGCGGTTTCGTTGCCCGTGATCGGCGTCGCGGCGCTCGTCGGCGCGCTCGTTTCGGCGCTGCAAGCCGCCACCCAACTTCAAGACGCGACGCTCGCGCACCTGCCGCGGCTGCTCGCGGTCGCGCTGGCGCTCATCGTCGCCGGACCGTGGATGGGCGCGGAAATCGCGAAATTCGCGCTCGAAGCCTTCGCGGCGAGGTAACGCGTGCCCGCGCGCGTGTTCGCGCCGAGTGACCTCCCGCGCGCTCGAGCGGGGCGGGTCCACGTGGGCGGTCGCGTGCTCGCGTGCGAACCGGGCCGGCTCGTCCTCGCCGACGCGTTCGCGCGCCTGACCGCGACGGGCGCGGCGCTCGACGCGAATCCAGGCGACCTCGTCGTCCTCTCGGGTCGGCTGTCGCGCGGAGTGCTCACCAAAGCGCAGCTCGAAGAACGGCGCGCGCAACCCGAGCCGCGCGGGGACGGCATGACGAGTCGCTTCACCTTCGGCGGCACGGGCGAGAAGCTCCGCGCGCGTGCGCGCATCCTGAGCGAAATCCGCGCGTTCTTCGCGGAGCAGGGCTTCGTCGAGGTCGAGACGCCAGTCCGCGTGCCCGCGCCGGGCGTCGACGCGCACGTGGACGCGATCGAGAGCGCCGGCCAGTTTCTGATCACGTCGCCCGAGTTGGCGCTGAAGCGGCTCCTCGTCGGCGGGATGCCGCGCGTGTTCGAGCTCGCCCGGGTATTGCGCGCCGACGAACAGGGGACGCTCCACGAACCGGAGTTTCGCCTGCTCGAGTGGTACCGCGCCTTTGCGGGGTACGAAGCCGTGATCGCCGACACCGAGCGGCTCGTCGCGCGCGTCGCGCGACGGATGCGCGGGCGCGCCGAGCTCGTGACGCCCGAGGGACGCAAGCTCGACGCTCGCCCGCCCTTCCCTCGACTCTCCGTGCGCGAGGCGTTTCGGCGCTTTGCCGGCGAGCGTGACGCCGCGGCGCTCGCGGCCGCCGACGGGGCGCGCTTCTTCGAGCTCCTGGTCGGGCGCGTCGAGCCGGCGCTCGCGGCGTTCGAAAAACCCGTGTTTCTCGTCGATTACCCGCTGACGCAAGCGGCGCTCGCGCGGCCGTCGCCCTCGGACGCGAGCGTCGCCGAACGCTTCGAGCTCTACGCGGGCGGCGTCGAGCTTTCGAACGGCTACGGCGAGCTCACCGATCCCGTCGAGCAAGCGCGGCGTTTTCGCGCCGAAAAGCTCGCGCGCAAGGCGGCGGGGCGCCCGACCTACCCGACCGACGCGCGCTTTCTCGCGGCCCTCCGCGAAGGCATGCCCGCGGCGAGCGGCAACGCGCTCGGCGTGGACCGCTTGGTCATGCTCGCGACGGGCGCGAAGAGCATCGCGGAGGTCAGCGCCTTCCCCGCGGGAGTTTGACGAAAACCCGGGTTAGCCGCGCGTCAGCGAGAGCCGGCGGCCGCGCCGATGCTCGGCACGCCCGAAGCCGCCTCTTCGAAGAAGCGCACCATGTCGGCGTTCGCGTCGGGGTTGTCGAACACGACGAAATGGCCGTCGTCGTTCGCCGCGGGCTCGTATTGCCGCACGCCGAGCGTGATCGTGCCGGCGGCTTCGTTGCCGCTCACGGGCGCGTCGGCCGCCGTGAGTCCGAGGTCGTCGAGCACGGGGTTCACCAGCGTGAGGCCGCCCGCGATCGCGTAGATGCCGAGCGTGACCGGCGGCGCGTAGCTGTCCCCGAGACCGTAGGTCTGAAATAGGTGCTTCGCGGCGTGGCCGCCGAGCGGCTCCTTCGCCGCATAACGCGCGAAGTTCAGCGGATCCGCGGGGTCGATCCACGCCTGCACGAGGCCGAGCACGGGATGAAACTCGGCGACGTCGCCCGTCGCGTCGAGATCGGAGATGGCGATGGGCAGGAGACTCGCGATGTCGATCGGCTTGGTTTTGGTGAGGAGCGCGTTGAGGAGACTCGCGCCGTTGCCGGAAAGCACGGCCGCCTTGTAGCGGTCCGCGTACGGCAGCATGAGGCTGCCTTCGGTCGCGCCCTGTGAGTGCCCGAAGAAGAAGAGCTCGTCCGGATCGATCGTGAAGGACGCCTCCGCCTCGGGCCCGAGATGGGCGGCGAACTCCGCGAGCGACAGCTGGTCGGCCGCGCCCTGAAGCGGATTGCCCCGCGCCGCGTCGGGATTCAGGAAGTTGAAAAACAGCTGATCGGGGTCGAGCGTCGAAGCGCCGCGGCGCGGGCCGTGCTCCACCTGGTCGATGCCGAGCACGGCGAACTTCACGCTGCCGCGGCTGAGCACGCCCGCCACGCTGTCGGTCACGTGGTCGCGAAACGAGCCGCCCGTCCCGTGCGCGAAGACGACGAGCGGCCAGCCCTTCGCCGGCGCGTTGCCCTTCGGCACCGTGATCGACAGGCACACGCTCTCGAGCGGCGGATCGGAGCGGACGACGATGCCGCCGCCGTCTCCCGCGTTCAGATACGGCTCTTTGCCGTCCGCGAACCCCGCTTGAAAAATCGGGAGCGGTACGAGCGCTTGATACTCGTCGTAATCGGCGGTGCCCGCGCCGCAATTGCGCGCTCCGTCGTGCTCGGGGCACGGCGAGACGGCGCCCTCCGCCGAGCACGTCACCCAGCCGCCCGGGAGCACCTTCGGCGCCGGCAGCTTGGCGATCGCGGCCGCCAGCGAAGCCATGGCGTCGCGCACGCCGCCGACCGTGAACACGCTGGCGTCGAGCACGCTCGCGGCGTCGATGTTCTGGGCGGCGAGGTAGGCGCGGAACGGCGCGTACGCCCCGTAGGCCGCGGCGAGCGCCGGATCGCTCGGGCCGTTCGCGTCGAGCAAGCTCACGAGGTTCGGCGGCGGCGTGACGGCCCCGCCGCCGACCGTTCGAATCGCGGTACTGAGGTAGACGGCGTAGGTGTGCCCCGGTAAGAGCGGCGCACCGTGCGGGCGGCGCACGCCGAGCCAGTTGTCGCAGACGTACTGGTTTCGCCCCGAGGAGTAGTACCAAAAGAGCCCCGCGGACGAGCCGAGTTCGGGCGCGTCCGGCGTCACGTCGACCCACGCGACCGCGCTCGAGTCCCGAATCGACGTGGAGTCGACGGGGCCCGAGAAGCGAAACGTCACGGTCGGCGACGCGCCCCAGCCCTGGTCGTTCGCGGCGAGCGCGTCGCGGTAGAGCTTCACCGCGTCCACGCCGAGCGCCCCCACGCCCGGC
>Ga0335083_10003623_pt1 | contig 19928 bp, 22 predicted proteins | sample Lox_Sample_42_FD_206716 | JGI IMG/M metagenome (GOLD analysis project Ga0335083, IMG submission 206716) | Soil microbial communities from Loxahatchee National Wildlife Refuge, Florida, United States - Lox_Sample_4.2 | ecosystem: Environmental > Terrestrial > Soil > Wetlands | place: USA...
TCGCCACGACCGGAGAGGACATCAGCTCGGCCGCGGAGACGCCCGAGAAGGTTGTGCGGATTTCGGTACCGACGACTTCCTGGCGGGCAGCGCTGACGATGAAGAAGCCGAGCAGGGCGAACCACAACCCCATCGCTCCCCCGAGGATGAGCTCCAGCACGCCGAGCGCAATCATCAGATAGCCGAATGCGCGACCCACATCCGCGGCTTTCTGCGTGGCGGCCCCGAGCTCACCGCTGCGTTTCCACAGCACCGCACGCAGCACACGCCCGCCGTCGAGCGGGAACGCGGGCAGTAGATTGAACGCGAGGATCGCGACGTTCACGTAGGCCTGGTATTCGAGCAGCGCACGTATCGCAGCGGGGCTCGAGGAGGGCAGCAGCAGGGCCGCGGCGCCGAAACATGCTCCAACGAGGGCGGTTACGGCAGGCCCGGCCAGCGCGTAGTCCAGTTCGTCGCCTGGCGCATGCGCCTCGCCGCGCATGCGCGCCACGCCGCCGAGCAGCCACAGGTCGATCTCGTCGACCTCGATGCCGTGACGACGCGCGACGAGCGCGTGCCCGAACTCGTGCGCGACGATGCTCGCGAACAGGAGCAGCACGCTCGCCAGGCCGAGCGCGTACGCGGCCGCCGGGGCGATCCCGGGGACGTGTTCCGGAAAGTAGGAGTCACCCAGGACCCAGCTGAACAGAACCACGACGACCAGCCACCAGGGGCTGATCCCGAACTGGATGCCGGCGATCCTGGCGATGCGCAGGGTACGCCCCGGCATCGTCGTGTCTCACGCGCCTTTCAGCCGTAGCTCACGCTCTCGCCGGTGCATCGAACAGACCCCTCATCGAAGCAGGCAGCACTGCGAGGACCTCTTCGATCTCGCCGGCGGAGACGTGCCTGCGCAGCGTGCGCGTGACCGCCTCGACGGCCAGCGATGCCTCGGTGGCGCCCGCCATGTGGCCCTCGGCAGCGACGCCGTCGAGGAAGGCCTCGACGTCGCGCAACGGCAGCGGCGTGCGACTCGGCTCCCAGTCCTCGTAGTAGATCCCGCGGATGAGCGTCGGCAGCTGCGCGGCGAGCTTGGCTGCAACGTCGACCGGGAGTCGGTCACGGAGGGTGTGCAGGACGCCGCGCAGCGCCCGGTAGGCATAGTGGCGATCTTCGCCACCGAGGTCGTCAGCTAGCTCCTTCAGCCAGATGTGGGTCTTTTCCACGCTGCGCTCGATAATCTCGGGGTCGTTGCTCATTTTCGATCCTTGCTGTAGCCGGGTCGTGGTCTAAGGGTGAACCGGCTGAAGCTTGCCCGCCTCCGTAGCAATCCCCTATGCGGGTCGGTGCAAAGTCGAGTCCATGACCGAGGGCCCACCACGATTGCGGCGCGCCGGGCGCGAGATACCTTCGCTACAACCGGAGTCCGAACGGGAGCAAAGGAGATCGCAGATGCCTGGAACATTGACCCGCTGGGAACCGTTCGCGGAGCTCGGGGAGCTGCGCAGCCGGTTCGATCGCATGTTCGGAGAGCTGGCCGATAGTCGTGAGCGCGGCTGGACGCCCGCGGTGGACGTTGTCCGCGAGAAGGACAGCCTTGTGATACGCGCGGACGTCCCGGGCTTGAAACCCGACGAGGTGAAGATCGAGGTCGAGGACGACATCCTGACCGTTTCGGGCGAGCACGAGGACACGAAGGAGGAGAAGGACAAGAACTTCCTCCGACGCGAGCGCCGCTACGGCTCGTTCAGCCGTGCTATGGCCCTGCCGGCCGGTGTCGACCCGACGAAGATCAAGGCCACGACCCGCGACGGTGTCGTGGAGGTGACGGTGCCTCTTCCCAAGGAGCCGGAGAAGAAGAGGGTCGAGATCACGCCGGCTGCCAACTGATGGGCCACCCTCGCCACAGAGGTCCGGGCCGACTCAGCGCCGGCCCGGACCGTGGCCCGTTGAAAGCCGGGTGGAGCCCGATGCGCGGGCATCCCGCCCGACTTCGACTGCCTCACGTCGGGTCGAGCGTTGCGGTCCTCGTGATGGTCATCGCAATGGCGACCGCCGGGGGCGCGAGTGCGCGCCGCCCGCCGACCAAGTCCGAGGCGACGGCGATCTCGCGCGCTCTGCACGCCTCGTCGGCCACCAAGGCCGCGAAGTGCTTTCGCGTGCGCGACATTCTCATCTCGACGGTCGGGCCTTGGGCGCGGGCGAAGCTGGTCCCATGCGATCCGCGTCACGGCGACATCGCACTCTCGGTACTGCGCCGGCGCCGCGGTCATTGGCATGTGCGCGATCTCGGTACATCCGGAGTCGGCTGCACGGTCGCGCCGCGGCCGGTACGTCGCGACCTGCTCCTGGTCTGCCCCTAGGGCGCCCACGAGCACGTGGTGCGGGATGCCGCGTTCACCGTGCTCGTCCCACAGCCGAGGGCCTCAGGCGCAAGACCCATGCCGGAAAAATGATGGGACGCGCGGGCCGCACTCAGGGTTGAGCCGAGAGCTCGCTGGGTGCGAGCTCGGCGATCTCGACGTGGCGGCTCAGCTGCTCGATCTCTTGACGGCTGCCCGTGCCGAGGCCGTGACGGGTGGCGTTCAAGCATCCGGCCGCCATTGCCAGGCGCAGCCCGTCATCGAGCTCGCGGCCGGCGGCAAGGCTGACGCCGAGTGCGGCGAACATCGAGTCCCCGGTGCCTTTGGGTTCGACCGCCCTGACGTGGGGTCCGCTCAGCCGCAGGTAACGCGGCGCGGTGCCGTCGACGGCCACCGCCGGCAGTTCACCGCGCGATATCAGCACGGCGTCCGCGCCGAGCGTCCGCAGCCGCCGGAGCGCCCCCACCAGCTGTGGGATGTCCGCGCCGGGTGCGATGCCGATGCCGCCGAGCTCCTCGTCGCTGACCTTCAGCACGTCGAGGCCACCCGCGAGCGCAGCCTCGAGGGGTGCACCCGCAAGGTCCCCGATCACACAGATGCCGTTGCTGCGCAAATCGCCCGCGAGCCGCCGGTAGACATCCGCTTCGATGATTCCGGGCGGATCGACCCCGGTGAGCATCGCGATCCGGGCGTCCAGGGAAGCCGCAAGCGCCACCCCGTAGAGCTCGTCGGCCTCGTGGCGTGTGAGGCCCCGGCAGCTGGTGCGGGCGAGCTGCTCCCGCACCCCATGGTGGCGGGAATGGATGTAGACGCCGTTCGGCACCGCGCACTCCACGGCCAGAAGCTGGACGTTCTCCTTGGCGATGAGCCCTCGCAGCACCGCTCCGGACTCCCCGCCGAGGGCGCAGCAGAGTGCCACGTCACCACCGAGCAGGGCCGCCATCCGCGCGACCCAGAAGCCCTGGCCACCCGCGTGCAAATGGATCTCCTCGTGGTCGGTGCCTGGCGCCTCGACCGTGATCGTGAGCAGCGGCGACGGCGCGAACACGACCAGCGACGGGCCGCTCACGATGGCTCCTCGAGCAGGGCGAGCAGCGCGTTCTTCAGCCCCGCAGGAGAGGCGATGGTGAAACGCGAGTCCACGTCGTGCTGCGAGCCGTCCCAGTCGTATGCAAGTCCCCCTGCCTCGCGGGCCAGCAACACCCCCGCGCTCACGTCCCACGCACGGTTGGAGAGCATCACCGACCCGCTGACCCGCCCGGCCGCCAGCCACGCCAAGTCGAGCGCCGCGGAGCCGTGTGCGCGCACCCCGAGCGCGAGAGGTGCCAGGCGCGCAAGCAGCGCGATGTGGACCGGGTTCTCGGTGGCTCGGTCATCCGCGACCGCAAAGTCGGTGATCGCGATCACCGCTTCGGAGAGGGTTCTGGTCTCGGGCATGCGTAGACGCAGTCCGTTGAGATACGCCCCGGCGCCGGCGCGGGCCACATACCGCTCGCCCAACAACGGCAGGTCGACGATTCCGAACACCGGCTGGCCATCGGCGAGCAGCGCGAGCGAGATCGCGCACAACGGACTGCCCTTGATGAAGTTCGTGGTGCCGTCGATCGGATCGAGCACCCACAGCAGCGGCGCGCGCAGGTGACCGCCGCGCTCCTCGCCGAGAAACGGAATGCCGCCCGCGTGCGACAGCGATGCCCTGACCATGTCCTCGATCTGTAGATCGACACGCGTCGCATAATCGCGATCCCCCTTGGCGATGAGGCCACCTACGTGCGCATGGCCCTGTACCACCAGGCGCGCAGCCTCGTCGACGGTCTTTCCCGCCAGCAGCAGCAGCTCGTTGACGTCGCGGAGCGGCAGCGCAATCCCGTCGCCGCTGACGCTTGATCGCGCGTCGATGCCAGGCGCTCCTCTCACCTTGCGCACCTATGTGGTAGCGAGCCTGGGGGTTCCCGCGAGACGCAGCGGCCAGTCAGGCTCGTAGCCGAAGATGTCCAGGAGAGACGCGGATCCGTAGCGCTCGGCAACCACCTCGATGTGCTCGGGCATGACCTGCGAGGGATGCGCCACCCCACACGAGCGCGCGAGGGCCAGCAGCTCCTTGCGAAACGCGAGAATGTAGTTCGCAACACGGTGGGACTTGGACTGCGGGTCGAGGCCGTGCATCAGCCAGCGCGACTGGGTGGCCACGCCGCTCGGACAGCGCCCGGTGTGACAACGCTGCGCCTGTATGCACCCGATCGCGAGCATCGCCTCACGTCCCACGTTGACCATGTCACAGCCCAGCGCCGACGCGAACAGCGCCGCGTCCGGGAATCCGAGACGTCCGGAGCCCCCAAACATCAGGTCCTGGGCGAGTCCGGCGTTGGCGAACGTGCTGTACACACGCGCGAAACCAAGCTTGAACGGCAGCGCTACATGATCGGCGAACGCGAGCGGTGCCGCGCCGGTCCCGCCCTCTCCACCGTCCACCGAGACGAAGTCGGGTCCGCCCCCGGTGCACACCATGCGGTCGGCGAGCGTCTCCCAGAATTCGATTTCCCCCACGGCCGACTTGATGCCCACGGGGAGGCCGGTGTCCTGCGCGATGAGCTCGACGAACTCGATCAACCCATCGACGTCGGAGAACGCCGAGTGCGACGGCGGGCTCACGCAGTCGACTCCCACCGGGACGCCCCGGACCGCCGCAATCTCGGGTGTCACCTTGATCCCGGGGAGAAGTCCTCCGAGACCCGGCTTGGCGCCCTGCGAGAGCTTGATCTCGACGGCCCGGACCGGCGCTTCGAGCACTCGCTCGCGTAGGTGCTCCAGGCTGAAACGCCCATGCTTGTCTCGGCAGCCAAAGTAGCCGGTGCCGACCTGGTAGATGAGCTCACCGCCATTGCGGTGAGCCGGCGCGAGGCCACCCTCACCTGTGTTGTGCAGACACCCCGCCAGCACGGCTCCGCGGTTGAGAGCCTCTACCGCCCGAGGTGAGAGAGCGCCGTAACTCATGCCCGCGAGGTTGACGACGGACTCCGGTCGGAAGGCATGGCGTCGACGGTGAGACGCGCCGAGCACCTTCCCGGCCGGGATGCAGTAGTCCGGAGCGCTGCCGGGCTCCCCGGCCTCCGGGGCCGGTGCGGGGAATGGTGAGTGCTTGATGATCAGGAGGCTCTCTACAGACTCCATCTCATCGTCGGTGCCGAACCCGAACACGTTCGGTCGTTGCTCCGACGATGCCTCGACCCAGCGACGCTGATCGCGCGAGAAAGGGCGCTCCTCGTTGTTCGAGGTGACGATGTACTGGCGGAGCTCCGGTCCGAATGCCTCGAGCAGGTAACGGAAGTGCCCGACGATGGGGAAGTTCCGCAGAATCGCGTGCCGGCGCTGCACCAGGTCGTAGCCGGTAACCCCCGCGACGGTGGCTGCGGCCACAGCGCGAAGGTGGCGCCTGAAGCTCATCCGTCCCAGCGGTCGTGCCGTCGCGATCCTGCCCCACCGGAGCTGGGCTCACCCCCGCCGACCCCAACGAGCTGCAGCCGTTGGAGGCGAAGCTCGCGCCCCAGCTCTTGCAGCTCCCACTGGATCAGGTGCCGTCGACGCCCAGCTGTGAGGGCGAACACGGTCTTGGGCTCGGATTGCCGGTGCAAGAGCTCCGCGGCGACATCCGTGATGCTTTTGAACAGACGAGGCTGGCGGCCCTGCTGTCTTACCTCGTAATGGGTCGGAGGCACCAACGTCGTACTCACGTTCCTCCCTTCGCCGCTACCAACGATCGGCATCTCAACGCGGTCCTCGAGCTAGGTCCACGAGCCGAGTAGTCCATGGGTCCGACCCTCAACGCGGTGCTCGAGTGTGCACCGCCCGCAGCTCCATCGCGCTGAGCTCGCGCAGTGTGTAGGGCCGGACCTCGAGCGTCAGGCAATCCTCCAGCGAGGTAGACGCACCGTCAGCGTCCGCTCGAAAGTGCGAGATGACGCGCAGCAGACGCTCGCCATCGGTCAAGTAGCTGTCAGGAGCCAACTCCTCCGGCGGCACGCCGCCGAGCCGTCGAAGCTGTGAGAGTGCCATGCGGCGCAGTCTCGGCGCGCACGAGACCCGGCGCATCCGCGTCGCCAACGGGTTTGCACAAGGGAAGACTACGGACCTCCCGCGATCCAACTCCACCACACAGCACTGCCGTCGCGATGGAGCAGTCAGGCGCGCGAGCCGGAACGAACGCTCATCCTCCGGGCTCGGTCGGTCTCTGGCTCCGGTAAGGCGGCCGGCTCGCGCGCGTCGCGGCTACACATGGCCCAGTCGCCGGCGCACCCTCACTCGCGGGGCCCCTCCGGTCCGTAGGTGAAAGACCGCTGGCGTCACCGTGGTTTCCCCAGGTGACGAGGCTGCCGCGTGCGCTTAGCATCGACGCCAGATGCCCGCTCAGACGTCGAGCCTTCCGCTGGAGGACCATGAGGCGCTGTCGGCGCTGCGGGCGGAGGCGCGGCCGCTGACCGGCGATCACGGGGACTACGACCCGCTCCTCGCGCTCGTCGGCGACGCGAGGATCGTGCTCCTGGGCGAGGCCAGTCACGGGACGCATGAGTTCTACCGCGAGCGCGCCCGCATCACCCGTCGGCTGATCACAGAGCGCGGCTTCACTGCGGTCGCGATCGAGGGCGACTGGCCTGATGCGTACCGCGTCAACCGCTACGTTCGCGGCCAGGGGACGGATCGCGACGCCGAGGAGGCGCTGGGGGGATTTGGGCGCTTCCCGACGTGGATGTGGCGCAACGCCGAGGTCCTGGACTTCGTGGGATGGCTGCAGGCGTTCAACGAGCAGGAGCGCCGGGCCGGACACGAGGTCGGGTTCTACGGGTTGGATCTCTACAGCCTGCACGCCTCGATGGAGGCCGTGATCGCCTACCTCGACGAGCAGGATCCACAGGCTGCGCAGCGCGCGCGCGCCCGCTACGAGTGCCTGCAGCCATACGGCGGGGAGGCGACGCGTTACGGACAGGCCGTCTTGCTCGGTGTGGATGAGCCGTGCCGCCGTCATGTGATCGAGCAGCTGGTGGAGATGCGCCGCCGCGCGGGTCAATTCCTCGCGCAGGACGGCCTCGCCGCGGAGGACGAGTACTTCTTCGCCGAACAGAACGCCGCGATCGTGGCTACCGCCGAGGAGTACTACCGCACGATGTTCGGAGACCGTGCCGGCTCGTGGAACCAACGCGACCGCCACATGGCCGACACCCTCGACCATCTCCTCGCCCACCTGGATCGCCACGGCGACACCGCGCGTGTGGTCGTCTGGGCGCACAACTCGCACGTCGGCGACGCGAGGGCCACCGACATGAGCGGGCGCGGCGAGCTGAACATCGGACAGCTCAGTCGCGAACGCCACGGCAGGGACGTGGTGAGCGTGGGTCTGACTACCTTCCGCGGAACGGTCACCGCTGCCTCCGATTGGGGAGGAGAGGCGGAGCGCAAGCGCGTGCGGCCCGCGCTTGCCGGCAGCTATGAGGCGCTTCTGCACGCGAGCGGGTTGCCGGCTCTCCTGCTCTGCCCCGTGGCCGCCGGCCGCAGCGGCCGGACGCTGCGTGATCCGCGGCTCGAGCGGGCGATCGGCGTCATCTACAGGCCCGAGACAGAACGCGAGAGCCACTGGTTCGCGGCCTCGGCGACCCGACAGTTCGACGCCCTCATACACATCGACTCCACGCGGGCCGTCGAGCCGCTCGAGCGCACGCCCAGATGGGAGCTCGGAGAGCCTGCGGAGACCTACCCGAGCGCGCTGTGATGTCGATCGAATCGTTTGATTGCAATCCCGTGAGGAGGGTTCTGTCATGAGTAGCCGCGAGACACCTCTGAGAACCGGCGCGGTCGCCACCCTCGAGGACCCGCCGCTGGTCCTCGCCGCCCCCGAGCGGCGCTTCCGCGATCGGCGTGACGCCGGCAGACGCCTGGCGGCGCTGCTGGCGCGCTTCCGCACCGAGCGCCCGGTGGTGGTCGGGATGCCCCGCGGGGGGATACCCGTCGCCGCCGAGGTGTCACGGGCTCTCGACGCCCCGCTGGATGTGGTCGTGGTGCGCAAGGTCGGCGCACCTCAGAATCCCGAGTTCGCAATCGGCGCTGCCGCCGAGGGCGGTGGGCGGATACTCAGCGAGCGCACGGCGAGGGAGCTCGGTCTTTCCGAGGCGGACATGCGCACTCTCCTCGCGCGGGCGGAGGAGGAGGTCTCGCAGCGCGCCCGACGCTACCGTGCCGGTCGTGAGCCGTTGAGCGTGACGGGTCGCACCGTGATCCTCGTCGACGATGGCCTCGCGACGGGGCGATCCGCCGCGGCCGCGCTGCAGTCGCTGCGAAACCGTGGCGCATCACGGATCGTTCTCGCCGTGCCGGTCGCGGTGCCCGCGTCGGTCGAGGCGCTGCGCGAGCTCGCGGATGAGATCGTATGCGTCGAAACGCCCGAGGACATGTGGGCGGTCGGGCTCTGGTATGAGGACTTCGAGCCCACCTCCGACGATGAGGTCACCTCGCTGCTCGCCGAGCTGCAGGCACCGCAGCCCAACGAGCCGGAAGCCGCCCCCTCGAGCCTGGAGCTCGAGATCAACCCAGCCCCCGGGCTCGCTCTCGCGGGCGAGCTGACCTTGCCGGCCACCGCGGCGGGAATCATCCTGTTCGCCCACGGGAGCGGTTCCAGCCGCCTTAGCCCACGCAACCGGGCGGTCGCGCGCGAGCTCAATGCCGCAGGCTTCGCGACGCTCCTGTTCGACCTGCTTACCGAGCGAGAGGAGCTGGACCGCCGCAACGTGTTCGACATCGAACTGCTCGCCTCGCGGCTGGTGGCGGTCACGCAATGGCTCGAGCGGCGGGAGCCGTTGGGCGGCCTGCGGGTGGGCTATTTCGGTGCCAGCACGGGCGCCGCGGCGGCCCTCACGGCTGCCGCCCGCCTCGGTGATCAGGTCGGTGCCGTCGTCTCCCGTGGTGGCAGGCCCGACCTTGCCCTGGATCTAGCGGCGGTCCGCGCCCCGACCCTGCTGATCGTGGGCGGAGCCGACTACGAGGTGCTCGAGCTCAACGAGATCGCACAGCGGCAACTGCGCTGCCCCAACGAGCTGGCAATCGTGCCGGATGCCACCCACCTCTTCGAGGAGCGCGGCGCGCTCGAGGAGGTCAGCAGGCTCGCGATCAGGTGGTTCAGCGACAGCCTCGCGCCGATCCGCTCAGCCGGAGTCGCCGGCGAGTAGCGCCGGTCCCGACGCGACTCGCCTCCCCCGGGGGAGGCGAGTCGAGACCAAGCCCTTCACGCGCGACCTCCGCCTGAGGGTCAACATATGGCGCGAGTCCTTCTTTCACGCGACAGGGAGAGCGGAGGGGTCAGCTGAAGCAGACACTGCTTGCCCTCCCCATGTGCTCCGCTCGGGATCGCGGCCTACGGCGGCTCGTTCATCCGTCATTGACCCTCTGGGACGAATGCGGATTATGGTCTTCCCGTTGGGTCGCTCGGTCGGGTTGAGGGCCGCGACAGCATCGTCGAGGGTCGCGATGTCGCTGATGTTGGTCCGCAGTCGTCCGTCCCGCACCCGCTGGACGATCTCTCTCAGTTGGGCACGATCTGCCTCGACAACGAAGTCGACTGCTAGGCCGTCCGTGGGACGCGCCTCGGGCGGGCCGACGATGGTCACGATCGTTCCTCCGGCCCGAACCAGACGTGCGGACCGCTTCTGGATGTCGCCGCCGATAACGTCGAACACGAGGTCGACTTTGCCGACGTCTTCCAGCGCGTCGTTGTCGAGGTCGACGAACTCCTGCGCGCCGAAGTCGAGCGCCTTCTGGCGGTCGGCGGCGCGTCCGGTGCCGATGACGTAGGCGCCGAACTCGCGTGCGAGCTGCGTCACCATCGATCCGACTGCGCCGGCTGCACCGTGCACGAGGACGCTCTGCCCCGCCTGAAGGCGGCCGTGGTCGAACAGGCCCTGCCACGCGGTCAGGCCCGAGATTGGCAGGCTCGCGCCCACTGTGAAGTCGACCTCGCCCGGCACTGGCGCGAGGTTGCGTGCCTCGATCGCAACATACTCCGCCAAGCTGCCGTCGCGGTACCAGTCCGCGAGGCCGAACACCCGCTGCCCCACCGACAGCCCAGTCGTGCCGTAGCCGAGGGCGGCGACGACTCCGGCTAGCTCGTGCCCGGGGATCGACGGTGTTCGGTCACGGCCGCGGCGATCCGTCCAAGTCGATGGCCACTCCATCTCATTCGCGACGAATCCCGAAGCATGAATCTCAACGAGGACATCGTTTATCGCTGCCAGGGGCTCGGGCCGCTCCGTCAGTGTCATCCCGGCCCTTCCCGCAGCCTGGTCGGTGACCACGATTGCTTTCATCGAATCGTCTCCTCGCCTATTTGTCTCGTTGGTGGTTCATCGCGGCTCGTGACCTCACGAATCGTCGGCGCCGAGCGGGAGCACGCCTGAGCGCTGCCAGAAGACGTGCTCGTATCGCAACAGGCCGATCAGCACGCCCACCGCGAACGGAATCGCCACAGCGAGCGCGAGCGCGAGCGAACGCTCCGAGGCGGCGGCGATGACGAGACCCACGGTCGAGCCCGCAAGCACCGCGATGATCACGCCAATCATCCCGGCGACCGTTCGCAACCCCTGTGCTCGCGAAGCCCAGAGCCCCTGCACGTGGAGGCGCTCCGGAGGCGCGACGCTCAAGAGATAGGGGGTAAGTTCCGGCGCCTTCTCAAAGTAGTACGAGCGCAGCAACGCGATCCGGCGGGCGTATCCATAGTCCTCGATCCCGGATTGGAGTACACGCTCGAAGGTGACGAGCCCGATCAGCACGAGCGTCGGCAACAGAGCGAGGCCGAACGCGTAGAACGCGGTCCCGACCCGGCTTGCGGTGGCCACCAGCCCGAGCGCAACGAGACCACCCGTGACCGACGTCAGGAACATCGTCGCCCGACCTGTTGATTCGGCGATCGTGGCGGCGCGGGCTCCCTGCAGCGTGAAATGCTCCGTCGTGATGAACGTGGCCGCGGCCGGGGACGGATCGGCCCGGGTCTCGCCATCGTCGGACCCGTTCGAAGGCGGTGCTTCCGCACCCGACGCCTCTAGTACGACGCGAGCCGTCGCTTGGCCTCGGTGAGCGAGCGGACGAGGCTGGCGGCGTCTGCCAGCCAGGGCGAGCCGTCGGTCCGCGGGTCGATCCGCAGGTGCACGCGCCCCTCATGGAGCACCGTTACCGCGAACACCTCATTGGCGCACCAGAACTCGGCCTCATAGTCGTAAGCCTCCTCGGGGCCTGTGACGATGACGTGGATCTCGTTCAACGACCAACCGCCTTGTGGTGCGCGGCGAACCACACGCCAATTTCCTACCCCGATCGGCCCATGTGAACCAGACGAAGATCACAACCCTGGCCTGGGGCTCGATGAGCCTCCAGACGACGCCAACCGGGGTCACGGCGGCGGCGACGAGCGGCGCTCGCTCGACCGAACGACGAAGGCGACTAGGACCCCGAGACCTCCGCGCCGTTGCGCGTTCAACCGAGCAGCTTCGTCAATCGCGAAATTGGTACGTACTCGGGCGACCTACAGCGACGAAGGCCGCCCACGGGGACGGCCCTCGAGGTCTCGGTCGGCCGGTTTGCAGGGCTCTCGCAAGTCCTCCGCCGTGGTCGGCCGGGATAGCGGGGGCGGGATAGCGGGGGCGGGACTCGAACCCGCGACCTTCGGGTTATGAGGAAGCTGGATAGACAGGCCGCGTTTAGATTCGGCCTGACGCGGGCCAGCGCAGCCCATTAGGGGCAGACCCCACAGAGCGGTTACTGCGACACCAATCCTCATCGGGCGCGCGCGTTTGTTGGCCCGGCTCCATCGCATCCAGATCCGAGGAGGCTAAGGGTGCCGGCGACGTTCGTCTAGGTATGGCTCGGCTGTGCTCTGCGTCGGCTACGCACTGCGGTCCAGAGGCGCCCGATCGTGTAGGAGACGGCGCTGGCGGTTCCTACGAAGAAGCCGACGGGGTAGTTCGTTTCATACGAGGCGGCGATCGCGATCCACACGATCAGCAACGCCACCGCCACCGACAGGCCCATGGCGAGCAGCGGCCGGTCGGTGAATGAGCGGGCGGCCGCCGGTGCGCCGATCATGAGGCTGAAGATCAGCAGTGTGCCGACGACGGGCACCGTCATGGTCGTTGCGAGGGCGAGGACGGCGAGAAAGAGCATCTCCATGCGGAAGCTGCTGATGCCGCGTGCCTCTCCTACTTCGGGCAGGACCGAGGAGAGCATCAGGGGGCGGTAGAGGACGGCGACGGCGAGGATGCAGAGGGTGCCGAGGATCGCTGTGGGCGCGAGGTCGTTGGGGCTGATTCCGAGAACCTCGCCGAACAGCAGCGAGTAAACCTCGGGGGCGTACTCGACGCTGAAGCTCAGGAACAGCGCGCCGAGGGCGAGCATCATTACGAGCGCGAGGGCGGTTGCGACATCGTGGCGGCCCCGGCGGCCCAGCAGGCCGATCGTGAGCGCGCCGCCGAGGGAGAAGACGCCGAGGCCGAAGAGCGTGCTGACGCCGATCAGGCTGGCGCCGGCGGCGCCGGCAAAGGACCCGTTGGGGATCGCGTGGGCGGCGAACGCCGAACCGCGCAGGACTGTGAAGAAGCCCACGACCCCCGCGACCACCGCGACCATGCTCGCGACCGTCCAAGCGTTGACCATGAAGCCGGAGAACACGCTCCACCACTCAGCTTGGCGTCGCCGGCTGGGCCGCTGAGGACGCCGCGTGGTTGCGGCCCGTCTGCCGGCGGCGCCGGGCTTCGGGGATCCCCGACAGCAGGTAGGTGATGAACACGAGCGTCACCACGAAGAAGCTGACGGGCCATCCTTGATGGACGGGCGGCCAGTGGTAGCTGTCGTAGGCGAGCACGATGCCGAGCCACATAACGGCTATCCCGATGCCCGCCGCCGTGAGGAGCGCGGTGACGGGGCGCTTGGTCAGTCGCAGCGCGCTCGCCGCCGGTCCGACGAGCAGCGCTGTCGAGAGGATCGTGCCGATCGTGATTGCCGCCAGCGCCGCCGCAAGCGCGAGCGCGACCAGGTGAAATGCGCCGACGAGCCGCACGGGGATCCCGCGCGCCGACGCCATCTCGGCACTTACGGAGCTGAGCAGTAGCGGACGGTAGAGCGTGAGCGTGATCGCCAGCACGACGGCGCTCAGCAGCAGGATCAGCGGAATTGTCGCACTCGAGATCGCGAACACCGAGCCGAACAGGATCGTGACTGTCGCGCCGGTGGTGCTGTGTTCGCTGGTGTACAGATAGAGGAACAGCGCAGCGAGGCCGATCCCGGCGCCGAGCACGATTCCGGTGGCGAGATCCCGCCCGCGTGCGCGCTGCACGCCGATCACCTCCATCGCGCCTGCCGCGACCAGATTGCCGATCACGAATCCCCACAGCGTGCCGACTCCCACGAGATACGCTCCGGCCCCCCCGGTGGTCCCGAGGTCCCCGAACGCCTCGCCCGCAAAGGACTGGCCGCGCATGACTGTGAACACGCCCACCACGCCGGTGACGATGGCGACGAGTGCTCCCACGGCGAGGGCGATGTGCACGGCTTCGCTTTCGAAGAAGCCCGAGGCAAAGATCGGTGAGAGGAAGTGGCTCACCCGGGGATGCCCGCTCCGGGGAAGACACCCTCATGGCCGGCCAGATCGGTGTCCTCGCCAGCGCCGGCGACGATCAGCACGCGACCGTGGACGTCCAGGACGTCGACGTGGCGGCCGTAGAGCTCGCTGAGCACGTCCGCGCGGACGACCTCCTCGGTGGTGCCGCTGACCGCGCGCCCGGCGGCCAGGTAGACGATGCGATCCATAACAGGGAGCAGTGGGTTGATCTCGTGCGCAGAGATCAACACCGCGACCTGCTGCTCGCGGGTGATGCGCGCGAGCAGCGCGACCACTTCCTGGGCTCCTCCCAGGTCGAGGTTGGCGAGCGGCTCATCGAGGAGCAGCAGCCGCGGACGGGCGATGAGCGCGTGCGCGACCAGGATTCGCTGCTGCTCCCCGCCGGAGAGCTGGCCTACTCGCGTGTCGGCGAAACGCTCGGCGTCGACTGCGTGCAGCATCTCCTCGACCAGTGCCCGCCTGGTCCGGGAGGGCACTGGCATCCCGAGACGGTGGGCATCGATACCAAGCCCGACGAGATCGCGCGCGCGCAGCGGAACATCGGGGTCGAGCAAGAACTTCTGCGGCACGTAGCCGATCAGGCGATGCCGGGGTCCGTGCTCGAGGCCTTCGACGAGCACGCGCCCCGCGCTCGTCGCCTGCAGGCCGAGGATCACCCGGAAGAGGGTCGTCTTTCCCGCGCCGTTTGATCCGATCAGCCCCGTGAACTCGCCCGGGGCGATCTCGAAGCTCACCCGATCGAGGATCGTGCGCCCGGACAGGCGCACGCTCACCCCCTGCACCGCGAGGACGTCCACGCTCACCGAAGCACCGTCCGGGCTCACAGCTTTTCAGTCGATGCACCGTGCGCGACGGCCTTTTCCAGCGCCTTGACCTCCGCCAGCATCCAGGACTGGTATTGATAGCCAGGGGTCGGCATCGTCTCGTAGACCCCGACCACCGGAATCCCGGCGCGTTTGGCGGCTTCTTTGAAGGACTCGGTCAGCGAGTCGGTGACCTGCTGGTTGTAGGCGAACACCTTCACATGATGTCCAGAGAACAGCGAGTTCTGCAGCGTCACGTTCTGGGGCGCAGGGTCGGTTCCGTTCATGAGCGCCGCCTGCAGCGTGAACGGCGTCATGTTCCTGGTCCCGGCGGCTTCGAGCATGTAGTCGGCGACCGGCTCGGTCGTCGCGACCGGTGTGTACGGGTAGGTGGTCTTGAACTTCGTGATCGCCGCGTACCACGGCTTCAGCGATTCTTCGAACTTCTCGGCGTTTTCCTGGAAGTACGCCGCGTGCGTAGGCTGCAATGCCGACAGGTCGCTGACCAGCGCCTTGGCCACCGCGGGCATCGTTTCCGGTTTGTACCAGAGGTGCGGGTTCGGGGTGGAGTCGGGGAGACCCAGCAGATGCTGGACGTTTATGACCTTCCGCGAAGAGCTCGGCGACGCGGACTCGATCTTTTCCATGTAGGTGTCATAGCCAACGCCGTTTTCGACCAGCAGACTCGCCGCGCTGACCGCCTGCGCGACGCTCGGGCTCGCCTCGAAGGTATGCGGGTCGGTATTCGGGTCGCTCTCGATCGCGGTGGCCTTCACGTACTTGCCCCCGATCTGTTCGATCACGTTGGCGTACTCGTTCTCGGCCCCGACCGCATTGATCGTGGCGCTCCCGCTCGAGGAGGCTGAGGAGCTCCCTCCGCATCCCGCGAGCACGAGCACGAGCAGCAGCACCGCCACAGGCGCGGCGAGTAGGGCGGGACTGGGCGCGTTGTGTGAAGTGGTCTTCATTGGCAACCTCGATCAAGAAGGTGGACAGGACTCGCCGCACCTCGTCAGGCCGGCCGGGAGGACCATAACAGCATATTGAGTCTCGGTCTCTTTCTTGAGAGGAGCGCGGGGTCCGCACCCAGAGAGCGTGGCCGGATGAGCCAGCGCGAGCTGCCGCCCGCTCCATCCGCCGCGCTCGTGGTGTCCAGCAGCGCCACCCGCCGGAACGCGACGATGCCTGTGCGTTTGACGGCCGGTCGACTACGTGACTAGGTCTGGCAGGCCGCGCAATCGCCACGAAGGATGACCTCGTGAGCGTGCGTATCGAACCCTAGGCGACGCGAGAGCCGGTCGATGGAACGCTCCAGATCACGGTCATCGAAAGGCACCAGGCTCCCGCAGGAATCGCACAGGAGGTGATGATGATGAGCGCCGGCAGGATCGATCAGCTCGTAACGGGTCATGCCGGCACCCAGATCCAGGCGCGCGACCAGCCCCCGCTCTTGCAGAAGCTCCAGGATGCGGTAAATGCTCGCGCGCGCCACGCGACGCTCACCGGCGCGAAGCCGATCTTCGATCTCCAGCGCGCTCAGTGCGCACGATTGGTTTGCGAGGAGGTCGATGAGCGCGTCGCGCGCACCGCCTTTGCGATGTCCCGCCTGATCGAGCACAGCGCGGGCGTGCTCGGCCCACTCCAATCCGCCGATGTCCGACATCGCCTTGATATTAGCCTCGTCGCGACAGATAGTAGGACTCCTTCTTGCTTTCAGGCCCTGATCCCCAGGGGCGCAGCCGAAGCCGGGTCAGATCAAAGTCTCCGTCAAACCCAGGATGGCTCAACCGCGTGATCGGCCCCCCCAAGGCTCGACGGCATGCCATGTCTGGCGGCCGTTCTGCGTTGGTCGAAGCTACCGGGACGGGTCCGTCAGCCTCGTGGTGGCGGTCGTCGGTGCCTGGGTGGTCGGGGCAGCGGCGGGGGCTGCGGCCGCCGGGGTGGCGGCGTTCCAGACAGGATCGCGGCGACTTGAGGTAGGGCACGCGCGAGCGTGTCTGCCTCGGGGCGCGGGAGATCGGCGAGCATCCTCGACAGACGCTCGGTCAACAGTCGGTGGGCAGAGGCGAGGGTGTTCTGTCCGCGGGGGGTGAGCGTCAGGGTCTGACGGCGGCGATCCTCCGTGAGCTCCTGGCGCGCGAGCAGGCCGGAGTCTGCGAGCCCGGCGATCAGTTGTGAGACGGCCGGTCCTGAGACGCCGGCGCGACGCGCAAGCTCCGAGCCTGACACCCCCTCCTCCGCGATGGCGCGCAGCGCGAGGAACTGGGCGACGGTGAGCGGCGGCTCGTGGCCAGCGAGTAGCCGTTCGATCCAGCGGCTCACGAGTGGCGCAACCGTGACGAGCGCATCGGCGGCGGTCTTGGCCGGGCGGCGCGGCGCGGGCATTAGATAAGTAGACTTAACATCTAAGGATGCTTATCAGCGATGTAATTCTGGCATGCCAGGCTGACTGCTGTCCTGGGCATCGCCCACCGAGGCCCTGGTCATGACCGGCGTGATCGCGCGGTTCGGGGTTCTCGGCGTGTTCCTGCTGATGGTGCCCGAGAGCGCCTGCATCCCCGTACCCAGCGAGGTCACGCTGTTGTTCTCCGGGTTCGCCGTCGATCAGGGGTGGATGAGCTTCGCGCTCGCAGTGCTCGCGGCGACCGCTGGGAATCTGGTCGGGTCGCTCATCGCCTACGGCGCCGGCGCGACCGGCCGCGTGCAGCGCGTTCCGTTCGTAGGCGCAGTACTTGCGCGATCCGACGGCCTGTTCGAGCGGCACGGTGCCCGCGCCGTGTTCATCGCGCGCCTGCTGCCGCTCGCGCGCACGTTCGTATCCCTGCCCGCCGGAGCGCGGCGGACGCCGGTGCTCCCGTTCATCCTGCTGACGACGGCCGGCTGCGCGCTTTGGGCACTCGCCTTCGTGCTGACGGGCATGCTCGCGGGCAGCGCCTGGGCAGCAGTCAGTTCGCTCGTCGGACACGTGCTGCTCGGCGTCGGCCTGCTCGTGCTCACAGCGGGCCTGCTATGCCGCCGCCCGCAGCGGTAGCTCGGCGCACGCTCGGACCAGGCCCCTGGCCGGCGGACGGGAAACTGGTAGCGATTGGTACCCGTCTCGGCCCCGCCAGTCGATTCAGCCCACGAAAAAGCCCCGCCTGAGCGGGGCTTTTCCGTATAGCGGGGGCGGGATTCGAACCCGCGACCTTCGGGTTCCAGACCCGACCCCCGGCTTAGATCTCGCATCACAAAGCCGTTTTCGCGCAGGGTGCTAACGGGGTGCGAACTGCGGGAGGCGCCGAGGCCTTGAAGCCGCCGCCACAACTCGACGCCTGCTTTTCGCGCAAAGCACAACGAGCCTCTCGCTGCTCCAATCCCGCCCGCGCGGAGACTCCGCGGCAGATCAAGCCCACGGTCGGTGGACGGGCCGGCGCTACGCTCACAAGCGTCAAAGCGCTGCAGAGAGCCACGAAGCTGCTGGCGATCGTTTCGGACATCCACGGCAACCTCACGGCATTCGACGCCGTGATTGGCGACCTGGCGCAACGGGGTGTCGATCGCGTGGTTCACGGCGGGGACCTCGCTCTCGCCGGCTGCCAAGGTGCCGAGGTCATCGACCGCGTCCGGGAACTCGGCTGGCCGGGAATCGTCGGCAACACCGACGAGCTGCTCTGGCGACCCGAGGAGCACGAGACGCAGGCGCGCAACGCGCCGAAGCTCCGCCCACTGCTCGGGATGCTGTTTGGCAAGTATGCGCCCGCCACCCGCGCCGCCCTCGGCGAGGAGCGAATCGCGTGGCTGCGCAAGTTGCCTCCCGAACACCGGAGCGAGGGCGTCGCGGTTGTTCATGCCAGCCCCGATGATCTCTGGCGAGCACCGTTACCCGACTGCGAGGACACCGAGCTGGCCGCGACGTACGGAACGCTCGACGCCGCAACAGTGGTCTACGCGCACATCCATCGCCCTTACGTGCGAGAGCTCGACTGCCTCACCGTTGCCAACAGCGGGAGCGTCGGTAACCCACTCGACGGTGACCGTCGTGCCGCATACGCGCTCATCGAGGATGGCGAGGTCCAGATAGTGCGGGTCGAGTACGACGTTGAACGGGAGGCACGCCTGCTGCGGCGCTCGGACTATCCGGATGCTTCGCGGATCGCGGCGATGCGACGATCGGGCACATTCGTGCCGGTGTCGCCGTGAGCCCTCACGTGCCCCGCTTCCGCTTATCGCGCAATCCGGCGGTCTCACGACCGAATGTCAAGAGTGCCGCTCCTCGTCCACAGGGGGAGCCAGGCCCGGCCGAGCCGAGACGACTGCCTTCACGCGGAAGCACTAAAGCGATGCGCGCCGAACACGACGCCTCCGTTTCGTCCGGAGCGGTCGTTTACACCCTGAGTTCCACACCGTCCTCTGCGGTTGGTTCGATGACGGTGGTGCCCGAGCCCGATCTGAGCAACCCGGATGATGCGGATGACTCCCAGCGCACCTGGCTGGCAGCCGAGCGGACCTGGCTTGCTTGGTGGCGCACCGGGGTGGCAGCTACTGCCGTAGCGATTGGAGTCGGTCGGATCGTGCCCGGTCTCACGGGAGGTGCGCGCTGGCCGCTCAGGCTGCTCGGTGTCGGGTACGGGGCACTCGCGGTTGCCATCCTGGTGATCGGTCGGACGCGCCAGAACCACGTCGCCGCGGCGCTGCGCAGGGGCGGCCACGACCACCTCTCCTCTCCGCTTGTCACGTGGCTGACAGTAGCCGCGGTGGTGCTAGCGCTCGCAACGCTCACCGTGATCGGCATCGCCTTCTAGCGCTCGTCGCCGGGCCGGCCCGAGAAGCGCTTCGGGCCGATGGGCGCCAGTGTCCCGGTTTCTATCGCTTGGGACGAGGAGCAGCAACCCGAGCGCTCCGGTCGAGGAGTGCTGCTTCCGCTTGGAAAGCAAGCGTCTCGCCGCGACTGCCGCTGGAAGCGCCTGTCTCGAGCGGCGCGTTCCCGACCCGCTGTTCGCACTTCCGTTCGCACTTGGCATTACCCGCCAACGACGAAGGCCGCCCGCACGGACGGCCCTCGAGGTCTCGGTCGGCCGGTTTGCAGGGCTCTCGCAAGTCCTCCGCCCTGGTCGGCCGGGATAGAGGGGGCGGGATTCGAACCCGCGACCTTCG
>Ga0335083_10003624_pt1 | contig 19927 bp, 15 predicted proteins | sample Lox_Sample_42_FD_206716 | JGI IMG/M metagenome (GOLD analysis project Ga0335083, IMG submission 206716) | Soil microbial communities from Loxahatchee National Wildlife Refuge, Florida, United States - Lox_Sample_4.2 | ecosystem: Environmental > Terrestrial > Soil > Wetlands | place: USA...
TTCCGCTCCGCGTGATTTCAGAAATGGAACCGCCCGGCCCGTTCAAGGCGCTATTGGCCACAAACAGGTTTCCTGCGGCGTCGAATGCGATGCCATAAGGATAGTTTAAGCCGGACGCGAACGTGCTTTGCGTGCCCCCAGACGTGTATTGGTAGACATTCCCGGTGTTAATGGTAGAAGCGAATAAGTTTTGTGCCGAAGCTCCATTTGCTGTGAGTAACAGCGCTCCTGCGCAAACGGCACCGCTGAGTGAATAATTCATGGTTTCAATGTTGTTTTTCATAGGTTTCTCGAAGGTTAATGTGGCTGGTTGCAAATTGCCTGACGGAGCAAAATTTTATAAAAAATGATATAGTAAGTCAAGAAAAATCAATAAAAGTGCTTTCATCGGATTGTCATAGTTAAGATGTTGAGGCTCTGCGACTTTCGTGGATTTTCCGGTTGTCCCATTCGGGAAGCACTAAAAAGTCTCGCGGCTCCGCCAATCTGTTCATTAAAATGTTCTTATGACTCATGTTAAGTCTGAAAAACTTTTTGCCGAAGCGTTGAAATTTATCCCCGGTGGCGTCAATTCTCCCGTGCGGGCTTTTCGCGCCGTGGGCGGCCACCCGTTTTTTGTGACCAAAGCCAGGGGCGCTCACGTGTGGGATGTGGACGGAAATAAATTGGTTGATTACGTCGGCACCTGGGGCCCGGCAATCCTCGGCCATGCGCATCCCAAAATTATTTCCGCAGTCACTGCCGCCGCCAAAAAGGGAACCAGCTTCGGCATACCGAATCCATTTGAAGTCAAAATGGCGAAGCTGATTTGCGAGCGCTTTCCCACGATCCAAAAAGTTCGCATGACTAATTCCGGCACGGAAGCCTGCATGAGCGCGATTCGCCTCGCGCGCGGGTTTACGCGCCGCGATAAAATTATCAAGTTCGATGGCTGCTATCACGGCCACGCGGATTCGCTGCTCGTCAAAGCCGGCAGCGGTGCGCTGACCTTTGGCAACCCCGACAGCGCGGGCGTGCCGGCGGATTTCGCGAAGCATACTATTGTCCTCCCGTTCAACGACGTTGAAGCAGTCAAGGCTGCATTCGCTGCGAACAAAAATGAAATCGCCGCGATCATCGTGGAGCCTGTGCCCGGGAACGCCGGGTTATATTTACCGCGCGAAGGGTATCTGGAATTTTTGCGGAAGATTACGAAATCAAACGGTGCGCTTCTGATTCTCGACGAAGTCATGACGGGCTTTCGCCTTGCGCCTGGTGGTGCGCAGGAGCGGTTCAAGGTCGTTCCTGACCTGACCTGCCTGGGTAAAATTATCGGAGGCGGTTTGCCGGTTGGCGCATTTGGCGGCCGCGCGGATATCATGGACTATCTCGCACCGCTGGGGCCGGTGTATCAGGCGGGGACATTGAGTGGAAACCCCATTGCCATGGCGGCGGGAATCGCTGCGCTGGAAGAACTGGGCAAAAGAAATGTTTACGAACGGTTGGAAGCTTCCGGCGCGTGGCTCGAGACGGGAATGCGTGACGCCGCCAAATCAGCAAAGATTCCGGTTCAATTCAATCGCTGCGGCTCGATGTTCTGCGCTTATTTTACGGACGCACCCGTATGGAACCTTGCGGACGCCCTGAAAAGCGACCGGGCGCGTTTTGCCAGGTTTTTCCACGGGATGCTCAAGGAAGGTATTTACCTGGCGCCATCGCAGTTTGAAGCCGGGTTCATTTCTACGGCCCATAGTGTTGCGGACATTAACGCTACGGTACGTGCTGCCGCCAAAACATTTCGTCAATTGTAACTTATGCCTTTAAAGCGCGTCTAATAGGATGATCCCGCCGTTTAAACTGGGCGGTACAACAACAAACAACGCAGTATCGTATATGAAACTAAGCAAGACTATGTTTTTGGCAGCCCTCACCGCTGCCAGCCTGCTCACCGCCGGTTCGGCGTATGCGCAGGATACCACGACTAAAGCGCCGGATGCCGGCGCTTCCACCAATGCACCCCCGCACACTCCACGCAATCGCATGGACATCGCGAAAATGCTCGACCTGACAGATGACCAAAAAGCCAAGGTGCAGCCAATCCTGGATGCGCAACGCACGAAGGGTCGCGCTATCATGCAGGATGACAGTCTTTCCCAGGATGACAAGCGCACGAAAATGAAAGCCCTTCGTGACGACACCTCGGCGCAATTGAAACCGATTCTCACGCCGGAACAATATCAAAAGTGGCAATCGATATCGACGCGCACGCGCCGTACTCCGCCTGGCGGAAATGCCCCGGCGCCGGGCGCCCCGTCGGCCACGCCTCCACCGCCGCAACAGTAAAAAATTCTTCGCTTCACAGGGACGGCCATGCGCCGTCCCTTTTTATTTCTACCGATGCCTATTGCGTGGTGAGTTGGTCAATCTCGCCGTTCTGCATGATCGCGTAGAGTTCGCCGTCGGCGTCTTCTGCGAAGCTGTCAATCAGTGTCTTCTGCGCGAGCATCGTGCCTTCCGTCGTGACTTTTTTAGCATCGTAATCGTAACGCAGGCCCCAGATGGTCCCGAAGTTATAATCGCCGTAAATGTAGATGCCGGTGAGCGAGGGGAATTGTTTTCCGCGATAGACATAACCGCCAATCACGCACAAGCCGGGGGTGTGGTCGGGAAAGATGGCCTGGGATTGCAGGTTCGCGCGATGCGGATAATCAATGATCGGCTTAATGTAATCCGCGCCTTCAGGACCCGGCTTGAAATGATGCCCGGCTTCTTTGATGCTCCATCCGTAATCGCCGCCTTTAACGACGATGTATACCGCTTCCCACAAGTCCTGCCCTACGTCTCCGGCCCAGAGCGCACCGGTAGCGCGGTCGAAGCTGTAACGCCACGGATTGCGCAGGCCCCAGGCGAAAATTTCTTTCTGCGCGGCCGCGGTCATGTCCGGTTCGTTGACAAAGGGATTGTCTTTGGGAATGCCGTATTGTAATTCGTGTTTGCGCATGCCGCGTCCCACGGTTGAGCGGGTATTGACGTCAATGCGCAGCATTTTGGCGAGCAGGGTGGCGGTGTTTTGGCCGCTGCCAAAAGGATCATCCGCCAGGCCGCCATCGCCCAGGCCGAGGTACAAATAACCATCCGGACCGAAACACAATTCACCGCCCTTGTGATTGCCAAACGGTTGAGCCACTTCCAAAAGGATCCGTTCGGATTTCATATCGGCTTTGTCCGGGTCACTCGCGGAGACCTTGAATTCACTCACGACGGAGCGAAGCGGATAGGCCAGGGGATAATTGTGCTGGATGCGTTTCATGTCATCGGCAGAATTTTGTTGGTTATAATAAATATAAAAGAGGCCGTTGGTGGCGAAGCCGGGATGAAAGGCGATGCTCAGCAAACCGCATTCGTTGTTGTTCCCCGCCATCGGATTGCGGTCCGAGATGTCCAGGAACAATTTGGCGTCGCCGCCATCGGAGCTTTTCTTGAACTCCCAGATGGTGCCTTTTTGGTAAACGACGAACATGCGGCCTGAACCATCCGGCGCTTCGCTCATCCAAACGGGGCGGCCGTATTGGTCGTCCTGCCCGCCGTGGCCGGGCAATTGGCTTAATTTAGGGAAGGCAGGTTTGAGCGTGATGGACGGAAGCGATTGCGCGGCGGCGCTGAAAAGGGCCAGGGAAAAAAGCGAGACAGAGGTGAATTTTAGAAATGTTCTCATTTGAAACATAAAAAGGGACTGGCGTGGGAATGTCAAGAAGGGGGTATTAGGATAAACGTACTAGCGTGGCGAATTCATTTTTCAAATCGTGCGGCCGGTAATTATATCCCCCCGGGGGGGGCCTTCAGTAGGCTTCAGTAGCCTACATTAGCCTTCAATAGGTTTCTGAAACAGGGAACATTTTTTGGTTTGTTTTGGTTTGTTTTTTGTCTGGAGGCCTTGATTTGGGTTAATTCACCCACCTGAATTTTTGCCACCCCGTGAAACGTGGTGAACCTTCCGGAAAGCGGGTGATTTTAACCACGAAAGACACCAACGACACGAAATTGGGTTCGTTTCGCAATTTGGCCTGCTGGCTTACCGGTCAATTTCCTAAAAACACAACAAGAAAGAGCCTTTACGCGAATTGCGCTAATTAACACGAATTTTTTCGCTACGACTTCCGCACCCCCACCCCCTTCCGTAGCCTTCCGTAGGCTTCCGGAACTGCAAATTATAGAGGTTTTCGCAGGGTGCAAAATAAGATAGAGTATGATCTCCGAGCATGCTGCCCCGCCCCCGGGGGGCTTTGCCTAGGCTTGCGACGTCTTAAAGCAGTTCGGTTAACCTGAGCATACGCTCGCTCCTCGCGGAGGGCCTTCAACTCGCCCGCGAAGCGGATATGGATGGGCTTGCGCCCATATTTTACTACAAATATGCCGCCCCTGAACGGGGCTTACAATTGGGCTTGCTGCGCAAGCTACTTTATAGACAGGCGAGACGCCTGTCCCACTATATGTCAAAGAACGTCGAGCCACCACGGCGGTGGCAACGGGCATTTTAACATGTCCTTGACCATGACGTGAGGGAAACTTGACTCCTAGTTGTTCACGCCGTTAGTACTGCCTATTTATGGATGCTATTAAAGTAGTCGGATAAAGCAGGATGCCTGAAACCACGTTTATAATTAAGAGGGCCAATGCCTTGACAAGTCCGTTTTTACTCCCAATGACGAATGCCTTTATAGAAGCCAATAGAAGCACGAAAAAACATAAAATATATCCGCCCTCAATCAGTTTGAATCTAGCAGCTATTTTCTCAGTATCCGAAAGCATGCCGTAGGCGGGGTCATTTAAAATGCTTTTGTAATACCCTAAAGAGCAACAAATTAACAAAACCAACGGCACGGCAACTAAATAAGCTTTCGCCAACATCATTACGAAGTTCAACATCTTTTCTGCGATGGCGTTTGTTTTATGGCCCGGTAAACGCATTTGTTTGTACGCTAATATTGGTCTGCGAAAGCAAAAAATCAACGTTTGTTATCCGAGGGCGTCGCGCACGCGCTTTGCCCTCGGCTACGATGGTTGAGGCCTTTGGCCTCTTCCCCAATAATTTTTATGAAACGTAACCTCATTTTCAAATCGCGTCGCCTCGCGATTGTGATAGGATAGACAGACAGTTGAAAGCGCTTATTGAAACCAGAAAAACGCGGCCGGAAAAAGTTTTCCTCGTCGGCGTGGAGCTCAAGTCGCGCACCGGCCCGGACGTGCGCGAGTTGCTGGCGGAATTGGCGGAGCTGGCGCAAACCGCCGGGGCGGAAGTGATGGGCGATGGCATCCAGAAAGTGGAAGCGATCACGCCAGCCACGTTTATCGGCAAAGGCAAGGCGGAGGAGTTTGCGACGTTCTGCAAACAGAACGGTGTGGACACAATCATTTTTGACGATGAACTGTCGCCGGCGCAGAGCCGTAACCTGGAAAAGATTTTCAATTGCAAGATTCTCGACCGGACGTCGCTGATTCTCGACATTTTTGCGCAACGCGCCCGCACGCGTGAGGGCAAGTTGCAGATCGAGCTGGCCCAGTTGCAGCATTTGCTTCCGCGCCTGACGCGGTTTTGGGGGCACTTGTCGCGCCAGGCGGGCGGTATCGGCATGCGCGGCGGCGAAGGTGAATCCCAGCTCGAAGCCGACCGCCGCAAAGTGCAGGAGCGCATTGATACGATTTCGCGCGACCTTGATTTGGTTCGTCGCCGTCGCGCCACACAACGCGCTGGACGGCAGCGCAGTCAATGGCCGCTGGCGTCCATTGTCGGTTACACGAACGCCGGAAAATCCACGCTGCTGAACACGCTTACGGGCGCGGAGGTATTGGCCAAAGATATTCTCTTCGCGACATTGGATCCCACGACACGGCGGCTGAAGTTGCCCACGAACCAAAACGTCCTCCTGACGGATACAGTGGGTTTCATTCGCAAGCTGCCGCACGGCCTGGTGGAGGCGTTCAAGGCCACGCTGGAAGAAGTGGTGCGCGCGGATTTGCTCTTGCACGTGGTGGACATCAGCCATCCGCAGGCGATGGAACAAATCGCCGCGGTCAACGCCGTGCTGGCGGAAATTGGCGCGGGCGAAAAATCCTGCATCATGGTGTTCAACAAAATTGACTGCGCGGCAGGGGAGGGTGTGATGGCACATTTGAAAGAGAAATTTCCCGATGCAGTGGAAATTTCGGCCAAGACCGGCGAAGGCATCCCGCATTTGCTGGAGGAGATTGGGACGCAATTGCGGCCGAAGCGCGAATTTCTGGAATTGAAGATTCCACACGAGCGCTCGGAGGTTATCGCGCGTTTGCACAAGGTCGGCCAGGTCATCGAACGGCGTTATAACGGGAAAGCCGCGAAATTTAAGGCCCGCATCCCGCCCCATTTCCATGCTGAGTTTGCGCCGTATATTTCGAAGGAGGTGTGAGCTGAAATGATTCTAACGTTCGGGTGTGCGAGTTGCCCCCTACGGGTAGTCCACATAGGCCCATTGATTTTTCAAAGGCGTCAATGACTTGCCGCCGGGCAAATTGTCTGTATATTGCGCTATACTTTTTATGTCACAAACGGGGCGTCAGTCACTCAATACCAGCAACGTACTCTGTGTCATCATGGGCGGCGGACAGGGAACGCGGCTTTTTCCACTCACTAAAGATCGCGCCAAACCCGCCGTGCCGCTCGCCGGCAAATACCGGCTGGTGGACATTCCCATTTCCAATTGCATCAACTCCGGCTTCCGCCGCATTTACGTTTTGACGCAATTTAATTCGACTTCGCTGCACGGCCATATTTCGCGCACGTATAAATTTGACCAGTTCACCAGCGGCTTCGTGGAAATCCTCGCGGCGCAGCAGACGCTGACCAACGCTTCCTGGTATGAAGGTACTGCCGACGCCGTGCGCAAGAATCTGCAACACTTCCTGAATCACGATTTCGAATATCTATTGATCCTGAGTGGTGACCAGTTGTACCGCATGGATTTTCGCGCCATGGTGGCGGAACACGTCGAGAGCGAAGCCGATATCACGGTGGCGACCATTCCCGTGGGACGTACGGAAGCCCAGTCGTTTGGCATCATGCAAATCACCGAGGACCGGTGCATCAAGCGTTTCGAGGAAAAGCCTAAGGATCCGGCGGTGCTGGACTCATTGCATCTTCCGCAGGAATGGCTCAAGAAATTGGGCATTACGGATAATGGCGAAAAATTCCTCGCCTCGATGGGCATCTATGTCTTCAACCGGAGTTTGATCGAGAAATTGCTGGATAATCCACTGTCCGATTTCGGTAAACATATTATTCCCCGCGCCATCAGCACGCATCGCGTTTGTTCCTCGATTTTTGAAGGTTACTGGGAGGACATCGGCACGATTCGCAATTTCTTCGAAGCAAATCTCGATTTGGTTTCCGAGCTGCCGCGTTTCAATTTCTTCGACATGAGCGCGCCGATTTTTTCACGCCCGCGCTATTTGCCGGGCTCCAAAGTCAACGGCGCGCACATCGAGCATGCGGTGGTCACGGACGGCTGCATCATTAATTCGGCCAAAATCAAAAATACCATCGTGGGCCTGCGCACGTTTGTTGGCGCGGGCACGGAGTTGAACCGCGTCATTCTCCTGGGATGCGATTACTATGAATCGGAAGCATCCATCCGCCAGCATGAGAAAGAAGGCAAGCCGCGCATTGGCATCGGCGAAAACTGCGTGATTGAGAACGCCATCATCGACAAGAACGCGCGCATCGGGAATAAGGTGAAAATTTCACCCGCCGGAAAACCGGACCACGTGGACCACGAGCTTTATTTTATCCGGGACGGCATCGTGATCATTCCCAAGAATGCCGTGATTCCGCACGGGACGGTGATTTAAAAATTTTAATTGGAGCTTTTCATCCCCCCAAAAGAGGGATGGGAATTAATTGGCGGCGCGGTACTTTGACAGGCAGATTACGCTAACGCGGTCTTTTATTAAAAGATGCGGCATACAGGCTGCCGCATCGTTGAACGGGAGAAACAGATCAAAACAAGAGAGGAACAAATACATGAACACTACCAACGAAAAAAAACTTACAGGAAAAGTCGCACTCGTCACCGGCGGTTCACGCGGCATCGGCGCTGCGATTGCCAAACGGCTGGCAGCGGACGGAGCCAATATTGCCATCACTTACACTAAAGGCGCTGAGGCCGCGGCCTCGGTGGTCAAAGCGATTGAAAGTGGCGGCGGCAAAGCCATCGCCATCCAGGCGGATGCCGCGGACGCGGCGGCCGTCAGGAATGCAGTCGATACCACGGCCAAAACCTTTGGCCGGCTCGATATTCTCGTCAACAATGCCGGCACGGCCATCCCGAAAAAATTTGAGGAGGCGACACCCGAGGAAATGGACCGCGTTATCGATATCAACGTGCGCGGAGTTTTCGTGGCGACGCAGGCCGCGCTGAAACATATCAAGAACGACGGCCGCATCATCATGATTGGGTCGTGCGTGGGCGAACGCATCCTGACGCCGGGCCTGGCGGCATACGCGGCCACCAAGGGCGCGGTCAAAATGTTTACCCAGGGATTGGCGCGCGAAGTAGGCGACCGCAAGATTACGGTGAACAATGTCCAGCCCGGTCCCATTGACACAGATTTAAATCCCGCTTCGGGAGATTGGGCGACGCCCCAGATAGCCAATACCGCGCTCGGCCGTTATGGACGGGTTGATGAAGTGGCCGCGCTAGTAGCATTTGTGGCCAGCCCGGAGGCGGCGTATATTACCGCTGCGAACCTGACTGTGGATGGCGGCACCAATGCCTAGAGCCCGGGGTGGCAAAACTTAAAGAACGGGCATTTGCCTCACGCAATGCCCAATCGCTTCTGCACCTCTTCCAGGGGCACGCCTTTGGTTTCGACCACCATGGTCTTTACCCAAATGAGTTGCAGGACCATCATGCCGCAGAAGAAAAGGAAGACGTAACCGGGCGGAAAAGCAGTCACCAGTTTGGGAAAGACCGCGGCGAGCGTGGCGGCAAAAACCCAATGAGTCGTGCTGCCGAGGGTTTGGCCTTCGGCGCGATGCCGGTTGGGGAATATTTCGGAAAGGTACACCCAGATGACCGCGCCCTGGCCAACTGCGTGCGAAGCAATAAATGCGAAGACGCAAATGGGCACAATCTTCATGTGCCCGGAAAAGAACGCCCAGGCGATGAGGCCCAGGGAGATGATGTAACCGAACGAACCAATATAAAGCAGCATCTTGCGCCCCACCCGGTCGATCAGCCAAAGGCCAACAAAGGTAAAAACGAAATTAGTCAAACCGATCCCGGTAGATTGGAGCAAAGCGGCTTTTTCCCCAAGGCCGGTCAATTCAAAAATGCGCGGCGCATAGTAGAGGATGGCGTTGATACCGGAAAGCTGGTTGAAAAAAGCGATCAGAAAGGCCAGCAGGATGGGCGTCCGCAGCCGGCGGCTCCAAAAATTTCCGGCTGACTGGACTTCGCCCGTGGCAGCGATCTCATCCGCCAGCGCGTTGACGCTGGTTTCCGAAATGTTTGGCTGGATTTGACGCAGCACGGCGATTCCTGCCGAACGATCTTTTTTGCGGGTCAGCAGCCAGCGCGGACTCTCGGGTATGCTGAGGCAAAAAATCGCATAAAGCAGCGACGGTATGGCGGCCACGCCGAGCATCCAGCGCCAGGCATTTTCACCCATCCCATCCAACAGCCGGTTGGAACCGTAGGCAACGAGAATTCCAAATACGATATTGAACTGGAACATGCCTGCAAGGCGGCCGCGATGTTTAGGCGGCGCGATTTCTGAGATGTAGAGGGGTGCGACCACTGTGGAAATGCCAATGCCCAGGCCACCAATCAACCGCGCGAGGATGAAGATGTAAACATTGGTGGCCAGTGCCGAGCCGATGGCAGATATAATGTATAGAATACCCAGGACCCGCAGTGTTGCCCGCCGGCCAAAGCGATCCGTGGGCAGGCCGCCGATGAGTGCGCCGATGACGGTACCGTAAAGGGCCGAAGCCATGGCCAGACCGTGGATCCCGGCGGTGAGTCCCCACAATGCCTGGATTTTTTGTTCCGCGCCGGAAATAACAACGGTATCAAAGCCGAAAAGAAATCCCGCGAGGGCCGAAGTGAGCGCCCAGAAAAAAACACGCCCGCTAATTTTCTCAGACGAGGCGTCGCCCCCGTTTTCGAGTACGTAAACGATTTTGTGCTGGTTCTTCACGCAGTCGCCAGAGTGGATGCGTGGATTTTTTCACAAAACCGCGGGCAAAATCAATCACTATAAAATACACCATCCCGTGGCGGTTTACTTTTCGTTTTCCATCGGAGGCACAAAATAGGCTTTGGCCTCGACACGGAAGCGTCCATCGGCGGGGGTAAAATCAAGGTACAGATTCGAGCCTTCGATCACCAGCAGGTTGGCTCCCAGGGAAGCGGCTTTTACCTTCAAATCGGCCTGGGCGGCATCCACTTCCTGCCCCGAATCACAGGATTCAGAAAAGAGGTCAGCGACCAGGACGGCGTTTGCCGGCACAGCCAAAGCCAGTTGGACATCCTTGACCGGGATCGCCGGATGCGGTTCCGATTTGTTAATCGCGACTGTTTTAATGCCGGCGCAGCCCGAAACCACCAGGATGAGCAAAGGGAAAAGGAATCTCTTCATGAATGAATGGTAGCCCTGAAGACTGCTTATGCAAGTCCGATTGGAAAAAACGTTGTTGTAGTCCCCGTGATTTAGTTTATTACATTTCCCATGGGCGCCCACGAAAAACTCCGGCACGAATTGAAAGCGTTGGCGGGTATCACGCTCTATTTTGCCATTTGGTTTGGCGTGGTGATGCTGCTCAAGAAACTTTTGCTCGCGCAATACGATATCGAATTCAACGGGCTGGCGCTGGTATTGCTGGGCGCGATACTCCTGGCCAAGGTCGTGCTCCTAATGGAATATTTCCCCGTGGAATCGTGGGTCCCGAACCATCCGGCGATGGTCGCGGTGCTTCTCCGCACATTCATTTACGGAATAGGAGTGTTGGTGGCGCTGACGCTCGAAAAAGCATTTGAGGCGCGTCACGAGTATGGGGGCTTTGGCCGGGCCATGCTCCGTGTGTACCAGCATCCGGAATATCCGCGCGTCCTGTTCAATACGATATGTGTTATGCTGGCGCTTCTTTACTATAATATTTTTTCCGTGCTGCGCCGGCACCTGGGCAAAAATGGATTGGGCAAATTATTTTTTGGGCGGCCCGGCCCTAAACCGGAAGAAATCCATTAAAGGATGGCAAGAGTAGCGGGAGGAAGGCGCATCTCTGGCCTTACTTCAAAAAATCATCACGCCTAAACAGACTCCGTTGGGCGGCAATCACTTAAAATTAGCGTTTTTAATTGACATTTGTAATAATTTAAATGTAAGATGGCCTAGTCGTTGGAGAAGTGATTAAACCCGTTTAGCTGAGGTTTTCAGCAAAAATCAATCAACCCTAAAGTGTTATGATTACAAAAATAATCTCATCAAAAACCCAACTTGTTTTAGCTATTGGAACTCTTTTTTGCGCCATCGCACTGCCCCGCGCCGAAGCGCAGTATTCCTATATTGACCAAAATACCACCACCTTCGGCTTAAATGGATGCGCGCCAACGGCGTCCGCCAATGCCCTGGTTTACCTGGATGGTTTGTACGCCGAGAACATTCCTAATTTGTTCCTGAACAACAGTGTGTTGCAGACGGCTAACCAGTTGGGCGCCGATATGAGTACATCGGCAACCCTGGGCACGGCCCCCGCTAATCGCGATGCCGGCTTGTCCACTTATTTTACGACGCAGAATACCACAGTATCTATTGTGGGCGGCCAGGCTCCGGCAGCGCTGGGAGTGACTGTGCCTGCGGTGCAGCGGCAGAATCCGAATGCTATGTACATGGAAAATGCTTTGGCGAATAACGACGCTGTCATCTTCGGTCAATACTGGGGCAGCCAGGCGCAAGTGCAGGCCACGACGAGTCCATTTGGCGCCACCGGCAACGGCGGCCATGTATTGACGCTCCTGGCCATGAGTGGCACCACCAACGGCAGCATTACATTTGAAGATCCCAGCGGGCCGAAAGAAGTAGACAACTTGTCCTGGACCACCGTGAATGGCTTTATCTTTGTCAGCGGCGATCCCGTCCAGCCCGCCGACGATGGCAACGACGAAGGCGTTGACCAGGGTGGCACAGCTTATAATTCGTTTGCGATCAGCGATGATGTCCTGCTCGCCGTGCCTGAGCCTTCCACCGGCTTGCTCGTGGGCGCGGGACTTTTGGTTCCAGTGGGGATCCGGTATTTCCGCAAAGCGCGGCGGACGATTATCTAATACGCCAAAAAAAATGGCGGGAGTGGCGGGGCTCGAACCCGTAACCTCTGCCGTGACAGGGCAGCGCTCTAACCAATTGAGCTACACCCCCGCAAAAAGGGGGAACAGAAATTAAAAAATGTTTTCCAATGGGTCAAGCCGTAAATAATTTTATTGGATAGGCCTCTTGGACTATTTTTTACATTTTAAATAAAAAAAATTCGGGCAGCAGACGCCAAGGAGGTGGGGGTGGGGAACCCCGCTGAAGAAACGTGCTGCCACCCGAATGTCCTCAATGTCACAGTATTGTCACGATTTGTCAACAGACATATTGAAAAATTTTCATTTTTCCCAATGAATCGGGCTTTACCATTGGCCAGTTTTCCGTAAAAGTGGCACTGTGATTGATCTGGGAGCCGCCGAACTTTTTCGCAATCTTGACCCTAAAGAGCTTCAAGCATTGCGCGAAATTGCCCAGGAACGCACTTATCCCGCCGGCGCGCGCATTTTTACCCAAAATGATCCCGGCGACGGCGTTTACGTCATTCGCGCCGGCCTCGTGGAAATCGCCCACCTGATGGGGGATCGCGCCCTGTGCGTTTTCTCCAAATTTGGTCCCGGCGAAATTTTTGGCGAAATGTCCGTGATCGAAGACCTCCCGCGTTCCGCCACGACCACCGCAGCGAAAGAAACCAAAGTCTATTTCATTCCGCGCGAGGAAATGGCCGCGCTCCTGCGGCGCTCGCCGTCGTTGTCTTTCAGGTTGCTTCAGGAAATCAGCAAGCGCTTGCGCGATTTCAACCAGCATCATCTCCGGGAAATCATCCAGGCCGAGCGCCTCTCGACCATCGGCAGTTTCGCCCGCTCCATCGTGCATGATTTGAAGACGCCGCTGACGGTCATCAACATGGCTACGGAGATCATGTCGTCGTCCAATGCCCCGGCCGCCATGCGCAGCGAATCGTACACGCGGGTGAAACGCCAGATCCGGTCCATCACCGAGTTGATCGGCGATATTCTCGATTTTACGCAAAGCCCCCGCGGTCCGGCCAACCTGCCGCTGATCAATTACCGGGATTATATTCAAAACCTGGCCGATGAGTTGCGCGCCGAGGTCCAGATCCAGTCCATCCAATTGGAATTTGAAAACGAGCCGCCCGATGTCATGGTGCCGTTGGATTCCCATCGCCTGCGCCGCGTCTTTATCAATCTCATTCACAATGCCGTGGATATGATGCCGGAAGGCGGTCGGATTATTTTGCGCTTCAAAAATGACGGGGCCAAGATCATCACCGAAATCCAGGACAGCGGCCCGGGCATCGCGAAGGAAATTGCGGACAAACTTTTCCAGGCCTTCGTCACGTTCGGCAAGGAACACGGTACCGGCCTGGGCCTGTCCATTTGCAAAAAAATTGTGGAAGACCATGGCGGCACGATTTCCGCATACAACGCCTCCGGCGGCGGCGCGATTTTTTCTTTCACGCTGCCGGTTCCCAAAACCTAGTGCGCCCGCGCTTTACAAATTCGGTTTCTCGTCTCAGGCTTTACGTCAGATGAACCGCATCAAGCTGCTCCCCGAGCAAGTTGCCAACCAGATCGCCGCCGGCGAAGTCATTGAACGCCCCGCCAGCGTCGTGAAGGAGTTGGTCGAAAATTCCCTCGATGCGGGCGCTAAGAAAATCTCCGTCGAAATCCAGGCCGGCGGACGCAGCCTGGTGCGCGTGGCCGATGACGGCGCGGGCATGAGCCGCGACGATGCGCTGCTCTGCCTCGAGCGCCATGCCACCAGCAAAATCCGGCGCGCCGAGGACCTCGCGTCCATCGCCACCATGGGCTTTCGCGGCGAAGCGCTGCCGAGCATCGCCAGCGTCAGCAAATTCAGCCTGACCACGCGCGAGCACGAAGACCAATCGCCCGAAGGCACGCAGGTCACTGTCGTGGGCGGTACGATTGTCGAATTCAAAGCCGCTGGCGCTGCGCCCGGCACCAGCATCGAAGTCCGCCAGCTTTTTTTTAACCTGCCCGCCCGCCGCAAATTTTTGCGCACGGAAGAGACTGAGGCGGCGCACATCCAGCATTACCTCACGCTCGCCGCGCTGGCCTATCCCGAAGTCGCCTTCACCTTTCAGAAAGATGGGCGGCTCGTCTGGCAATTGCCTGCCGTAAAAAGCGGCCCGGCGGTTTCGAGCCGCATCGAGGCCCTGCGCGAACGCCTGCGCGCGCTGCTCGGCGATGAAAAGCTCCTGGCCGTGGATTTTTCCGCCTCGCTCGAGGACGATTACCGGCCGGAACAGCCCGAAGTATTTGAAACAGCCAACGCCGATAAAAATCCGCAGTTAAAAGAAGTGGCCTCGCCACCTCCGGTCATCCGGATTTGGGGATTGATCGGCGCGCCCGGCGTTTCGCGCGCGACGCGCGAAAGCCAGTTTGTTTTCGTCAATCGTCGTCCGGTGGAAAATCGCGGTGTCAATTACGCCCTGATTGAAGGCTGCCACACGACGCTGATGAAGGGGCGCTTTCCCGTTTGCTGTTTGTTCATGGAGATCGATCCGGCGGCGGTGGATGTGAACGTCCATCCCGCCAAGCGCGAGGTGAAGTTTCATCGCGAATCAGAAATCCGCAAGTTCGTGGCGCAGGCCGTGCGTGAAGCGCTACTGGCCTTTCATGTACATCCGGAATGCAAGCCGGAACCGAAGAAGCCTGCTATGGAAATGATGGCGCTGGGTGTGGCGCTGGAACCCCGAATCGCCCAGGAACATTTTACGCCGTCGCTCCCGGAATTTCCGTTGCCACCGAAAACGGTCGATCCGTTGCCGCCGGCCACGCAAACGCCGTTGAAGATGGGTTTTTCCAAAACCGCACCTACGGACACGCCCGCGTTAACATCGCCAGCCCCGCTGCCGAAAGAAGTGGCCTCGCCACCGCATTTGCCTTCGGCGACGCCGCTGTTGAACGTCCCGCTGCGGCTCGTTGGGGTCATCGGCAAGCTTTACGTCGTGCTTGAATCCGACCGCGGCCTGGTGCTGCTCGACCAGCATGCCGCGCACGAGCGGATTTTATTTGAGCAAATGCTCCATCGCCTCGAGCAAAATGAATTTGCGCCCACGCAAAAGTTGCTGCTGCCGGAGACCATCGAGCTTTCCCCGCGCGACGCCAATTTCCTGCGCCAGCAATTGACGCCGCTCACGCGCCTGGGCGTGGGCTTGAGCGAATTCGGCGAACGCACCTTTTTGCTCGATGCCCTGCCGGCGTTCGTCAAGGCCGCCGATACCCGCCGCTTCGTGCTCGACCTCGTGGACGAACTCAAAGCCGCCGGGCGCGAAGTGAACCTTGCCCGGCTCGGCGAGCATACCATTGCCAAAACCGTCTGCCGCCATGCAGTAAAAGCGAACGATCCACTGGCCGGGCCGGAACTGGAAAATCTCGTCGAAGATTTGCGCCGCTGCGCCATGCCCTACACCTGCCCGCATGGCCGGCCCACCCTGATCGAGATGAATTATCGCGAACTGGAAAAGAAGTTCGGCCGGACCCAATGAGTGCTGGGAATAACAGGGCCGCGCGCGTCAGCAAGCGGTCCGGCATTCCCTCTCCCAACGGGAGAGGGCAGGGGTGAGGGAGAGTCATTTGAATAAGGATCCTTTGCCGGTTCATAGTGAGGCGGCGGCCATCGAAACCTGCCCCGTGCCATCCGGCAAGGACATCTCCGGCGAACATTGGCGTTACTGCCCCCAATGCGGCCACGAATTGATTAACCAGAAATGCAAACTCCGCTGCCCGCGCTGCCATTATTTTATGAGCTGCTCAGATTTCGATTAAGGGTAGGGCGTGTCAGTCCCCTGACTGCCGTCAATAGAGGGTGTCACAAGAGTTGTTTTGAAAATTTAGTTCCTAAATCCCTCAGTAAAGCGCCGAGCCGCCGAACCTCGTCAGAGTGGATCGAAATCTTTCTTCCAATAACGGCTGAAGAGTCCTTAGTCGCCTGAATATACTCGCTGTCTACAACCCCCATTTTATGCGCCAACAGATGGCGCTTTTGAAAACACCGACAAATGAATTGCCAATCGTCCGGTGAGACCGACGATTGCAAATTTGTGTTAAATAATTTTTGAATACGGTTTTGGGCGCCAATAAGATTTTGAAACCTTATATCATTGGCTTCGGCAGGATTGGATGCCTTCGGAGCAGCCACTTTGCATACTTCCCTGCCAAATCCGTCAAATGTCGAAACCAAATTTTCCAATGCATCTCCGATCAGCCGTTGAGCCATAGCCGGTTCCTGGGCCTCCGCCAACTCAATCATCTTTTCAACAAACTCAATATTCTTTTGAAGTATAATGACTGAATTGTGTGATCCACAATCAGGGCAATATGCAAATTCACCATAAATCGCATATACGAGCGTACATTGGTCACAAATCACATCGGTTTCTAGTTTTTTCTCATAGTAATAGTGAATGGGCTCAGGCGAATGTGGTTGCAACTTCATGCTGATGTGGAGTCCCATTGGTCCCCGCGTTTCAAATTCCAATTTTTTTAATTCATCATGCAACATTTCTCCGAACTGCCGCATGGCAACTGAACGCGCATATGCGATTTGATCAAGCGTATTAAACCGACTCGATTCGGCAGTATAACCGCAGTAAGCGCAGTGGCATGGAAGATTTACACCTGAAAGCCCTGTTCCCATTTTTACTTTGAAAATCTTTTTGCATTTAGGGCATTCGCGGGTAGTTAAACCCTTCTCATCGCGTGGTAGCGTTACCTTTATCTGCATATGATCTGGAAATCCAAAGCTCATTTGTCCTCCTTAATGTTAATTTTTGCATCAACTTGCTCCTGGAGCCTTTCAAGGGCCTCATCAATCAATTTTTGAAAAATTTCAATCCATTCCTGCGCGATTTTATCGCTAACCGAATTTGGCACTGGAATCTGAACATGAAAAATGTTACGCACAACATTGCGCCTTTCAAACGTACTTCCGGTGCCACTTCGCCCATAAGCGTATTGCCATTCGACTAGCGGTCTCTCACGAAGTCGTTTCGCCGCAAGTTTTGTTAGAGCTTCATTTACTTCATTTTTTATGCTATTTATGGCAGCAACTTTTTGCTCCTCCGTTGCACCAGGTCTCCCGCCCCAATCCATTGGTGAGTCGAGAAACTTAGATAAAACATTACGCATCGTCGTAGTTAGGTTATCAATTGGACGCAGCCAGAATCCGTCCCAAAGCCAGCCTTCAGCATAACGGCGGGAAAGAGCTTTAATGCTTTGCCACGGGGCGGTTGGAAAGGATTCTATTCGCTTAAAGCCCAAGCGCGCTTCCCAACTTTCCACAAAAGCTTCACTACCCTCTCTTACGGCAATACCGAGGCTGTGCATGCTATATTTGGGGTACGCTGGCAGCTTTAGTTCAGGTTGAGTGCGTGCTGCCAAAGTAATAGTCATTTCATCCAGTGACTTTCCAATGGCTTTCTCAAATTTGATAGTTTTTGATTCATCCTTGCTCGGATATTTTTTGGGATCAAGGTACGCAAAATAGAATGTATTGCTAAGGAGATGATTTTCAAGTTGGCGGGCTGCGTCACGGCTGACATTTTTCGCCACCTGATTATCGAGGACGTTTCTGATGCCACCGAACACTTGTTCTTTTTTATCTTTTGCATTTGCCAAATTTTCACCCGAAGCATGGTCCATGTGGGTGAACGCCACAGCGAACTTAGGAGTATATCCAGTACTAGAAACAGCTTCAAAAACCTTTGCCGCTGCCGGCGAATGCAGCGCATTTTTTGCTGATTCCACAAGTAGAATATTATCCACATTCTTGAAAAGCGATGTCAGTTCATTTGGTACATCAGCGCTGGCTTTTGAATGAGCCAACCCTTCAGTATCAATGAAAACGTGATCGTATTCAGTCGACGCCCATTCGGGTCGGAAGGGCCCACGAACGCGAATTCCAGAAACGATTGGTGTCAGCAAACGTCCCCACTGCACTTTGGCGTTTCCAGAAAACCACCGAATTGCAGCCAAAAAATCTTTACGACGGCTTCCAGGCTCTACAAGTGACCACGCCACAGGCCAGCCAGTCGACGTTTTCTCAAACTCACCATTTTTTATATGGGTGAATCGATCTTGGATCTCAGCCATAACATCAGAAATTAATTCGAGAAAAGCATCTGATTGCTCAGCTTCATCTTGGATTTCATCAAGTGCATAGTCGCGGTCATCGCCCTCAAGCTCGCTCAGTTTCTTTTCCAAGATTCCTTCCACATGCTTACGCGCATGTTGGGCGATTTTTTTCACTCGCGAACAAATTGTCTGTAAAAATTTTTGCAGACGTTCTGCTTCTGACGCGGAAACAACTTCTGTTTCGCTATCATCTTCGAGTGTTTCTTCGTCGGAAAACGAAAATTCATCATCGACGGACGAATCACCCCAGCCGCCTAAAATATATTTCAATCGAAAACGCATATCGCTTTTTTCCAAAAATTCTTTCATTATGCGTTCCTCATCCCCATCTTCGACCGCCTCTAGCACGGCTGCAGAGAGAGATTCAATAACTTCCTGCTGAACCTGATGTTGCGAAAGGAATGTTACTACTCCCTTGAAATCGCGTCCGCCCGTTATAATCTCAATTGGGCATGTGGTAGTGCGGTTAACGGATGTTGACGGGAACCTGTCAGTAGTCGCATTAGTTCCTATAAGGCGTCGCAATAGGGTTGTTTTGCCCGCTCCAGTAATGCCTAACAATAGCGTTCGCGTACTCCCATTGCCTGGCAATTCTAATAAACGGTCCCGTTCCGTTCGCTGATCCTTTACTGCGGGATCAAGGCCATCATAAAAAATTTCAATAATACGTTTATCGTAACCACGCTTGATAGCTTCTTGCTTGCCGGCTTGAGAGTGTAGCTCTTTTGCCGCTAAGAGTGCATTTAGTCCATCACGCATTTGTTCAGCTTCGCTTTCTATTTCGGTCCCTAGGCCCTTGCAAACCTTGCGGCCTGCTTTGCCTCGCTCGGTTTTCAGTGGGTGGCGGAAAGAGATGCTGAAGCTTTTCCGGCCTTCATTTTTATAAACTCTCGCAGTATATATGTTAGTCATAATGATGTCCCATAGTATTCCAAGCGCGCTGGAAGTCAATAATATTTTTGGAATACTTTGAGACATCCATTTAGGTTTTATTTATATTTATTTATTATATTATTATAACTTAATTAACCAACTCTAAAAAAGGGAGAGGTCCTGTCTTTTGCGTGAAAAACTTGGAGTCATCTTTTCTGTGCGCAATGCGCGCCATTTCAAAAATTAAATCCGTATTAATTCCCGTTTATCTCTGGTTGAAAATCTGCATTTCCTCCTTATTTCATCCAGCTTGCGTCTGACTTCAGCGCGGCAAGGCGGCTTCTAAGCGACAAGTTGCGGAACTTCTAAAAAATTCGTGTTAATTGGCGCAATTCGCGTAAAAGAATTCGACTTTATCTGCCTGATTTCCATCAACTAACGACCCTCAACCATCAACTGCCGATTGCGGTAGTGACTACCTTCCCTTTTCATCGGCATTCATGGTAAACTGCCCCTGATTGCCGCGTATCGCGGCCGTTCTTTGACATAGGGCG
>Ga0335083_10003625_pt1 | contig 19924 bp, 14 predicted proteins | sample Lox_Sample_42_FD_206716 | JGI IMG/M metagenome (GOLD analysis project Ga0335083, IMG submission 206716) | Soil microbial communities from Loxahatchee National Wildlife Refuge, Florida, United States - Lox_Sample_4.2 | ecosystem: Environmental > Terrestrial > Soil > Wetlands | place: USA...
CGTGGAGGACCTTTAACAATGGCGAAGGCTCTATTCGGCCACGTCGGCGGTCCCGATCCCCGCATGGTTTCCGAGATGCGCCGCCTCCAGCAGCGAGTACGCGACCTCGAAGCTGAGCTTGTACGGCTTCAGGAAGAGAATGACGCGCTCACGGTTGAGGCTGGCCACGAGGACGTGCTGGTGGCGGACCGCGAGCCTGCTTACGTCTAACTGACGCGGGCGGGACGCGGCAAACGACAGAAGAACGAATCAGGGGCGCCTATGGCGGCGCCCCTCTTCGTTGTATATCTGCCCGTTATATGTCATATGTCATCAGTCACACGGGCGGTAGCGGCACATCTTGATCAGATCACGCAGGTCAGATCATGCTGCCGATGACGACCCGCTGCCTGACGGCATACCGCGCGGAATCGTGCTGCCCGAAGGCTGCCGAAGACTGCCGAAGGCCGCCCGGTGATCATCGTGCCTGATCAGATCGTGCTGCCCGGAAATGGCGCTGCCGTGACACCGCGCTCACCAGGGGTTGCGTGCCCAGGCGCCGCCTGGCAGCCCGCGCTCGCCAGGCCTCCACGCCCAGGCGCCACCCGGCGATCCGCCCCGGGCATCACTAGGCGTTACACCACCGGGTGACCGGGCCAGAACCGCAGGTTGTTTTGTCCTATCCGCTCCGGGAAGCTCCGGAAACGGCGCGCGATGTCAGCCGCAGTTCGCCGTTTCTGTCGGTGCCGGGCGGTAAGGTGCGGGGAAGTCAGTCGGGCCAGCCCAGTCACACCAGCGACAGTTAGCCAACGGGGGAGGGAGGGGGCCGCCTGTGTACCTGAAGAACCTCACCCTGCGCGGCTTCAAGTCTTTCGCCTCGGCTACGACGCTGCGCCTCGAACCCGGCATCACCTGCGTCGTGGGGCCGAACGGTTCTGGCAAGTCCAACGTCGTCGACGCCCTCTCCTGGGTCATGGGCGAGCAGGGCGCCAAGTCGCTGCGCGGCGGCAAGATGGAGGACGTCGTCTTTGCGGGCACCACCTCGCGGCCGCCGCTCGGCCGGGCCGAGGTGACGCTGACCATCGACAACAGCGACGGCGCGCTGCCGATCGACTACACCGAGGTGACGATCAGCCGCCTCATGTTCCGGTCCGGGCAGAGCGAGTACGCCATCAACGGCGACCACTGCCGCCTGCTCGACGTCCAGGACCTGCTGTCCGACTCGGGCCTGGGCCGGGAGATGCACGTGATCGTCGGGCAGGGCCAGCTCGACGACATCCTGCACGCCGGCCCGGAGGCCAGGCGCGCCCTGATCGAGGAGGCGGCCGGCGTCCTCAAGCACCGCAAGCGCAAGGAGAAGGCGCTGCGGAAACTGGAGGCGATGCAGGCCAACCTGACCCGGCTCGTCGACCTCACCGCCGAGCTGAGCCGCCGGCTCAAGCCGCTGGGGCGCCAGGCCGAGGTGGCCAGGAAGGCCGCCGTCATCCAGGCCGAATTGCGTGACGCCCGGCTGCGGCTGCTGGCCGACGACTACGTGACGCTGGCCGCCGACCTGGCCAGGGACGAGGCCGACGAGGCCGCGGTGCTGGCCCGGCGGGCCGCCCTGGAGCAGGAGGTGGCCCAGGCCCGGGCCAGGGAGACCGAGCTGGACCAGGCCGCCCAGCAAGCCTCGGCCGTCCTGGGCCGGGCCCAGGAGACCTGGTTCGCGCTGTCCTCCCTGACCGAGCGGCTCCGCTCCACCCAGCACCTGGCCGCGCAGCGGCACACCCTGCTGACCGAGGCGACCGCCGAGCCCGATCGCCCCGGACGTGACCCCGACGAGCTCGACCGGCAGGCCGACGAGCTGCGCGAGGAAGAAGACGGCCTGAACGAGCGGCTGGCCGCGGGCCGCCAGGTGCTGGCCGCCGCCGCGGCCGAGCGCGCCGCCGCCGAGGCCCAGCTGGCCACGTCCGAGCGCCGGCAGGCCGAGGGCGCCAAGGCTGCCGCCGCGCGGGCGAACCGGGTGGCCCGGCTGCGCGAGCAGGTCGGCGCGGCCGACAGCCGCAGCGCGGCCGCGCGCGAGGAGATGGACCGGCTCGAGGTTTCCGCCGCCGAGGCCCGCGAGCGCGCCACCCTGGCCCAGGACCAGTACGAGGACGTCCAGGAGCTGTCCGGGGGAGGGGACGAGGACCGGAGCGGGCTGGCCGCCGCCCACCAGCAGGCCGCCGCCGAGTTGACCCAATATGCCGAACGGGTCAAGGTTCTCCGCACCGCCGAACGCGAGAGCGCCCGTGACCTGGCCGCCCGGCGGGCGCGGGCCGAGACGCTAGCGGAAGCCGCGCGGCGCGGCGTGGACGCCTCGGGCGCCCTGCTCGCCGATCCGGCGAAGTACAGCGGCGTGATCGGTTCGTTCGCCGCGCGGCTGCGGGTGGCCGAGGGGTTCGAGGTGGCGATCGCCGCCGCCCTGGGCGCCGCCGCCGAGGCGGTGGCGGTAGCCGGACTGGACGCGGCCGCCGACATCCTGGCCGTCCTGCGCGAGGCCGACGCGGGCAGCGCCGGCCTGGTGGTCGCCGACCCCTCCGCAACACCAGCTCCATCCGACCCCTCTGCCCCCTCCGCCCCATCCGGCTCCTCCGCCCCATCCGGCTCCTCCGCCCCATCCGGCTCCGCAATCCCAAGCGCCCCGCCAGTCCCGGCAGGTACTGCCATCCCCGCCACCGAACTCGTACGGGCGCCCGCTGGCCTGGCGGAGGCCGCATCCGAGCTTCTTCACGACGTCGTGGTGGTCGCGGACCTGGGCGAAGCACGCCGCTTCGTTCGGGAAAATCCTGGCCGCCGGGCCGTGACGCGGGACGGTGACCTGCTCGGGGCCTTCTGGGCGCAGGGCGGCGGCGCGCGGCCGCAGAGCCTGTTCGAGCTGCGCGCGGCGGCGGACGAGGCGGCGGCCGGGCTGGCCGCGGCCGAGCAGCGGTGCGAGGAGGCCGCCGAGTCGCTGGCCGCCGCGGCGGAGGCCGAGGAAGCCGCCCGCGAGGTGGTGGCGCAGGCGCTGGCCCGCAGGCACGAGGCCGACGCGGCCGCGGCGGAGGTTTCCGGGCGTCTCGGCCGGCTGGCGGGCGCGGCGCGGGCCGCGCGGGAAGAGGCCGACCGGCTCGAGGCTTCCATCACCTCGGCCCGGCTGGCGGCCGAGAAGGACCTGAACCGGCTCGAGCAGCTCCGGCAGGAGCTGGCCGAAGCCGAGACCGCGGCCGACGAGCCGGACGAGCCGCAGGACGACGAGGCCCGCGAGGACCTGGCCGAGCGCTGCGTCGCGGCCCGTAACGCCGAGATGGAGGCCAGGCTCGAGGTCAGGACCGCGGAGGAGCGGCTGCGGGCGATCAGCGGCCGCGCCGACTCCCTGGCCGCCACCGCGGCCGCCGAGCGAGCCACCCGCCAGCGGGCGGCCGAGCGCCGCCGCCGGCAGGCCGAGCAGGCCGCCGTGGCCCGGGCCGTCGCGCTCGGCGCCAGGTACGCGGTCGAGGCGGCCGAGCAGTCGGTGAACCAGGCGCTGGCCCGGCGGGCCGAGGCCGAGGCGGCCAGCGCGAGCGGCGCGGCCGAGCTCAAGGTGGTCAGGGCCCGGGTCCGCGAGCTCGCCGCCGACCTGGACACGGTGGTGAACACCGCGCACGGCACCGAGATCGCCCGGGCCGAGCACCGGCTGCGGCTACAGCAACTGGCCGAGCACGCGCTGGAGGAGTTCGGCGTCGAGGCGGACGCGCTGGTGGCCGAGTACGGTCCCGAGGTCCCCGTCCCGGTGATCGGCGACGAGAACGCCCTGCCGTCGAAGTTCGAGCGGGCCGCGGCCGAGCGCCGGGCTGCCGACGCGCAGAAGCAACTCGACCGGCTGGGCAAGGTCAACCCGCTGGCCCTGGAGGAGTACGAGGCGCTCACCGAGCGGCACAACTTCCTCGCCACCCAGCTCGAGGACCTCCGCAAGACCCGGCGCGACCTGCTCACCGTGGTCAAGGAGGTCGACGACCGGGTGCAGGAGGTGTTCGCCTCCGCCTACGCCGACACCGCGCGCGAGTTCGAGCACCTCTTCGGCCGCCTGTTCCCCGGCGGCCAGGGCAACCTGGTGCTCACCGAGCCGGACGACATGCTGGCCACCGGCATCGAGATCGAGGCCCGGCCGCCGGGCAAGAAGGTCAAGCGGCTGTCCCTGCTGTCCGGCGGGGAGCGGTCGCTGACCGCGATCGCCTACCTGTTCGCCATCTTCAAGGCCCGCCCCTCGCCGTTCTACGTGCTCGACGAGGTCGAGGCCGCGCTGGACGACACCAACCTCCAGCGGCTCCTGCTGGTCTTCGATGAGCTGCGGGAGAGCTCGCAGCTCATCGTCATCACGCACCAGCGCCGGACGATGGAAGCCGCCGACGCCCTCTACGGCATCACCATGCGCGGCGACGGCGTCTCCGCCGTCATCAGCCAGCAGCTAGCCACCCGCCAGCCCGCCTAGCCGGCCGCCGCAATCGCCGCCCGTCGCCTACCACGTCATGTGGGGCGGGACGCCGGCAAGGTCGACCAGGACGGCCTGCAGGCGAGCGTAGGCCTCGGGCCGGCCGGGCAACAGGTCGTCCCCGGTCAGCACGACCCGTCCGTCGGCCAGGACGCCCAGCCGGTTGACGCCGTCGCGCGGCTGGAGCACCAGCAGCCGGCTACCGGACGGATCCGACCAGGCGATCGCGGGCGCGCCGAACTGGTCGACCGCCAGCCGCCGCCCCCTGGTCCAGGTCCACCGGCTCAGGGTGCGGACGAGCGCCCCGGTCCGGGTGGAATACGCGGCGAACTCGCCGGTCGACCTCCCGGCGGACAGCGCGCTGCCGGGATCCGTTTGCGCGATCGCGACCAGTTCGGTGCCATCGGGGGTGATGAACTCGCCCCAGGGCGCGGTCAGGCCGGCCGGAGCGCGGAGCGTCAGCAGCCTGCCAGGCGTGGCCGCGCCGGGCGGTGCCGTGGTATCGACCAGCCGGACCAGCGTCGTGTCGCCCGGAGAGCCGGTCGACGGGACCTTGGGGGCGGCGCCGCGGGCGACGTACCACTGGTGGATCGCGAGGGTACGCCCGCTGGCCGTCCAGGAGCCCTGCGGCTGGACCAGGGGTGTCCATGGCGCCCGCGGCCATTGCCACTCCCGGACCTGCCCGGTGGCCAGCGTGACGACCCGGACGATCGCGGTCTGCCCACCGCCGCCGTAGGCCACGGCGAGCCGGGAGCCGTCCGGAGAGAGCGCGATGCTCGGCTGCTGGCCGGGCCGGACGGCGAACGGCAGCGACAGCCCGGACTGGTGCACGTGGCCGTCCGGCGTGACGTGCAGCACGGTGAACCTGAGCGGGGCCGCCTGGTCGAGTGCTCCGGAGAGAGGAGACTTGGCGCCCCGGAACCCCCAGTACCGCTCGGCGCCGAGGACGAAGGTCCGGCCGTCCGCGGTACCGGACATCACGACGAAGTCGTTGTACTGTCCTGGCGGCCTGACCGTGGCCGCGAGCCCGCCGGTGGCGGTCACCCGGATCTGCACCGACCGGCCGAGCACCTGGCTCTCGTACTGAGTGCCACCGGAGGCGTAGCTGACCACGTTCCCGCTGACTGTGACCGCGTAGTACGGCGGGAGGTGGGAGTAGGCGGTTCCCGTCGCCGGCCGCCGGGCCGTCCCGCCGGGAGGCATGTGCGTGACGATCAGTGCCCCGGCGACAACAGCCAGCACGGCGGCGGCTGCCGCCACCGGGGTGAGCCAACTCGGCCAGCGCCGCCTGCCCACCGCCCGAGGCCTGGCGGCAGGGCGGCCGTTCGGCTCCGGCAGGCCCAGCGGCGGGATACCTCCCGGCCTGATCAGCTCGGACTCGGCCCGCAACTCGGCGCGGAGCCGGCTTTCCAGCGTGTTCACTGTTCCTCCCGGAGCATCCGCCCGACGGCGGCGATCGCCCGGGCCGTGGTGGACTTGACCGTGCCGAGGCTCACGCTCATTGCCTGCGCGGTCTCCTGCTCGGTGAGGCCGGCGAAATAGCGCAGCACCAGCGCCTCGCGCTGCCGCGGCGGCAGGCGGCGGACCGCCGCGACGGCCGCGCGCTGTTCCTCGCCTGACAGCGCGTCGGTCTCCGCGGAAACCGCATGCGGCGCGGGCGCGGGCCGGGGCGCCCGCCGGGCGCGGCGGAGGGCGGAACGGCACCCGTTCAGCACCGAGACCCGCAGGTAACCCTGCACGTTGTCGTGGTCGGGCAGCCGCTCCCAGACGCGATACAGGCCGCAGAAGGCGTCCTGGACCACATCCTCGGCGGCGTGCCGGTCCCCGAGGACCAGGAACGCCAGCCGGGTGAGGCCGAGCGCGTGTTCCCGGTACAACGTGGTCACCGCCCGGGCGGCATCGGCGGTGTCGCCCGGCTCGTCCGGCGATCGTTTCACGGCGATCCTGTCCCCGGCGACGTGAGGGGCGCGGGCCGCGGGCAGCGGGCTCGCGAGGTCATTGTCCACGTGTCAGTAACGCCGAGGCACCGCCAAGGTTGCCTCGGAATGTTCCGGAACCTGAGCCAACGTAGCGGTCCTTCTCGCCCCCGTCTCCGCGCACTCCCTGGCTGGCTAGCTGGCCGGCGGGGTGCGGGCACCGCGCGGGGTCTGGAAGACTGGAGGCCTGATGGAATACGTGATCCTGATCATCGTCATCGCCGTCCTGGCCCTCGTCACCGGCGGTTACCTGCTATTCATGCGGCCTGGCCGGGGCCGCACCGTGGCGCCGCCGCCCGCCAGGCCCACGGTGACCCCGCCCGCCTCCACCACGGCCGAGAGCGGCGGCGCGGCCGAGGCCGCACCCGAGGCCGGGACCGTGCCGGATACGCCCGCGGCCGCCACGGGAACGCTTGAGATCGAGCGGCCGCCGCCGTCGGCGGGCCGCCTGGTGCGGCTGCGCGCCCGGCTGGCCCGGTCGCAGAGCTCGATGGGCTCGGTGCTGCTGAACCTGCTGTCCAGGGACCGGCTCGACGACGACACCTGGGACGAGATCGAAGAGGTGCTGATCACGGCCGACGTGGGCGTGGTTCCGGCCCGGTTGATGGTCGACGACCTGCGCACCAAGGTCAAGGTGCTCGGCACCAGGGGCGCCGCCGAAGTCCGCGACCTGCTCAGGACCGAACTGCTCACCCAGCTCGGGGCGGACACCGACCGGACCCTGCACACCGCGCCGCACGGCGGCCAGCCCGCGGTGATCCTCATGGTCGGCGTGAACGGCACCGGCAAGACCACCACCTGCGGCAAGCTCGCCCGGGCCCTGATCGGGGACGGGCAGACGGTGCTGCTCGGGGCGGCCGACACGTTCCGCGCGGCCGCGGCCGACCAGCTCCAGACCTGGGGGCAGCGGGTGGGGGCCGAGACCGTGCGGGCCGACCGCGATGGCGCCGACCCGGCCAGCGTGGCGTTCGAGGCGGTCGCCCAGGGCATCGAGACCGGGGTCGACGCGGTGGTCATCGACACGGCCGGCCGCCTGCACACCAAGGTCGGCCTGATGGACGAGCTCGGCAAGGTCAAGCGGGTGGTGGAGAAGAAGGCCACGGTCGACGAGGTACTGCTGGTGCTCGACGCCGTCACCGGCCAGAACGGCCTGCGCCAGGCGCGGGTGTTCGCCGAGGTGGTCGACATCACCGGCATCGTCCTGACCAAGCTGGACGGCACCGCCAAGGGCGGCATCGTCATCGCGGTCCAGCGCGAGCTCGGCGTCCCGGTCAAGCTGGTCGGCCTGGGCGAGGGCCCGGACGACCTGGCCCCGTTCGACCCCGCCGTCTTCGTCGACGCCATCCTCGGCTGACCCTCCCTCCGCTGACCTCCCTCCCCTGGCCCTCCCTGGTTCTCCAAACGGTGTCGATGGCACATAGGGCGTCCTAGAGGCTGTCCGCTGGCACATCGACGCCGTCCGCGCGGGCCCCGACGCGGGACTCCGGCCGGAAACATGGCTGTAACACGGGGTCTGGGTGTTTCACGCGGCCGACACACGCCGACCCCTCCGGTGAAACGTCGGTACCTGAAGGTCGGTACAGGACTGGCGAAGGGACACCAGATGAAGCTCATCACCGCCGTCATCAAGCCGTTCAAGCTGGACGACGTCAAGGCCGCGCTCCAGGCGTTCGGCATCCACGGCTTGACGATCACCGAGGCGAGCGGGTACGGCAGGCAGCGCGGGCACACGGAGGTGTACCGCGGCGCCGAGTACCGGGTCGACGTGGTGCCGAAGGTCCGGGTCGAGGTCCTGTGCGAGGACGAGGACGCCGACGACCTCATCGGGGTCGTGGTCAAGGCGGCGCAGACCGGCCGGATCGGCGACGGCAAGGTCTGGTCGGTCCCGGTCGAGACGGTCGTCAGAGTCCGCACCGGCGAACGCGGCCCGGACGCCATCTAAACGGGAAGCCTCGTGAGCGGACCGGGGGGACGCGAAGAGACTATGACAGCGTTCGCAACAGATCGTGCCCGCCGGACTACGCAGGTGGACCGGTGGCTCGCCGAACTGCTGGGGGCTGAGGCGGACGTGGCTCTGGTGGCGGTGGGCGGGTACGGGCGCCGGGAGCTCCTGCCCCGCAGCGACCTGGATGTCCTGCTGCTGCACGGCGGCCGGGATGACATCGCCGGCATCGCGGACCGGATCTGGTACCCGGTCTGGGATTCAGGCGCCGAGCTCGATCACGCGGTACGCACCGTACCGCAGGCCAGGCGGGTGGCCAGGTCCGACCTGAAGGTCGCGCTCGGGCTGCTGTCCGCCCGGCACGTGGCGGGCGACCCCGATTTGACCGAACGTCTTCGCGCAGGCGCTCTAGAAGACTGGCGATCGGCCGCTCCAACCCGCCTGGCCGAGTTGCACGCCTCCCACGACGAGCGCGCCCGGACCAGCGGGGAACTCGCCTTCCTGCTCGAGCCCGACCTGAAGGAGGCCAGGGGCGGCCTGCGGGACGTGCACGCGATCCAGGCGGTGGCGGCGGCCTGGGTGGCCCCCGCTCCCGGCCCCAGGGTCCGCACCGCGTACGAGCAGATCCTCGACACCAGGCACGCCCTGCATGAGATCACCGGGCGTCGGCTTGACCGGCTGGTGCTCGAGGAGCAGGACGAGGTGGCCAGGGCGCTCGGGCTGCTCGACGGGGACGTGCTGCTGCGGATGCTGGCCGGGGCCGCGCGGACCGTCGCCTACGCGGTCGACCACGCCTTCCGCCAGTCCGACCGGCTGCGCAACCGCCGGCCGCGCCGCCGCCAGGCCGAGCGCCGCCCGCTCGCGGACGGGGTGGTAGAGCAGGACGGCGAGGTGGTGCTGGCGCGGGCGGCCGACCCGGTCGCCGACCCGGCGCTGGTGCTGCGCGCGGCCGCGGCCGCCGCCCAGGCCGGGCTGCCGCTGGCGCCGCGGACCCTGGACCGGCTGACCGAATGCCCGCCGCTGCCGGTGCCCTGGCCCGCGGCCGCCCGGGACGCGCTGCTCGCGCTGCTCGGGGCGGGCCCGGCCGCGGTCAGCGTGTGGGAGGCGCTCGACACCGAGGGCCTGGTGACCGCGCTGATCCCGGACTGGGAGCGGGTCAGGAACCGGCCGCAGCGCAACCCGCTGCACACCTACACGGTCGACCGGCACCTGGCGGAGGCGGCCGCCCACGCCGCCGCCTTGACCCGCGAGGTCGCCCGGCCCGACCTGCTGCTGCTCGCGGCGCTGCTGCACGACGTGGGCAAGGGCTGGCCGGGGGACCACAGCGTCACCGGCGAGGTGGTGGCCAGGGATGTCAGCCGCCGGCTCGGCCTGCCCGCGCCGGACGCGGAGCTCGTCGCGGCGGCGGTCCGGCTGCACCTGCTGCTGCCCATGGTCGCCACCCGGCGCGACCTGGACGACCCGGTGACTGTCAAGCAGGTCGCGACCACCGTAGGCAGCCGCGTGCTGCTCGAGCTGCTGCACGCACTGGCCATCGCGGACGGGCTGGCCACCGGGCCCGCCGCGTGGAACGACTGGAAGGCGACCCTGGTCGCGGACCTGGTGCGGCGGGTGCGGGCGGTACTTGACGGCGAGCCGACGCCGCAGCCCGCGCCGCTGCGCGACGACCAGCTGGCGCTGGCCGCCGAGGGCGGCCCGGCGGCGACGGTGAACGGCTCCGAGGTGACCGTGGTCGCCCCCGACCGGCCCGGCCTGCTGTGGCGGGCCGCCGGGGTGCTGGCCTCGCACCGGCTGGCCGTGCGCAGCGCCAACGCGACCTCGGTCGGCAGCACCGCCGTCAGCGTGTTCGACGTCGAGCCCGAGTTCGGGGACCCGCCCGACGCCACCCTGGTGGCCGCCGACCTGCGCCGGATGCTGCAGGGACGGCTGGACGTGGAGGACCGGCTCGACCGCCGGGCCCAGGCGGTGCGGCCGCGCGCCGCGAACATCCCCGCGCCGAAGGTGAGCCTGGTCGACGACGCGTCCGAGACCGCGACGGTGGTGGAGGTGCGCGCGCACGACTCGCCTGGCCTGCTGTGGCGGGTCGGCCGGGCGCTCGGCGAGTGCGGCCTCGATGTGCGGGCGGCCCGGGTGGAGACGCTCGGTGCCGAGGTGGTCGACGTCTTCTACGTGACCGACGGGGACGGCCAGCCGCTGGCCGGCGAGGGCCTGCGCCGCACGATCGCGCACTCGGTACTAGCCGCGTTGGGTGACTAGGCGCCGACGCGGGAACGGCTTGCACGCTGACGACGCGGGTACCGCAGCCCGTTCGGTAGCCTGGGTCTTGTGTTTGAGACCCTTTCTGACCGCCTGACGCAGGTTTTTTCCTCACTGCGCGGGCGCGGCAAGCTGTCCGCGGCCGATATCGACGCCACCGCGCGTGAGATCCGCATCGCCTTGCTCGAGGCGGACGTCGCGCTCCCCGTCGTCAGGCAGTTCATCGCGAGGGTCAAGGAACGAGCCGGCGGCGAGGAGGTCTCCGCCGCGCTCAACCCGGCCCAGCAGGTCATCAAGATCGTCAACGAGGAGCTCATCACCATCCTCGGCGGCGAGGAGCGGCGGCTGCGGTTCGCCAAGACGCCGCCGACCGTGATCATGCTGGCCGGCCTGCAGGGTTCCGGTAAGACGACGCTCGCGGCCAAGCTTGGACGCTGGCTGCGGGAGCAGGGCAACACGCCGATGCTGGTCGCGGCCGACCTCCAGCGGCCCAACGCGGTACAGCAGCTCGAAATCGTCGGTGAGCGGGCCGGCGTCCCGGTCTACGCCCCGCAGCCCGGCAATGGCGTCGGCGACCCGGTGCAGGTGGCCAGGGACTCGATCGAGGAGGCCAGGCGCCGCCAGCAGAACATGGTCATCATCGACACCGCGGGCCGCCTGGGCGTGGACGCGGAGATGATGGCGCAGGCCGCGGCGATCAGGGACGCCACCGAGCCGGACGAGATCCTGTTCGTGGTCGACGCGATGATCGGCCAGGACGCGGTGGCGACCGCCCAGGCGTTCCTGGACGGCGTCGGCTACGACGGCGTGGTGCTGACCAAACTCGACGGCGATGCCCGCGGCGGTGCCGCGCTGTCCATCGTGGAACTGACCGGGCGCCCGATCATGTTCGCCTCCTCGGGGGAGAAGCTCGAGGACTTCGACGTCTTCCACCCCGACCGGATGGCCTCCCGCATCCTCGACCTCGGTGACCTGCTCACCCTGATCGAGCAGGCGGAGAAGGCGTTCGACCGGGAGCAGACCGAGAACCTGGCCGGTCGGCTGGCCTCCGGCGAGGGCTTCACGCTCGAGGACTTCGTCGAGCAGCTGGCCATGGTGCGCAAGCTGGGGCCGATCGGGAACCTGCTCGGCATGCTGCCCGGCGCGGGCAAGTACCGCGAGCAGCTCGAGCAGGTCAACGACAAGGACCTGGACCGGGCCGAGGCCATCGTCCGGTCGATGACGCCGGCCGAACGCCGCGACCCGAAGATCATCAACGGCTCCCGCCGGGCCCGCATCGCCAAGGGCTCAGGCGTCGCCATCGGCGAGGTCTCCCAGCTGGTGACGAACTTCTTCGAGGGCCAGAAGCAGATGAAGGCGGTGTTCGGCGGCGGTGGCCTGCCGGGCATGCCGCCGGGTATGGCCGGGATGGCCCGGCGCGCCAACAAGTCCGCCCGCAAGAAGGCGGCCAACAAGAAGAAGGCGCCGCGCAGCGGCAACCCGGCCCGCGCGGCCGAACTCGCCCGCGGCGGCGGCGGTGGTAGCGGCCAGCGCCAGGACCAGGCGTCCGCCAACGGCCCCGCCCCCGGGAGCGGCCTCGGCAACCTGGGCGGCCTCGGCGGCGGCCTGCCCGAGGGCCTGACCGCCGAGAGCCTGGCCGAGCAGCTGTCCAAGATGCCCTCGGACCTGAACTTCCCGCCCCCCAACCAGGGCCCGCAGGGCAACGTCCCGGCCGCCTTCCGCGGCGGCGGCAAGCGCAAGAAGAAGTAGCGCCCCACTCAGTGCTGGCCTACTCGGGGCTGAGGGCGCGGATGGTGTCGATGGTGTCGGCTTCGGCGGCGGTCTTGTCTTCGCGGTAGCGCAGGACGCGGGCGAACCGCAGCGCGAGGCCGCCCGGGTAGCGCGGGCTGCGCTGGACGCCGTCGAAGGCGATCTCCACCACCAGTTCGGGGCGGACGTGGACGGTATAGGAGTCCCGGCGCTCCTCCAGCTCGAGCAGCCGTGACGTCTGCCAGGTCAGCAGTTCGTCGGTCAGTCCCTTGAACGTCTTGCCGAGCATGACGAAGCCGCCGGTGGCCGGGTCGCGGGCGCCCAGGTGCAGGTTGGACAGCCAGCCGCGGCGCCGTCCGTGGCCCCACTCGACGGCCAGCACCACCAGGTCGAGCGTGTGCCGCGGCTTGACCTTGATCCACCCGGCGCCCCGCCGCCCGGCCGCGTACGGGGTCGTGAGCGACTTGACCACGACGCCCTCGTGCCCGTGCGCCAGCGCGTCGGTGAAGAACGCCGTGGCCTCGTCGGCCGAATCGGTCACCAGCCGGGGCATGAGGAGCTCGGCCGGCACCGCCCGGGCCAGGGCGGCGTGCCGTTCCTGGTCCTCGGCGTCGATCAGGTCGGCGCCCTCCAGGTGCAGGATGTCGAACAGGAACAGCGACAGCGGCACCGAAGCGCCCTCGAGGCTGGCGGTGCGGGCCGCGGTGTCCTGGAACGGCAGCGGCCTGCCGTCCTCGCGCAGCGCGATCAGCTCGCCGTCCAGGACCGCGCTCGCGACCGGGAGCTTGGCCAGGACCTCGACCACCTCGGGCAGCCGGGCCGTGATGTCGTCGAGGGTCCGGGTGAACAGCCGCACGTTCCCGTCGGCCAGGTGCACCTGGATCCTGATCCCGTCCAGCTTCCACTCCACCGCGCACGCCGCCGGAACCGCGCCGCCCGCCTCGCCCGTGCCGCTGCCCTTGGCTATGCCGCCCGCCTTGGCCAGCGCTTCCTCGATGGTCGAGGCGCTGGCCGCGAGCATCGGCCGGACCGGGCGCCCCACCTCCAGCCCGAACCCGGCTAGCGCCTCGCTGCCGCCGGCCAGCGCGGCGGACGCCACCGCGCCGAGCGAGCCGCGCAGCATCATGGCCCGGCGCACCTCGGCCACCGGCACCGCGGCTGCCCGCGCCACCGCCTCGGTCATCACCCCTTCGAGCGCCCCCTGGCGCAACTCGCCGGACAGCAGGCCGACCAGGAACCGCTGCTCGTCCCTGGTCGCCTGGCCGAACAGCTCACCGACCAGCGCCTTGCGCGCCGCCGCCGAGCCCTTCCCGGACACCGCGCCGATCGCGGAAAAGGCCGAATCCACATCGCTCAGTGTCAGCGTGGCCGCCGGCGCGGGAGCGAACCCGTCCCGCAGCGCCGCCCATCCCACGCCGATCTGCCGCTGCGGCAGCTCGCCGGACAGGTAGGCCACCGCCACCGGCACCTCCAGCGGCCCGGCCGCCCGCAGTGCCGCCGCCAGCGTCTCGATCTTCGCCAGCCGGGCGCTGGTCCCGGCCACGGTCCGTGACACCTCAGCGATCTCACTAAGCAGCACGTGACCATTCTCCCCGAAGCGGTCCAGCTCAGGTGAAGATCATCAGGTCGCGGAGCTCGTCGATGCGGTCGGGGGAGAGCTGGGTATAGGCGCCTAGCTCGTCGGCGTTGGTGAAGCGGCCGAGGTTGCGCCGCGCGGTGAGCACGTCCCGCATCTCGTCCTCGCTCAGCCCCAGCCACGACATGAGCGCGGCGGCGGGCACGTGGTTGACGTCCACCAGGCCGCCGTCGTCGTACTGCCTGGGCAGGTCGGGCCGGCCGATCATCAGGTCCTTGGCCAGGGCGGGATCGGTGGCCACCAGGTGCCGCGCCTCCTTCCGGCGCTCGATCCTGTCCTTGGCCTGGGCCACCGCGGCCTGGTTGCTCTGCCGCACGCTCAGGGGCGGCGGCGCCCCGCCGGCGGGCGCCTCGCGGGCCGGCCGGAACAGCACCGCCGCGTGCACCGCGGCGCACCCGGCCAGCGCGATGATGTAGCCGCCGACCCCCGCTTCGGCGCCGCTGCCCGCGGCGACCGTGCCCAGCGCGATGAACATCGCCACCGTCGCGGCCAGGTAGCCGCCGAACACGGCCCAGGCCCGCCGCCCGCCCTGGCTGACCGCGTAGGCCAGGAACGGGACGAACGACAGGAAACCGATCGACCAGATGGGCACCGAGGCCCACAGGACCTGGCGCCCGGTCAGGCCGCTCCGTGCCCGCCGCTGGATCTGACGGCCGTTCGGCCCCGCTGGTGCCATGCTGTCCCCCGAGTCACCCGTTCTTAGCCGCTGCGCTGGCCCTCGCTGTGCCGGCCACCCCGGCCCCGGCCGCCGGTACCGCGCCGGCCTGGACCCTTCGCGCCGCGGCGGCCGTTGCTGTCCGGCCCCCATAGCCAGTATCCAACCGGGAACAACCGGATGTGCAGGTGATCGTCGACCAGGCCCCACAGGCCGCGCCGCGCGAACAGCGCCACGATCATCGCCACCGCACCGAAGATCATCAGGTACCAGGAGGGGTACGACTGCAGGGATTGCTGCAAGATCATGTACAGCAGGGTGCCGAGGATCGGGCCCTCGATCGTGCCGAGCCCGCCGATGACCACCGCGAACGCCATCTTGGCGGTCCACGACACGCTGAACACCGCGTCCGGGTTCACGTTGAGCAGGCTGATCGAGTTGAGCGCGCCGGCCGCGCCGCAGCCGATCCCGGCCACCACGAAGACCAGCATCCGGACCCACCCGACCCGTACCCCCGAACTCCTCGCCGCGACCTCGTCGTCCCGGACGGCGGTGAGCGCGAGCCCCAGCCGGCCGCGCAGCACCAGCCAGACGGTGGCCAGCGCGAGGACCGTGACGGCCAGGCCGATCCAGTACGTGTAGGCGGCGAGTAGCGTCGGGTCGAACCCGGACAGGCCGGGCATCGGCAGGCCGGTCCCGCCGCCGAGGGCGGGGAACCTCTCGATGATGAGCATCACCGTCGCGGCGAGCACCCAGGTGGCGATGGCGAAGTACCCGCTGCGCAGCCGGGAGACCAGCCACCACATGGGCAGGGCGGCCACCCCGCAGCCGATCGCCGCCACCGGGAGGGCGGCGAAGGGGGAGGTTCCGTGGATGGCCAGGATCAGCACGAAGTACGCCCCGAGTCCCACGAACGCCTGCTGTCCGACCGACACCAGGCCGGCGTAGCCGGCCAGCAGGTTCCACATGCTGGCCATGGTGAGGATCACGAAGCCCTGGACCATGATGCCCGTGGTGCCCGAGTACACGATATAGGGGAACAGGGCCAGCACGACCACGACGACGAGGGCGCCGGCGCCGGTCCAGGCCATGTTCCGACGTGACCGAGTCACCCGGATTTTATCGGCCGAACGGGGCGTCGTTTCAGTGGCCACGCTCATGACTGAGCCTTCCGCGAGGTCAGGCCCTGGGGCCGGATCACGAGCACGGCCAGGAAGACGAGATACCCGGCCAGCACCTCGTACGAGATGTTGATCTGAGCGCCGATCTGCTGGGCCACGCCGAGCACGATGCCGCCGACCAGCGTGCCCCACAGCGAGCCGAGGCCGCCGATGACCACCGCGGCGAACGCGAACAGCAAGATGGTGTCGGTGCCGGTGGTGGGCGAGAACTGCGAGTACATGCCGTAGGCGATGCCGGCCAGCGCCACTGTGCCGAACGCGATCGCGGCCGCGATGCCGAACACGTGCCGGTAGTCGACGCCGGAGAGCTGGGCGGCTTCGCGGTCGTCGGCCACGGCCCTGATCATCCGGCCGTACCGGGAGGCGGACAGGAAGTACTGCAGGCCGAGCAGGACCAGCACGGCCACCGCGAAGATCAGCACCAGCAGGTAGGCGATCTGGATCTGCGAGCCGATCGAGAACGAGCCGGTGATGATGGAGCTGTTGACGCCAAGCGCATGGCTGTCCGCGCTGAGGAACTGCAGCAGCGCGGCTTCGATGACCACCGAGAGCCCGAACGTCACCAGCAGCGTGGTCAGCTCGCCCCGGTTCAGGGCGGCCTGGATCAGCGTCCGCTGCAGCCCGTAGCCGAGCACGGCCATGATCGGCACCACGATCAGGAACGACCACAGCACCGGGACGTGGGTGACGGTGATGACGCCGAGCGCGATGTACGCGCCGACCACCGCGAGGTCGCCGTGCGCGAGGTTGACGACCTTCATGACCCCGAACATGAGCGAGAGCCCGCAGGCGAACAGCGCGTAGAGCCCGCCGGTCAGGACGCCCTGGATGATGTCGTTGACCCAGACCATAACGGCTCGCTCCCCTCGCCGGCCTGGCCGAAGCCGAAGTACGCGGCCTCGACCTGCTCCGGAGTGACCTCCGACGGGCGGCCTTCCAGCGTGGTGTGCCCCTCGAGCAGGCACTGCAGGTGCGACGCTACCCGCAGCGCCTGGCTCACGTCCTGCTCGACCAGCAGGACGGTGAGCCCGCTGGCCAGGATCTGCGGCATCATCGCGTAGATGCGCTGGACCACGACGGGCGCCAGGCCGAGGGAGAGCTCGTCGAGCAGCAGCACGCGCGGGTTGGCCACCAGCGCCCGGCCGATGGCGACCGATTGCTGCTCGCCGCCTGACAGCTGCGACGTGCGCTGGGTCCTGCGCTGCTTCATCCAGTCGAACAGCTCGTAGACATGCTCGATCGTCCACGGCCCCTTTCGCGCGTAGGTGGCGCCTATCTGCAGGTTCTCCTCCACGGTGAGCGAGCCGAACAGCCGCCGGCCCTCCGGCACCAGGGCGATCCCCTGGGTGGCCCGGCGTTCCGGCCGGACCCGGGTCATGTTCTTGCCGTCGTACAGGACCGAGCCCTCGGTCGGCTGGTGCAGGCCGACGATCGTGCGGAGCAGCGTCGACTTGCCCGCGCCGTTGGCGCCGATGATCGCGTACACCTCGCCGGGGAACACCCGCAGCGAGACGCGGTCCAGCGCCCGCAGCTGGCCGTGGTGCACGACCAGATCCTGGACCTCCAGGATCGGGGTGCCGTTCCCCGGCCGGGTCTCGCTCATGGGGTGTCCTCGGCGATGAGGTCCTCGTCGAGCGTTCCCCCGGTCAGGGAGGCGGTGACGTCCGAGCCGAGGAAGACTTCCCGGACGGCCGGCGTGGCCAGCACCTCGGCCGGGGTGCCGTCGCCGACGAACTTGCCGCCGGTCAGGCACAGGAGCCGGCTCACCACCGCGGTGAGCGCGCGGACCACGTGCTCGATCCAGATCACCGCCACGCCCTCGGCGTTGATCGCGCGGACGATCTCGACGAGCTGCGCCACCTCGGGGTCGGTCAGGCCGCCGGCCACCTCGTCGAGCAGCAGCAGCTGCGGCCGGGAGGCCAGGGCGCGGGCCAGTTCCAGGCGCTTGCGCTGGAGCAGGCCGAGCCGGGCGGCGGCCAGGTTGGCCTGGTCGGTCATCCCGGTCCGGTCGAGCGCCTCCGCCGCCGCGGCGTAGCTGGCCCGGCGCCGAAGACCCGCGCCCTGCTGCGCGGCAACGAGCAGGTTCTCGAAGACGGTCATGTCGGTGAACGGGCGCGGGACCTGGTAGGTCCGTCCGATGCCCAGCTTGCATCGGGCCGCCGAGTCCAGCTTGGTGATCGCGCGGTCGCCGAACGAGATCACCCCGGCATCTGGCGGCAGGTCGCCGGAGATGAGGCCGAACAGGCTGGTCTTGCCAGCACCGTTCGGCCCCACGATCCCCACGGTGTCGCCGGCGCCGACGCTCAGCGAGAGATCCTCGGCGATGACGACCCGGCCGAACCGTTTCGTCACCTGGTCGAGCGCCAGGAGCGGACTTGTCATCGGGTCACTTATTGGTCGGCTGCAGGTCGCCGGTGATCTTGGCCTGCGGCTGCAGCGTGTTGTCGACCACCTTGGCCTCGAGCGGGTACTTGGTGCCCTTCTGCCACTGGATGCCGACCGGCGGGGTGATGGCCACGCCCGGCGCGGGCGCCTTGCTCGAGGTGAAGTCGATCGGCCCGGCCACGCCGTTGATGTTCACCTGGTGGATGGCGTCGGCCACCTCGTTCTTGTCGTGCGGGTTGTTCACCGCGGTGAGCGCGGCGTGCGCGATCTCGAAGAGGGTGTAATTGGAGATGTTCGAGTTCCACTGCCCGTGGGAGGACTCGTACTGGTCGGCCAGCTGCTGGCAGGTCTCGCCGGTGAACGAGGAGGTCCACGGCAGCGACGGGGCCCACCAGGCGTCGGTGGCGACGTTGTTCACCAGGTCGCCGAGCGCGTAGGCGTCGGGCGGGAACAGCAGCACCTTGGCCACCGTGGCCAGCTTCGGCTTGAACCCCTGCTGCACGGCCTGCTTCCACATCGTGGCGAAGTCGGGCGGCAGCGGCACGTTGGTGAAGAAGTCGGCCCCTGAGCTCTTGAACTGGGAGATCATCGAGGAGTAGTTCGTCGTCCCGTCGGTGTAGGGCGAGGAGAGCTCGAAGGTGTAGCCGGCCGACTTGGCGATGGGCGGGAACACCGCGCGGAAGGCGTTGCCGTCGGAGTCGTTCGGGAACGCGGCCGCGACGATCTTGTTGGTCTTGAGCTGCGAGTGGATCCTGTTCCACATCGGGATGAAGGCCTCGACCAGGTGCTCGGCGCCGAGGAAGTACATCACAACGTACTTCGCCTTCTCCGTCGCGTGCTGCGGGTTGCCCTTCGGGAACAGGTTGAGGTACCACGGTTCCCACGGGATGTTCGAGCAGATCAGCGGGGTGCCAAGGGTCTGCGCGGTGCTGGCCACCGCGTTCACGGTCTCCGGCGTGCTCGAGGCCAGCAGCAGGTCCACGTGGTCGCCGTTGATGGCCTGCTGGGCCAGCTGGCCGGCCCGGGTCGGACTGGACTGGGTGTCGTAGGAGTTGATCTGGACCTCGTAGGTCTTGCCGCCGATCTTGAACCCGTTCTTGTACGGCGCGGTCGCGTGGATCTTCGAGAGCACGAAGCCGTCGGGCGCGCCGAATCCGGCCAGCGCGCCGGTGAGCGGGTGGATCCAGCCGATCGTGATCTTCCCGCCGGAGGACCCTCCGCCGGTCGTGCTCGTGGAGCTGGCTCCCTTGATGCTCGAGCTGCAGGCTTCGAGCAGCCCGCCCCCGCCCACCACGGCCGCGCTGGCGCCGAACGTGCGCAGCACGCCGCGTCGGCTCAGAAACCCGGGCCCCTCGGGGTACCCGTCCGTGGTCCCCTTTGCCCCCCGCAAAGGCTTCGTGCTATCCGGTTGCGCAGTATGGTCACTCATTGCAATCGATCTCCTTTGAGGGACGCGCCATCGGCGCGGGACCGCATCTGAAGCGACACCAGCGACCCCCAGTGGCTCCTGGGTCTGGGGAGGCTGCGGCGTCATGAGGCTAACATCACCTAAATCACCAACGAGGGCCGCCATGGCCTATGCAACGAGGATCTTGCCTCATTGGTTCGCAGTGGTAGGTCAGCGAGGCCTCGGGGCGCGGGTACCTGATAGCGGCCTCCTATCACTTACTGAGATATTGCGCTGTGCGCAAGGCTCA
>Ga0335083_10003626_pt1 | contig 19921 bp, 14 predicted proteins | sample Lox_Sample_42_FD_206716 | JGI IMG/M metagenome (GOLD analysis project Ga0335083, IMG submission 206716) | Soil microbial communities from Loxahatchee National Wildlife Refuge, Florida, United States - Lox_Sample_4.2 | ecosystem: Environmental > Terrestrial > Soil > Wetlands | place: USA...
TCGCATGACGTGTGCCATCACAAGCATAGGAGGTCTGGCCGAAGCGCTTCTACTGTTGCGAGGTACAACGAAGGTACAGTTACCTGCGCCCGTTCGGTATTGCCCCGGAGACCGGGTTTAGAAGGTGTACTGCTTTCGGAGCTCTATGACTTAGGCGTTCGCAGCCTTAGCGGTGGGCAGTTGAACTCGTATTTTGACCGCTTCGCCAGGGATGCTTTCGATCTCAGTCGTTCCACCGTGTTGCCTGGCGCGTTCCTTCACGCTGGTTATCTCTGCCAGGTAGGTGTCCTCGTCTTGCCTCAACCGTACAATCTTGCTGAGATCCTGGAGTTCCAGCTCAACATGCTCGGCGGTGCGGCAAATGTGAAGCTTCGCGTGACGACATCCAAAGTGAAGAAGCACATTGCTCAGTGCCTCCTGCGTAATGCGAAACAGCGCTGTAGCCTGTTCCTCTGTCAAATCATCGATATTGTCTCTGACATCGACCTCAACATCGATGCCGTTGATCTGGCTGAAGGTCCTGGCATACCAAAGGACGGTGTTTCGCAGTCCGTTGAGCTCAACCGGTGGTCGCAGTGCGTAAGAAAGAGTTCGCACCTCATCGAGAGTGCGACGAAGAATGGCAACGCAATCGTCCAGCGCCTTCCAGGGTTCTTTCTTACGACGATCGAGGTGTTTCAGCCCCCCCAGGACGCGTTGCACTACCGACAGCTCCTGCGCCATCTCTTCGTGCAATTCTCGCGCAATCCTCCGGCGTTCGTCTTCCTGGGACCTCATAAGCTTTTGGGACAAACCTCGTAATGCAGCTTCGCTTTGGCACACCCCTTCGTGAGTAAGCGAGTTTTGCAAGGCTATCGAAGCCACGCTGGCGATGCCTTGCGCTGTCTCGACGTCCGCCGGTTCAAAGCGGCCGGGTTTATTGTGAAGAGCAAAGAACGCGATGACTTCTCTTTCCGGAATATCAAAAACTGGCACGCACAAAATGTTTGTGAGTGCTAGTGCCTCACGAACTTCCGGGTTGATTCGCACGTCGGTTGCGGCATCGTTCGTGAGATAGGGCCGTTTGTTCTCTAGGACCCACCCTGGAATGCCGACACCGACAGGCCATGTGAAGTCCATTTTCGTGCTGGTGTTCTCGCCCTCTGCGACGAAGCTGTCACACGAAAAGCCCTCTTTTGTCTTCATGCCGGCACAGCCCGATTTGGCCCCAATTAGCTTGATTGACTGCGAGTTCAGCGCGACAAGAATCTCTTGTAGGTCTAATGTCTTGGTTAGGATGCGAGCGGTTTCAAGCAGGCCTCGAACGATGGCTGCCTGCTTATCGAGCTCCTCCTGAGCCTTCTTTCGTTCCGTAATATCGCGAACGGCGGCAACGATGTATTCGCCGCCCAGGGAAACATAACGGATGTTGACCTCGACGGGAAAGGTCGAGCCGTCCTTTCTACGATGAAGCCCCTCTCTTCTTAGAGAACCGACTCGGGAGAGCTCTGCGCGTTCCTTCAGGGCCTCTGCGCGATCAAGAGTTGGGTCAATGTCGAAGACGGTCATCTGCAACAGTTCTTCGCGGGTGTACCCAAGGTCCGAGCATTCTCGCTGACTGATGTCCAGTAACTTGAATGTCTGAGGATCGATTACCTCTAACGCGTCGCTCGATTGATCGATGAGCGTGCGAAACATCCTCAGCGACTTCTCGGTGCGGATTCGCTCTGTGATGTCGTGTGCCATCCCGCGTACGATTGGAGGTCCATCGTCGACGTGCCGCAGTGTATTGCGGTATTCCCAAAAGCGGCGTTCGCCGGCAGAGGTTACCAGGCGCATAACTCCTTCTGCCCGACCTTCTCGTTGGATCGTCGCGATGTAAGAATTGAACTGCTCCCGAAACTCAGGCTCAAGCATGTCGGGTATGCGACGGCCGATGAGTTTTTCGGCAGAGTAACCGAGAATCTGCGCGGGAAGTGGGTTCATCCATAGAACTCGACCATCAAGGTCGTGCGTGCAGATCAAATCGTGACTGTTCTCGATCAAGTCGCGATACCTCTCTTCGCTTTGTAGAAGTGCTTTTTCGGCCTCAACCTGATCGGTTATATCTTGGATGAATCCGACACGCTTGCCCGACCACGCTGCCAGGCCGGGTGTTGGCATCCCACAGACGAAGAAAACTCGCTCACGTCCATCAGGGCGCAGGAATCGAGCTCTAAATTCAAAAGGCTGCCCGTCTTTCTTGGCCCATTCGATCGCCGCATAAATCGCCTCGCGATCTTTCGGACGAACCAGGCTTTCGAGCTCCTTCCGAGAGAATGTTGTTCTGGCTAAATCCAAACAGGCCATGCGACGAAAGTTCATCGAGCATGTCAGTTCGTCGTTAGCCGCGTTCGATTCCCAACTGCCAAGGTGGGCAATCCTCTCGGCCTCCTCCAATAGCTGAAATTGGATTTGGTCGGTCGTTTCGACAGCAATAGCCCCTATATCGCCAGTGGGGTGGCCTGACTCCACAATGGGAAACACCGAAACGGTCCAATGTCGTACCGCCCCGGGCTTCGCGAACGTCTCGCCTTCAAGATGAACATTCAGCGCCGGGGTGTGAGTTCCCCTTACACCTTTGAGAATGGGTTCGACCGCCGCGGCGAGCCGTGGAATCAGCGACAGCGCGTTCTCGCCGATCATCTTTTCCGCAGGCAGGCCCACCATTTCAGCCATTTTGTCGTTTATTCTCATGACGCGAAACGTTGAATCGAGCAGCGCCAGGCCCGCTGCTGCGGAAATCGAGAATGGATCGAAGACGTGGCGGTTGCGTCTTCGTGAATACTGTGGCCAACCGTGATTCAAGAGAGATTTTGCAAAGGAAAACATCGTAATCTCACTCCCGAGGCTGGCTGGTGTGCCTTGGCGGTTGCTGTCAGACTGGAGACGATACGAGAGCAGACGGCAGAGCGTCAATCAGCAACTCTACTGCGGCTCTGCTTCTGTCCGTATCCGTAACTTCTCGTACGTAGTTCTACGGTGTCCATTCTCACCACGGAGAGCAGGAGAGACGACGCTGCTGGTACCGAGGTAATAGCCTTGCAGTATTTTTGCGGATTGCGCAGCAATCTTATTTTGTTCAGTATCCGCGACGTTCATTTGACAAGATGCGAACTTCAGGAGGCAACGCCTACGAGCGACCAGCCGGTTAGCCGATTATCGGACCGAGCGTTGATCGAACCACTCAAGTCCCGCATTGCATCGATAGACGACGACATTACCAGCGCTATCAACAAGGGCCTGCACCCCTCACTCGTGGGAGATTTGGCTGTTGTCCAATCACTCCTCAGAGAGGCGATCGCCGTGTTGAAAGCTCACAAAACGAAGCCTCTTGGGCGATCCGCGAAGTCACACACCTAGTAAGAGATTTGAGACGAACCTTTCGAGAATTCAAATCTCATGATGATCTCTCCGCCAGGCGAGAACTTACAGTCACCGTGCCCGGAGGACTCGTTTAGCTCGCAGTAGTGGTAGATGCCGCCCCGTAAACCGACACGAAAATGTGGCCACAGACGAAACTCTTGAGTTAACTCCATCCCCTGGGTTCTTCCCGACCAGTTCGAGCACGAAGAAACGCGCTCGCCACACCCGGTCGGAAACAGGTAGGCGACGGAAAGACGGCCGGGCCGAAGGAGCTGATCGCGCAATACAACTCCAAGCATTGGATTCCAACCCGACCTCTGAGTTTGGCCAGCCCATAGCCATTCTCGCCGAACCCCGAAAGATAGTCCCAGTCGCGTCGTCAGCCGGGCGATTCCTGTTCCCTCGATCTCGACCCAGTGAGCCTCTGCACCATTAGCGGTCTCCGTCGGCGTGACTATCACGCCGCCCTGCAACTCAAGCTGATTGCCCAACGGATATTCGATCGAAGATCCGAAGGAAGTGCTGGGAACTCTGAACCCAAGCTCCGGCTCGCTCCCGAATCGAGTGTCGAACGACCAGCGGAAGCCCACGTCGGTCGGAGGGACGCCATCCTGAGCGGAAGTGCATAGCGGCACGAGCAGCGACAACACGAGTATCCACAGAAAGCCCCTCACTTCGCACCTCCGCTTCCTGACGCCACATCTGGCGCATCGGCCGCACCGTTCTCTTTGTGGTAGCGCGTCAGATAGGGCATGAAGGGAGTAATTTCGAGAGGCATCTTTTCTCGCGCCGAAGCGAGTACCGCTGGCTTGGATTGGAGGAGTTGAACGTCATCCGTCCAGGGATCAAGCTTGATGCGTGCTCCCAAAGGCAGCGCGGCGATTTGCTTGATTTCATCGGGGCGGAGAGGCTGGCCGGAATTCAGCAGTTCGGCCACCGGGTATATCTGGTTTCCCAGATTGGCTCCGATCAAATGCGGAAGGACCCTGGAGTCGGCGCTGAGCTGCTTGAGGAAAAGTCCTGCCGTCCCCAATTTGTCTCGGTAGGGCGAGTTTCGGAGGAGAGCGATCGCCTTCTCGCCAGTCGCTTCCCATTCTTCCCGACTATCTTTGAACGAAAAATGCTTCAGTGCCTTGGCGGTGGGCACCTGAGCCGTATCTCCGAAACCGTACTGGTCTTCGCCAAGCTTCGGGACGAGTGCATCGCTCAGCTCTTCTGCAAGTACAGTCGCGAGGGTCGCTTCGTCGGGGAGAACGTCAAGCAGGCCTCTGCTAACGACAATCGTGTGGTTCAGGGAAAATGCCTCGATGTTACTGGTAAGCAGGACACGACAATGAGGCTCGGGGTCAATGTTGAGGTTATTCGTGACGATCAGGTTGTTCAGGACAGTGTCGAGGATTTTGTCTACCGGTCCCTCGGGAGCGATCAGCCCGTCGCGGACAAGACTGTCCATCGTGTTCTCTTCGGCTTCCCTCTGCCACTCGCGTTCTGCTTCGATGGGTGCCCTATCTCGCCGGCCAGCACTGTCGTCCTGGACGTTGGTTGAGGGATCCACGAAGATGTCACTGAATGCCTCCTCGTGCCTTACGGAGTTCAGGCTGTATCCCCAGAAGCGGGTTTGTCCCCGAAAGCGGTTTGCGCCGAACGACTTTGGGTTCAGCTCCTGAGTGAAGACGAAAGCGGGAAGCCACAGATCGGGCTGGACATTGAGGCGCCAGCTATCGAAGTGGGCATTGACCGCCAGAAAGGAGCGCTGCGGCAAGTACACGCCGTTGAAGCGAACGATCGTGTAGTTCTGATCTTCGACCCAAATCCGGCCAGTGAAGACCTCTCTTCCTGCTTTAGGCAAGGGCTTGGCGTCGAACACAAAACATCGCACGTCCCCCAGAAATGCCTTGCCCACATACTTGAGGTCATAGTGCTGCTTGTCGAACCGGTATCGGTCCACGTAGGTGGCCTGGATAAAGAACTCCGGGCTGTAGTCATCGGAAAGCTCTGGAGTGAACCAGAAGCCCTTCCGCGGCAGCATGGAGTAATCGACGAGGCCATGAGAAAGGTCGGCCTGACCGAGATAGTAGTAATCGCGAGATGGCACAAAACCCATCTCACGATCCTTCTTGAGTTCTTGGATGTAGGTCTCGACGATCGGCCTGTAAAGGCTGAATAGCGCGACCTGATCATGTTCGCGCTTGAAAATGCGATCGGTCAGTTCGGTTAGAGACGTTGGCCGGGCGCTTTCGTCGGGGGCTGCGTTGGTCGTCCCCCCAGCGGCCGGCTTTTCGGGTGATGCACCAGCCTGCGCCCATGTGACGACGGCGGACAGCCCAAGAAGCACTGTGGTCAGAATCCATTTAGATACACGCATGTCCTTCGCCTCCTAATAAGCCAGTTGGAAAACGATGTGAACGATCGCAGTGGAATCGATTGGTCGGCCGTCTTGTGTTGCGGGCCGAAAGCGAATCTGTCGGGCAGCAACTTCAGCAGATTCGTCCAGACCGTCACCCAACCCCTTCAGGATTCGCCCGATCCGAATCTCGCCGGAGGCCAGAAACGTGACCTCTACGAGAACTTCTCCCTCAACCTTCTTTGCGCGGGCAGCGTCGGTGTATACGGGCTTGGGCTTGAATAGGATCTCGACCGGAGTTGAGCTAGGCAAAGTGGCGACTTGTTTGATTCTTGGCTTTTCCGTGGCCGCTTGCTCGTCCCCGAACAAACCCTCATGGACATTGCGACCCGGGAGCCGCTTGACAGATCCCGCGAGTTCATTTCCGAATCCAGCGCTGGCAACCACGCCGGCTGTGCCTCTTTCCGCCCCAAGGCCATTTCCGCGACCAGGACCACCCGGCAGGTCGTAGGAACCAACTTCGGGTATGTTGGCGGAACGGTCCTTCTTGTCATTGCTGGTCACCCCATCCGGATCGCCAAATCCTCCTGTTTGAACGTCCTGTCGAGGCTTCTTGAGCGTGGGAATAGCCGAGCTGCCCAGCGGAAGGGCTGAGCCAGATGTTGGCACCGTGTTGGCAACATCGGGAACGTCGGTCGGCGTAGAGCCGAGAGCCTTTACCGGTTTCGCGATCGGCATCGCTGCGACCGGGGACGGAATGATTGGCTTCGTAGAAGTGGTTGGAGGGCTGGGATCCGCGTGTCTGGACAGTGCGCTCCGTCGGACTGGTTGCGGCTTCCAGGCGCTAACCGGTTGCGCGACGACGGAGGTCACAAGATACTGCCTGACAGCATCAAATCGCTCCGGCATTAGGGCCGAAAGGACAACAATCAAGAGCAAGAGCGTGAATTGCAGGCAGAGTGCCGTACTGAAAGCAACCACGCGTGGCTTCCGCTTTGGAAGTAGCGCCTGGCTCAGAGGGCTTCGATTCGGAGTCGTCATGGAGATCCCATAAGCCTTTCCTCGCCAAACAAATTGGAGGGCGAGCACGTTTTGTTTTTCATCGCTCATCGTTGCAACTCTCCTAGACACACCTCCGCGCAAGCGCGAAAGGCGGTCGGATTCCCTGTGTTGAAGAGGTCCCGTTGCTGGTTGAAGTTCAATCGCCCATCAACGAGAACTGCTCCGGTCTGGAGCATATGCAGTGCCAACTTGAAAGCACATGGATCGTGCAGATTAGAAAGGTCTTAATCTTCGGAGGTCCGATCAGGATCGATGGAAGGATTCAGACTGGAACACATTTTGGGAAACCATCCCGAAGCGGGAATGTCATAAACGGAGCGCGGATAGGGCGCGTGAGCGAGAGCCGGACCAGCACGGCCGAAACGTGGAGTATATGTCTTTTTAAGTGCTTCTGGTTATAAGTATAAGTACATGTACGTAGCTCTGATTGCACTCATTGCGACTTGCTTTTCCACAAGCAACGCCGCTATACAGGACCCGTTCTTAGTCAACGCTCAAAAACAATTCTGCGTGTCTCTTTTGCCCAGAGGGAGGCACCGCCGTGTCCACTACGTCGAACACTGGATTTACGCGGTTCAGACAGCTTCGCAGAGCACGAAGCGAAGACAACTACTCCTTACCCGCGGGGGAGCGATGACTGCGCGATTGAGCGCAGTCGAATTCATCCGTCGGATGCGGGGAGGTTCTCAATCGAAATTGATGCGGTGTTCGGATGACGAATACTACGTCGTCAAATTTCAAGACAATCCTCAGGGCACCCGAATTTTGGCAAACGAGCTTCTCGCAACGCGGCTAGCAAGAAGGATGGGACTGCCCGTGCCAGAGCCTGCCATCGTAGATGTCTGTCCTGAGCTTATCCGGCATACCGACGAACTAGTGATGCAGTTTCGGGACGGTTACAGGCCTTGTCGTCCCGGACTGTGCTTCGGATCACGCCTTGTTTCGACCCAAAACGTTGTGGACTTCTTGCCTGACGATCTGTTGCGCAACCTCCGAAATCTATACGATTTTGTCGGAACGCTGGTCTTCGATAAGTGGGTTGGGAACGATGACCACCGACAGGTCGTTTTCGCCAGAGAGAGCGACAAGGAGAACCGGTCTCCGTACCGGGTGTATCGCGCCGCGATGATCGACAACGGTCACTGTTTCGGCGGACCTCGCTGGGACGTTTCGGCAGCACCACGTCAGGGTTTATATATTCAGCCTTTGCCCTATCTGAACATTCAGGGATTCAGCGAAATTGAGCCGTGGCTGGAGCGGCTTGATCGTGAGATGCGGCCCAGTGTCTTGGAGGAGGCAGCCTCAGAGATTCCCGCTGAGTGGTATGACGGCGACCGGCAGTCCTTGGCGGCTCTTTTGGCAACGCTCGACGATCGGCGGAGGACGATAAGGCATCTGTTACTCGATATGCGCCGCAGTGCACCTGATTTTTTCCCCTCCTGGGCGTATCAGGCAAGATCAGCCGCCAGCTGAGCTGGGCGCCGGAGGGAAGCAGTGCAAGGCTCCGAATTGAACTGAGAGTGGGTTGCTTTCCCGTCTTGGGATTTCCGATCCCCACATCCGCAATTGATTTGACCTGTAAACCCTTCTGAATCTTCGATTGTTACTCTGCCGACTGATGGCTCACGAAATGCTTGTGGCACATCGGACCCAGAAGCGGTGCCCCCAACGCACTATCGAGTGGGTTCGCGATGATCGAGCGAGTTCTGGCTTTGCGACAGCGAACTCGGGTACGTGGTACATCCATCCGAACGGGCTGGCTGCACTCCTTCCTCCTGGTTACCTTATCTGTTGCCAGTCCGTCCGCCAAAGCACAAGGAACCCATTCCTCATCTGGCCACGTCGGAAGATTTCAGAGGGTCGCCTCCTACGTCAAGACTCACAAATTGCTTTTACTGTCGGACACAGCCTTGGTTTTGGGAGGAACAGCCGACGACGCGTCGAGTATTCACTGTCAGCACATGCATCCCGCATGTGTGGAGAGCAATTTCGCGCTTCCAGTTCATCCCTCCAATGCTCAGCTCTACGGAAGTAGCGCTGCCCTGGCAGTGGGGATCATTGCGGCCAATCATTGGCTTGCACACGCTCTCCGCGATCGTCACCGCTGGAAATACAGCCCCTTGTTTGTCGAGGGTCCCTTCATCGTTCAATCCGCCGTAGACACATGGCACAACGTCGGCGTTTCGAATCGCCTCAGTCCATCTGCAAGAAACGCTATGGGATACGCTTGGACAAACGATAGTCAAAACGCAGACAGGTTCATACGACTGAGATTCATCGACACGATTAACAATCCGGCTATAAGTGCCAACGCAAGCGATGCCACAATCCAGGCAGCCTCGATCCACTTGCTTCGCCGACGCGTTCTTCTGGCCGTACCACGAGAATAGTGTGCTCCGGCCGCGAGGGGTGGAGTCACTCGGCGCGTTGCGAATTGAACGGAAGTCGCCACTATTGCCGCCCTGGGCTACGGTTGAAGCCCGTGCAACCTAGCGCCGGGCAGCACACCACGTCAAGACGCAGAACTACGGAGGCTAGTACCGTAGATGTGCCTATTGCCTGCTACATCGTGCGTTAGGAAATAGCGCGCGCCGGGTTGGTTGAAAATGCCGTCGTGGAATTGTGACGCAGCCGCTACTTTAGTCGAGCCGTAAACACAATGCTGCATACACCGGATTATTTTGTACCGGAATCGATCCTCGCGGAATCACTCGCCGTGCAGGCGTATATCTCGCAAGGAGCTTCTTCGCGAGCTTCTCTTGATTGAACAACTCAAGGTCCAGACGGCGGCCCTTTTTAGCTGCCACGTGGCGCTTTACGCTGGCCACGATTTTGTATTGTATTTTGTGGAAGCAGGACACGCACATTCCGTTTGAGCGATAATTGGTTTCATTTCCGCAGATCATGCAGCCATAGTCTTCGAAGTCAGCGATGCGTCTCCGCGACACAATTCACTCTGGACAGACCAATGAAGCGTGTCCGACCGACTGGAATTCACGAATTGGTCAAACCGCTTCGCGAGGTCATGTAACTGAGGGAAAAAGACACTCGCGGCCTTTTTGTCCTTCGTCTGAGATCGCCAAAGTAAAATCAAGGCCCAGAGTGGGGAGGAAAAGCCAAGGGCCAACGAGAAAAAGGCAATCCAAACCCAAATCGCTGACGGCCTAATGATCGCCGCGATTGTAGACAAGGTTGGTACTGCCAGCTTAGTTGCATAATCAAAGGCCGTTGCGCGTACACGTTTAAGTACGAGTGTGATGGTCTGAATGCTTGCCTAGAGAAGAAAGGCTGACGACAATTCTTTTCTTTGATAGGGGACATTATGCCTCCGAAAAGGTCGCCTCCGTTGCTATACTCCCCGTGTGCTCCACGTCGAAACTGATGTCTGCCAGCACTGTGTGGCGAAAGACCTAGATTCGTCCAGGGTGTGTGGGTCTGCCCCGTGTGCGATAGCTGGGCGATCCTGTTGCTTCTTCACGAAAAGTACGTGCGGAGTGAGTGTTCTGTCCCGCCGAGATCAATAGCCGCTAGAAATGCAAACGTTTCACGGTAGCGGGCTCCCAGAACAACCGTCTTCGACCCTCCATAAGAAAGCATCCCCACCAGACTTATCCACAGCCTTAAGTCCCGCTGTGCAAAAGTATTGAGATTTCTACTTGACGTTACCCTAACTACGCGCTTATAGGATTTTCCGAATCTTGCGTTGTTCCAACCCGCGTGGCAGGAGGGTGCGTTATGAAGAGGATTACCCTGGCAATCTTTGGCCTAGTCGTTCTTCAAGTCTTCCTTACAACGGGAGCAAGGGCTCAGTCGGGGTTGGTGTGCATCAAGTGGTGGGCTTGCGGCGCAATCTCCCTCTACAACACAACGTGCTATCCGACTCCGCCATCGAGTGCGTTCAACTGCCAGGTCTTCGGTCCATGGTCAATGGTTTGCGAGGTCGCAATACCATGCGGCGTTCCCAAAGTGTGGTGCCCCACATGCGGCAAGTGGGTGCCCGTCACCAGTCAGCCGATCAATCTGACAAACGGCAACACCTACATCCAGGAGACCGATGTCAGTGTTCCCGGACTGGGCGGTGGTCTGCGAGTGGAACGAACCTGGAACAGCATTTGGCCGACGACAACCGGATTCACAAGCGGCATGTTCGGCTTAGGCTGGATTTCGACATACGAGGAACGGGTATTCCAGGGCACGGGCGACGCAACTGGCTATATGGCATATCTGCGCTCCGATGGAGGCCTGTGGTACTTCTCAAACGGGGCTCTCGTAGCGCCCGAGAATCAAGGGGCAACGCTCAACCAATACGGCACGTCGTACTGGATTCTGAGATTTCAGGACGGCTCGCAGCGGACCTTCGATTACGCAAGCGGTTCACTGACCTCGATCACCGACCGCAACGGCAATACCACGACGCTGACGTACGACGCTGGAAATCGTTTGACCACCGTGACCGATCCGGCCTCACGGCACCTGTACTTCTCCTACGGGAGCGGCTCTCAAACCCTTCTCGTAACCAGCATCACTTCGGACATAGGAATATCAACTTCCTACTCGTACGACTCCCAGAATCGATTGACGCAAGCCACCGAGCCCGATGGCTCCACGTTCAACTTCCAGTTCGACAGTCATTCATTGATCTCCGCCGTGGTGGATTCCGCCGGGAAAACCCTCGAAGCGCATACCTACGACAGTTCTGGCCGGGGTGCGACTGCATCCCGTGCGAACGGCGTGGATGGCGTGACTCTCTCCTACCAACAGTAGCCGAACCGCAGAAAGGCGACAGTCAAATGCGCATCGCGAACATGAAGCTCGGCTTGGTTCTCGTGGTGGCTGTGATGTTCCTAGCCATACCATGCTGGGGGCAATCGCTTCCGAGCGGCTGGCAGGACCAGGATGTCGGCGCAGTGGGTGTGTCGGGCAGCGCGAGCTATTCGAGCAACGTGTTCACAATCGCGGGGGCGGGCCACTCTTTCACGTATGGCAATACTGACGGATTTCATTTTGCCTATCAGCAACTGTCAGGAGACGGCAGCATCACAGCCCGAGTTGTGAGTGAAACGGGGTACGCCCAGGCTGGTGTGATGATTCGCGAAACCCTGACTTCGGGGGCGACCAGTATGACTGTCCTCGATTACTCCTCATACCTTTACAGCGCCTACCGTACGACAACGAGCGGCAACGTTTCCTACTCCCAAGGTTCTTCGGTCTCGCTGCCCTACTGGTTGCAGGTCGTGCGGAGCGGAAGCACATTCTCCGCGTACGTTTCCGCTGATGGAATCAACTGGGCACAGATAGGAACGAGCCAAACGATCAGCATGGCGCAGAACGTCTATATCGGACTGGCGGTAACGAGCGGCAGCACGTCTTACACCTATTCGGCCACATTCGACAATGTTTCCGTCAACACCTCGGCAAGTCCAGCGCCACAGATTGCAACCGTATCCGCGACTACGGGACCGACTGGCAGCCAAGTCACGATCAGCGGCTCTGGCTTTGGGGCGTCCCAAGGAAGCAGCTACGTACTGCTAAACGGGACGGCTGTCACCATCAATTCTTGGAGCAACACTTCGATCACGGTCACAATCCCGACCGGCGCAACTACCGGTGACCTGATCGTGTCCGTAGCGTCCGAAATGAACGACAGCAATCCTGTCGTGTTTACCGTTACGTCCTCGCCACTGCCGACCGGCTGGTTGGACCAAGACGTTGGAGTCGTTGGCCATCAAGGAAGCGGCACATACTCGAGCGGGGTGTTCACCGTCACGGGCGGTGGTTCAAATGTGCTCAGCGGGACGACGGACGCTTTTCATGTTGTGTATCAACCCCTCTCAGGTGACGGCACGATCGTAGCGCGCATCGCTAGCGTCAGTTATTCCTACGCCCAAGCTGGTCTTATGATCCGGGAAACTCTGAGCTCCGGTGCTAAGACGAGCGACATGCTCATAAACACGTCTTCCCAAATCAACTTTTGTTATCGCACATCGACGGGCGGAACACCCTCATCCAGCAATCAATCGGCTTCTCTGCCGTACTGGGTGGAGCTTGTGCGCAGCGGAAACAGTTTCTCGGCATACATGGCAGCGGATGGCGTGAACTGGGTTCAGGTAGGTTCGACTCAGACAATCAGCATGGCCCAGAACGTGTACGTCGGCCTGTTTGTGAGTAGTGAGAGCACCTCGTACACGTATTCCGCAACATTCGACAACGTGTCAGTCTCAACGTCCTCAAACCCGGCTCCGCAAATTACGGGCATTTCTGCGACGACCGCCTCAGCGGGTGAACAGGTAACGATTTCTGGTTCGGGATTTGGAGCCTCACAAGGAAGCAGTCAGGTTCTGCTGAACAATTCGGCAGCTACGATTAACTCGTGGAGTGCCACTTCGCTGACTATCACGATCCCGTCCGGGGCCACGTCTGGATACTTGATTGTGTCTGTCGCGCCGAGCATGAACGACAGCAATCCAATCGACTTTACAGTCACATCGCAGCCGCTGCCATCCGATTGGTTGGACCAAGACATCGGAGTGGTGGGCAAGGCGGGAAGTTCCAGCTACGCGAGTGGAGTTTTCACCGTCACCGGAGCGGGAACAAACATCACGGGAGGAACGAGTGACGCCTTCCATTTTGTCTATCAAGAGCTTTCGGGGGATGGCACGGTAGTCGCTCGTGTTGCCAGTGTTTCAAACTCCTATGCGCAGGCGGGCGTGATGGTTCGCGCTTCGACCAGTTCCCAATCTCAAGGCACTAACGTGATGGTAATGACTTCCATCGTTTTCGATGTGTGTCGCACGGTGAGCGGCACCAGCAACCACACTGTTCAGGGTGCCTCGATAACTTTGCCTTACTGGGTGAAGGTGGTGCGAACCGGAGGCTCACTCGTCGGCTACTCGTCGCCTGACGGAAGCAGTTGGACGCTGGTTGCAGGACCGACTCCCATCTCCATGAGCCAGTCCGTTGACATAGGTCTTTTCGTCACGAGCGAAAGCACTTCCTATACGTACTCCGCGACGTTTGACAATGTCTCCGTCACATCGGCGGCTACTGCGCCTCCACAGATTACTGGGCTCTCGGCCACTACGGGCTCCGTCGGCAGCCAAGTCGTGATTTCGGGCACGGGATTCGGATCAAGCCAGGGCAGCAGTTCGGTCATGCTCAACAACAGCGCAGCCACGGTCAACTCTTGGAGCAGCACCTCCATCACCATCACGATTCCCTCGGGAGCAACCACGGGCTATCTCGCCGTTTTGATTGCACCGAGCATGGTTAGCAGCAATGGCGTCTACTTCACAGTGACATCGCAACCTCTGCCGTCGCCTTGGCTCGATCAGGATGTGGGCAATTTCGGCAACAGAGGGAGTGCGACGTATTCGAGCGGAACGTTTACAGTCCAAGGGGCGGGTACGGGCGTTTCGGGACAATCGGACGGCTTCCACTTCGTGTACCAGCCCATGACGACGGATGGCTCGATCATCGCGCAGGTGACGAGCGAAACCGCTGGTGCAGAAGTGGGAGTGATGATCCGCACCAGCCTCGACGCCAACGCGGGCGAGATGTTTTCGTACATCGTTCACAGTGGTTCAAGCACCACGAGCTACGTTTCCTATCGCACATTCGAAGGCAACGCGGCCGTCCAGGGAGGCGGTCTGGGCGCGAGTTCGCCTTACTGGCTCGAAGTATCCAGAAATGCGAACTCTTTCAGCGCCTATATCTCCACGGATGGCAGCAATTGGATACAAGTTGGAACCACGCAAACGCTCACAACCGCGCAGACTGTTTACGTTGGCCTAGGGATCAGCAGCCTAAGCACGTCCACTCTTGATTCGGCGACCTTCGCAAGCGTCACCCTCGGTTCTGGAGCCTCACTGCCGAACCCGACGATTTCGCAAATCTCTCCCACGAGTGGACCTCCAGGAACCGTGGTCACGATCAGCGGAAGCGGCTTTGGTTCAACGCAAGGGACAGTTCAATTCAACGGACTTGCTGCGACCATTAGCAGTTGGAGCGACTCGGAGATTTTGGCCATCGTTCCCACTGATGCGGATACGGGGCCAGTATCAATCACCGAAGGGGGCGTGGGCTGCTCGCTAAGTCCAATCTTCCATGTAGTTTTTGTTGCCAACCTTACAGACTCGCTTGGAAACCAAACGACATACACATCGGCGGTCGAAGGAGGACAATGGCAGTTCGTGGCATCTCAAGGGCCAGGGTGTTCCACGTGCAGTGTGCGCGGCAATATCAGCAATCAGTTCGACGCGAATGGAAATCTCGTTTCGACCACGGACCCGAACGGGAATCTCACTTTATACGCCTACGATTCAACCGGCGACGCGCTAACACAATTCACGCCGCTCAGTGGCTCTACGGCGGCAATAACCACCTACACGTACAACTCACTTGGCGAAGTCCTGACTGTGACCGACCCGCTGGGGCACGTCACAACCAACACGTACGATGCCCACGGAAACTTGGCTACTGTGACGACGCCTGCTCCTAATGGCACCACGGGGGCAAGCGTAACGCAGTTCACGTACAACTCCCTGGGAGAGCTGACACAGATCACCGATCCCAAGAACAACCTGACGAAGCTTACCTACACATCGGCGGGTTACATCGCCACGATCACCGACCCACAGAACAATGTGACGACCTACGGCTACGATTCGCGTGGCAACCGAACGAGCGTCACCGACGCCCTGAGTCACCAAACAACGTTCACATACGATTCGGGAAACCGATTGACGCAAATTACGTATCCCGACAGCACAACGGCCAGCTTCACGTACGACTATCGAGGGCGGCGGATCACCGCGACGGATCAGAATGGCAAAACAACGACGTACGGCTATGATGATGAGGACCGCCTTACAAGCATCACGGACGCGGCGAGCAACGTCACGCAGTACGCGTATGACACTGAAAACAATCTGACGAGCATCACGGATGCCAACAGCCACGAGACCTCGTTCGCGTATGACGCCTATGGCCGTGTGACACAAACCACGTTCCCGTCAAACCTCTCGGAAACGTATCAATACGATGCGAACAGCAACCTCACCAGCAAGACCGACCGTAAGGGCCAGACAATTCAGTATGTGTATGACGCACTGAACCGGCTGACTCAGAAGAGTTACCCCGATTCCACCAGTGTTGAGTACACGTACGATCTTGTGGGTAAGATTTTGCAAGTGAACGACCCCACTGGAACCTACGCCTTTTCCTACGACAACATGGGGCGATTGATCGGGACCACCACGACGTACTCATTCCTCCCCAGCGTCCCGTTCTCGAATTCCTACAGCTATGACGCAAACTCGAACCGGACGGGCTTTACCGCACCGGACAGCAGCACGAACAGCTACACCTATGACACACTCGACCAGCTAACCGGACTTAGCAATTCCTGGGCGGGCTCATTTGGGTTCTCATACGACGCTGTCGGTCGCCCGACCCAGATGACTCGGCCTAACAATGTTACGACGAACCTCGGCTACGACAATCTGTCCCGCCTCCTTTCCATCCTGCACCAGGTATCTGGGAGTACCATTGACGGGGCCGTATACGCGTTAGATTATTCCGGGAACCGCACGTCAAAGGCGGACGAGTATGCGGGCGTAACCTCGAATTATACATACGATTCGATTTATGAACTAACTCAAGTGAAGCAGGGAACCAACACGACGGAAAGCTACAGCTACGATCCCGTGGGCAACCGGCTTAGTTCGTTGGGACTTTCGCCATACAGCTACAATACATCGAACGAGCTCACGTCCACTTCGAGCGCCAGCTACACCTACGATTACAACGGAAATAGAACCAGCAAGACGGATTCAACTGGAACGACCACCTACGCATGGGATTATGGCAACAGACTTTCAGGCGTAACGTTGCCGAACTCTGGTGGAACCGTGACCTTCAAGTATGACCCCTTCGGGCGAAGAATCTATAAATCCCTTGGTTCCAGCACCAGCATCTACGTCTACAACGCCGATGGGAACCTCATAGAGGAGACGAATGCAGGAGGAACCTCTATCGCGCGCTACGTCCAGACCGAAAATACCCTCGATGAGCCATTAGTCGTTGCGCGCGGCGGACTTACGAGTTACTACGAGGCAGACGGGCAGGGCTCGATCACTTCGCTCACGACTTCTTCTGGCACCATCGCGGAAAGCTACACGTTCGACTCGTTCGGTAACCTCGCCGCCTCGTCAGGTTCAGTCACAAACCCGTTCCAATACACTGGCCGCGAGTTCGATCCGGAAACGGGCCTCTACTACTACCGCGCCAGATACTACGATCCCGCAAATGGCCGTTTCATTTCCGAGGATCCAGCAGGCTTTTCGTCAGATACATTCAATTTTTACGCGTATGTCTCAGACAACCCACTCGTCTTTAACGACCCGTCAGGTCTTTTCAAGATTCACGGGAACTGGTGTGGGCCGGGGTGGACGGGTGGGCAAAATGAGCCCTTCATTCCCGCGCACGACAAGCCTGGCTTCTACAAGCCTGCGATCGATTATGTCGATGTTCCGTGCAGTAAGCACGATGAATGCTATGCCAAGTGCCGCGACAAGCATCCTTGTTCGCCCCTTGGCCGCATTGTCTGCTTCCGGAAATGCGACTTCGGTCTTATCGGAGGGATAGCGGGCAATCCGTTTCATAGACTGAATGCAACATCAAGACCAAACATCTTGAATCCGTGGTCCTATATCGTTGGGGGTGGCATCGCTCTCTACCTTGTGCCTTGGCCCGGCAAGAATGGAGACGCTAACTCACAGGCACACGATCACAACGATCCGAACATGCCACACACGAGCTGTTGCGGACAGCCCCCGAAGGAAGGCGTTCAATGAGGAAATCCACGATTATCGAATTCTGTTTGGCTGATTGAGGTCCAAGAATGTGGACGAACGAGAAATCGGGCCGCGCAATGTTTATAAGCGGGCTGGCCTTTTTGCTATTCTTTCCGGCTGCCGCGTCGCATGGACCCAACCCTAGGTGGCAGATCACAACGCTCGCGGTCTCTCCCAATGGCAGACTCCTTGCCTTCGTGGCCGAAAAGGACGGCACGTCCTTCATCTACACAGTTCCTGTTGATACTGGCGTTGCAACTCGATTGACGGATGCGAGAGATGGAGAGGAAAATAGTCCGTCGTTCTCGCCCGACGGAAAACGAATCGCATACACCTACGAGTCCGATCATAGGCGACCGCGGATCGTCATCGCCGGTGTGGACGGGTCAAACGCGCACGAGTGGTCGCCTTCAAACGTCGTCGATCTCTCGCCCGTTCTCTCGCCCGACAACACGACAATCGTTTTCTCCAGAGCCAACTCCTACGGCAATTACTCGCCTATCGCGCAGCCGCATCCCCATGACTGGAGCTTTTTTGCCGCTAGCTTAGACGGGACAAACGTGCGTCAGCTCACTACCGAGCATTTCTACATGGTGTCGCGCCCTTCCGTCTGTTCTGGCGGCAAGCAGATGGTCGTCGTAACCCAGAGTCTCGAAACGGAGCCGCAGATCGCGATTTATTCGATAGATGCTCCGGGTCCTCCCGTGCGAACGTTTCGGCCTCACGTTCCGAAGGAAGTGGATACTAAGCATCCAATTCTTGCTTACCCGAACTGCCTGCCAGACGGGTCCATTCTCTTTATGGCTGCCAGTCAACACGGCTATGACGTCTTTCGGCTGGCCCCCGAAACCGGGTCGATTGAAGAGCTCACGGACGGGAATGGCTACGCGACGGAGCTCAAAGTCTCGGCGGACGGGAAGACAGCTGCATTCTTGAAGTGGCGGTACAATTGGATGGGGGAAGTCACTGATCCCGAGCCATACCTGCTCGAAGTTGAGACTCACAAATTAACTGCCCTCAAGGTAAGAGGTTTCAATTGAAGACGAGCCCTGGCGTCGGCAGAGTCTGTTTTCGCGGCCCTTCGGCTGTATTCGCACTAGGAATCCTTTGAGGTCACCACGGCTGGGCTCGCTCAAAATCGCCTGAAAACTAATCTTGTGGGAAAGTGCTCTTGGCCGATTCAAACTCACTCCGCCATAACTTGAAGTTTCGCCTGGGGACTCAGATTACGGCAGACAGATAACACTAACGTAACAACTGGGCTGAAAGCGACCGTTCTGCCGATTCTCAGGAGCCGGAACCGCCTGAAAGCAATAGAGATTTAGCGCCCGAGAATTTAACAGCGGGTTCCAGGTTCAAGTCCTGGGCGGCTCACCACTTTCTTCGCTGCACGAAGACCCACCCTTCGAAAACCGCGAAGGATGGGGCACCCCGCCTGTGGAGTTTTTGGTTACCGTAGTTTGGTTAGGCGGAGCCTTACGTTCATCACGCGTGCTAGATTTCAAGAAAATCGGAAGGGTAGAACCGTGCGGCACCCGGCAAAAAAAGTTCCACTGCTGTGACAAATGATTCTTATGAAGCGATTGATTGCTTTGTTGACGTGCGTTTTCGCAAGCTGCACCGTTTTCGCTGTAGCAAACGGAGTTGAACTGTCCTCTGTCCACAAAATCATTTTGGCTGAGCTCTCGGCAATGAAGCTCCCGGTGGATTCGCCGATCTGCCCTGGAAATGTTGCCTGCACGCAACACCTCAGAAACAGGGGCCGATCCATCTCCACAGCTACTTCGGTTCTTAACACGAAGAGGGATGCGGCCACGAAAGGCATCAGCTTGCGACAAGCCCCTACCCAAGGGGAACGAGATAAGGATAGAGGTAATCGCAGAATCGGCGGGCCGACTTTCTGCACGGGTCCATTCAGCGATATTACTATTACACCGGAAAGAGACTTGGGCATCCTCTACCGTCGAGGAGTGTACGAGCTCATAAAGGACGAAAAGGGTGAGTGGGTGATCCAGTCGTACGTGAACGAGATGAAAAAATAGAAGGCGGAACCGATCCCTCCCAAGTTTACCTTAATTTCCCCTGCGTCAGTTTTGAGTTTTTGGGTCACGTGGAGCCAATCCGACTGCCCGACATGGTTGAACGCGCTTACTTCTCGTGGAGAAGCAACAGGATTTCCAATCATCGCACACGGGACAAAGCCACAAACGCCCTGCACGAATCCAGGCTCTTCGCCGCAGAGGGTTAAGTGTCAAAGGGTCACGTCGCCATTCAAATC
>Ga0335083_10003627_pt1 | contig 19917 bp, 13 predicted proteins | sample Lox_Sample_42_FD_206716 | JGI IMG/M metagenome (GOLD analysis project Ga0335083, IMG submission 206716) | Soil microbial communities from Loxahatchee National Wildlife Refuge, Florida, United States - Lox_Sample_4.2 | ecosystem: Environmental > Terrestrial > Soil > Wetlands | place: USA...
GTGACGACCTGCCGAAGGGTGGTCGCGCGGGTCAGGTCAAATCACAGCACTGCGCCCTGGATGGTTGCTTGGTAAAGGTCGTGGTGTTCAACGGGCTCGCCGCGAGCCAGCCGCTCATCCAACGCTTCGTGGAGATACACCACCATCACCACGCCAGTTTCGATCGCAATCCCGAAGCGAGCGATATAACCTACCCACACCGCCACGCTGAAATTGCAATGAAGCAGCCACTGGAGAATCAGCCCTCCCGTCAAGGCAGAAACAGCCGGGAGAATAAGAATGGCGGCTTCGGCGGCGGAGCGAAAAATCATGTAAAGCAGCAGGAAAATTACAAAGAAGACGATGGGCAGGATGAGTTCAAGCCGCTTCTTGGCGCGCAACTCGAATTCGTACTCGCCCGACCACTGGTAGGAATAGCCGGCGGGCAAGACGAGCCTTTGGCGCAAAGCCTCGTCAGCCCTTGCAACGAAGCCGCCGTAATCGCTGGTGTTATCCGCTGGACGACTGCGCTGACAAAACGCAGAGCGTGAGGAACCAATACGCGCAGCCTCACAAGCTGCCCGCTCGTGAAAGCGAACTGAACTGGAAGGATACAGGCATGTTGGCTGCGGCCGGGCAATAAGTCGTTTCGCGCGCGTTGGTCGCCCAGCGGCCGCTACCTCGATGCCGTCACCGTTAGCGATTCTGTCACCCATAACGGGACCATGATGCTCTTCGACTTCACTACCGGGAAGTGGACCGAGATGGCGCACGTTCCGGCTTGCTGGCACAACTGGTCACACGACGAGAAATACATTTACTTTGACGATGCCTGGTTCACGTCTCCCGGATCGATCAAGCGAGTGCGGATCAGCGACCATAAAGTGGAGCAGGTGGCTAGCCTCCAAGAGGTCGGGCGACTTGAACTTGGAAAATGGGGAGCCTGGACGGGCCTTGCACCCGATGATTCGCCGTTGACGCTGCGCGACGCCGGCATCGATGAGATTTACGCCCTCGATTGGATGGAACCTTGACCAGCACGTTCGAGAGACGGGGCGCGGTGGCGCATAAACTGTCGCTGGTTTCGGGCGACTTCCCAGGCTCATAAGTTGCCCGCTCGCGAAGGCGAACTGAAGTGGAAAGATACAGAAATGCCTGGGCGGCCGGGCAGCAAGTGCTTTCGTGTGATTGCAGTATCGCGCTCGAAGTTCGCACCCCGTCTTGATGTAGGCTAGAGTAAAAAGCTACAATGAGGTAAAAGGCTGCGAAGACAACAGTTTGACAGGTTACTCTTCCTGTGTTAAACCGCTTGTGAATGACCGATTCCGACGCCAGAATCCAAGTGACCGTCGAGCCGGTTGTCCGAGTCCGGCGCTGCCAGGTCGCCCGGCAGGTCTCGGGGCTCAAGGCAAGAATACGAAACGAAACCGTCAACTTATTGAAAACAAAGGACGTTGTTTTTTCCACGGCGATCAAAGCCAAGAGGTATTTGAAAATAACGGACGTATTTTTGTAGCGCCAAGAGGTTATTGATGCAGTTGGAGTTATGACGCCGAGCGAGGGGGAGAGTCGCATGGAATTGCTGATCAGGCGTTTTGCTGTTTTGGGGACGCTCGTCATCGCCTACGGCTGCCTGGCCGGCACGCTCCGAGCCGCTACGGCCTCGCCGCTCTTCTCACGGGGCTATACGGTGATTCCCGAACCACAAAAGGTGACGCTGAGCGGCCGTGACTTTCAAGTCGCGGCTCCATGGCGATTGGAGTTGGCACCGGGCGTCCAGGCCGATGATGTCGCGGTCGTAAGTTTGAGGGAAGGCCTGAGCGAGCGGTTCCATTTTGCATTGTCTGAAGCGAAGGGAAACGGTGGGGCCGCCCTGAAGTTGGCGATTGATGCACACGCGGTCGAGGTGGGAGCGGCTACGGACCGGGAGAAGTCTGCCCTCGCTGAGCAGGCCTACCGCATGCAATTGGCTCCAGAGCAGGTCACGATCACCGGAAACAGCTCGACGGGCCTCTTCTATGGTGTGCAAACGCTCGTCCAGTTGCTGAAGCCGCAGGACGGGAAATTGTGGTTGCCGGAAGGGGAGATCATCGACTGGCCGGACCTTGAGCTGCGGGTGATCTATTGGGATGATGCGCATCACCTGGAGTACCTGAAGGTGCTGAAGGCTGCCGTGCGGCAGGCGGCGTTCTATAAGATCAACGGCTTCTCGATCAAGCTGGAAGGGCATTTTCAGTATCACCATGCGCCGGCCATGGTGGAGCCCTACGCCATGACACCGGCGGAGCTGCAGGAATTGACCGAATACGCACTGAAGTACCACGTGGAGTTGATCCCGTATCTGGACGGGCCGGCGCACGATGCCTTCATCCTGAAGCACCCGGAGTACGCAAGATTGCGGGAATATCCGGACAGTAACTACGAATTCTGTGTGACGAACCCGGACACGTACAAACTGTTGTACCGGATGTTTGATGATCTGCTGGGAGCCACCAAGGGGAGCAGGTACTTTGTGCTTTCGACCGATGAGCCGTACTACGTGGGCTTGGCCAAAAACGCGCAGTGCAATGAAGTGGATCGTGCGAAGGAGTTAGGCAGTGTGGGGAAATTGCTGGGGGAATTCGTAACGAAGACGGCGGGGTACCTGCACGATCGAGGGCGGCAGGTGATTTTCTGGGGTGAATATCCCATGGTGCCGGCCGACATCGCTTCCGTGCCCGGCTACCTGATCAACGGTGAGGTCTACGGCCCGGAGTTTGACCCGGTCTTCAGGGCCCATGGCCTCCGGCAACTGATCTTCACCTCAACCGTGGGGTGGAAGGAATTTCTCTTCCCCAACTACTACCTGCTCCCTCAAGACGAGCACATCCCCGGTCCCCCGGGCGGGGCCTACGAATCGGTAAGTCAAGGACCGGGCGTGGTGGAAGAACTGTTTGACGCCATCTCACACAATGCTGCCCGCCAGAATGCTGACCTGATGGGCGCGTTGGTGGCCGGATGGGGCGATGTGGGCCTCCATCCCGAGACCATGTGGCTTGGTTACGCTACGGGGTCGGCGAGCGGATGGCACCCGGGATCACCGGAGCCGCAGGAATCCATGAGTTCGTTCTACAAGCTCTTTTACGGACCGGGTGCCACCGGCATGGGCCGGCTATATCAGCTCATGAGCGAGCAGGGGCAATTCTGGAAGGAAAGTTGGGAAACCAAGCCCTCGGCCGCCCGCACACCGCTCTGGGGTGACTGGAACATCATCTATCCCGCGCCTCGTCCCGCCGAGGACCAGACGTTGCCGCTGCTACCGGTTCCCTCGCCGCCTCTCCTTACGCTGGGCTATGACTGGGCTCCTTTGAATACTCGACGGCTGCAGATGGCCGGCAAATTCTTGGCGGATAATGACGAGTTGCTGGACCTGATTCACGCCAACATGGATCGAGCCGAATTCCAGCATTATAACCTGGAGATTTTCCTCGCCATCGCGCAACTCTTCCGCCAGAATCTCCACATGCTTCGGGACCTCAACGACGTCAACGACGAGCTCAAGTCTGCGGAACGCCTGGCAGGCCAAGCGGAGGCAGCAAGCGCCGTTGCTTCACTTGACCACGCACTCGATCTTGCCGAGAGTGTGGAGCGGGAAAGAAATGACACGTTTCAGGAGGCCGTGGCCACCTGGTACAAAAGTTGGTATCCGCGCGTGCCCGAAGCGAACGGCCGGGTGTTCCTCAACAAGGTTGATGATGCCAAGGACCATCTGCCGCTTCGCACTGTGGACATGACCTACTTGATTTATCGGCAGCTTCTTTATCCGCTGGGGGATTGGGCGGAGAAGACAGTGGCTGTCCGCAATCAATATGCGGGTGCGAACCACCTCCCCCTGAGAGAGTTCAAGCTGGATTGGAAGAACACCATGGAGCCGGCGGCACAGCCGAATGGTGAGTAAGGCCTGACGAGCCATTCTTAATTGCGTTCAAGACATCAAATCGGCTGGGCTCATCATGAGTGACTCAAAGGATGGTAGAAGATAGCCGCGGCGGGCCCATGGGCTAGCTGAGCCATTACGAAACTTCTACTACATTCCGAATCCGAGTCGGACCCAGCAGATGACAGGTGACAACATGTTCGAATTCAAGACCAGCTTTGGTAAAACCTTAATCATTGTTTTCATCACGGCACTGGTTGCCATCGCTCCGCTCCAAGCGAGCCAGTTTGACCCCGCTTTGTACGCCGGCATGCAATGGCGGCTGATAGGCCCATTTCGCGCGGGTCGCGTTTCCGCGGTGGCCGGGGTAATCGGGCAGCCGGGTGTCTACTACATGGCGAGTCCCGGGGGTGGCGTTTGGAAAACTACGGACGCTGGGGTCGTCTGGCGGCCGATCTTCGACCAGGTGCCTGTGGCCTCCATCGGTGCCCTCGCAGTCGCGCCGTCAAATGGCAGCGTCATTTATGTCGGTACCGGCGATTTTGGCATCGCCAGCACCTCTTGGGGAGCGGCAAATCTCGGAGACGGAGTCTGGCGCTCGGATGACGGCGGGAGCACCTGGCGCCATATCGGCCTTTCCGAGACCGCGCACATCGGGTCGATACTTGTGGACCCGAACGACCCCAATGTGGCGCTGGTGGCGGCGCTCGGGAACGCCTATGCTCCCGATCCTCATCGCGGCGTCTATTTGACGCGAGACGGCGGCCAAACGTGGACCAGGACTCTTTACAAGGATGACACGACGGGCGCCATTTCACTGGCGTACGATCCCGCTCGCCCCGGGGTGGTGTATGCGGCGCTCTGGCACCATCAAGCCGCTCTTCCGCCTGCGCCCCCCGATAGTGATCAAGCCGGCGGGGCGATCTATATGTCCACCGACGGAGGAAGGACCTGGCGCGCCTTATCTGGCCAGGGACTTCCCACTTGGCCTATGGGGCGCATCGGTTTGGCGGCTGACGACGGGCGCGTCTTCGCAATCATTTCAAGGGACCAGGGACACCAAGACCACCTTCAAGGCGGGTTGTTTCGCTCCGATGATGCCGGTGCAAGTTGGCGCCGCATCACGCAAGATCCACGGTTAGAACCCGGCGGGCGCTCCGGCTATTTCGACAATGTTTGGATGGATCCCCAAAATCGCGACGTGGTCTACGTGGTTCACACCTCATTTTATCGCTCCCTGGATGGCGGAGAGACGTTCGAGGTTTTGAAAGGGGCGCCGGGCGGCGATGATTACCACAACCTTTGGATAGACCCCAAGAGCCTTTGCCTGCCCATGGACGGCGGCAAGGGCTGTCTCAGCAGCCAAATGATTTTGGGCGCGGATCAGGGGGCAAGCGTCAGTCTGAATGCAGGCCGGACGTGGAGCACCTGGTACAACCAGCCGACCGGGCAGATGTATCATGTGGCAACGGATAATCAGTTTCCCTACCATGTTTACGGTCCACAACAAGACATGGGCTCGGCCGAGGTGAGCAGCCGGGGAGCATTCGGTGACATCAGCTTCCTGGACTGGAGACCCTCGATGGGCGCCTACGAATACGGGTATGTCGAACCGGATCCGGCGCATCCGCAGTGGATATTTTCGAGCGACGATGGCCCGGCAATCCACCGCAGGGTTCGAGACACCTGGCTAACCCTTGACGTAACGCCTTACATCGGTAGCGGAGGACCGTATCGTTACTTGTTGGGCCCGTGGTGGGGTTCGGTACAACCCCCGTTCGTATTCTCGCCCGTAAACGCCAACATCTTGTACGACGGCGCCCAATTTCTCCTCGAAACCTCCGACGCCGGTCTCAATTGGCGGCGCATCAGTCCCGACCTCACCGTCCGGCCCGATCTGCCCGCGCGCCCCCTCCCGGACGGCACAACCAGCCGTGATTGGGCTGCAATCTCGGCGATTGGTCCCTCGCCGCTCGATGCCGGCCTGATCTGGGTGGGCACAGACGACGGCCTCGTGCAAGTCACGCACGACGGCGGCAAGGATTGGCAGCGAGCGACGATCCCGGCATTGAAGACGCTGGACATCGTCAGTATGATTGAAGCCTCGCCCTCGAAGCCAGCGGCCGCTTATGTCGTGATGGACCGGAGCGTGTGGGGTGATTTTCATCCTTATATCTACCGCACTGACGACTACGGGCGCACCTGGACCGCGATCACCGCCGGCATTCCGGACACCAGCTTTGTTTGGGTGGTGCGAGCAGACCCGAAACAGCAGGGCCTGCTTTACGCCGGCACAGAAAATGGCGCCTTTGTATCTTTCAATGACGGCGAGGAGTGGCAGTCCCTTCAACTCAATTTACCAACCGCTTCTGTGCGTGATTTAGCGATCCGGGATGGCGACCTGGTCGCGGCGACGTTTGGGCGGGCGTTCTGGATTTTGGATGACCTGAGCCCGCTGCGCCAGCTCAATGCCCAGATCGCCGCCGCCTCTGCTCACCTCTTCCAGCCGGCGGAAGCATTTCGATTGCGCAGGAACGCCAACTCAGATACTCCAATGCCGCCTGAAATTCCCGCCGGAACCAATCCGCCTGCCGGCGCGATTCTGGACTACACCTTGCGGGCCGTGCCGTCCCAGCCGATCGAACTGGCAATTTATGACGCAAACGGGAGTTTTGTGCGCCGCTTCAGCAGTGCTCCAATTCCAGAAAGTGTCAGAAGACCGCTGAAGTGGCCAACGATTGCAGACGACTGGATGGCGAATCCGCAACCCTTGCCCACACGCGTGGGAATGAACCGCTTCATCTGGGATCTCCGCTATTCGCCGCCGCCGTCGGTAGAACACTCTTACCCCATGTCCGCAATCCTGCACGAGACTCCGGCGGGTCCGGAGGGACCGCTTGTCGTCCCTGGAAAGTACGTCGTCAAGCTGACCGTGGCCGGTCAGATTTATGCGCAACCCCTGACGGTCCGGCGCGACCCACGCGAGACGACGCCCGCGTCTGATTTCGCTGCCCAATTGTCGCTAGAGCAGAAGCTCATGGACGGAATGGCCGAAAGTTACCAGGGCTACCAGGCGGCGAAACAGCATGGCGACGACGCCAGCGCCCGGCAACTTGCCGGCCTGAACGGCACCCTGAGCGGCTTAGCAATCGACGTCGAAGGGGATGACGCCGCACCCACGCCTGCATTGTATGACGCGGTGCATCGCGAGCTGGAACAGTTAGCTGCACGATTGCATACTTCGAAGTGAGTCCCAATTGAGCACAGGGACCACCCTATCGAATGCTGCTAGACGACGTCGAGGCAGCCGTTGGCGCGAAGCGAAAACAATATACGAAGGTCACTATGGAGACCCCGAGGAACGAAACCGACACGTTCGAAAGGGAATACAAGGTCATGGGCGTTTTCATCGATAACGCCAAGACCTACGTTCAACTGAGCGCGGGTGCTTTGTTGCTGAGTGTTACGTTTTTGCACGAGATTCTTGGCATTTCAAAGGAGCAAAGACTGCCTACAGATCTTTGGCTGATGTTGTCCTGGTGGAGTTTCTTGGCAGCAATTGTTCTAGGCGCTCTCTACCAGTATTACGCGGCAAAGTTCTTGGAGTGGAAGTCCGGCGTACCGAGAAGTCATCGGAACTGGCCGGAGTGGTTGGTTCGCCACCCGTGGCCGGTGTATGGTGGAATGCTTATCGCCTTCTATCTTGGCGGACTCTGCTTCACCATCGCCGCCGTCAGACGGCTTTAACTGATTTGGCTTCGAAGCCGCCCGGGGCAGCACACCTCATCAAGAGCCCGGAGGGCCGCCGGGCTTGTTCAACAAGCAGCGTCATCATGAAACGTCTGGGGAACCATCCATCACGGCGAGCCTTTCTGCGCGCGGCGCTGTGACGGCGACTCCGACAACGTGCTCGATAACAATTTCAACTTCTATGTCGAGCAGATGGCGTGGGAAGTCTACGCGATCTATCACAAAAATCAGCCGCTCTGTTCGGGATGAAATAGGGCCCACGGGGTCGCGATCTGACGTGAAATTTTGCCAAATCGAGAAGTGCTCACCGTCTGCGCATGTCACAGGGCTCTGCTATACTTCTGCCATCGGGCCAAACACATGTCGAGCGGTTCCGCCTTCGAGGCATGGCTTTATTTCGACGAGGCGGCCGTGTCCTGTGCCTTGCTGGCGTTTGCCACGAAATCGCAGACGAACCTATGGAGCGAGCCACTGTTCGTGGCTTGTCCGAAAGACAGCGGCCGGCAACGACAGATTAAAGGGATGCGATGAGACCCGGAGAGCGCCGCGGCGCTTTCGAGGAACGTGGAGCTAAGTTGTTGATTCTTCGGGAAACCAGTTTTACCCATGTTCCTTGCGCGCTTCATCTCGCGTACGCGAGTCTCCCACTCGAAGTGACAGGTGGGAACATTGCGGTGCACATGTCGAGGGGTTCTGCGGTACGCACGCGTTTCTTGATTCAGTCACTGATGTGCGCCTTGCTTCTGGCTCTGGTGCAGGCAGGCGTTCAAGCCGCGCAGGACGAGCGGTCGCCGCAGGATCTTCTCAAAGAAGCGGAGTCTTTTCAGCAGGCCGGCAAACTTGACGAAGCGATCGCGGACTATCGCCTGATCCTGAAGCAGTATCCCGACATCGCACCCGTGCGTTCCGACCTCGGGGCCGCTCTGGCCGGCGAGGGCCGCTACCAGGAAGCCATCGTTGAGTATGAGCGTGCCATGCTGTTGCAGCCGCTTCCGCAGATCCGCCTGAACCTGGCGTTGGCATACTATAAAGCTGACAAACTTAATTTGGCGGTGGAGAATCTCAAGAAGGTTCACGAGGAAATGCCGGCCGACCTTCGCCCGGTGATGCTTCTGGCGGATTGCTATCTGCGCCAAGGCCGAAACAAGGATGTGATCGCACTTCTGGACCCGCTGCAGGCAGCCCACGACGACGACATGGGGCTCATCTACATGCTGGGCACTGCTCTGGTGCGCGACGGCCAGGTGGCGCGGGGACAGGTGATCATCGACAAAATTCTGAAGAACGGCGATTCGGCCGAGGCCCGGCTTTTGCTGGGCACCACCGAGCTGGCGGTGCATCAGCCGCAAGCCGCGATCGCCGATCTGAAAAGGGCGATCGAGCTTGACCCCAAATTGGTGTCCGCTCACTCCATTTACGGGCGCGCTCTGATTGAGGCTGCCAATCCCGACGAGGCGCAGAAAGCCTTTCGCGAAGAACTCAGCATTAACCCCAACGATTTCGATTCCAACCTTTATCTGGGAGTGTTCCTGAAGGACGAGCAGCGGTACGATGAGGCGCTTCCTTATCTCCAACACGCTTTGGAAGTGCGACCGGGCGACCCTGGGGCTCAGTACCAAATCGCTGCCACTCACCTCGCTAAGGGCGACTTTAGCGCCGCGCAGCGAGAGCTCGAAGCGCTCGTAAAGGCTTCGCCCGATTTCCTCGAGGCCCATGTCTCGTTGGCCACGCTTTACTACCGGTTGAAACGCAAGGAGGACGGAGACCGGGAACGTGCCATTGTTACGAAATTGACCGCCGAGAAGCAGGCGCGCGAGTCGGCTGACGCCAAGCAGGCGGAAACTGGAAAGCAGAATTGAGCAGAATTGCAGGCTGCGGAGCTAGCAATCTCAGGCGTCGAAAGGGCCGGGCTGCAGCCTGGCTGAGGACGCGCCGCTGGGGTTTTACGCTATGAGTCACAGTCAGCGAAGTCCCGGCGTGGCGCAGCCAGGAGTGGCTGTGTCACCAGTGGCACGGGCACTCTTGCCTGTGCTTATGCTCGCCACCTTTCACTGCTTCGCGGCTGGCCCCGGGCCTTCTGGCAATCGAGTGACATTCCGTGAAGCCGATCCCAAGCAGACCGGCGTCACTTGGGTGCATGACAACGCGAAGTCTCCGCAACACTACCTGCCGGAGACGGAGCCTCCGGGTGTCGCGATCTTCGATTACAACAATGACGGCAACATGGACCTGCTGATGGTGAACACCGGCGAATCGACCTTTTTCCACCCGAAGACCCCTCTTCATCATGCCCTCTATCGCAACAACGGCGACGGAACGTTCACCGACGTCACGGAGCAGGCCGGCATCACAGCCAATTTTTTCGCCATGGGCGTGGCCATCGGCGATTACGATGGCGACGGTTATCAGGACATTTTCATGACCGGGTTCGGGAAGTGCGTTCTTTACCATAACAACGGCAACGGCACGTTCACGGATGTTACGGCTTCGAGCGGCATCCGTCCTCCCGGATGGTCCTCGTCGGCGGTCTGGTTTGACTACAACAACGACGGAAAACTGGATCTATACGTCTCGCAGTTTGCGGATTATTCCAGCCTGAGAACTTGCGGGCAAGCGGATTCGTACGGTGGCAAATTGGACGGAGCCACGGCCGAGCAACGCTTTTACTGTGCTCCGCGGATTTTTCCCCCAACATCATCTCACCTCTATCGCAACGACGGAGGCGGGAAGTTCACCGACGTGAGCAAGGAAACAGGCATCGCGAATTCGCTCGGGAAGGGTTGGGGAGCCGTCGTCACTGACATCAACAATGACGGTTATATGGACATTTTCCAGGCCAACGACATGACGGCGAACTTCCTGTTTGTGAACCGCGGGGGAAAGCGATTCGAGGAAATTGGCCTGGCGGCGGGTGTGGGCTACAGCATGGACGGCGTGCCCCGCTCCGGGATGGGCGTGGACGCGGCGGACTTCTATGGCGATGGCTGGCAGGACCTGTTCGTGGCCAACATCGATCAGGAAATTTTCTCCATCTATCGCAACAACCACGACGAGACGTTCAACGACGAAGCCTGGAAGGCCGGGATTGGTCCCGTGACGCGCATGTTGAGCGGCTGGGGGTCAAAATTCTTTGACTACGACAACGACGGGCTGATTGACCTGATCCTGGCCAACGGCCACCCCGATGATCTGATTGACATGCGCAGCCGCGGGGTGACTTACCGTGAGCCCATGGTTCTGTTCCACAACGAAGGCAACGCGAAGCTGATCAACGTAAGTGCCGAAAGCGGCGAGGTGTTCAAGGAGCATATCGCCGCTCGCGGCTTGGCCGTGGGCGACCTTAACAATGACGGCTACCCCGACGTGCTGGTGGGGGTCAATGGGGGCGCTCCGCTCCTCCTGTATAACAACGCGGAAAGCAAGAACCATTGGCTAGGTCTGAACCTCGTCGGAACCACGGCCAATCCGGCGGCCGTCGGAACCGTTATCAAGTGGAGCGTGGGAGGAAAGGTGTACAGCCGCTTGAAAAACGCCGGCGGAAGTTTCATGTCAAGCCATGACCCGCGTGAGATTCTGGGGCTGGGCAAGGCCGACAAGGTGGATTGGCTGGAGATTCACTGGGCGCGCCCGAGCCAGCGGGTAGACCGCTTCACGTCACTCCCTCTCGACCGGTACGTTACCATCGTGGAGGGAAAGGGAATCCGCAAGCAGTAGGACGCAGGAGTCAGGAGTCAGAATAAAGACGGTTTCAGCTCTCAGCCATCAGCTTTCAGCTCTCGGCTTCGACTCGCTGGTTGGTGCCCGGCTGAACGTCGGTAACTGAAAGCTGATGGCTGACGGCTGAAAGCTCTTACGGACGAGAACCAATGAAGTGTCTGAGGCTCGGTACGCTACTTTTTCTGACGGCCTCCGTCGCAGCGCCAGCCCGCCCTCAGACGCCAGACGACGCGAGGGCGATTGTCCAGCACGCCTACCAATTACAACAACAAGGTGACTACGCCGCGGCGGCGGACGCCTACGGCGCCTTTCTGAAGCTTCGGCCTGATGAGGCGGGCGCGCACTCAAATCTCGGCGCCGTGCTCGTGAAGCTGGGCCGTTATGACGAAGCGATTGCTGAGTACGAGACCGCAGAGAAGCTGCTGCCCGGCGACCCGCGAATCGGACTTAATCTGGCTCTGGCTTACGAAAAGAGCGGGCGGTTGCAGGAAGCAGGTAAGAAGCTGGAGTCGGTGCACGCGGCAGCGCCGCAGGAAAAGCAAGTAACGTTGCTGTTGGCTGATTGCATCCTGCAGATGGGTGAGAACGACCGCGTGATTGCGCTCCTCCAGCCGCTCGAACAAGACAACCCGGACGATTTGGCCATCGCGTACATGTTGGGGACGGCGTTGATCCGCAAGCAGCGGATTGCCGAAGGGCAGGTTCTGCTCGATCGCATCCTGCGCAACGGCGACAGCCCGGAGGCGCGCTTTCTTCTCGGGACGCGGTTTTACGAATCAGGCGATTATCCGGCGGCCGTGAAGGAACTTGCGGGAGCCGTCGCGCTCAATCCGAAACTGCCGCAGCTTCAGTCCTACTATGGGCTGGCGCTTCTGAATACCGGCGATCCGGACGCTGCTGCTGCCGCCTTTCGCAAGGAACTGGCGGAGAATCCCAACGACTACCCTTCCAACCTGGCCCTCGGCCAGATCCTGACCGTCGCCAGAAAGTTCGATGACGCCATGCCGCTGGTCCAGCGAGCGCTGTTTGTGCGTCCTCAATCGGCAGACGCGATGCTGGCTCTCGGAGAATGCTTAAGCGGCGTGGGTAAGTTTCAGCAAGCGCGCGAGCATCTCGAGGCAGCCGTACAAGCCTCACCGGCGTCTTTGGAAGCTCACCAGGCGCTGCTCTCGGTCGATGCTCGGCTCGGCTTGGCGCCCGAAGCGGCCCGCGAACGCGCCACGGTAGAGCGGCTTCAGCCCGCGTCGAACAGCGGTGGTCCCGCGATTCATGCCACCGCGCCCGACTTTGAGCTGGCGGACGCCGCCAGCAAGAGCAGCGTCACGCTGAGCGAGTTCCGCGGTAAGAGTGCCGTGGTGTTGGTCTTTGGCAGCTACACCTGCCCGAATTTCCGCGATTCGGCCGATGCGCTGAATACCCTCTATCAACACTACGGCAGCCATGCGCAGTTCTTTCTGGTTTACATCCGCGAGGCGCATGCGGAGGGCGATTGGCAGAGTTCGCGCAACGAACGCGAGGGCATCGCCCTGGAACCGGTCAAGACAATGGATGAAAAAGAGGGTCACGCTGCCATGTGCAGCCTCAAGCTCCACCTGCAATTCCCCGCCCTGGTGGACAAATTGGACGGACGGGTGGAAGCTGCCTATCATGCCTGGCCAAGCCGTGCCTTCGTAATTGGTAGCGACGGCCGCGTCCTTTACAGCACGCGCCTCACGCAATTGGACTTTCGCGCTGAGGATATGGAATCCGCGCTCCGCGCCGCGATCGGGACCGTTATCAGGTAGAGCGTAAGAAAAAAAATCTACAGCCGCTTACAGAGTGTATCTTCCGGCTGTTCGGTCAAAATACGGAGTGTCGCAAAATGACCATACGGCCTTCGCAAATTAGAGCTTGACATCACGGCTGCAGGCATGAAAGCATTACGCCCAGTCGGGCCGACTAAGTTTTTTTTGTTGTTGTAATAATTGATTCAAGGTATCGGCAATTTCGGTTTGGAGTCGCAGATCGCAACAGCGCCTAAACCGTTACAGTAGAAGGGGTTTTGGCCTCAAAGGCATTTGGCAGGTTGCAGGGCTAACCTGTTGGCGTCTGGTCGGGTAGTCAAACTGAGGGGGTAAGTATGTTGAAGCGCGTTTTTTTCCATGCCGTGGCAGTTTGCGGTCTGGTCCTACTTGTGGGAAGTTCCGCGCCGCTGCGATCCCAATCGATCTTCGGAAATATCACGGGAACGGTGTCTGACACGTCTGGGGCCACCGTACCTGACGCCGACGTGCTCCTTAAGAACGTCGCAACCGGAGTGGTTCGGAAAGTTACTACCAATGCGGACGGCTACTACTCTTTTTCGTCGGTGCCCGTCGGTTCCTATACCTTGACGGCCCAAGCTACTGGTTTCGAAAATCAGGTGATCGCAGGTATCGGAGTTGAGGGCGCTGCCAGCCTGAGTTTCCCCTTTAAGCTAAAGGTCGGCAAAGCGACCACTGAGATTGAGGTCACCGCGAGCGCGGACCAGATTATTCCTGTGGACTCTGGTGAAAAGACCGTCACACTGACCCAGAAGCAGTTGCAGGACTACACTATTGTGGGCGCAGACGCTGCCGAATTCATCAAGATTTTGCCAGGCTTCGCCCAAATCAACAAGCAAGACAACATGAGGACGGGTACCGACTTCAACGGCACGGTGATCGGCATCAACGGCAACGGTGATGGCGGCAGCCAGAGCCCGCTGAACGGCGCCTTTGCGGCTAACGGACAGGGACCCGGCAACATTGACATTACGGCAGACGGCGCCCACGTCTCCGATCCCGGTTGCAACTGCGCCACCCCCGTGAACCCGAATACCGACATGATTCAGGAATTTCAAGTGCTCACCTCGAACTTCGGCGCGGAAAACGCGAAGGGCCCGATCGTCATCAACTCCGTCGCCAAGTCCGGCGGGCATGATTTCCATGGTCTTGTCGCTATGGACGCCCGCGACTACTCACTGAACTCGAACAGTTGGCTGAACAATAACCTGTCAATTCCCAAGCCCCAGAACAAATTCTTTTACCCTGAGGGCCAAATCGGCGGACCGGTGCTGATTCCGGGAACCGACTTCAACAAGAGTCGCGACAAGCTTTTCTTCTTCACCGCCTTTGAGTATTACTATCAGACCCTCGATACGGGCACGGTGGGAGGGAACGTCCCGTCGAACGACATGCGGCAGGGCAACTTCACGCCGGCCGCGCTGGCAGCCGCGGGTGGTAGCGGCCTTACCGCAGGTGGCCCCCTCAATAGCACTTTGACGAATTGCACAGTGTCAACCCTATCCTGCCCCTTTCCCGGGGGAATGATTCCCAGCCAGTACATTGACAAGAGCGGACTGGGCTACCTCAACCTCTACCCGCAGCCGGCAAACCCTGGGGGAGGTAACAACTATAACGTGGACGAGGCCTTTAATCAGAATTCCTGGCAGTGGCTGTCGCGTGTGGACTACAACATCAGTGACAACACCAAGCTCTTCGTGCGGTATAACCTCCAAAAGGAGACTCAACAGTTTCCCGTCGGCCTGTGGTGGAGGAATGCAGACCAGATCCCCTACCCGACCCCGGTCCTCGGCAAGAATCGGTCAGACTCCGTTTCGGCATCACTGACCCACGTCTTCAGCCCGACGATGTCCAACGAGTTCGTCTTCGCCTACACTTACATTAACTTCCCGAACGTTTTCAAGGACCCCGCAAAGGTCAGCCAAAAAGCCCTCGGCATCCCTTTCAACGGCATTTCTAACGCCAAAATTGACCAGATCCCTTCCATTACGGACTGGGGAGGTGAAATGGCAACCCTCCTCAATCCGAGCGGCTTCCAAATCGGCGGGAGCCAGGGGCTGTTCGCCACGAAGTACCTTCCAACGGTCAGCGACACCCTCTCGAAGGTTTGGGGGACGCATACTCTGAAATTCGGTTTCTATTATGAATTCGTGATCAATAACCAGCCAAGTAACAATAACGCTAACGGAGAGATCATTGATGCGCCGTGGGGTGCGGGCAGCACCGGTAATTCATGGGCTGACCTGCTGACGGGGTTCAACACCCAATACACCCAAAGCAACAAAGACGTTCTGCACAACGAGGGCTACAACACGGCGGAGGGTTTTGTCCAGGATAGCTGGAAAGTCTCCAGGCGCCTGACCCTGACCCCGGGTATACGGATCTCGCATTTCGGCGCCTGGTACGACCGGGAGGGAAACGGCTTCGCGATTTTCGATCCCTCGCTCTACGTGGCGGGTTCGGCGGAGTCATCGGGGACGGGATTTAACTGGCATGCGAAGGATTCCAAAGTGCCTCTCTCCGGCTTCCCAAATCGTACGTTTTTCTATGCCCCTCGCATCGGTGCGGCCTACGATCTGTTTGGCAATGGTAAGACCGTACTAAGAGGCGGTTGGGGCGCCTTCTATTATCATAACGCCCAGTTCACAAACGGTTTAGATACACCGCTTGGCGTCCAGAGCCCGACTCTCAACAGCGTTCCATTTAATAGTACCGACTGGTACGCCCTCGCGAACGCCAAAACCGTTACCCCCATTGAGAGCAGCACGTTCGGTACGGCGCCTTTCGCTGCCGCGGGCGTTAGCTCGACGGATAACACGACCCCACGGACATACAGCTACTCGTTTACGGTTGATCAGCGACTAGCGTTTTCTTCACTTCTGGAAGTCTCCTACGTGGGGAACCATAACAGCAACCAGTTGAACGCCACCGGCACGGGGACTGAAATCAATACTGTTCCGTATGGAACGCTGTTTAATCCGAAGACTTGGGGGGGCACGGGCACCGGGCCGAATATCGGCGCCGGCGAGTATCTCTACGCGCCTTATCCAATTTACCAGACCATTAACATATCGAATCACAACTTATACTCCAACTACAACGCGCTGCAGATAAGCTGGGTGCGGCAGAAGGGCCGCTACGACTTCACCCTGAACTACACTTACGGCAAGGCCCTTGGCTTGGTGGGTTTGAACCAGCTCGATCTGTCCCAGGATTACGGGGCGGAGCCTTTCGACCGTCGCCATATCTTCAACGCCGCCTATTCGGTGAACTTGCCTGATCCTGTGCACGGCAACAAGCTGGCAGGGGGCTTTGTCAACGGGTGGCAGTTGTCGGGCATTACGCAATTCCAAAGCGGCGTGAACATGACGGCCAATTCCACAAACCAGGGCTTCAACGCGACAGGGAATATCACTGGGGTTTACGCCAGCGGCTATCCCACCTCCATCGGCAACATAGCGGTTGGCACCCAATCGATAAACGGTACGGACCAGATTCCTCTGAATCCTATCCTCACGTGCAATCCCAGAGCCAACCTTGGCCCGAATCAGTACCTGAACGGGAATTGCTTTGCCTTACCGACCGCTCAGGGGCAAAAGTCCCCGACCGTCCTGCCGGCATTCTACGGGCCATCGTTCGTCAACAGTGACCTGGCGCTTTTCAAGAACTTCCAGATCAGCGAGTCCAGGAAATTGCAGCTTCGCTTTTCGGCTTTCAATTTCTTGAACCACCCGGTCTGGTCTTTCACGACCAGCGGACCAGGTACAGACGCTCTGTATTTGCACTACGGTCCGGACGGCAATGGCGGTGCGACGCAGACTAACTCGGCCTTCGGATATGCCCCGGTCAAGTTAGGCAGCCGCATCATTGAAATGTCTGCGAAGTTTTTCTTCTAGCTCCCATGGCTGAACGCCCGGCTACCGAGAAGCCGGGCGTTCGGTTATAATATTTTGAGCGATGGGAGGCCGCACAGCAGAACGCGCGTCAGCTTTTTTGACTTCGCGGTTGCTGTGCGGCTTTTCCGTCTTGTTCCTGCCAGCCGCTTTTGCCCTCGGTCAGAAGACCGGCCAACCCAGCCAGTCGACCAGCAAGTCGCCTGCCGCAGAGGCTTCAGCGGCTTTCAACGCCTTGCTTAGCAAAGCCACGGCAGCTCGTGAAGCGGACCATACAGATGAGGCCATCCGTCTTTATCAGCAGGTCGTAAGGGCAAAGCCGGACGATCCAGAAGGTTGGTGGTATCTGGGCACGCTCTATTACGAGTCGGATCAGTACTCGGACGGCCGCATTGCATTCCGGCACGTCACCGGCTTGAAACCAGGTGTATCTTTGGGATGGGCGATGCTGGGCTTGTGCGAATTTGAAACCAGGGATTACGACAGCGCGCTGGAGCATTTGGAGCGCGCCGACGCGCTCGGGATTCCCCACCAGGAGAGCTATTATGACGTCGCCCGATATCATTTGGCGCTTCTGCTGACGCGAGCAGGCCGATTCGATGCCGCGACGGTGGTGCTGGCGGACTTTGCCGCGCACGGCGACGAAAACCCCAAATTCACCGAGGCTATGGGGCTGGCAGGTCTTCACAAGCCGCTGCTCCCCTCCGAACTCCGGCCGGACGAACGCGAGATGGTGTTGGACGTCGGGAAAGCCCTGTGCGATGACGCCGCGAAACGCGCGACGGACATCGCGAAGGATCGCCTGGAACTGCTGCGCAAATATCCTGACACTCCCGAGATCCATTTTGTGGCGGGCATCCTGGCGCTGGCCAGCGACTCCGACCAGGCACTGGAGGATTGGAAGTCCGAGCTCAAGATCTCACCCGATCACCCGCGGGCGCTCGTCAGTATCGCCGCCGAGTATCGCAGGCGCTCCGAATTCAAGGAGGCCTTGCCCTATGCCGAAAAGGCCGTAGCCGCGAGCCCTGGCGAGTTCGTGACGCACGCAGTTCTGGGGGAGGTCCTGGCGGAAGGAGACTTGGATGTGCCCCGCGCCATCCATGAACTTCAGATCGCGGTACGCCTCAACCCGTCGCAGCCCCAGGTCCATTTTGCGCTCGGCGCTGCGTACGCGAAGGCGGGACGCAAAGAGGAAGCGGCAAAGGAACGCGCCCAGTTCTTACGGCTGAGAGATCCCAGCGAGGCCGGAGTCGCGAAGCCACAATGAAATGGCGGTGGCAATTCGTGTGCCTCCTCCTATGCAGCGTCTCGAGAGTCGGCGCTCCGCAAAGCATCTCGCGCCCTGTGTCGGCTTGTGCCGCCTGCCATGACCAGGCCAAGTTCCAGCCGGCCACGGGTATGGCGCACGCTCTGGAAACGGTGGAAGAGTGTCAGACGCTCGTCGCTCATCCGCTCATGACGTTCCAGGACGCCCGGTATTCATACCGTATTGAACGCCGGGGCGACCAGAGCATTTATTCCGTCTCGGATGGAGTCGAGAGCCTGTCGATGCCCATTCGCTGGGCGATGGGAGCTAGTGCCGCCATCGGCGAGACTTACGTTCTCGAGAAAGACGGCCAATTGTATGAAAGCCGCGTCAGTTATTTCAGCGAACTGAAAGGACTCGGCATCACCATGGGCGCCGGGGGATCCATGCCGACCAACATTGTCGACGCTGCGGGCCGCGTCATGGGCCGTGACGACAAATTGCGCTGCTTCGGCTGTCACGCGACGAATGCCACCCAAGGCCGGGAGCTGACGCTGGACACGATGACCCCGGGAGTGCAGTGTGAGCGCTGCCACGGACCTTCTGACAAGCATCTTGCGGGGTTAAGGCAGGCCAACCCGGAAATGGGTGCCATGAAGCATCTGGGCGCTCTCTCCACGGACGAGGTCTCCACTTTTTGTGGGCAGTGTCACCGCACGTGGGAGGAAATCGCACTGTCAGGCAAGCTGGACATCACCGATATCCGCTTCCAGCCTTATAGGCTGGTGGGCAGTAAGTGCTATGACCCGGATGACGCCCGCATCAGTTGCCTTGCCTGCCACGACGTGCATCACGCTGTGGACACCAAGACAACCGATTACGACTCCAAGTGCCAGGCCTGTCATGCCGGCGGCAAACCGAAAGCGAGGACCTGCAAGGTGTCCACGAGCCACTGCGCTTCTTGCCACATGCCGAAAATCGAGCTGCCAGGAGCGCACCACCGGTTTACAGATCATCGAATTCGAATTGCGAGGGCCAATGAACCATTTCCGGGTTAGACTGGTTTTTTCACCGCGCGCTCAGATCGAGTCTCGGAAGAGCGAGGCTTCCAGCCCCGTCGATTGGCTTTGGCCCGTTGCCCGAAGGGCAAAGCCGTAGGTGAAGCGCAGCGCAACCTACGGAAGCGAATGAATGCATAATAGATTTGTCGCGGCCCTGGAAAGGGCGGGACTTTAGTCCGGCCGTTACAGCGTCCGTCGGATATTTGCCCCCTTCCGATCTCGGCACAGCTTGCATTCCCAAGCTGTGCCGAGATCGGAAGACAAAAGAGCGCAGTTACGCGCGATCGGCGGGGCTGAAGAGTCTGTGTGGAAACCGCGTGCTGTAGCAGCGGTCTGTGACCGCCGTACCTAAGAATCAATGGCTTCGGCGGTCACAGACCGCCGCTACAGCGCGCAACCATAGAGTTCTCACACAGACTCTGAAGCCCCGCCCTTTCCGAATCCTCGTGAGTCGTCATGTCGCTTCGCGACACCCCGAAGCATGAAAATGTCCACGAGATCGGTTCATGATCGACTCAGCCTGCGGCCTGGGGTGGTGAGCCCACCGTTGCCT
>Ga0335083_10003628_pt1 | contig 19916 bp, 25 predicted proteins | sample Lox_Sample_42_FD_206716 | JGI IMG/M metagenome (GOLD analysis project Ga0335083, IMG submission 206716) | Soil microbial communities from Loxahatchee National Wildlife Refuge, Florida, United States - Lox_Sample_4.2 | ecosystem: Environmental > Terrestrial > Soil > Wetlands | place: USA...
TGTAGTAGTGTCGTGCCGTCCAAAACAAGGAAAGCTCGCCAGCCTTCGGGCGGCGCCAGCGGCGGCGGCTGAGCCGGACGGGGCATGAGCGGGTGCGGCTGGCCGCGCTGGCTCGCGTCGTTGCCGGCCAACGCCTCTCCAACGCCAACGATTTATCCCGCATAAGCGTTTAGCCATGTCTGAATTCCGCTTTCCGGACCAATCTTCCGACCGCCGCGTCGTCCGCTGTGTCGTTTATTGCCTGCCCGCATCGCGTCCGCTGCGCGCTGCCACGGCATGCGCAGCCCGTGTCGTCACCGACTCCCTACTCCGGAGGGGCGCCTGATGGATCTCGGTTTCAATAACCTCGATCGCACCGCCAATGCATCCGCGTGGCGGCTGCTTCCCAATGGATGGGACTTCGTCGCGTTTCCGCTGATCATCAGCCTGATCGCGATGGCGGCCATCGGCTTTCACGAAACCCTCGCGCCGATGTCGACGCTGAAGACCCAGGTCATCTCGCTCGATCCGGTGAATCTGCCTGAGTACGCCATGCGTACGACGCTGCGCATGCTCGCCGCGATGGTTGCATCGCTCATGTTCACGCTGATCTATGGCACGCTTGCGGCCAAGAGCCGGCGGGCCGGGCTCGTGCTGGTGCCGATTCTGGACATCCTGCAGTCGGTGCCGGTGCTGGGCTACATTTCGTTTACGGTCACGTTCTTTCTTGCCCTGTTCCCGGGCCGCGTGCTGGGCGCGGAGCTCGCGGCCATCTTCGCGATCTTCACGAGCCAGGCATGGAACATGACCTTCAGCTTCTATCAGTCGCTGCGCACGGTGCCGCGCGATCTGGACGAAGTGTCGCGCGGCTTCCATCTGACTTCGTGGCAGCGCTTCTGGAAGCTCGAAGTGCCGTTCTCGATGCCCGGCCTCATCTGGAACATGATGATGTCGATGTCGGGCGGCTGGTTCTTTGTGGTCGCATCGGAAGCAATTACGGTCGGCAACAACACGATCACCTTGCCGGGCATCGGCGCCTACCTTGCGCAGGCGATCTCCGACAGGAACCTGGTTGCCATTGGCTGGGTGATCCTTGCGATGACCGTCGTGATTCTCGCGTACGACCAGTTCCTGTTCCGTCCGCTGGTCGCGTGGGCGGACAAATTCCGCATGGAAACCACCAGCTCGGGTAACGCGCCGGAGTCGTGGCTGCTCGACCTCGTGCGCCGCACGCGGCTGATTCACCGTCTGCTCGTGCCGCTCGGCTGGATGTTCGCGAAAGCCGCGCGCGTGCCGCTGCGCCTGCCGTCGTTCGACCAGGTGCGCTTCCAGATCCCGCAAAGCGAGAAATCGTCGCGGGTCGGCGACATCGTGTGGGGGATCATCGTGATCCTGATGACGGCGTACGTGGTGTGGCGCGTGATCGCCTATGTACGCACGGGCGTCACGCTCGACGAAGTCGGCCATGTGCTCGTGCTGGGCCTGATCACGCTGCTGCGCGTGGCGTTGCTGATCGCGCTTTCGTCGCTGGTCTGGGTGCCGGTCGGCGTGCTGATCGGGCTGCGTCCGGCGCTTGCCGAGAAAATCCAGCCGCTTGCGCAGTTCCTCGCGGCGTTCCCGGCGAACCTGCTGTTCCCGGTGTTCGTCATCGTGATCGTGCGCTTCCACCTGAATCCGGATATCTGGCTCTCGCCGCTGATCGTGCTCGGCACGCAGTGGTATATCCTGTTCAACGTGATCGCCGGCGCGACGTCGTACCCGAACGACTACCGCGAAGCCGCCGCCAACTTCCATATCCGCGGCTGGCAATGGTGGCGTCAGGCGATGCTGCCGGGCATCTTCCCGTATTACGTGACGGGCGCGATCACCGCGTCGGGCGGCGCGTGGAACGCGAGTATCGTGGCTGAGTTCGTCCAGTGGGGCGACACGAAAGTGGCCGCCCATGGCCTCGGCGCCTATATCGCGCAGTACACGGCCGCCGGTGATTATCCGAAGATCATCCTCGGCATTGCCGTGATGTCGCTATTCGTGACCCTGTTTAACCGACTGTTGTGGCGTCCGATGTACGCCTATGCCGAATCCAAGCTTCGGCTCGATTAAGTGCACATTTGAGGCAATCTGCGATGCAAAATCCAAAAGCCGTAACCGCCACGACGATCCAGACGCCGCCGATGCCGCCTCGCCTCGGCGAAGAGATCCTGCGCGTCAAGGATGTGTGCCGTGGTTTCAACAAGACGCAGGGCGAACTGCTCGTGCTCGACGACGCGAATCTGTCGCTGCGCGAAGGCGAGATCGTCGGGTTGCTGGGACGCTCGGGCTCGGGCAAGTCGACGCTGCTGCGCATCATCGCCGGCCTGATCGAGCCGACTGCCGGCGAAGTGACCTATATGGGCCAGCCGCTTGGCGGGCCCGCCAAAGGCGTGGCGATGGTGTTCCAGACCTTCGCGCTGTTCCCGTGGCTCACCGTGCTGCAGAACGTGGAAGCCGGGCTCGAGGCGCAAGGCGTGGGAGCACGCGAGCGGCGTGAACGCGCGCTCGCGGCCATCGACCTGATCGGTCTCGACGGCTTCGAAAACGCCTATCCGCGCGAGCTGTCGGGCGGCATGCGCCAGCGCGTCGGCTTTGCGCGCGCGCTGGTCGTCGACCCGACGCTGCTGCTGATGGACGAGCCGTTCTCTGCGCTCGACGTGCTGACCGCCGAAACGCTGCGTACCGACCTGCTCGACCTGTGGACGCAAGGCCGCATGCCGATCAAGTCGGTGCTGATCGTCACGCACAACATCGAAGAAGCGGTGTTCATGTGCGACCGGATTCTCGTGCTGTCGTCGAATCCGGGGCGGGTCATCGCCGAGATCAAGGTGCCGTTCAAGCATCCGCGCAATCGTCTGGATCCGGCTTTCCGCCGCCTCGTCGACGAGATCTACGCGAAGATGACCGCGCGCCAGACGGGTGAGGCGAGCAAGAAGGGCCTGGAACTGGGCAGCTGGCTGCCGCATGTGTCGACCAACCTGATGGCCGGTCTGATCGAGACGCTTGCCGCCGCGCCGTATCACGGCCGCGCCGACATGCCGGAAATCGCGCGCTCGCTGCATCTCGAGGTCGACGATCTGTTCCCGATCGCCGAAGTGCTGCAGCATCTCGGTTTCGCCGACGTGCGCGAAGGCGACATTTTCCTCACGCCGCCGGCGCGCGTGTTTTCGGAGTTCGGTACGCAGGAACGCAAGATGATGTTCGCCGAGCATCTGCTGCGGCATGTGCCGCTCGCGGCGCGGATCAAGAAGGTGCTCAACGAACGTCCGGGGCATCGCGCGCCGCGCGTGCGCTTCGAGCAGGAACTGGAAGACGTCCTGTCCGACAGCGCCGCGGAAGAAACGCTCGACGCGGTGATCAACTGGGGCCGTTATGGCGAGATCTTCTCGTATAACGACCAGACGGAAATCTTCAGTCTCGAGGACGTCGAGTCCTGATCGTTGCGCGTTACGGGTTGCTCGAAAAAAAGGCCGTGCGTTGCTTGCACGGCCTTTTTCTTTTGCTTGATGGGCGCTGGCGAGGCGGATGCAAGGGTGTCGCAGCTGCGCAGCGTAAGAAGGCGCATGTTGCAGGCTGGCTTATTGCAGGTTGCCCCAACGCTCCACAGCCGGCTCGGCCGATGCCCACTTCCAGCCATTGCCCTGCTGACTGTCCTGCTTGCACGCACTGGCGGTGAACCACTGTTCGGGGGCGTCAGGCTTGTCGCCGTCCTGCACCGAGAAGACGAAATCCTTGCAGATCGTGAGCGCAGACGTGAACGCACGCGTGACGCGCACCTGGCCGTGACCGTTCTCGATCGGCAGGCGATGCTTCACGCTCCATGGCCGCGTATCGCCCACTGGCATTGAGCCTGCGAGCGAGGCAATCAGGTCCTGCTGGTCGCCGTGCATATTGCGCATGTAGCGATTGACGGCTTCGTCGGTGACCGCCTGCACCGCAATCCCGACACCGATTCCCACTGCCGGATTGGCCGTGACGACGCCGGTTGCGACAGCCGCCGCCGCACCGCTTGCCGCGCCGACCGACGAGCAGCCGCTCATCAAGGCGCCAGCGCTTGCGCACAGCACGCCGGCGACGAGCAGCGTCGCGCTTCTATGTGCGCTCATTGCAGCGCGCCCCAGCGTTGGGTGGCCGGTTCAGCCGACGCCCACTTCCACGTTTTGCCATCGCGGCAAACCGACGCGACATAAAACGCGCTGCTGGCCGGCACGTCTTTGGTCGCGGTGGTGTCGACGGAGAAGACGATTTCCTTGCACTCGAGCGCGCCGGTGCTGATGGTGCGGCTCACCGTGACGCGACCGTGCTCGTCGTCTTCGATTGGAAACGAGTGGGTGATGCTCCATGGCGCGACGGCGCCGACGTCGAGCGGACCGGCAGCCAGGGCGATACTGTCCTGAGTGTTGCGGTGGACGACGCGTTCCGAGTACTGGACCCCGGCCTTCGCCGCGGCGACGACGCCAAGGCCAATACCGGTTGCCACCGCGGCGTTTTGAGTGACCTGGCCCGCGATCGCCGCGCCTGCGACACCCGCCGTGGTGGCCGCGCCTTCGGAATAGAGCGAGGAACATCCGCTCAACGTGACCGACATGCCGATGATCAACGCGGCGAGCATCGCGATGCCTGGACGCGGGGCGCTGCTGGCCCGGTAAATCCTGTTTTGCATTCCCTGTCTTGCTCCTGCTTGCGCCCTTGCTCGAGGCTGCATGCCTCGTATTCTGGCGACGCGCAACACAGTGCAGGTTCGCCCCGGTTGCGCCGCAGCATTTTGCAGGATGCCTCTGACGAATGGCACAGGGAAAATGCAAGCAATTGAAAAAGTTAGTGCATGGGCGATGGCTTTCTGGAAAGACGGCGCGTGTTCTCGCCGGCAAATTAACCGCACGAAGCCATGACGCCGGACCGCGCCCCGTTGCGGCACGCGGGCTGGCAGCGCTCATTCCTCGTCGGTGGGGGTTTCGTCTTCGTTGCCGTAGGTGCCGAGCCGGTTGTACAGCGTCTTCAGACTGACGCCGAGCGCTTTCGCTGCGCGGCGCTTGTCGCCGCCGCAATACTTCAGCGTGGCGAGGATAATCTGCTTCTGCGCATCAGCAAGCGGCGTGCCGATCCAGATACTCATCGAATCGCCCTGCGTGACCGGCTTCTTCACGCGCGAGGCGACATGCGGATGCGGCAACTCAACCGTCTTCTCCGCGAGAATGAACGCGCGATAGACGGCGTTCTTCAACTCACGCACATTGCCGGGCCACGACCACGTGCGCAGGGTTTCGATGGCGCGCTTGCTGAACGTCTTGTTCGTGCCTTCCTGCTGGTTCATCGACGCAAGAAAATACTGCGCGAGCAGTTCGCGATCGTTATCACGTTCGCGCAGCGGCGGTGCCCTGAGCGGAAACACAGCGAGGCGGTACATCAGGTCCTCGCGCAGACCGTTCTCTTTCATCGCGACGATCGGATCGCGATTGGTGGCTGCGATCACGCGCACGTCGCCGTGGATCAGCTCATTGCCGCCCACGCGAAAGAACGTGCTCGTCTCGAGCGCACGCAGCAGCTTGACCTGACGCACGGGCGCCATTTCGGTGACCTCATCGAGAAACAGCGTGCCGCCGTTCGCGTGTTCGAAATAGCCGATGCGCCCTTGGACCGCACCGGTAAAGCTGCCTTTCTCGTGGCCGAAGAGTTCGGCTTCGATCAGCTCGTCAGGAATCGCGCCGCAATTGACGGCGATGAACGGCGCCTCACGCCGCGCACTGCGCTCGTGAATCGTGCGGGCGATCAACTCCTTGCCGGTGCCCGACTCGCCGATGATCAAGGCGGTCGCATCGGTGGCGGCGACGCGCTCGATCTGCTCGTAAAGCTCCAGCATCACGGGCGAGGAGCCGTACAACAGGCCATACGACTTGAGTCCCGCAACCTCGCCCGTGATGCGCTGTTTCGTCTGCGCCGGCGGCTTGTCGCCTGAGGCGACAGCCGGCGTATCCAGATCGATTGACGCCATGGATTGGATGTCCTGCAAACGTTCTTCGTTGTCCTTGCGCAGGCTCGGGCGAATCGTGAGCCTGCCATCGATTCGTTATCTCACTAACGCGATTTAACCACTCGCATGCGGGTTACCGCAATGTGCCTCGCGCATGCAGGGCTGCGCATATCGGCTCACAATCGATGATGGACGGTCGATTGATCCTGAGCGGTACGAACGACATGTTTTTCGTTCCAGATCGGCAATTTCGACCGGCTTTGCGTCATTGCGATTCCAGTGATCGCTTGATTCAGGTAGGGCCGGAACTCACCTGGCTGAAATGGATCGACATATAAGACTGGGCGCGCAGATTGCGTGTAGCGAAGCCAATCTGTCCGGCACGATGGAATGCACGAAAGGTGGAAATAACAGCGAGCTGTGTGTCTAAACAGAATGGAGGGAATTCTTCAAGATGAATGAGACCGCGGTACAGCTTGCATTAGGCAAGCAGAAGATCGTCGAGGACCTGCGGGTTCTTCTGACCGACTCAGAGGAAATATTGCGGCTTGCCGCGACTGTGCCGGGCGAGGGTGTCGAAGCACTGCGCGAGCGTTTGCGCACGCATGTCGATACGGTGCAGTCCGCGCTCGGCGATGCGCAGACAGCCGCGAAGCAGCGCTATCGTGTGGCTGCCGATACGACCGACCGTTATGTGCGCGACAACCCGTGGCAGGCAGTGGGGATCGCGGCCGGCATCGGTTTTTTGCTGGGCGCCCTGATTACGCGCTGAGCCCTCGATTGCAGTCCTATCCGTTCGCGATATTGAGGAGTTCAACATGGCACGACCTAGAATCGGCGTTTTTGGCGCCCTGGTGGCGGTAGGCGGAATACTCGCGTGGCGCTGGGCGCAGCGGCATCGCGCATCGCGGGCTAATCTGAACCGGGATTTGAGCCGCTGGGAGGGCGAAGGCGGCGCGGTGGCAACCACGACACAGATGGCACCCGGCATGCAGGTCGCGCCTGCGAAAGCGGGTCCGGCCGTACCGAACGGCCGGGCAAACGGGGCGACCCTTCCCGGCGGTCCCGGCGACCCCTGGCCATTCCCGCACGGCTGATCTGGCGAGCGATCGCCGGCGCGCCTGCGGTCATGTCAGGTGAGTGCCCGGCCGGGCTGGCGTCTACGAGGCCCATCAAGACAGGATGGGCGCGGCTCGCCTGTATCAGGAATTTATTGAATGTGGATCAGCAACAATCGAGCGCCATGGCGCGGTTTTGTTGACCTGTTACGCGGGCATACGGAGCGGCGGAAATTGAATGAGTTGGGGCGGGTGGCTTGCCCTGGCGGGTTGGTACGCACTCACGTCGCGGTACGCGGCGAATCGCGAGGGTGCGCCCCTGTCTGGCCTCGTCGATTTTGCCCGCGCTCTCCATGCCATCCCCTAACGTTTTTCACGCTTTCGAGACGAGATGCCACACGTATTGATTGTCGATGACGATCCCGGTACCCGCGAGGCGCTCGCTGCCATCATCGGCGAAGACGGGCTGACGACCGTCACGGCCGGCGATCTGCGCGAAGCACGTATCCAGCTGGTGCGGCAAACGCCGGACGTCATTTTCACCGACCTCAAGCTGCCCGATGGCAGCGGGGTCGATCTGTTCGAAGATCTCGATCCGCAGTCGGGCGTCGAGGTCATCGTGATTACCGGGCACGCGACGGTGGAGTCGGCGGTCAACGCGCTGAAGATGGGCGCGACCGACTACCTCGTGAAGCCGATCAACATGCAGCGCGTGAAGGCGATCCTGAGCCGCCTGCCGCGCCCGGGCGACCTGAAGGCCGAGATCGGCACGCTGCGTGGCGAACTGCGCCGCATGGGCCGTTTTGGCTTGATGCTCGGCAACTCGCCGGTGATGCAGGAGGTGTACGACCAGATCAGCCGGGTCGCGCCGACGGCGGCTTCGGTGATGCTGGTCGGCGAATCGGGCACCGGCAAGGAAGTCGCCGCCCAGACCGTGCATCAGTTGAGCTTGCGTCGCAAGCACGCGTTTCTCGCGGTCAATTGCGGCGCGATTTCACCGAATCTGATCGAGTCGGAAATGTTCGGTCATGAGCGCGGCTCGTTCACCGGCGCGGACCGGCAGCACAAGGGCTATTTCGAACGGGCGAACGGCGGCACGCTATTCCTCGACGAAATCACCGAGATGCCGATCGAACTGCAGGTCAAGCTGCTGCGCGTGCTGGAGACGGGCATGTTCATGCGCGTCGGCACGACGAAGGAAATCGAAACCGATGTGCGCCTGATCGCCGCGACCAACCGCGATCCCGAGCAGGCTGTGCTCGAAGGCAAGCTGCGCCTCGATCTCTATCACCGTTTGAATGTGTTTCCGATCGCCCTGCCGCCGCTGCGCGATCGCGGCAAGGATGTCGACTTGCTGGCGCAGGCGTTCCTCGACGAGCTCAACGAGCGTCACAGCACGAAGAAGCACTTTCCGTCGGCCGTGAAAGAGATGCTGCTGACGTATCAGTGGCCCGGCAATGTTCGCGAGCTGAAGAACTATGTGCAGCGCGCGCACATCATGTCCGGGGCCGACTCCGATACCACGGCAACGGTGCCGCTGCAGATCTCGTTGTCGAGGCCCGCCGCGGGGACGGCCATCACGATTCCGTTCGGTACGTCGCTGGCCGAAGCCGACCGTCAACTGATACTCGCGACGCTCGAGCAATGCGGCGGCGTGAAGACGCGCGCGGCGGAGATCCTCGGCGTCAGCCTGAAGACGCTCTACAACCGCCTCGTCGAATACGGCAACGACGCACGCGCGGCCGATGGCGAAGCCGACGACGAGTCGCGTGCATTAGGCGACGCGGACGCCTGAAGAGCGGGGCCGTGCCGCAAGGCCCGGCGACGGCAAAGCTGGATAGCGCAGCGGGTTTTTCGGTCGAGACGGGCCGTCACGGGTGTGATGGTCCGTTTTTGATAAGCAGCGGCACATCCCTTGCTCGAAAAGGACATTGGAAGAGGAGCCTTTCATGCCATTTTTCCGAATAGTTCCGAGCGCCTTGCCGCCGGGTTCTTCCGCGCATCGGCCGGAGCCCAACGAGCCGCCGATGCCGGAGCAACCGCCGCAACCCGATCAACCGAATCAACCCGACCCCATTCCGGATCCCAGCCGCGAACCGCCGCAGCCGGAGAGCCCGCCGATCGGCGATCCGCCGCCTGAGCCGAACGAGACGCCGCATGTGTATGTCGGTCGGCGCGGCTGCGGGCGAGGGTTTCCGGCCGGGCAACGCTTTTAATGTACTTGTTACAAGACGGGCGACGTTTTTACCGGCAATTTGCCTTTCCGCACTCTAGACTAAATGTGTGCCACCGTTTGGTGGCGGCCTTCCCGAGGAGGCATCGAGATGAGACACCCTGCATTGCGACGATCCGCCCGCCATGCGAAGCGCGATTCGCGCCCCGGTAGCGGAGTGGGTGGGCCCCGAGAGGCCGCCGACACGGGCGCGCAGAACCCCGCCGCCCCCGGCGCACACCCTGACGACGGCGATCACAATCAGGGCGGCACCCGTCCAGAGGGCCTCGATTACCAGCGCGACCTGGGTTCCGAGCAGGACGCCTGAGCGCTTTCACACAACAGGCAGAGGCGAGAAAAAGCTTCTGCGCCGCGCCTGTTGCTGCGTGTGGATCAATTCGCCCATCACCTTCGCAGCCATTTTTATTCTCCATTCATGGAGTGAAGGCACGCGACTTGCGTATCTGATCGAGCTGAATATCCCCGCATGCAATGCATAACTGAATGAGGTGGAGCGCAATGAGCAGATTGATCGTGGTATCGAATCGTGTCGCACCGACCCAGGAAGGCCGTCCGGCTGCTGGCGGTCTGGCGATCGGCGTGCTGGACGCGCTGAAGGAAACCGGCGGGGTGTGGTTCGGCTGGAGTGGCGAGATTGTCGGCGAACCCGCCGCGCCCGTCATCGAAAAGCAGGGCAGCGTCACCTACGCGACGGTGGGCCTCACGAAGCGCGACTATGACCAGTACTACCGCGGTTTTTCCAATACGACGCTGTGGCCGGCCTTCCATTATCGCAACGACCTGTTGCGCTACGACCGGCAGGAGTATTCGGGTTATCTGCGCGTCAACGTCACGCTCGCGAAACAGCTGAAGGACCTGCTCGAACCCGACGACATCATCTGGGTTCACGACTACCATCTGCTGCCGTTTGCGCGCTGTCTGCGCGACCTCGGGGTGAAGAACCCGATCGGCTTCTTCCTGCACATTCCGTTTCCGGTGCCCGAGGTGCTGCGCACGGTGCCGCCGCACGACGAACTCGTCAAGTGCATGTGCAGCTACGACGTGGTCGGCTTTCAGACGGAGGCGGACCGCCAGTCGTTCGTCGATTACATCGAGCGCGGGCAGCACGGCACGTCGAGCGAAGACGGCATGGTGCACGCGTATGGCCGCTTTCTCAAAGTGGGCGCTTATCCGATCGGGATTTATCCGGACGCCATCGCAAAAGCCGCCGAGCAGTTCTCCGATCGCAAGCCCGTGCGCAGCCTGCGTGACGCCATGCGGGGACGCAAGCTGATCATGAGCGTCGACCGGCTCGATTATTCGAAGGGACTGGTCGAGCGTTTCCAGGCGTTCGAGCGGCTCTTGCTCAATGCGCCGGGCTGGCATGGGCGTGTGTCGCTCGTGCAGATCGCGCCGCCGACGCGTTCCGACGTCAGCACCTATCAGCGCATCCGCCAGAACCTCGAAGGCGAAGCCGGACGGATCAATGGCCGCTTTGCGCAACTCGACTGGACACCGATCCAGTATCTGAACCGCAAGTACGAACGCAATCTGCTGATGGCGCTGTTCCGGCAGTCGCAGGTGGGCTACGTGACGCCGTTGCGCGACGGGATGAATCTGGTCGCAAAGGAATATGTCGCAGCGCAGGATCCGGCCGATCCGGGTGTGCTCGTGCTGTCGCAGTTCGCCGGCGCCGCCGAGCAGTTGCCAGGCGCGCTGGTGGTCAATCCGTTTGACCTGTCGCAGATGGCCGAGGCGCTGGAACGCGCACTCTCCATGCCGCTCGCCGAGCGCCAGGCGCGACACGCCGACATGATGGCGTCGTTGCGCGAGAACAATCTGTCCGTATGGCGCGACAACTTCCTGGCCGATCTGCGCAACGTCGCGACGGCGTCGTCGGTCACGGCAAAAGCGGTAAAGCTCGCGGACGTGACGGCGACGTAGAAGCCCGGCGGCTAGTAGGCAATGCGCGCGCAAAATGATGTCGACGGCGGCCTCGATGGCCGCCGTTTTCTATCCGGCATCCGGCTGCGCGTTCAGGCGTGCCGCTCGCTGAATTCGGCGATAGGCTCGGGGGTCTTCGTCGGATCGAAATCGGCCCAGCGGCCTTGCTGCCAACGGCCCGATGCGCGCTCGATATCGGCCGCCCCCGCGTCGCGCAGCGTCGCTGCCGCGTCGAGCTGGTTATCGGCCGACACGTGCACGGCCACGAGCACGCCCGAATTACGGAATTCATGATGCACGCGCTCGTGATGCGCGGCGTCGAGACTGCGCTGATGCAGCATCGTGCCGATCCATGAGCCGAGATACGCCCCCACGCCCGCCGCGATCACCGCCACCGGCAGCGAAGCGGAAAACGCCATGAACACGGCCACGCCGATGACCGCGCCCGCCACCGCGCCATAGGTCGCGCCGTGCCCCGCGCTCTTTGGCGGCGGCATCGCGCTGGCGACGGGCGGCCCGCCCTCAGCGGCATGCCGGTTGTGCTGGCCGCGTGGATTGACGAAGAACAACGTGACGTCTTCCTCGACGAAGCCGCGATTGAAGAGCTGCTGCGCAGCCGCTTCGGCAGCGGGGAAGGTGGTGAAACGTCCAGCGACGATGAGTGACATGAGGCCCCTCCACATCGTTCGGAAACATGCAGGGAAGCCCGGTGCCGCGCGATGCGACAGGACGCGGTGCGGGCAAACGCTTTGACCGTTTTGCGGCGCTCAGGTGCCGTCGGTACATTCCCGGATAGGTCCAGCGTGCCGCCAAAGGGCCACGAGCGAGAGCAAGCCCGTTATCAGCGTGAAAGGGCCCCACCGCTATCGGCGAGGCCAGGCGTCAGGCCGAAGCCGGCGTGACGCGCTGCACCACGCGCAGCATGCTGACGACGGCGGCGACAATGGAAAAGCCCGCGGCGACGTACAGCGCGATCGTCGGCCCGAGCTGCGGGGCGACGCCGAAAATCAGCGCGACGAGCGCCGCCCCGAGTGTCTGGCCGGTGAGCCGTGCGGTACCGAGCATGCCGCTCGCGCCACCGCTGCGTTCGCGCGGCGCGGAGGAGAGCATCGCGCGATTGTTCGGCGACTGGAACAGGCCAAAGCCCGCACCGCACACGGCCATGCGCCAGGCGATACCGAGCGGATCGGGGTGCGCACCGAGCGTGGCCAGCAGCAACAGTCCGCCCGTCATCACGATGAGGCCGATGCCGCCCAGTATCCCGGCCGAATAGCGGTCGGACAGCACACCGGCAAGCGGCGCCGCGAAGATGATGACGAAAGGCCACGGGGTCATCAGCAAACCGGTTTGCACTTGCGAGAGACCGAGCGTGTCCTGCAGAAGGAACGGCAAGGACACGAACGCGAGCATCTGCGCGGCGAACGAGCAGATCGACGTGCCGATCGACAGCGCGAAGACCGGAATCCTCAGCAGATCGACGGGCAGCAGCGGCGCAGGCTGGGTCAACTGCCGGCGCACGAAGAAATAGCCGATCACCGCCGCAGCGGCCAGCTCGGCGACCACATAGGGGCGTTGCTCGCCGTGGCCGAGGCCGTCGACGGCAAAGATCAGCAGGCCGAAGACGAACGCGTTCATGACCGCGCTCAGATAGTCGTACGGCGAGCTATGTGGCTTGTTGTGCGGCAAAGCCCTGAAGCCGCCGACGATCGCCGCGATGCCGATCGGCACGTTGATCGCGAAGAGCCACGGCCACGTCGCGACAGCCAGTACGCCCGAGGCGATCGTCGGACCGATTGCCGACGAGATGGCTACGACCATGGCATTGATCGAGACGCCGCGTCCGAGCTGATCGGGCGGATAGATCATGCGCACGAGCGCGGTGTTGACACTCATGATGCCCGCCGCGCCGAAGCCCTGAATCACCCGCGCCAGGGCGAGCGTCGCCAGCGAAGTGGCCAGTGCGCAACCGAGCGACGCCACGGTGAACAGAATCAGACCGAAGAGATAGACGCGTCGATAACCGATGCGGTCGCCGAGCGAAGCGAGTGGCAGTAGCGAAATGGTAATCGCGAGCTGATAGGCGTTGATGACCCAGATCGAACCGGCGGCGCTCGCCTGCAGATGTCGCGCGATCGTGGGCAGCGCGACGTTGGCGATCGCGCTGTCGAGAACCGCGAGCGTGATGCCGAGTGCGACGACGAGAATCGCGCCATAGCGTTGCGGCAGGGGCAAGCCTTGTTCGTTGTCCATTGGCACGGGCCGGGCGGGTGAGGTAGCGCCGGATTGTATCGAACCGTCCTTGCAGGATGGTTGTGTGCGCATCGTTTTTGTCGTGTCGTTCAGGTGGGTGGCGCTCGTACTGCGCGCGCCCTGTGGCTAACGGCCGGGAGCGACGTGGACGAGGGACAGGCAGGCGATTCGATCGCTCGCCTGTCCCGAGGCCGATTACTTCAGTTCGTACAGACCTGTGTGAGTCGTCGAATCGATTTCGTTCAGATGCGTCATGAAGCGCGCAACCGCATTCGTGGTCTCCGCGGTGACGGGCAGATGGGCAACCTTGATGGCGTGCAGACGGAAAATATAGCGATGCGTCCTGTCGCCGCGCGGCGGCGCAGCGCCGCCGAAGCCGACCGTGCCGTAGTCGTTGCGCACCTGCAGCGCGCCTTTGGGCAACAGGCTGCCATCGGCCTTGCCCGCGTTGCGCGGCAAGGAATGGACGTCCACTGGAATGTTGACGACCACCCAGTGCCAGAAGCCGCTGCCGGTCGGCGCGTCGGGATCGTGGACCGTCAGCGCGAAGCTTTGGGTTTCGGGCGGCGGCGCGTCCCACTGCAGGGCCGGCGAAATGTTTTCTCCATCGACGCCGAACGATTTATCGTCGTATTCCTGTGCCTTCGACATGAAGCCGTTAGCGGGGAACTCGTCGGACCAGAGTCGGAAATCAGCCATAGGACGTCTCCTTCAAGGTAGGTCTGAGGATCGACGGGCTTCATCCGGTGAACGCATGAGCGCCGCCTTCTCAATCGAGTGTAGCACCCGGCATCGCCGACACTGCGGCGTATGCGCGTCTGCCGGTGAGGGCAGTTATGCCCTGAGCACGAGCGTGTCGGCGTCGCTGTGCAGCCAGTCGTCGAGATGCTGGATCATGCTTTCGATATCGCGATGTGCGCCGCGCAAGGCGCATTCCCATACGACCGCGACGCGCCAGCCTCTTGCGAGCAGCGCGAGCGTGGCGCGCTCGTCGTTGCTGCGGTTGCGGCCGATCTTCTCGCGCCAGAACTCGGGACGCGTCTGCGGCCACTTGAACAGAGGGCAGTCGTGACCGTGCCAGAAGCAGCCGTGCACGAAGACCACCGCGCGGTAGCGCGGCAACACGATATCGGGCCGCCCTGGCAGGTCGCGGGCGTCGAGGCGGAAGCGAAAGCCGCGCCGATGCAGCAGGCTGCGGATCATGAGTTCCGGTTTCGTGTTGCGGCCACGTATGCCGGACATCATCCGGCTGCGGGTGGCGGCGTCGACGACGTCGACCATCAGGCCACCATCATGCTGCCAGCGACGCCACCCGCGCGGCGTCCTGGCGGGGCGCCTTGCGCGCTGCGCGACTGCCGGCGAGGAGGGCCTCCACATGCGGCGCCATGATGCGGGCGACTTCCTGCATGACCGGCATCACGACGCTGTTGCCGAACTGACGGTAAGCCTGCGTATCGCTGACGGGGATCCGGAACGTGTCGGGAAAGCCCATCAGACGCGCACATTCGCGCGGCGTGAGCCGGCGCGGCCGCAGCCCCGGGCCTTGATGGACGAGAATCTCGCTGCCGTCCTTGTGATAGCGGGCCGATAGCGTGCGCGTCACGCTGTCGGGATAAGCCATGCCGAAGCCAAAGCCGTTGCCGGCCGCCCGGTGCTTCTCGGCGTAGTTCTGCAGGTAAGCCCAAAGCTTCGGCGTCAAGGTGTATTTGGGCTGGACGCTTCGTCTGGCGTGATCGAAGAAGCGCTCGTCATCCCAGGGGAGCACCGGCTCGCTGCCATCGGTCCGGTGCAGGATCGCGCCGAGTCGCGGACCTTGCTCCGGCAGGCGCAGGTCGTCCCACGAGAACGCCGTTTCGCCGCGAAAACCGACGATGATGATCCGCTCACGATGCTGCGGCGTGAAATGCTGGCCATCGACGACCCGGTAGTGCACCTCGTAGCCGAGTTCGTCGCGCAGGGTTTGCAGGATCACGTCGAAGGTGCGGCCCTTGTCGTGCGACAGCAGGTTCTTCACGTTCTCGAGCAGAAACGCCGCCGGGCGCTTGGCCGCGATGATCCGCGCGACGTCGAAGAACAAGGTGCCCTGGGTCGTGCATTCGAAGCCATGCGGCCGTCCGAGCGCGTTCTTCTTGCTCACGCCGGCAATCGAAAACGGCTGACACGGGAAGCCGCCGAGCAGGATGTCATGCGCGGGGACTTCGCCGGCGGGAAACGAGACGATGTCGCCGACGAAGGCGTGATGCGTGCCGTAGTTCTCGAGGTAGGTTTTCTTCGAGAACTCGTTCCATTCGCTCGTGAAGACGCATTCGCCGCCTTGCGTCTCAAAGCCCATGCGAATGCCGCCGATGCCGGCGAACAGGTCGATGAACTGGAAACGCGAGGGTGCCGCCGGGCTGGTGCCCGAGCCGGCGTTGCCGGTCGCGCCGGTGGCGAGGAGGGCGTGCAGCGTAGGGCCGAGCATCGCGGGGCAGGGGGTTTCGGCTTTTTCCCAGCGTCGGACGGTTTTGATGTCCTTGCCGACGTGATCGGCGATTTCTCGTTGTGTGTAGCGGGTGCGAGCCTGTTTCAACAGTGCAAGCAGCGTGGCCTGAGTCACTATGGGTCCTTGCTGGGGATTTTTGCGGACATTATGACCTATAGCCGTCCCTTTTTAACCCGCTGTTGTAGATTGCGGGATGAAAAAAGTTCAGTTGCCATCCGGGCGATGGGGTGAGGGGAGGAGGTAAGGAAGCATCCGGGCCGATGCCGGGTGCAGCCCTGGCGGCCGGACTGCAAACCGCTTGTGCCGGCCGCCAGTTGTTCGCGCTGCCTGGTAAGCATGGACGAAGATCGTCCGCGTGATGGTCAATGATTGTTAAGGTGCGACGTGCGGTGCCGTGTGACCGCCGGATGTGGAGGTGCAGACACGGGCCGGCGGCGCGCGTTTCTATTGCGGATAGCGGTATTGCGCGACGGCCGTGGCGCGTCCGCAGCGCCGTGTGCCGGTTTTTCTCGCCGTGCTGGCAGGCTTGGCCGGAGCCGTTTCCCGCGGTGGTCTAGCCGTGCTGCGACAAAACCGGAGCGTTCGAGGCCGCCGCTTGAGCGGTGTTGATGCCCGGCGGCATGTCGTACAGGTGGAACTGGTCGAGTTGCAGCAGCAGGCTATCGATGGCGCAGAGCTGCGACTTGGTCAGGTGATCCTCGTCGAGCAGTTTGTGGAGCCGCTGGCGCCAGTACGACGCCGGCAGGATCGGCCCGCCGAGGTCGCCGTGCAGCGCCGGCCATATAACGCGCGCAATGTGCGCGATGTCCTGGTCGATCAAGGTCGCCCGGAATGAGCCTGTAGGTGCGTATGTGCGGTCCATGCCCCGATATCGGCGCCATCGGGCGGAACTTTAGGGTCGAACATCAAATATTTTTTGATTTTTGCGGCGCGGGCCAACGAGACGTCAGCCGGGCTGGCAATTTATTCATTTGCATTGTCGGTTTGTCGCAGGCGCGCGGGTCCCGAATGGGGTTGTTGCGTCCGGCATCAGGCCGGCCCGTGGAGGCTGGCGTCGCGTCGGCAGGGGTCGGCACCGGGGGCGCGGGACCCGACCGGGGCAGGCACATCGGGTGCTGATACCCCGCTACTGGCGCAAACTCGCGCTGGCACTACCTGGGACAGGAGCCTGAGATGAACAAGGATCAAGTGAAGGGTGTCGCAGAGAAGGCAAAGGGCAAGATCAACGAGGCGGTCGGCAAGGCCACCGGCGACAAGGCCCGGGAACTCAAGGGTGACATCCAGCAGGGCGCGGGCGAAGTGCGCAAGGCTTACGGCGACGCGCGGGAAGACGCGAAGGACCAGGCAAAGCGCAATGCGCCGTGAGCTCGAGCAGGTGGCACGATGAGGATGAAGGCGCTCAGTTCACGGGCGCCTTTTTTCTTTTGGGCGCACATGGTGGCGGGCAAGATGCGCGCCGGGCCATGACAGGAATGGGGCGGGCCGCGACCAGCAACAGGGCTTGGCAGATCGCGTTGCCTTGAACCGCTTAGTCGATATTTTGGTCCAGCGGCCGTGCACCGGCCGGCCGCAGGAGGGTGTTCCGTGGGGCCTTACGCGGGCTGGCTTTGGTCGTCGGGACCCGGCAGATCCAGGGTCGCGCTTTCGAGAAAGCGACGCGTTGCTTCGAACGACGCAAGCATCTGCTCCGGCCACGGCTTTTGCAGCATGAGCGCGTGGTGCTGTTCAAACGCCGTGTGCAGTTCCGTGCGTAGTTCCGGCGACTTCACATGGCGAAGCAGAACGTGCAGCGCTATCGCGGTGGCCTGGCTGGCCCCCGCTGTCTGCATGCCTGAAACGGTGAGTGCGGCGATCTGTTTGCTGGTGTCCACGATGTTCCTTATGCGTCTACGAATCGAGTGAATGGATGCGGATGGCCTGACGGCCGGCTTCCGTTCATTTTGACATCGCGAGGCGTCACTTGCGAGGCGCTGATGGGTCGTCTCCGCTCAGGAAGTCGCGGCAATCCTCAATGGAATGATTGGCGCCTGGCTGACGATGGCGTGGGCATTGTTCCTGTCGAACTGATCGAGTTCAAGCAGCAGGCCGTCGATCGAAACAAGCTGGGCTTTCGTCACGTGATGCTCGTCGAGCAGGCGATGCAGGCGCTTGCGCCAGTAAGCGGTGGACAGAATCGGGCCGTCGGCGTCGCCATACAGCGACGGCCGCATCACGCGTCCGATGTGGGCAATATCCTGATCGATCAATGTAAGCACGTTTGCCCCTTTATGTTCCGGGTGGTTGGTCTATGGACCTGCTGTTGTGTCGTCGCGGTGCCCGCGCGCGGGGCGGGGATTCGCTTAGACACAGCGTACCGGCGTACAGGGGGCGTCAATTCGACGATTAAAGGGTGCTTGGTTTGTCAGTTCGACGGGTAAGGCAGGGGTGGGGCGCGATGGGGGATGGGGTGGTGGGGAATGGCTGGTCCCCCCGACAGGAAACGGGTTCGATTCCTGCAAAGGTCTGCAAATTTCGGCAAACGACGTCAAGCCTTTGATAGCAAGGGTTTCCGGCGTATGCGTTGGTCGCGAGTTGCGGCCAGAACCCTTCAAAATCCGCCAACTTTACGATAGCCTTTACGCCAAATTTACGCCAAACATACAGGTGAGGATGGCTACGTATCTCAAGCGCGGGGCGAGCTGGCGGGCAGAGGTCGCAAAGGGTGGTGTGCGGGAGTCCGCCACATTCGACACGAAGGCCGAAGCGGTATCGTGGGCGACTCAACTCGAATCACAAATCATCGACGGTAACGGTTGAGAATCCTCATGTTCGATTTTTCCTCACGAGATGAAGGGCTCGCCCCCGGCCGTTAATCTGTGTTGTGGAACGCCGCAATCGGCGTTTCGCAAGCCATTCTGCAGCTTGTGCGATGGACTCCAGTCCGTGCAAGGCGCAGATGCGTTCCAACACTGCGCGCTCGTCGTCGTTGAAAGCTATGTCTGTGCTGGTCTCTCGCATCTTTTGCGCGGCTCAAAGTTCGCTGATCGTCGCCTTCGTTCACGCGCTGAGGCGGTCGATAATTGCGTCGTCTTTCCCCGAGAGAAGTGCGGCAGCTTCGCGCATGACGATCTGCCGGAGCAGTACGGCGGGTTGCTCGCCTTGATAGTTGGCGAGCGCGGAAATCAGATCATGTTCGTAGCCGTCGAGACGCACTGTCAGACGGTAATTGCGGATACGTTTAGGGTCTGGGTACATGGGCGGTCGATCTCTTGTAGGTGTACGAAATAATTAGGACGAAAAATCAGTCGTACTTGTCCTGTTGTTCGTAACTTGTGAGCGAAGCCAGGAACAGCAAACGGGCAAAAGAAGCCATTGAGCGATGCTCACGCGCGGCATAGCAATCGACTCGTTCGCGCTCGTCTGCTGTGAGACGCAGAGCGATCGGCTTGGAGGAGACTACGCCGTTTGGCGCCCGGTAGCGTCGGATTTTGGTTGAAGTCATCGGGCTATACTCCGTGCAATTGAGCAATACACACACGAATTGTATGGTCACTGTAATGACCATGTAAATGAGAATATGTGACGTTTGGTGCTCAAGAAGGCGAGCGTTTGCGAGAGGAGCGTGAACGACTAGTACAACATCCCTTAAATAGCTTTAATAAGTGTCTGGCTGCAAATAAGGTTGCAGGAGCGTGACAACCAGTTGGGCCATTTCGGCGAGCGAACCTGAGCCAGGCAGAGGTTCCCATCGCCCGCTATGGCTACGAAAGGCCGCACCATAAAGATTGCGGCCGAGTTCACTCAGGCGTGCCACAACGGTCGACTCCTGATGGTCCAGGCGCTTGATCAGCAGATGACGCCCGTAAGCCTGCGTGACCACCTGGTCGTGGCCCAACAATTCGCGCAGCTGACGCTGCAGTTCGCTTGCATGATGTTTCGCGGGTAAGGCAGGCATGACCGCTCCGGTTCAGGATGCGCCAGTTTGCAACGGGTAGCCGCGGAAAGTCCATC
>Ga0335083_10003630_pt1 | contig 19909 bp, 16 predicted proteins | sample Lox_Sample_42_FD_206716 | JGI IMG/M metagenome (GOLD analysis project Ga0335083, IMG submission 206716) | Soil microbial communities from Loxahatchee National Wildlife Refuge, Florida, United States - Lox_Sample_4.2 | ecosystem: Environmental > Terrestrial > Soil > Wetlands | place: USA...
CATCGTCAGCGCCGGCGAGGCCGTCGGGGTGGTCTACGCCACCGGCAAAGATGCCCAATTCGGTCGGATCGCAGCGGGTTTAGGTGAACGGCAACCGGAAACCGACTTCCAGGTCGGTCTGCGCAAGTTCTCCTACCTGCTGCTGCGCGTGGCGATTGTGCTGACGGTGTTGATCTTGATCACCAACCTGCTGTTGCGGCGACCGGTGATCGATTCAGTGCTTTTCGCGCTGGCGATCGCGGTGGGAATCACCCCCCACTGCTGCCCGCTGTGGTCAGCGCCAGCCTGGCCACCGGCTCGCGACGGCTGGCCAAGGTCAAAGCGTCCCAGCAAGTGAATTGTTCCAGCTACACCGATCGGGGGGCGACGTTGTCGCCTACGCCATCGACGGGGAGTCACTACAGGGAAGCACGAGCATGACTGAGATCTCCGGTATCCCTCGGCATTGCGGCGATCACCGAGTTGGTGGTCCCAGGATCGATCCACTGCTTTTGCTATTACGGATTCCCGAAACATGAGAAGGGACAGTGGATCCCCGTTCGCGGTAATCGTGGTCGACCAACCCTGCGTCTTTGAGTTCTTGGCGGCGAATCGTCAGGAGTTGTTTTCCCGATGAGATGTTCGCCGATTTGTTCCCGACGGGTCGCGGTAGGCCGAGCGTGCCGGCGGATGTGACGGCTGTGGTGATCACGTTGCAGGCGTTGCACGGGTTGTCTGACAGCGAGACCGTGGATGCGGTCAGGTTTGATCTGCGGTGGAAGGCGGCCTGCGGGTTGGCCGTGACCGCGGGGGCGTTTCATGCCAGCACGTTGACATATTGGCGGCGGCGGTTGGCGCGCAAACCACCGTTTGCGCCTTCCACCTGTCGATTTATGATGACGGAATCGGCGGAGCCGATCCCCGGAGGGGCTCCGGACTGATCGGCCTCAGAGACCCGATCGAAGCGATCGGCGGCCAGTTGCATATCACGAGCCACCCTGGAAGCGGGACAGAGATTGAGATCGCCGTCCCACTCGACAGCGCATGAACCCGGACTCACGAGCACCCGAATCTTCGTCCAGCGACGGCAGAGAACTTCCTACGGGCGTTGGTGCATGCGCTGTTTGGTCGCTTCACTGGTCGAGGCGAGGGATTCGAAAACGTGCTTGCCCGGAACGCGCTGGCGGGTTGGCCCGGTGTCACAGTCTCATAAGGGTCGCCTTCGCCCTTAAATGGGTGTAGGCACTGTAGGGGGCGACTCCGGCCCTGCACGGAGGTGTCGGATGGAAATTGAACCAGTGCCGGAGGACCGGGACCAACCCCTGAGGGCCGAACCTCTGCACGAAAGCGACCACACGCGTGTGACTCGGGTCTTTCTGCCCGCGGGTACCGTCATCCGCAAGGAGCCGCTGGGACCCGACGCAGGGCGGCGCCTGCGGCATGAGCTGGCGATGCTGACGCGGCTACGCGGTGTCGCGGGGGCCGCTCAGTTGCTGGATGCGCCGCGGTTCCCGGGGTCGATCGTGGTTGCCGACGTTGGCGGCACGAGCCTGGCGCGCCGGGCGAAGCCGCTGGCGGTTGATGATCTGATCGCGCTGGCGGTGCAGTTGGCGAGTGCAGTGGCGAGCATGCACCAACGGGGGGTGATGCACCGAGACATCACTCCGGCGAACATCGTGGTGTCCGCCGACGGCGCCCCGTGTCTGGTGGACTTCGCGCTGGCGACATCTTTGGCTGAGATTGGTTCTGAGTTCACTCACCACAGCGAGATTGTGGGAACGCTGGCTTACCTGGCGCCCGAGCAGACCGGCCGTACCGGCCGGTCGGTGGATCAGCGTGCCGACCTGTACGCGTTGGGTGCGACTCTCTACGAGGTGGCCACGGGTGACCCGCCGTTCGGTTCCGGAGACCTATTGCGCCTCACCCATGACCATTTGGCGCGCGTACCGGTGCCCCCGGAGGAGGTGCGGCAGTCCGTTCCGGGGTCGTTGTCGGCCATCATCATGCATCTGTTGGAGAAGGAACCCGACCACCGCTACCAGACAGCGGAGGGCGTGCTCTACGACCTGCAGCGGTTGCAGGACGAGGAGGCGGATCGCGACGCGGCTCCGATTCGCATTGGCGTGCGTGACTTTCCGCTGCGGTTGCTGCCACCGTCGCGGCTGGTGGGCCGCGACAATGAGGCGGCGGCGTTGGCTTCGGCGTTCGAGGATGCGCTGGCAGGCCGCTGTCGTGGGGTGCTGGTCAGCGGCATGCCGGGGGTCGGTAAGACCGCGCTGGTCAATGAACTGCGTTCGGTGGTGACCGGCAGCAATGGCTGGTTTGTGGCCGGCAAGTTCGACCAGTACCGCCGCGATCTGGAGTTCGACGCGGTTTACCAGGCGTTTCGCGCTCTGGGTCGGCTGCTGCTGGCCGAGCCTGAGGATCAGCTTGCCCAGGCTCGCGCGCAGATCGTGAAGGCGCTCGGTGCGAACGCCGGTTTGGTGTGCGCGACATCGGACGAGTTCGCTGCGCTGCTGGGGCTGCCGCCGGATGCGGGGGATCCGCTGACCGCGCAGGTGCGGGCGCAGCGGGCGGCTGTGGAGGCGTTGCGAGCCGTTGCCTCACTGCAACGCCCGGTGGTGTTGTTCGCCGATGATCTGCAGTGGGCAGGGCGCGCCCCACTGGGCTTCATCGAGTTGGTGCTTGGCGAGGAGCCGGTCGAGGGCCTGTTGCTGGTGGGCGCCTTCCGCGACAGCGAGGTCGACGCAGCCCATCCGCTCGCGGCGCCACTGTCCCGGTGGCGGGACCAGGCGGAAGTGCGGCACCTGCAACTGGTCAACTTGCCCGCTCCGGGTCTGGTCACCATGGTGGCTGAGATGTTGCACGTGGAACCGGCGGCGGTGGCGAGCTTGGTCGAGGTGATCCACCCGCACACAGGCGGCAATCCGTACGAGACGGTGGAGTTGCTCAACGCGCTACGCAGCGAAGAGGTGTTGATTGCGACGGCTGCCGGGTGGCGGTGGGATGCCGCAGCGGCGCGCGCCCACCTGGGCCACTCCGAGGTCGCCGAGCTCGTAGGGGCGCGTATAGACGCGATGCCGCCGGCGGGTCGGCAGGCAGTAGAGGCAATGGCGTGTCTGGGCGGGCGAGCCGAAATGAGGTTGCTGCAGGCCGCGACCGGCGCCTCGACGGACGTGATGGAAAATCGGCTGGGGGCCGCGTTCGACCAAGGGGTGCTCGTGGTCGAGCCTGGGGTCCACCAGGCGGTGCGGTTTCGCCACGACCGCATCCGCGAGGCGGTCCTGAAGGGTCTGCACCCGCAGCGCCGACGCGCCTTGCAGCTGGCGTTGGCGCGGCGGCTAGCGGGCGTGCCGGAGCTTTTCGCGGTCGCCGTAGAGCAATATCTGCCGGTGATTGACGCGGTCGACGATGCCGTGGAGCGGCGCCAACTGGTGGGGTTGCTGCGCCGCGCCGCCGACCAGGCCGCGCTGACCGGAAGCCACGCCCGGGTGAGCGAGCTGCTGGCAGCGGCGCTGCGGCTCATCGAACCCAGTCAGACCAACACGCTGATCGAGGTCCGCACTGGCCGTCACGCAGCGCTGTTCTGTATGGGGTACTTAGATGAGGCCGACGAGGAGTATCGGGCGATCACTGGGCTAGGCACCACTGCCTTGAGCCATGCGGAGGCGACGTGCGTGCAGGTTCGCAGCCTCACCAATCGGATCCGCTTGGCGGAAGCGATCGGCCTGGGCGTGGAGTCGCTGGCTAAGCTCGGCATCACCGTCCCGGACGCGGACCGGCTCCCCACGGAGCTTGGCAACAAGTTCGACCATCTGTACCGGTGGCTGGACCACGAAGCCGCGGATGATCTGGCTCGGCCGGACATCACCGACCCGACGCTGATCGCCGCGACCCGTCTGATCAACGCGATCCTGCCTGCGACCTACTTCGCCGAGGACCTCGCCACGCACGGCTGGTTAAGCCTGGAGGCGCTGCGGATCTGGATCGAGCACGGCCCGGGCCGCACCCTGATCGGTCCGGCCAGCACCGGCGTCTTCACGGCGGTGGCCCTTGGCGGCGACTATTCTCGCGGATACCGGGCGATGCGGCGGATCCTGGCGCTTGGCGAAGCTCGCGGCTACGAGCCCGACACGTCGCAGGCGCGCTACCTGTTCGCTGTGCAGAGCTGCTGGTCGGAGCCGATCGAAGACAGCCTTCACGCGGCCCACCGCGCCCGCGAGGGTTTGATCGCGGGTGCGGACCTCACGTACGCCGGCTACACCTACCAGACGGCGGCGTCCTACCTGATGGACTGCGCTTCGTCGCTGAACGTCTATGCGGCCGAGGTGGAGGCGGGACTGGCCTTCGCGCGGAAGACCGGCGGCGAACAAACCGGCCAGTGGCTCGACAACTACCGATGGCTGGCTGATGTGTTGCGCGGCGAAAGGTCCGCTACAGCCGGTGAGGTGGTTCCAATCGACTCGTACGCCGGCAACCCGCTGGCGGTTCTCTACTCGCATACCACGCGCGCGGTCGTCGCCGCCGTGTTCGGCGATCAGGTTGGTTTGGCGCGCCACACCGCGTCGGCGATGCCGATGTTGCCGGTTGTCGCGGCGGGCGCGTATTCGATGGCGCCGGTACACGTGCTGCGCGGGCTAGCCCTCACAGAGCAGGTCCGCGCCACAAATGATGGCGAGCGCGACGATCTGCTGGCCGAGCTGGACGAGGTGACAAAGTGGCTGGCCGCCCGCGCAGCCGACGCGCCGGAGAACTTTCTGCATCTGGTGCGGCTGATCGAGGCCGAGCGGGCCTGGGCGATCGACGACTTCCGCGCCGCCACCTTGGCCTTCGACGGCGCCCGGCGCGAAGTCGCCGACCGGCAGCGGCCCTGGCATCGAGCCCTGATCACCGAACGCTCTGCTCGTTTCTGTCTCGCCCACGGCCTCGAACACGCCGGCTACGACCTGCTTGCCCAAGCCCGCCACGAGTACCTGGCCTGGGGCGCGACCGCGAAGGCCGACCAGCTGAGCTGGGCCTACCCGACCCTGCGATCCCAGCCCGACGCGACAGCCGAGCAGGGCGACCAGTCCGACGATTACGCACATCGCCGCTCGGCCGTCACGACCGGAACGATCGACCTACTGGCCATTCTGTCCGCGTCGCAAGCGCTGAGCTCCCAGACCAGCATCGAAAGCCTGCACGCCCGCGTGGTCGAAGTGCTGCGCACGATGACCGGGGCCACAGGCGTGTATCTGGTGCTGTGGAACGACGACAGACAAGGCTGGCTGATGCCCGCACCAGAAGGCGCCGTCGAGGTCGACACCGGGCACGAATGCGCGGTTCCGATGTCGGTGCTGCGCTACGCCCAACGGATGGGTGAGCCGCTGGTGGTAGGCGACGCCACCAGCGACGACCGCTTCGGCCGTGATCCCTACTTTGCCGATGTCGAGTGCTGTTCGCTGCTGGCCCTACCCATTCTGAACCGCGGCAAGTTGCAGGCGCTGCTGCTGCTGGAGAACCGCCTCATCCGCGGCGCGTTCTCCACCGAACGGCTCGACGCTCTCAAACTCATCGCCGGTCAATTGGCCGTCTCCCTCGACAACGCCCAACTGTATGCCGAGCTCACCATGTCGCGGGCGCGGATCGTCGCTGCCGCCGACCAGGCGCGCCGGCGTATCGAGCGCGATCTGCACGACGGTGCCCAGCAAAACCTGGTCAGTCTCGCACTCGGGCTCCGGGCCGCCCAGGGCTCGGTGCCGCCCGGAGCCAATGAGCTCACTGCAGAGCTCGACGAGCTAGCGACCCAGGCGACCGCCGCTCTGGACGAGCTGCGCGAGCTGGCTCGTGGCATCCACCCGGCGGTCCTCGCCGAAGGCGGACTGTCCCCGGCGCTCGAAACCCTTGCCCAACGCTGCACCGTGCCCGTCGAGCTGGACGTGCGGGTCGAGCGGCGCCTGCACGAGCACATCGAGATCGCCGCGTACTACCTGGTGGCCGAGGCGCTGACCAACGTCGCCAAGCACGCGCACGCCTCCACGGTCCAAGTCAAGATCGACACGGGCGGCGGCGGTGACGGTGTACTGCGGGTCCGAGTGAGTGACGACGGATGCGGCGGCACCCACCTCGTGGGCGGATCCGGCTTGGTCGGGCTCAAGGACAGGGTCGACGCACTCGCCGGTAGTTTCTGGGTGCAGACGGCCCCCGGAGCTGGCACCACTGTGTGCGCCGATTTCCCGTTGGGACCGGCCCGCATGCCTACACCTGCCCGAGCCGACACCGTGCCAATTCCCGACGTCAGGTGATGACGGTAGCGCAACTCGGGCAGGCGTTCCGGGCGGCGGAGCCTTCCCGCGGCGACCTCTCGAGCACAAGACGATCCGCGACCCTCGGGCGCCTGGCACCGGAAGTCAAGCACCGCAATGGGAAATCGTGGTGTCGTGGGCGACGGCCGTAACGCGACGGCCACCCTTATGCGGGCAACGCGTCGACGATACGGCCGACAACCTGCCGACTAAGCAGCATCCCGAGGTGGCCGACACCCCTGATCGTTATCGCCTCGACTTCGGCGTGGGCCGGTATCGACCGAAGGCCGGGCACGACCACGTCGAGTGTGGCCGCAAATGCCAGCCAGCGAACGCCGTCGGGTATCGGCGCGGAGGCGAGTCGGCGCAATAATGGCGAATTCTCCCGCAGCGCCGGGACAATCGCGCCGAACGGCAGCAACTTCGCCCAAGGCGAGCCCCCGAATGGTAACCCGAGGGTGACCACCGTGTCGATCAACCCGGCGAGGCGACCGCCCGCGATGGCCTGCGCTATGACGACCCCACCCAGGCTGTGTCCAACGAGATGCACCTTCTCCGCACCGGTTTGAGACAACTTCCGCTTTACCTCGAGAACGAGCCGATCGGCGAGCTGTTCCACCGAGGCTCCGAACGGTGGATAGGTGATCGCGTCGACGGTGAGGCCTCGAGCACTTAGGTTTTCAGCGATCACAGACCAGCTTGACTTTCCGCCCCCGAAGCCGTGTAACAACAGCACCGGGCGCGCCTTGGGTGCGGCGTCCGTTTGGGCGGGCGGCAGCAGAGCGCGTCCAGGGTCGGAGCCGCCGATCAAATGGAGCGGCAGCATCGCCGCAACTGCGACCATCATCGCCGTTCGCGTGCTTGCACCAGCGCCACACCACTGATCGTCCTGACCGCCGTGCGGGCACCCCCGATCGCGCTGACACGCGTTTTTGCATCTCCTCGCCTCTGCGCACTGCAGACCTGCGCGGATTGGCGACCTCTCGTGTTCTGCGCTTGCAACATCTCTCACTCCTTCGAGCGACGCCTACCCCTTAAGAATCGCGTTCGGCCAGTCGCGCACCTTCGAGGTCAGCCACCATTTCGTGTTCCGGCCCGCCGGTGTGGCGCGCTACCGGCTAGCCGTACGCGGCAGCGCCTGTCCGCCCCACCCGGACGACGTGACCTAGACGTGGGGCCAGCGGAAACCAGGCCCGATCAGCTCCACGCGGCCAGCGCGACGCGCCGCAGCTGGGTCAAACGACAACGGCGAGAGGCGGATTCAAGTTCGTCGGTGCGGCCGGGCAGATCGAGCACCAACCCGATCGCAGCACCCTCATCGCGATTGCGAGCAACCCGGACAACATCATCGCGGAACTCCCTCGGGTACGGCCTAGCCAGAGTGACATCCTTCCAGCCAGCCCATCAGGGATAAGCGGTCATCCAGCGCAGTAGTCCGCCACGCAAGGCGTATTTCATTGGCCACCTTCGGGTGCTGGCACAGCCCTACATGCCGCGCCGGCAGGGTTGGCTTCATCGGCCAGTTTTCGCACCGCATCCGCTAGGGTCGCCACGGTGATGGGCTCGATGATGTGGGGTCCGGACCTGCGACCGCCATCGGTACTTTGGTGATGCGACCAGACTCCGCTGTAGTACTTGGCGCTTGGGCCGATCACGGCGAGGGGTTTGTCATGCAGTGAGCTTCCATTCCACGACCCGGTGAGCCACTCAATTGCGTTGTGCAGCATCGCGGGTATGCGTCCGCGGTAGTGGGTCAATACCAGCGCCGCCTGCGCGTCGGCAGCCGCAGCGCGCAGTGCGACCACACAATCGGGGGTTCGTTGGGTCGGCACGGTTTGGCTATAGGGCGGCAGCTCGGCCAGGCCGTCGAACACGTTGAGCCTTATTCCATCCCGTGGACTTTGTGCTGCGAGTTTGATCAGTTGGGGACCGAGGGTCCTGGCCCGGCTTCCAACGATCACCAGGACATTGATGCCCGACACAGCGCTGATTCTGGCCGAAGCGGGGCGGGGTTCGTTCGGGGTCGGTGCGCAGGGCGCATGCCGAGGCTGGGTGGTTGCAGTCATGTGACCTCATCTGGATGGGATTTCTTGTAGTCCGTGGAGGCGGCATCGCGTTCTCTTGGACGTTTCGATCGTCTGACGAGTGACCGATCGTGTCGACGTTGACGTGCACAACGCTGCCCAGCCTTTGGTGTCGGTGCACACAAGGTTGCCCGGGCGCCGCCGCTTCGCGACTGCGCTCACATTGTCAACTCGTCAAGAGCCGCATCGCTTCGAGTTGGTGGTTGTTGAGCAGATGCGCTTCGTCGACGACCAGCACGGGTATGCGCCCTCCCTCGCAGGTTTAGGTCGCCAGCGCCGAGACTGTTCGTCACCACCACCAGTGGCCTGCCCCTACTAGGGGCCTTCACCGAGGCGGCAAGACACCGGCCGACGGCATTCGTCGTTGCTGGTCGCACGGCACGTGGCTGCGCAACCCCAGCAATGACGAATGCCGCTGTGGACGGGCCGGTTCGGCGTGCCGGCGCCCGCCGGGGGGCGGGCAAGGGCGCCGCCGCGATCAGGAACTGAGCGCGACTGCCGCGGCTCGCGCATACATGGCGTCGAGCGCTGCGTACTCGGCTTCCTCGACCGCCGCCTCGGCGAAATCGATGGCATCCAGTGCGTAGCCCTCGGCCATGTCAGCGTCCCAACCGGCCTCCTTCGCCTCGTGTCGCGCCTTCTTCTCCTTGATGTCTCCCCTTACCTTCGCGACGTGGGCCTGCCACTTGGCACGCATCTCGTCCCACTGTGACGAGGTTTTGTCGTGGGCGGCGTGTGCCTTCTCTTTGAACTGGTCGGCAGCCGCAGTCGCCTTGTCTCGCGCTCGGTCGACCTCCGTCTCGAGCTCAGCTTTGGTCCGCTGATTGGCGGCCTTCAGCTGGTCCGTTGCCGCTTCCGCTTTGTCGGAGATCTTCTGGAATTTCGCGCTGAAATCCGTTTGTGCCATTGGGAACTCCTTGCATCGTCTGAGGCGGTCGCTCCGCCCACCGCGTCGATTCTGGGTGCCCGGTGGTTGCCGGTCATTCCGGTATGCAGGAAGGTCTGCATTGCAGTGAGCCCCCATCGGGGTTTCGGGTGTGCCGTCACGACATCTGGGCGGTACCGGGCAATCCTGGTGCGATGGCTAAGGCCGCCGAGCGGACCACCCTGACGCCGTGAAAAATCAATCGACCAATCTAACGTTTGGAGCAGAGATGACCAGTATTCGCCAGGCCCCGGCAAAAACATCGGGGCTATTTCATGGCGCCCTCGAGAACATCGTATCGAAAACGAAGTATTGGTGGCTGCTTCTGGTCACCGGCGTGGCGTGGGTCGTAGTTGGAATCTTCATCCTGCGCTTCGACTACACCACGGTTGAGGCGGTATCCATACTCTTCGGTGTCTTCTGCCTCGTCGCGGCAGCCAACGAGATGATGGTCGCATCGGTGTCGTCGTCGGGATGGCGCGTATTCCGCGGGCTACTTGCGGCGCTGTTCGTCGTCGTCGGCATCATCGCTTTCTACAACCCGGGGGACACCTTCGTCAGTTTGGCATTCCTGATGAGTTTCTACTTCGTCTTCCGCGGGGTGTACGACATCGCAATGTCATTCGCCGCGAGCATGATCCAGGGCTGGTGGGTGCTGCTGATCGTTGGGGTGCTAGAAATCGCGCTCGGTTTCTGGGCTGCCGGTTCTTGGAAGGCGTCCGTCGTCCTACTGGTGGCTTGGGTCGCCGCGGGAGCCATCGTGTACGGGGTGGCCCAGATCGCCGCGGCGTTCCTCGTAAGGAATGCCGGCCGTGAGGTGGCCAGTATCGCCGACGGGAAGCCGACGCGCATAACACAGGCGGCCTGATTCGACATGGCTGGGCCGGGCGGCGAACACAGTTCGCCGCCCGGTCGCTATGGGCGAAGAAGCGAAACCGGGTTTGCTACTGCGTCCAACGCACCAGATCACGTGGTCACCCGCCCGACGATCATTCCGGAATGTCACCCATATTGAACACCGGTCCCTATGGCGGCCCCGGCCAGCTGACTGCGCTCGTAAACAGCTGAAATCTGTCCCCCTGCACGGCACCTGGGTTCCGGGTGCCGTGCAGGGGGACGTATGTCACGGTGACTCAGGCCCTCACCTACCCGGACGCGGTCGGCTGCAATCCCCCAAGCCGGTAGCAGAATACCGGCTGGCTGGGGTGCGTCGCGGCGGCCTACCCTGAAACAGTGATGGCATGCTTTTAGGGGTGATGCCATGCGCTGTCTAATTGTTGACGACAGCCCAGCTTTCATCGAGGCCGCGCGGAGACTGCTTGAGCGTCAGGGCATCACGGTCGTCGGCGTGGCGTCGACCAGCGCCGAGGCGCTGCAACACTACGAGGAACTCCGGCCGGACGTCACCCTGGTCGATGTGTATCTCGGCGCAGAGAGCGGCTTCGAGCTCGCGGAACAACTCCACCGGTCAGGATGGCCGACACCGCCACCGGTGATACTGATCTCCACTCATTCCGAGAACGACTTCGGCAAAATGATCGAGCGCAGCCCGGCTGTGGGGTTCCTGGCCAAGTCCGCGTTATCGAAGGGAGCGATCCGCGATCTCCTTCGCGGCGGGGATGACGGTGATGCCGCCCCTCCGGTCAGCGAGCCTTCAGAAAGGTGATCACGGCGAGCACGCGCCGGGAAACGTCGTCGGTCTCCGCGAGGTTCAGCTTGATGAGGATGCTGCGCACATGCTTTTCAACGGTGCCCCCGGTGACCCACAGCTCTCGGGCGATTGCGCCGTTGGATCGTCCCTCGGCCATCAGGGCCAGCACCTCTCGCTCCCGCGCGCTGAGCACCGACAGCGGGTCGTTTTGCCGGCGCCGCGACACCAACTCGGCCACTAGCGTGGGGTCCACCACCGAACCCCCCTTGGCAATCCGGTCGAGCGCATCGATGAACTCCGCCACATCGATGACCCGGCTTTTTAGCAGATAGCCGACACTGTGCCCACTGGCAAGTAGCTCCATCGCGTGCACGACGTCGACGTGCGCCGATAAAACCAGGATGCCGATCTCCGGGAACTCCTCCCGGATTACCCGGGCCGCATCCAACCCCTCGGTGGTATGGGTGGGCGGCATCCGTATGTCGGCGACCACCAGTTCGGGCTCCTTGTCACGCACCACCGCAACAAGCTGCGCCCCATCAGCGACCTGCCCGACCACCTCGAAACCGGAGCGCTCCAACAGGCTGGACAAACCCTCCCGGAGCAGGACCTCATCCTCGGCCACCACCACCCGTGCCGACGTCACAGCCGCGCCATCTTCAGCAAGAAGTCCATTCTTCGCCTGACTCCAAATCTGCCCAACGCATTTTTCGCGGGCGACACAAGTCACTCGCTTTGATCATCTTCGAACGACCGGACAACAACCGCTACCGATCCGGCGGATCCGGGGTTGTCCGATCAACGCTGGATTCGGCCAATTCCGGCTGGCAGGCATCCCGGAAAGGCGCATTTTCAGCCTTCCGGGAAGACCAGTTGCCACTTTCAGCACCGAAACTACATCGGCAGCCCGGCGGCCCGGTCCTCATGCGCTATCGAGTGGGACGGCGATCTCAATCGCTGTCCCACTTCCAGGGTGGCTCGTAGTATGCAACTGGCCGCCGATCGCTTCGATCCGGTCTCTGAGGCCGATCAGTCCGGAACCTCTACGGGGGTCGGCTCCGCCGATTCCGTCATCACAAATCGACAGGTGGAAGGCGCAAACGGTGGTTTGCGCGCGCACGGTGACCTGGGAGGCGTGGGCGTGCTTGGCGGCGTTGGTCAGCGCCTCGGCCACCGCGTAGTACGCGGCGACCTCGACGGGGTCGGACAACGGCCGGTTGATCGCGACGTCGAGGTCGACCGGAACCGCAGAACGCAGCGCCAGCGTATCCAGCGCCGGTGCGAGTCCGCCCTGCGACAGGATCGCCGGATGAATTCCGCGGGAGATTTCCTGCAGCTCGCTTGAGACCCCGATCAACTCCGATATGGCCTCCGACAGTTCGCTTTTGAGGTCGGACTGTTCGGGTAACACCGCGGCCTCGGCGGCGCGAAGTTTCAGCCCCAGAGCGATCAGCCGCTGTTGGGCGCCGTCGTGAAGATCGCGTTCCAGGCGGCGCCGGGCGTCATCGGCGGCCGCCACCATCCGCGCGCGCGAGGCGACCAACTCCGCCCGGGTCGCGGTGGCGGCGATCGCCGTGGCGACCAGCTCGGCGAAGTCGGCGATGCGTTCCTCGGTGTCGGGAGGCAGCGGCTCAGCTCGCGACGAGCCCACGACCGCCAATCCCCACAGGTCCCCCCCGACCACGATGGGCGACCCCACCCGCGAACGCAGCCCCAGCTCACGGTTGCGGGCCGCGAGAGAACCGGCGGCGTCCTCGTAGCTGTCCATCCGGGCAGTGCGCCCGGTTTGTAAAACCCTCGCCGCAATGTTGTCGCCCTCCAGGGTGAGGCACTCGCCGACGGGCGGACGGCCACACCCTGGGAGGGTGTAGGACGCCATCACAATCGTCGCATCGTTGCCTTCATACCGCACGACCTCAGACTCCTGTACATCCAGGCAGCGGGCCATCTCCTCGGCCACCGCCGAAAACACCTCCGACGGGTCGAACTCGCGCGCGACCAAGGTCGCCACCCGCCGCAACGCCGCCTGCTGCGCCGCCAGCACACCCAGCCTGTCGCGGCTGGCCTGTAGTTCGGCGCGGGCGGCGGCGTTGGCGATCGCCGTCGCAACCAGATCGGCGAAGTCGCTCATGCGCGTCTCGGTGTCCGACGGCATGGGATCGCCAACCGAGCCGGCGGTGGCCGCGCCCCACACCCGGGAGCGGACGAGGATCGGGACCGCGACGATGGACTGCACGCCCAGCTCACGCATTTGTTCGGCGCCAGCACCGGTGGCATCCTTGTGGTTGTCCATCCTGGCCGCACGACCGGTGCGGATCACTCTGGTGTGGACGTTGTCACCCTCCAAGGGGAAGCGCTTCCCTAGGGGCACCATGTCTTTGACTTCAGGCGGGACCGGTGCGACGGCCACCATGGCGACGGTGTCGTCTTCGTAGCGAGATACTGCCGCGCCCGCCACCTTCAGGCATTGGCCCATTTCCTCGGCCACCGCGTCCAGCACGTCTGACGGGCTGGCGCCCTCCGCGACCAGGGTTGCCACCCGCCGCAACGCCGCCTGCTGCTCAGCTAGCGCGTTCAGCCGGTCGCGGCTGGCCTCAAGCATGACCTGGGCCTGATGCAACTGATCCTGCTCACGGCGACGGTCGGTCACGTCGCGGCCGGCGGCGTAAAGCACGCCCCGATGCGACGTGACGCTCCACTCGATCCAGCGCCGCGAGCCGTCGCGGCAGATGATCCGATTCTCATACCGCGCCGGCCTATCACGGCTGGGGCCGTCGAGCACCGCGCGCACGTGGTCTCTATCCGCGGGATCGACAATGTCGAGGTAGTGTCGGGACGCCAAGTCCTCGATCGTGTAACCAAGGGTGCGCTCGAAGGCGGGATTGACCATGATCAACCGGTCGGCGCCCGTGATGCACAACACGTCAGATGACAGATTGAAAAACTCGTCCAACGCCTGACGGCTCTGGATCAGCTCCGTGCTGATGCGCTCGCGGTCACGCACGGCGGCAAGGAGTGCCTCTAGGGAGGGCGCTATCCGCTGCCGCAGACGTTGCTGAATCACCGTGGGCAGATCGGCCGGAACCACCAGCGTGCCGAGCACCGTGGCGCCGTCACGCAACGGGATCGCCGAGCGGCGCTCGTCCCCGGCGACCTCATCCAGCTCGAGCGCGACAAATGACAACGTCAGCGCCTCCGCCAAGCATTCACCCGCGCGATCCGACGCCGATCGCAGATCGACGGCACGCAACATCACCCGAGCCAACTCGGCTGCCAGATCGGCCTCGCGGCGCCGATCGGCCAGGACCGCGCGCGCTGCCGCGACGCCCACGACGAAGTTGGCTACCAACGCGACACCCATGAACACGGCGATAGCCGCACCGATGGGATCCCGCGGATCGACTTGCTTGAGAAGAATGACCAAGACGGTCTCGGCAACAAGAAAGACCACAGCTAGGACAACGACCAGCCCAAACGCCGGCGCCGCCGCGGGCCTCACCACCCACGGCAGGCGTGCCCTGACCCGCGGGACCGTGTTATCGGCGGATGCCAACCTGTTCGGCATCCGCGACCGCGTGGGCGGCATCCTGTCAGTATGTACCTTTCGCAGGTTGAGACAAGACGCAGCTTGAGACAGAAAAGACAATCAGCGTGAACTGGGATAGTCCAGGATTCGTGTCGACAAAAGGCTCCCGAACGGGTTGGTCTCGTCTAATTTTGCAAGATGGCCAAGATGGCATTGAGGATCGCCGAAGCCCCGCACAACGGCCGCCCCTCCCCTGGGCTGAACGGCTGATGACACAACCGCACCCGCCCAGCACATCACGCGCGAGTAAGGCGACGTCCGGGCTGGGCGATGTCACGGCAGCGGTGGCCGGCGGGGTGGTTGGCGCTGCAGTGAAGGGCGCGATCGGCGGTATTCAGGGAAGCGCCAACGGAATCCGCGACGGCTGGAGTAAAGGTAGTCGGTCGGTGGCAGGCCGGCCGGGTCGGGCCTGGGTCCAGGGTGTCATCGGTGGTGTTCGCGGAGTCGCCCTCGGAATCCGCGACGGCTGGAGTACAGGCAGTCGGTCCCGCCGGCTGCCGCGTTGACGTTGGCATCGCTTGGGAAACCACGCCAACTGATTGGGGCGGGCCCGATTATGTGGTGGCGCGCCGTCGAAGCTGCAGCGGCCGCCGCGCGATCGTGTCAAAACGGCATACACGGTGCCCGACATTTGGCGCAACAGTTCGCAACCCCTCGGCGCCCATCAGGTCCAATATCCAATTCTGACCGCAATGGACCCACGCAGTGAACCATCCTGGGATTCCACATCTGGGCAGGTTCAGCAAAGTGCACCGCTAGACCGACAGCTGTACCGTCGGCGGGTGTAAATAGACGGACCCCGGAGGGGCTGTCGAGATGAGCGATGACACGGCCTACTACCGGGCTGATGTGCAGGGCCTTAATCCCGGAGACGCCGCAACTCGTACGCTAGACCCGCGCGATAACAAGGAATACACGTACGCGACAACCCGGCTTGACATAGCGCGCTCGATCGCCGCAAGACATGCTGATTTCTCTGTTTACCGCGTCACACTCGACGAGCCCATCGAAGCAGACCCCGACGCTGCCGAGGACAACATTGGTGAATTGTTCGTCAGGTCTCCGTGGGGCGCGGTCGTGGATGTCGTCGAAGGGAAAGAAACATAACTCCCTAACAGCGGCACGACTCCGTCGAAACAAATCAGACATTTCTGAATACCGGCATTAAAGCGACGACGTCAGATATACATCCGCGGAGGGCAATCCGTGGGGGACAACGCGGGGCGTCGAAAGTCGAAACTGGTCCTCCGTCAATAAATCTGTCGTACCCAACACGACTTGATGGTCCCCCAGCACCGCGCAGAAGATGACTCAGGTATTGCCGTGGTGGGGCGCGGGAGACATCCTACTGGGCTAATGAGGCCGGCCTCGGACCGTCGAGCGGTGGCCGGGTTGGTCGGTTAGGTTGCGGTCATGCGTGAGTCGCGTGGGCGGTCCGACGCCGGCCCAGGTGCTCTGTCGCTTCAGTGCGAAAGCGGCGGCGGTGGTTCACCGACGAGGTGACGGCACCTCGGGTTGCGGAGCAGTCTGGTGCATGACGGCCGGGTGGCCGTGGGAGGTGTGCGATGGCGACGCGGCTGGTGACGACGGGCGAGTTTCTGGCGGGGCATGTGAGCCTGGATATCGAATGCCTGGACCGGATTTACCTGAACGGGTATGTGCCCAACCTGCAGGTCGGCGGGCAGGTGGTGCAGTTCTTGGCGGCGCGGGGATTCCCGATCCCCTCACCGGCGGTAGTCAACCGCAACGGGGAACGATTTCGGGAGGCGGTGCGCCTGTTCGCCGATGACAATCACATTCCGGTGGTGCGTTTCGCCAAGGGTGACCGCAAGATCGCGGTGATGAGCAAACACCTCGCCAGGCAGGAGCTGAGCGGTAGGTCCGGGGTGGCAGCGATCGGGGTGGCCCAAGAGTTCCAGCGAGTCGCCACCTGCACCACCAAGCCGGCCCGCAACGGTGGGGCGCCGCACTTCGGGTGGGATCGGGCCGACCGGCGCGTGTCGTGTTTTTACTTCTACCTCTGGGATGAGGACTTCGGGCCGGCGTTCATCAAGATCTGCACCTACTTCCCGTACCCGATCAAGGTGTGGCTCAACGGCCACGAATGGGCCAAACGGCAGGCCGCCAACGCCGGGATCGGGTTTAGGCCGCTGGCCAACGGCTTCGCTACCTGTGCCGATCCCGCTGCGCTGCAGGCGATCTGCGACCGGCTTGGCCCCGGCACCATCGGGGTGTTCTTCGAACGGTGGATGTCACGGCTGCCGTTGCCGCTGGGCCCGGCGGATCGGGCTGCGGGGTATTGGTGGGAACTGTCGATGCGCCAGATCGAGGTATCGCGGACTCTGGTGTTCGACCGGCCCCGTAACGGGCGGATGTTCTTCGAGGCGCTGGTAGCCGACAATCTTGACCTGGGCCGCCCCGAACAAGTGGAACTGATCTTCGGCCGGGCCATCCGGTCGACGACGACCGGCGTCTTTGCTACCCGGGTCGTCACTCGCGGCGTCGATGTCACCATCAACGCCGGCTACAAGCACTCCCGTGTCAAGGAGTACTTCAAAGAAGGGCGGGCGTTGCGGATCGAGACCGTGATCAACGACCCCACCGATCTTGGTGTGCTGCGGCGACTACCCCATCTCGACGAATTGCAGGCAAAAGCCCGTGACGTCAACCGCCGATTGTTGGACCATGAACATGTCGGCCAGGGTTGCGTCCTTGCGAGTCCAGCCTTTGAGCGGATCGCGCGACCGTCCGCCGTGGACGGCCGGAGGGCCCCAGCCTTGCGGTTCGGCGACCCACGGGTCATGGCCCTGGCCGGCGCCTTGGCTGTCACGTCGAACCTGATCGGCGGGTTCAGCAACAAAACGCTGCGACCGCTCATCGCCGCGCAACTCAATGACCAGCCCTACGGACAGGGCCGCTGCAGCTACGATCTGCGCCGACTCCGCCTCAAAGGCCTGATCGTGCGGCTTGAACACTCCAACACCTACGTCCTCACCGACGACGGGCAGCGGTTCGCGATCTTCTACACCAAACTCCACAACCGCCTGCTGCGCCCGCTGCTGGCCGCAAACGCGCCACCCGCCCCGCTACCGCTACGCCAGGCGTTACGAACCATCGACCGACACGTCGACGAATACCTCCACGACGCACGCATCCCCGCACAAAACTCGGCTCACCTGTCAACGGCATAGTGACCAAGGGTCTCTAGGCGCGGGCTGGGTCTGGGACCGCCATGGAGATGCTCCGTTTGCGCGACTTCTTATTCCACGAGCGGTTGTCGTCGGTGCCGTCGCGATTGCCCTCGCGGTTGGCCTCGTTGTTCTTGCCGTTTAGGACACCAGACCGGCCAAGGTGAAGCCGTCATGCACCAGCGCGCGGAGGCATCGGCGGGCACGGTGAAGATCAGAGGTTCCCACCACGTCTAGTGACGAAGTTAAACGAAGCGCTTGGGCGGCGTCCCTCGCCCATTCCCGTCGCTCCATAACGCGGGAACGGCCGACGTCGTAGCTGTCCAACCGGCCGACGTCCCACGGCTCGGCGATCAGCTTCGCCTGCGATGAGCGGGGACGCTGTCTGCGCCACCAACAACAGGACACTGATGGTGTCGGCGACAACATCGACAGCTACCGGCGCCAGGAATGCGCGAGCGAGGGGCGTCTTAGGGCAGGCGCGTTCAGACCTCGGTCGTCGGCTCGTCCAGGAACTGGTACAGCCAATGCCCGACGTCACGGTGGACGCGACCTTTCTCGGCTTCGTTCAGGATTTCGTGCCGCCCACTGGCGTAGAACCGGTATCCGAGTGCCAGTTGGCCCTGCCTCATGTAGCGGGTGATGAGTGCCTGGATTGTCGTGGTCTTGACGCCGACTGGATCATCGGTTCCCGCGACAATCAGGATGGGCAGAGCCGGAGGAACGCGCGATTCGTTCTCGGGAAGCCACAGATCGTGGACTCCCGCGACGACCGAATAGAACATGCTGTTAGAGAACGGCTGGCCGCACAGTGGATCGCTGAGGAATTTCTGTATCTCTTCGGGATCGCTGGTCTGCCACTCGCAGCCCGTGGGATGGGCGACGTCGGCGATGAACGGTGCGTTCAGTGCGGCGAGCCCCGAGCTATATGTCGCACTCGGTTCGTCGGCCTGCGGACCCGTCGCCAGCGCGCGCAACCGGGCGAGGGCGGATTGGTACTGGTCTTCGTCCACCCCCGGTAGCGCCCCAAACGAGCCGCACAAGATCGCGCCCGCCAGCAGATCGCCGTGGTTCTGTATGTGGGATTGGGTCAGCCCCGAGCCCATGCTGTGCCCGAAAGCGATCAGCGGCAGGCCGTCATGCTCGGTGCGAATGATGTGAGCGAGCTGCTTGAGATCGGCGGTCATATCGGCCCACGCATTGATACCCGCCTGCCCCAACCTGCCGGGAGGGGCCGTGTGGCCGTGCCCGCGCAGGTCGATGCCGTAGCAAACACAGCCCTCGGCGGCAAGAAACTGGGCGAACCGGTCGTATCGCCCACTGTGTTCGCCGACGCCGTGAGTGATCTGTACCGTGGCACGCGGGCGGATCCCGCACGGTGGCGACCACTTGCGAACGAAAATCGGTGCTTGATCAACCTCCGACGCAAAGGTGAAGGTGTCGGTCGCGGTGGGCTTCGTGGTGGTCATGCATCGAGTATCAGACCCATGCCGACGTGACTGGTTGTTTCTCCGAGACAAGTTTGTCGCCGGGCAAGGCATCGAGAACAATCAACACGCCATCCACGACGTTGTTAAGCGGCGCATCGAAGTTGTCGGTTGTAATCCCGATGCTCGGCTGTTCACCGGCCCGACACCGGTTGCCGCCGGGGTGCGGTCGGCCAGCCTGTCCAACAGCGGCCAGATCTGCAACGCGTTGACTCGTGTTCTAGTGGCCCGAGCGACGCCACGACGAGTACGTCGACGCGCTCGCATCTGAAATGACCCACGTTCATTCCGGCGACCCAAGCAATCCCGACACCCAGATCGGCCCTCTTGTCTTCCATTGCCAACAGCAGCGCGTCCGCGACTACATCCAGGTCGGTCCACGCGAAGGCGCGCGACTGGTCGTCGGCGCACCAAGGAGGACCGTTCGGGGGTGGTGCTTCGGCGGAGGGGCCGTAAGGGCCCGGCCCGTCGACCTGTAGGGACGCCAAGAACGTCTGTGCGGCTTCGTAGGCATCGGCGACGAGCATGTCGGCGTGGTCGAAGTCGAGGGGCGACACCCGGTGCACCGCCGGCACGGGCAGTCTTGGAAGACACCCCTGGATTGCCGGTCTAAGCTGCGGCTATTGCGACGCTAGTGATCGCCGCCGTCGGGTTGTACTGCCCGGAATACGGCCACGAACCGTACTGAGGAGGAGAATCATCAAAGTGAAACTGGACGCGATGTC
>Ga0335083_10003631_pt1 | contig 19907 bp, 22 predicted proteins | sample Lox_Sample_42_FD_206716 | JGI IMG/M metagenome (GOLD analysis project Ga0335083, IMG submission 206716) | Soil microbial communities from Loxahatchee National Wildlife Refuge, Florida, United States - Lox_Sample_4.2 | ecosystem: Environmental > Terrestrial > Soil > Wetlands | place: USA...
CCGCGACCACCGGCGCGATGAAGCGGTAGCCCGCCTTCGGCACCGTCTCGATGAAGCGCGAGTCGTGCTCACCGTCCCCGAGCGCCTTGCGGATGAGCCAGATGTGCTTGGTGAGGTTGGACTCATCCACATAGCCGCGCGGCCAGAGGAGCTTCATCAACTCGTCCTTGCTCACCACGTGACCGGCTCGCTCGACGAGCAGCACCAGGGTGTCGAACACCTTCGGGGTGAGCGCGATCGGTTTGCCCGCCCCGGACAGCCGACGCTCCGCCGGCTCGAGCGTGAAGCCCGCGAATCGATAGACCCGGTTTTCCAACGCAGTCATGCACTTAACGGGGTGGGTCGGGGGGCAGGAAGTTTGCCAGAAAAATGCCAGCGCAACGGCAGCGACGGTGCGGCGCGTGCGGGCTCAGCCTCCCGCCCCGTCAGACGCGCACCGCGCAACGGGAGGGAAGGATGTCGGCCAGGTGGCATCGTCGGAGCGGGCAGATCGGGCTGCTGTGCGGATGGCTCGCGGCCGCTCTGGCGGTCGGCGCCGCGCTCGCGAGCGCCGCCCTGACGCCCGCCCCCGCGGTCCACGAGGTCGACTGGCGCACGAGCCCGCTCGATCTGAACCTGCGCGGCTTCAACGGCGAGCGCTTCCGCTTTCATTGCCCGCCGGGCAAGCCCGCGCCCGGCCAGGTGACCGGCAGCGGCCCCTATACCGACGGCTCCTCGATCTGCGCCGCCGCGGTGCATGCGGGCGCGATCCGGGCCGCCGGCGGCGGCCTCGTGACGATCGAGGTGCGCCCCGGGCAGTCGCACTACCTGGGCTCGCTCAGCCACTACGTGCAGAGCGAGGACTACGACGAGTTCTGGAGCGGCAGCTTTCTGGTGATCGCACCGGAGGCTGCCGGCACACCCCCCTGACCGCGCCGGGGACCGAGAGAAGCGCGCATCGCACCAACACCTTGGGAGTTACGTTCATGAAAGCGACCTGGATCCTCTGCTCACTGCTCACGCTGCCCGCCGGCGCGGCCTGCGCCGCCGACAGCCCCTGGAACGGCACCTGGAAGCTCGATCCGCAGAAGAGCCACCTGACCGGCCAGACCATCACCTATTCGGCGCGGCCCGGCGGAATGCTGCACTACGAGGACGGCAGCACGGCGAGCTTCGATTTCGGTCTCGATGGCAAGGAGTACAAGACCTGGGGCAACCACACGATGATCTGGACCGCGGCGGGCACGAACGCCTGGGACACCGTCACGCGCGCCGACGGCAAGGTGCGCGCCAAGGGACACGTCGTGCTCTCCGGGGACGGCAAGACGCTCACCATGACGTTGACGGGCACCCGGCCCGACGGTCAGGACTTTCGTGAGGAGGATGTCTTCACCCGTGTCGACGGGAGCGGCGGGCTGGTCGGTACGTGGCGCACCGCCCGGGTGACGGGCCCCACCGGTCTGCCGGAGACTTTCGAGATCTCCTCTCCGGCTGCGGGTGTCCTGCACTACGACATCCCGGACATGAAGGCCTCGGCCGAAGGCCCCGCCGATGGCAAGGACCACCCCATCACCGGACCCACGGTGCCGCCCGGTACCACCATCAGCTGGAAGCGCCTTGCCGCGACGAAGATCGCGTACACCATCAAGATCGACGGCAAGCCCGACAGCATGGGCGTGCAGACGATCGCACGCGATGGCGGCTCCTTCACGGATACCAACTGGAATCCGGGCCGCGAGAACGAGAAAGCGACGGCCGTCTACGTGAAGCAGTAGGCGCTCGCAGTCCGCCGGCCGGGCCACGTGGCCCGGCCGGCCAAGACCCGCGTCGGACGCCCCCCGCACATCCTGACACTCGACCGAGGAGCTTCGCCGCATGAACCCGATGGCCGTCCACCTTGCCGCCGAGCGGCGCTTCTACGTCGGTGCCGCGATCGGCGTCGTGGTAATCGTCCTGGCAGGCTTCAGTGTCGATCTCGACCTGCTGAGCGACATGAGTGGGCTGAGCGCCCTGGTACGCCTGCATGGTGCGGTGATGTTCGGGTGGATCGCGTTGTTCGTCACGCAGACCGTGCTCGTGGCACGGCATCGTATCGATTGGCACCGGCGCCTCGGAATGTTCGGCGCGGCGCTGGCCGCGCTGATCGTGATTGCGGACACGGCGACGGTGGTCGTCGCCTTTCGCCTCGGCGGCAAGCACCTGCCGCCCGGCGTCCCCACGCCGCTCTTTCTGGCGTTCAGCTTCTTCGATCTCCTGACCTTCGCGATCCTCGTGAGCAGCGCCATCGCGCTGCGTCGCACCCGTGCCTGGCACAAGCGTCTCTTGCTCCTCGCTACGATCATGGTCCTCGATGCCGCACTGGCGCGCTTCATCGGCGTCTATACGTCCTGGCATCTCGATCCTTCGATCGCCCGCGATGCGCTGGTGCTTCTGTGCGCCGCGATCGACACCTGGCGCTATCGGCGCCTGCATCCCGCGTTCATCGCGGGCGGCCTGCTGGTGTTCGTGACGGATCCATTCGCACAGTGGGTCGCGGTCCTGCCGGTCTGGGCGCGTTTCTGCGCGTGGCTTGCCTGATGCCGGTAACCCTCACATCCCGGAGGCACCCATGAAAATGCATTTCTTCACCGCGATGATTCCCGCCTTGCTCGCTTTGCTCGCCGGCTGCACCGACATGGTGACGATCGCCGCCGATCCGGTCCCGGACGATAGCGTTTTGCTCGCCGGCGAAGGTCACGGGCTCGCCGCGGCGCAGACCTACCAATTTCAGCGTGCCCTGGCCCTTGTCGCGCACCGTGAGCGCTAGGTCCGAGGCCGCACCGCAGGACTTCCAGGAGCTCTCATGAGAAATCGATCCCGCCCCGCCATTCTGCTACCGCTCGCCGTGCTCGCCGGCTGCCAGAGCATGTCCGCCCCGACCTCCGATCCTGTCAGGGAAGAGGCCGCGATCCGCGCCACCGATGCCCGCTGGCTCGCGGCGGCCCAGGCCCACGATCTCGAGAGGACGGTTTCGTACTGGACGGACGATGTCTACATGATGCCACCCGGTGGACCGCCAATGATCGGCAAGGAGGCGCTGCGCCGCTACGTCGCCGGCGCGTTCGCGATCCCCGACTTCTCGATCAGTTGGGTCACGGACCGCATCTGGGTGGCGAAGTCGGGCGATGTCGCCTATGCGGTTGGCGCGGACACGATCCGCCTGACCACGCCCGACGGAAAACCGGTCGTCGAGCACAACAAGGCGGTGGCGGTATGGAGAAAGGGGCCCGACGGCTCCTGGAAGTGCGCCGTCGACATCTGGAATGCGGCCGACCCTGAGCCGGCGGGCACGGCACAGTGAGCCAGCTCACCACGCACTTCGTCTCCCGGCTGAATCCGCCGCCGCGCCTTTACCTATCTGCCGCGTTCGGCATCGCTGCGCTCGTCTTTGCCGGCTTCGCGCCGAGCTACTACCTGCGGGCATTCCTGACCGCCCGCCACCTGACGCCGCTCGCGCACTTGCACGGTGCCCTCATGACCTCCTGGATCGTGCTGTTCGCGACTCAGGCGGCGCTGATCCGCAAGGGGCGTGTGGCTTTCCATCGCCGCCTCGGCCTTTCCGGCGCAGCGCTCGCGGTCGTAATCGTGATTGTGGGCTCCCTGACCGTCGCCACCGCGATCGGGCGGCGCTTTCCTGGCGTCGGCCCGGGGCGTTTCGCACGGATCTTCGTCGAGTTCGACGGGCTGAGTCTTTGGCTATTCGGTGCCCTGGTGGTCGCCGCGATCCTGTACCGCTCGCGGAGCGATGTTCATAAACGGCTGATGCTGTGCGCCACGGCGGCCCTCCTGCCGCCCGCCGTCGGTCGGATCGCCGAGCACCTGCTGGGAAGGGACAGCGACTGGAATCTTCTGCTCGCCGCCGCCACGACGAGCGCTTTTGTGCTGATCTGCGCGCTCGCCGACATGCTGCGACTGCGGCGCGTGCATCCGACGATGGCCTGGGGCGCCGCGTCCGTGCTCGCGGCAAACCTCCTGACGCAGCTCGCGCAGGTCGGTGACTGAGAGGCTTACATCATGCCGCCGCTCACCGAGAGGACCTGGCCCGTCACGTAGGCGGCATCCTCTGAAACGAGGAAGGCGACTACGCCCGCAACCTCCTCGGGCAGGCCGAGGCGGTTCATGGGCACGAGCCGCTCGATCGCGGCGGCATCGAACAGGCCATCGGTCATGGGCGTGGCGATGATCCCCGGCGCCACCGCATTCACGGTGATGCCGCGCGTCGCCACCTCGAGGGCGAGCGCGCGGGTCGCGGAGTTGAGCGCGCCCTTGGCCGCGGCATAGTTGACCTGGCCCTTGTTGCCGATGAGGGCTGCGATCGAGGAGACGCTCACGATCCGGCCCCAGCGCACCCGGATCATGGGCATGAGGAGCGGCTGGGTCGCGTTGAAGAAACCGTTGACGGAGACGTCGATCACGTTGTGCCACTGTGCGGCGGTCATCGCGGGGAGCACGGCATCATCGTGGACGCCGGCGTTGTTGACGAGGATCTGGATGGGACCCGCGGCAAGCACGACTTCGAGCGCCGCGCGGGTCGCTTCCGCGTCGGTGATGTCGAAGCCGATGACCTCAGCGCTGCCTCCGGCCGCCTCGATCTCGCGCAACAGCGCGTTGGCGACCTCTGCGCTCCGATGACAGTGAACGTAGACGTGATGACCCGCGCGCGCCAGGCGGCGGCAGATCGCCCCGCCGATCGCCCCGCTGCCGCCGGTCACGAGGGCCCGCCGGGCGGTCGCGCTCATGATTTCAATCCGTGACGCGCGCCCGGCGCGCCGAAGGCGGCGTCGAACACGATGCTCGCGCGGCCGGAGAGGAGCGTCCGCCCACCGCCGCCCGATACCGTGAACTCGTATAGCACGGTACGTCCGTCGCCGGTCACGCGCTCGGCGGCGGCGATCAGCTCCTCCTCGAGGTCATCGAGCCGGCTGACCTGGAGCGCGACATTGCGCACGCTCGCGAGGTATCCGACGCTCGCGCCGATGCTGCCACGCACCTGCGTCGAGACGGTGCTGGCGAGAGGTGCGCTGGCGGCAATCAACGCTCCGTGCACGGCCATGGCCTGGGCCGCGTACTCGACACCGCAGGCGGCGCCGAGACGTCCGTGGGCGCGCAACGGGTTGTCGGGCGAGCGATGCGTGTTGCTGCGGCAGCGGATACGCACGGCATCCCAGGCGAGCACTTCCTCGAGCAGACACATGCGTCCCTTGTGCGGGATGTGCTGCTCGATCCACTCCCGGTCTAGTGGCACGGGCTCACCTCGAGTTGGATGCGCTCGCTTCCCAGGTAATCGATCACGACGGTCCCCGTTTCAGCACTCGCAATCTGGCGCAGCAGCGGCAGGCTGCGCGCGGCCGGCACCTGCGCCCGCAGCGACTCGAGCTGCGGATCGGTGAGCGCATCCGCGGGTGCCGAGCACAACCTGGCCGTGAGCCGCGTGAGCGACCCCGGGCGGGCCACCGGCGTGAGCAGCAGCGCCACCGCGAACGCATCCGGAATCGGCCGCACGCTGCGCATCGGCTCCGGATAGTCCGCATCATAGGCAACGAGGAGCACCGCCGTCTCCTCGGTGCGGATCTGCGCCAGCGCCTCGAGCAGCCCCGCCCCGAAGCTCGCGTCGTAGGCACACAGCGCGTTCACGGGCGCGGTGGCGCCGGTGGCGATCCCCCAATAGCCGGAAGCGGCGTTGTGCACCGAGTTGTGGAAGCGGGTCGGGGAGATCTGGCGGTCGGCGCCGGCGAGCGTCTGACAGATCTCATGGCAGTTCTCGCCGTCACCCCCCGACGAGGTAAACACGGCCGGGAGCGCGGACGCCTCGGCGCCGGCAAGGGCGACGGCTTCGAGCCCGGCGCGGAGCGCCAGCCGCACGACCTTGCCGGTGCGGCGCCGCTCGGCAGGCGGCAGGCACTCGAGCGGCGGGATCACCGTGGGGCGCGCCTGGTAGGGCACGCGGGCGCTGAGCACCTGTGCGGCGGACGGCCAGTCCGGGAGTCCCGGACCCAGGACCCCCACGCCCTCAACCCACGCCGTGAGGGGCGGGCTCAACCGGCCCTTCCGAGGACGAGGCTGCAGTTCGAGCCGCCGAAGCCGAAGGAATTGCTCATGACCTTGCCGAGGGAGGCACCGCGGCTCTCGCGCAGGTAGCTCACCTTAAGCGCCGGGTCGACGGCGGTCGTGTTCACGCCCCCCGGCATGAGCCCGTGACGGAGCGCGAGGGCGCAGATGACCGCTTCGAGCCCTCCCGCGGCTCCGAGGGTATGTCCGGTCGCACCCTTGGTGGAGCTCCCGGGCGTTGCGACACCGAGCACCGATGCGACGGCCTGCGCTTCGGCGGCGTCGTTGCTGGGAGTGCCCGTGCCGTGGAAGTTGATGTACTCGATGTCCCCGGGCGCGGCGCGCGCCGCGACGAGTGCCTGCCTCATGGCGGCCGCGGCCCCGCGTCCTTCGGGATGGGGCGCCGACATGTGCCACGCATCGCTCGATTCACCCGTGCCGAGGAGCAGCACGGCCTCGGCAGGCAGACTTTCCCCGGGACGTTCGATGAGGGCGAACGCGGCGGCCTCGCCGATCGAGAGTCCGTCACGGGCGGCATCGAACGGCCGGCAGGGAGCGTGCGAGACGAGCTGTAACGAGTGAAAGCCATAGAGGGTCGTGAGACACAGCGAATCGACGCCGCCCACGACCGCGGCATCGACCAGCCCCGCCTCGATCGCCCGCCGCGCGGAGGCGAACACCTTGGCGCTCGAGGAGCAGGCCGAGGAGATGACGGCCGCGGGACCCTCGAGGCCGAGCGCGCGCCGCACGAAGCCGGCAACCGAGGCGGTGTTGTGCGCGCCGCGGTAGCGAAAGTCCGCGGGCAGAGCGCCGCTCGAGGGATCGCGCCGCCGGTAGGCGAGCTCCGTCTCGAGAATCCCCGAGGTGCTGGTGCCGAGCCAGACGCCGATGCGCTCAGGACCCAGACGGTGCGCGAGCACCCGCACGGCCTCATCGAAGCCGTCCTGACGCAGCCCGAGGAGTGCCAGGCGATTGTTGCGGCACTCGAACTCGCGAAACTCCGCGGGCAGGGGCTCATCGTCGACGCCCGGCACTTCGCCGACGTGAGTCTCGAGAGTGACCGTCTCGAAGGCACAGGGCCTGAGTCCCGAGCGACCCTCCACGAGCGCGGCGCGTGTGGCCTCGAGCCCGCGGCCGAGGCAGCTGGTGGCGGTGTAGGCGCTGAGCACCAGCGGTCTCATGCGAGCGTTCCGATGAGCAGCACGTTGGCGAACGGGGTGCCCTGGCTCATCGGCAGCGCCTCGGTGCGGAAGCCGAGGCGTTCGAGCAGCGCGCGCCACTCGCGCGCGGGGCGGGCGCTGAGGCGCGAGAGGCGCTGGTAGCGAAGGAGCAATACGAGGCGATCGACCATCTGGCTCAGGACGAAACCCGCGCCCCCGGCGGCGTCTGCGACCCGCAGCAGCAATACGCCGCGCGGAGCGAGGGCCGCGCGCACGCGCCCGAGCACGCTCTCCTGCGCGGCGTAGTCCATGTAGTGCAACACGTCGAGTATGACGATCGCATCCGCCGGGACGAGGTCGACGTGACGGATGTCCCCCTGCACGATGTGCGCGCGCTCGCCGAGGGCGGTTCGTGCCCACTTGAGCTCGCGCGGGGCGAAGTCGATGCCAATGAGTCGTTCGGGGCGGGGCGGGGGCGGCCAGCCGTGCGGCCAGCGTCCTTCGCGGTACGCGGCATAGGCCGCCAGGAGCCACGAGGCGAGCAGTCCCTGGCCGCACCCCAGGTCGAGGATCCGCCTGCGATCGGCGAGCAGGCCCCGCGCGAGGATGGCCGCGAAGGCCGGATCACCCTTGAGCTTGCCGCGCGCAAGGTACCAGGCGGAGCGCCCGGCGGCGCGGTAGGGGGCGCTCGCCGCGGCGATCAGCGCCGCAACCTGGCTGTCGCTCCTCATGCGCAGGCCGTACGCAGCGTCACCGGCTCGAGGCCCGCCGTGCGCACGGCGGCGAGCAGCCGCGGCAGCACGGAGAGGATCACGGGCGCGCCCTCCCGCGTGCGTCCCGCATGACCGTCGTGCAGCAGCAGGATGTCGCCGCCCGCGAGCCGATGCGTGAGCCGGCTGAGCACCCGATCCGGAGCGTGCGCGACCGTATCGAAGCCGCGGCGCGTCCAGCTGACGAGCATGAGGCCCGCCCGGGCGAGCTCGGGCTCGAGGAAGGGATTGCGCAGGCCCGCGGGCGCGCGGAAGAAGCGCGGCGCTGCGCCCGTGGCGCGCTCGATCGACTCCTGGGCAGCCCCGATCTCGGCCCTCAGCGCCCGCGGACCGAGGAGCGAGAAACGGTTGAGATGACGCTGGCTGTGGTTCTCGACGCTGTGGCCGCGCGCGATGATCTCGCGCGCGAGCTGCGGATGCCGTGCGATGCGCTCGCCGATGCAGAAGAAGCTGGCGCGGGCTGAATGCCCCTCGAGCAGCGCGAGCACCGCCGGCGTGACCTCGGGATCGGGACCATCGTCGATCGTGATGGCGACCTCGCCGCGCGCGGCGGCGCCGGAGGGCAGCCGCGTCAGGTTGGGTCCGAGCCACGCCGCTCGCGGCCAGAGGCCCGCGGCGGCGAGAGCCAGGTGATCGGCGAGCACCACGGAAAGCGCCCAGGGCCACAGCTGCGGGCGTACCAGCAGCGCCCCGGCCGCGGCCGCGTGCAGGGCGAGCGAGGCGCGGACCAGCGCGGCGGGCCGCAAGGTGCGCCTGCGCTCCTCAGCCGGGCGGTCGCGGGATCCGCGCATCGAGAAATCTCTCCCACAGCCTGCGCCAGACAGGCCACTCGTGACCCCCGGGAACCTCATCGACACTCTCCCCGGCCAGCGCGGCGGCGAGTGTCCGGTGACGAGCGCCGAAGCGGTCGTCGCGTCCCAATCCTAGGTGAATCGGGAGCCCACGGCGCGCCTGCCGCTTGATGAAGCCCCAGATCCGCCGCTCCTCGTCCTCTGCCGGGATTGCGCCCGGCTCCCAGCCGGCCACCCCGCCCGCGCGCTCGATCTCCTCGGTCACGATGTGGCTGCCGAGGTAGGGGGCGAAGAGGCACAGCCCGTCGAGCTCGGGCCAGTGACGCTCCGCGCAGGCGAGGGCGATATATCCGCCGAGCGAGATGCCTCCGAGCCATAGCGTCACGCAGCCGGCGGTGCGCGCCGCGACGATGAGCCGGGCGAGCTCGGCGAGTACGCTGCGGTCGGTGACCGATTGCAGCCGCAGCTCGATGAGCACCAGGTCGAGGTCGAGCCCACGGGCGCGCACCGGCTCGACGAAGCCCTCGCGCACAAAGTCCTCGGGCTGCGAGTAGGCCGGCGGCAGCAGCAGCACCCGCTGCGAGGCGGCACGACCGGGGCGCGCTGGCTCGAGGAGGGCGCGCGTCACGGGGCGACCTCGAGCGCCGCGCGCGGCGCGAGGAGCGCTGAGAACACGAGCGCGAGGAGGGCTCCCGGAGCCGTCGTGCGCCCGAGAGCTGCCAGCACCGGGACGCTCGAGAATGCGAGTACGCCGAATCCGGTCACGGTGGCGAGATTGGCGACCGCGAGCGAGGCCAGGGTGCGCGGCACCCGGTCGTGCGGCTCACGCGCGAGTCGATCGAAGAACAGCGCGTAGTTCGAGCCGACGGCGACGATGAGCAGCATGCCGACGACGTGCAGGATGCCGAGGCGCTCCCCCGCCGCCGCGAGTCCGGCCGCCACGGTGAGCACCGCGAGGCCGAGCGGCGCCACGATGCGCAGCGCCCGCACCGGCGAGCACGCCACCATGAGCAGCAGGACGATGGCCGCGAGCCCGGCGAGCGACAGCGACACGGCTTGCGTGAGGTAGTGAGCGTAGAGGCCGTCCGCCTCGGCTTTGAGGTCGAGCAGGCGGGCGCTGGCCGCGCTCTCCAGGGCCGGCGCGGCAACGGCGGCTCGCACGGCCTCCAGCGCCGCCGTGGAGAGATCAGCCCCGCCAGGCGCCGAGATCGGCAGGAATGCGGTCGCGTGCGTACCGCTCACGGTGAGGAGCGCATCGAGCGCACTGCCGAACGGCGTTCCGGCGAGCTCTCGCGGCGTGAGCGGCGGCGCGGTGCGGGCTGCCTCCACGTCGGCGAGAAAGGGCGCGAGTCGCGAGGCACTCACGGGCATTCCCGCGAGCGCCTGGTCGAGGCGTGCCGCCAGCTCATCGGGCGCCGGCAGGCTCGCCTGGCGCGCGCGTTGGGTGGCAGCGCTCGGCAGGAAGCGGCTCGGCGACTCGAAACCGCCGAGCACGCCGGCCTCGACCAGGGTCTGGAGGCGTGCGGAGAGGACTTCCGCGCCAGCGAGCGCGCCTCCCGTGCCGGGCGCCGAGACGACCACGAGATAGCGGGCGTCGGGCGTGCCGAGGTCGCCGCGCAGCGTCGCGTCGAGCTCCTGATCAGCCACCGGGATCGGTGAGAGGTCGCTCAACTCGCGGCTGAAAAGCGCGCCGCGGTGCCCGATGAGGACCAGGCCGGCGAGGAGCGCGAGCACCGCAAGCGCGGTGCGCGCGTGCCGCGGGGCGGCGAGCAAACGGGCGAGGCGCGCGCCGAGCGCGGTGAGGTCCCGGGTGCGCAGAGTGCGCGGGCGCCACTCGGGCAGCACGAAGCGCGTCACCCCGGCCGCCGCGACCAGCCCCGCGATCGAGTAGAGGCCGAGCTGCGCGAGCCCCTGAAAGCCGGACGGCACGAGCGCCGCGAAGCCGCACACCGAGGTCAGCATGCCGAGACGGACCGTCGGCCAGAGGGTGCGGCGCCATTCGCTCACCGGCTCCTCCCCGGACTGGATGAGCAGATAGATGGCGTAGTCGACGGCCTCGCCGATGAGTGTGATGCCAAAGCCGAGCGTGATGCCGTGCACCACCCCGAAGCCGAGTGAGACGACCGCCACCCCCGCGAGCGCCCCGGCGGCGACCGGGACAAAAGTCAGGAGCAGCGCCGGCAGCGAGCGGTAGGCAAAGAGCAGCAGCGCCGCGATGAGGAGCGCGCCCAGGGTCGAGAGGCGCATGACCTGGGCGCGGATCACGGCGCGCGAGGTGACGGCGAACATCGCCGGACCTGAGAGCCGTAGGCTGAGCGCCCCGGGCGGGGAGAAGGCCGCAGCGGCGGCGGCAAAGGCACTGCGGATCGCAGCGCAGGCTTTCTCCTGGGCGTCGGTGTCGGAGCCCAGGGCGGTGGTCTGCGCGAGGAGGAGCGCGCGCCGTCCGTCGCGCGAGCTCCACACGCCCTCGAAGCTCGCGATCTGCGGCGCGTCGAGCCCGTCGAGGAGGTGGAGGGTCTCGCCGGTCGGGTCGCGCGCGAACAGCGGTTTCACCAGGAGTCCCTCGGGCGAGGCGAGGAGCCCGAGGGTGTCGCCGATCGCACGGTGCAGCCCCGCGGCCGTGAAGCGCTCGGGCGTCACCGCATCGCTCAGCTGGTAGCGGTGCGCGAGGAGAAAGTCCTCGATGCGCGTAAGGCCCGCCGAGTCCCCGTCGCTCACATCGGCGAAGGCGGGGCTCTCGCGCAGCCGGCGCGTGAGGTCGGCGGCGACGCGCGACCGGGTGTGGGCATCGGCCCCCTCGATCGCGATCATGAGGAGCCGCGAGGCGAATCCGGCACGCAGCTCCTCGGTCAGGAGGCGCTGAGCGACGGTCGGGGCGCGCGGCAGGAAGGCCGAGAGATCGGCGGTATAGCGGGCACGCACCGCGAGCGAGGCGGCCGTCGCTGCGAGGAGGGCAAAGAGCAGCGTCCCGGTCCATCCGGCGCGCGTCACGGCAGCTCCCGCCCGATCGTGAGGAGGGAGCGGTCGCCGTCGGCCTGAAGAACCTCCACGGTCTTCACGTCCGCCTGCTCACCGCTGATGCGCACCTCGCGCACGAGTCGCGCGGAGGCCGCATCCCGCGGTGCGAGGGCGAGCGTCCAGCGCGGCGGGTCATCGTCCAGGCGCACGCTGAAGAGGCGCTCGAGCGCCGCACGATCCCCGGCGAGCGTCGCTCGCAGGCCTTCGACGAGGGGGGCGAGCTGCGGGTAGGCGGCGAGGTCGAGCGTGCGCGTACGTTTGCCGCGGGTCGCGCTCAGCGTTCCGTGCGCGAGCACGAGTGTCTCGGGCCGCGGGCTCAGGGTTCGCTTCTCCAGCCGGTCGGGCGCCTCGTAAAGAAGCTCGCCCGAGGATTCGAGCGGGCGGTCGAGCACCGCGAGGTACTCGACCTCGGTGAAGGCGACGTGACCGTGACGGCGCGCGCCGAGCTCGCGCATGAGGGCATCGAGCCGCTCGGAATCGGCGGGCGCGTCAGCGGCGAGCGGGCCTGCGAGCACGAGCAGCGCGAGCCACGCCGCGCCGCGCGCGCGCGCGGCATTCACGCCGCGGCTCCGGCCGTCGCGCCGGCTTCGTGCCAGAAATCGTAGAAGTTGAACCAGTTGTAGGGGTCCGAGCGGCAGCATTCCTCGAGCACCGCGACGTAACGGCGGATCGCTTCCGCGACCTGCGCCTCGCGCCCCTCGCGCGGCACCGCGGAGAAATCCGCGATCTCGCGGAACACGACGTGGTAGCGGTTGGCGCCGCGGTAGAGTCCCGACATGAAGAAGACCGGCCTTCTCAACGCCGCCGCGGCGCGCATCGGGCCGGAGGGAAAGAGCGCCGGCGCCCCGAGAAAGCTCACCCGCTGCGCCGGTGCCTCGCCGATGGTGCGATCGGCGAGCATGCCGACGACGTTGCCCGCCTCGAGGCAGTCGCGGATCCGCAGCATCGCCTCGAGGTGTCCGAGCGGGATGATCTCGGGTGCCGAGGCGGGCTTCTCCGCGGCGAGCGCGTTCAGCTTGCTGGCGGTGCCCTGGTACATGGCCATCGCGACGCGCAGTCCCGGCTGGCGCCGCCCGAGGGCGCTCACGATCTCGAAGCTCCCGAGGTGGGCGCCGAGGAGAAACGCGCCGGTACCGCGCTCCACCAGCGAGCGCAGGCGCGGCTCGCTCTCGAACGTGATGTCAAAGAGCTCGTAGCGCTGGTTCGCGAGATACAGCCGGTCGAGGATGATCGAGGCGAAGGCAAACACCTGGCGGAAGACATCGCGCGGGGTCGGCGACCGCCCGAGCACCCGCCGCAGGTATTGGCGCGCGTGGCGCCGTGCCGTGGGAGCCGCCACGAAGAAGTAGGCGGCGATGCCATACAGGAGGCCGCGTGCCACGTTGCGGCCGAGGGTGAGCGACAGAAAGATCATGACCCGTAACAGCGTGGCGCTGCCGCGCTCGCGCGCGCCCGCCCACTGGACATCGCTCGCGCGTGGCGCTGCCGCCGCTCGCGGCGGGGCGGACGGGCGCAGCACACCACTCGCCACCGGAAGGCGCCCGCTCGAGACGGCAAAGCGCATCGAGCCGTTCGGCAGCGGGGCGCATTCGAGGATCAGCGTCTCTCCCGGAAGGACGGGCTTGAGGAACTTCGCGGCGCCGACGGTCCAGTGCCGGCCCGCGCCGCCGTCGGCCTGCTCGACCGCCCGCAGGGTCTCATCGAGCAGCACCACGCCCGGCAGTACCGGCGCGCCTGGGAAGTGGCCCGCGAGCGCCGGGTGCCCGGGGTCGATCTTGAGCGTCGTCCGGACACTCATGGCGGGTCAGCCGGGGGCCGGCTTGTGCTGCGAGGCTGCCAGTGCCCGCAGCGCCTCCTCAGGGAGCTTCCCGGTCGGGGTGCGGGGGAGGCTCGCGACCAGGAGCAGCGGCCGCGGCAGGAAGACCGGATCGATGCGGCGGCGGAGGTCGGCCGCGATGGCGGCGGCGTCGAGCCCTGGGGCGACGACGCAGGCGCCGACCCGGCCCACCGCGGCCTCGCCGGCCCGCGAGTCGCCATGGAAAAAGGCGCCGTCGAGCACGCCGGGAATGGAGTTGAGCTGGTGGTTGAGGTAGGCGAGCGAGCTGCGCTTGCCGGCGATGTTGACGAGATCCGTTTCGCGCCCGTGCAGGAGGAAGCGATCGCCGCCCGTGATCTCGATGACATCGCACAGGCGCGTCGGTTGCTCGATGTGGCCACCGCTCGCCCAGGTCCCGCCGGAGCGCTGCTCGAGCGTGACGGCGGGCCAGAGGTGCCACTCCGGGCTCTCGGTGGTACGGCGCACGGCGATCGAGCCGGTCTCGGTCGAGCCGTAGATCTCGAGCAGGCGCGTTCGCAGTCGCTGCTCCGCCTCGCGCGCGAGCTCGGGGGAGAGGGGCGCCGTGGCGGACACGACGAGCTCCACTTCGGGAACGCGGACATCCGCCGCCAGGAGTGCCCGCAGGTGCAGCGGCGTCGAGACGAGGATCCGCGGCCTCGGGACGGCGGCGAGCGCGGCGCAGATGTCCGCGGGGTAGAACGGCCGCTCGGCCGTGAGCGCAGCGCCGTTCGCGAGCGGCAGCAGGACGCTCGTCTCGAAGCCGTACATATGCTGCGGCGGCACCGTGGCCACGACGGCGTACGAGACCCCGGTGCGCAGTGAAAGCCGCAGCGCCGCGACCCGCATGCACTCGAGGATCTTGCCAAAGGACTTCGGGTGAGGCACCGGCGTCCCGGTCGACCCGGAAGTAAACACCCAGGCCGCTGGCTGTCCGGCCTCGATGCCGGGCACGGCCGTGGATCCCGAGCCGCCGGTGTCCGCACCCCCCTCGGGGAAGCGCACCCGCGGCAGCTCGATGTCGCACTCGTCCTCGTCGGTCAGGCAGCAGGCGTCCGGGGCCAGGCGCTGCAAGTGGGCGATGACCTCCGGGGTGGGTGTCGGGGGCAGGAGAGTCATCTTACGGGCGAGGAGCGCCGCGGCGAACCCTACCGTGAAGCGGTAACGATCGGCGCAGACGTTGAGCACATGGGCGCCGCTGCCGAGTACGGCGCCGACGCGCTCGACATCAGCGAGGAATTCCCTGACGTAGATGGGCCTGCCGGCGCGGTAGGCGAGCACCGCGTCGGCCGATGCATGCGCGATCAGCGGCAGCCTGGGAGAGGTGATTACTTCGTCCTGTGTGCGTTCACGTATTCGGCCAGGTGGCGGAGCGAGGCGAAGATGCGCTCGTTGTCCTCGCTGTCGGCGCGCAGCTGCACGCCGTATTGCTTGGACACCACCAGCGCGATCTCGAGGATATCGATCGAGTCGAGCCCGAGGCCCTCGCCGTAGAGCGCCTGGTCGGGACCGATCTCGGAGGCCGGGATCTCGAGGTTCAGGGCTGCGACGATCAGGTCCGCGAGCTCGCGGGTGAGGGCGGCGACCTCGGCGGATCCGGCCGGCTGCCGCAAGGGGGACACGTTGTCGGACATCGTTGCATCAGGGGCAAGAAAAAGGTTGGCCGAATTATACAAGCCCCGGGCGCGGCAACCATGGGCCGGAACCGCTGGCAGTCAGCGGGCGCCGCGGCGGGCGGCCAGCCGGGGCAGGCGCACCAGGAAACCGCAGAACAGCCGCGTGTACATCCAGGTGAGCAGCAGGTTGTCGCGCCAATAATTGAAGTGCGACACACCCCCCTCGGCGGGCGTGAAGTAATGGCACGGGGCCGGCAGGTTGCGCGCCGGCACGCCCTGCCAGCTGAGGCGCACCACCGCTTCGGCGTCGAAGTCGAAGCGCCGCATCCAGCGCGTCCGCTGCATCACCGCAAGGAGCGGTGCGATCGGATAGACGCGAAAGCCGAACAGGGTATCGACGATCCCGGCCCGGAGCGTCTCGAGCTCCGTCCACCAGTTGGCGATCCGGCGGCCGCGCAGGCGAATGCGCGGCGCACTCGAGTCGAAGACCGGCGCCCCGAGAATCATCGCCTCGGGCGCCGCTGCCGAGGCGCACATGAAGGGGGCAATGCACTCCGCGGGATGCTGGCCGTCGGAGTCCATGGTGAGGGCATGGGTGAAGCCGGCGCGGCGAGCTGCCGTGAGCCCGTCGAGGAGCGCGGCGCCCTTGCCGCCGTTGTACGGGCGCACCAGCACGGAGAGACCCGGATCGTCGCGCGCAAGCTCGGCAAGCAGCGCCGCCGAGCCATCGGTGCTGCCATCCACGACGACCCACACCGGATCCCAATGCGCGCGCGCCGCCCGTACCGTCTCGGTGAGTCGTGGGCCTGGGTTGTAGCTCGGGATGAGCACCAGGTGAGTGGCGGAGCGCGTCACTCCCTTAAGCGTCGGCTCTGAGCGCACACGTGCCGGTCGCCTCGATCTCGACCAGCAAGTCCTGGCGGCAGATGTCCGCCTGCAGGTAGATCACCCTCGCAGCGGGCGCGAGCGCGCGGGTCAGCTCGGCACGCACCACCGCCAGGTCCTCCGGGCGGCGCACGTAGGCCTTGTAGGCGAGCGATCCGAGCGAGAAGCGCGCCGCGCGCTCCATCCGCCTGGCCTCCTCGAGGAGAGCCGCGATGTTGGTGAGCGTCTCGCGCGTCTGGGCCGCGATGTCGCCGACGTGAACCGAGCGGTGACCGACGATGCTGGCGGTCCCCGAGATGAAGAGCGTCAGGCTCTCGCCCTGGCGCAGCAGCGTCGCGCGCGAGAACAGCGGGCTGTGGCTGCCATATTGGCGCGGGTAGCGGTAGGCGCTCAGCTGGCGCGGATTCTCGATGAAGGCCGGGGCGGTTCGCCCGGCCAGGAAGTACACGACCAGGGGGCTGCCGCTCATCGCTCCGAGCACCGAGGCCGCCGGAACGTTGCCGGTGAGCGCGCGGCCGCTGGCACGGAAGGCGTGCTGGCGCGCGCGGTTGAACTGGCGGTAACGCTCGATCCCGTCGCTGTCGCGGTTGATGTCCGGCAGGTAGTTCCACACCCGCAGCAGGTGCGGATAGCCGAGCGCATCGAGTGTGGCGCAGATCTCGCGATAGGCCTGCTCGGTGGCCGCGTGCAGTGCCGACGGGGCGGTGGACGCGGCGCTCGGCCCGGAGGCGATGTCGGACTCCGCGACGGCGATGCAGCCGAAGAGCAGGTTCTCACTGCGGCGGAAGCGCACCCGGTCGCGGCTTCCGGACTCGGCCGGCTGGTCCGAGCGCCACACCTCGTACACGTCGGCGGTGCCGAGGAGCACGGGCATGTTGACCTCGGCCACCGGAATCTCGCCGGCTCCCGGGACCGGGGCCGGCGGGCCGCTGAAGCTCGCGATGCCGAGCACGTCGGCCCAACCGGCTGAGCGGTACTCGGCTGGGGACAGGTAATCGAGGTTCAGGCCGGCGGGGGCGCGCATCGGGGCACGGTCGAGTCGTCAATTCTTCGGCTTCGAGTCGCCGCTCTTTCCGGTCACGGTGTCCTTGGCCTGCTCGGCGCCATGCGCAATCGCGTGGCCGGCCTTCTTCGAGTCTTCGGCCACTGCCTGACGCGCGGGCGCGGTCTTCTCCGCGACCTCGTGCCCGACCTTCTTCGAGGTGTCGGCGATCTCGTGTCCGACTTTGCGCGAGGTGTCGGCGATCTCGTGCCCGACCTTCTTCGAGGTGTCGGCGATCGCATGCCCGGCGGTCTCGGCGCCGTGCGCCACGGCGTGACCGACGGCCCTGGCATCCTCCTCGATCGTGCCCGTGAAGCCCGGACTCGCGCTCTCCTGAGCCGGCGCCGGGCTGCCCGCCGTCAGGGTGAGCGCCGCCACGGCCGCCGCAGCAAACAGAGTGATTTTCATGGGCGCGTATCGTACGACAGTCGCCGCACGACCGCATGGTCAGGCCCTCGACTTGCGGTGCCAATCGTCAAGGCATTCGGGCAAACTCGGCGGATGCGTCTCGAGCGGCTGCCGATCGCCGTATTGCGCACCCGCTACGTTCCGGGCGGCTGGGACCTGCTCGCGTTCCTGCTGGTGTTTGTTTTCCTCATCTACTGCGCCGAGGCGGCACGCGGACTGACCGGCTCGCTGGCGCGGCTGCAGGCGACGCCGATCTCGCTCGACCCGCGGGCTCTCATCGGCTACTCGGCCCGCACGGCGCTGCGCATGGTGGTGGCGATGCTGGCCTCGCTCTTCTTTACCTTCACCTACGCGACGCTCGCGGCCAAGAGCCGGCGCGCGGAGGTGATCCTGGTGCCGCTGCTCGATTTCCTGCAGTCCGTGCCGATCCTCGGCTTCTCGTTCTTCACGCTGCTGTTTCTGCAGCTCACGCCCGGGCGGGTCGCGGGAGCGGAGCTCGCCGCCGTCTTCCTGATCTTCACGAGCCAGGCGTGGAACATGGCGTTCAGCTTCTATCACTCGTTGCGCAGCATTCCCGACGAGATGGTCGAGGCGGCGCGTAACTTCCAGCTCTCGCCGTGGATGCGCTTCTGGCGCCTCGAGGTGCCGTTCGCCATGCCGGCGCTCATCTGGAACATGATGATGTCGATGTCCGGCGGCTGGTTCTTCCTGGTGTTCTCCGAGGCCATCACCGTCGGCCACACGACGGTCTCGCTCCCGGGCGTCGGCTCCTACATCGCGCTTGCCATCGCGCAGAAGAGCCTCGCTGCCATCGGCTGGGCGATCGCGGCCATGTTCGTCGTGATCCTGGCCTTCGATCAGCTCTTGTTCCGCCCGCTGAACGCCAGCGCCGACTGGTTCCGCCTCGACCAGGAGGCCGGCTTCACCCCTAACCGCTCCTGGGCGCTCACCATGATGCGGCGCTCGCAGCTGCTGCGGCTGTTCGCCTCGGGCTTTGCCGCCATGCTGCGCGCCGGTATCCGGCCGGTCGCCACCTGGGGCGCCGCCCGCCGGCAACCCTCTGCCGTCTGGAGCTCTCGCTGGCTCGACTACGCCTGGTACGGGCTGCTGATACTGATCGGGCTGGCCGCGGTGTGGCGGGTGTCGTTGTTCATCCTCGGAGAGGTCCGGCCGGCCGAGATCGCCCGGGTGCTGCTCTATGGATTCTTCACCATGGTGCGGGTCGCGGTGCTGATCGCGCTCGCGAGCGCCATCTGGGTACCGATCGGCGTATGGGTGGGACTGCGGCCGCGGGTCGCGAGCGTGGTGCAGCCGATCGCCCAGTTCCTGGCGGCCTTCCCGGCGAATCTCCTGTTCCCGTTCGTGGTGTCCGCCATCGTGGCCTTCAGGCTCATGCCCGACATCTGGCTGAGCCCGCTCATGATCCTCGGCACCCAGTGGTACATCCTCTTCAACGTGATCGTCGGGGCCTCGGCGATCGCGCCGGAGCTGCGTTACGCGGGCGAGAACCTCGGAGTGCGCGGCTGGCTGTGGTGGCGCCGGGTGGCGCTCCCGGCGGTGTTCCCCTTCTATGTGACCGGCGCGATCACCGCCTCGGGAGGCTCGTGGAATGCGAGCGTCAACGCCGAGGTTGCCGCCTGGGGCACCGAGACCGTGCGCGCGCACGGACTCGGTGCCTACATCGCCGACGCCACGGCCGCCGGCGACTTCCAGCGCAACGTGCTCGGCATCATGGTGCTGAGCCTCCTGGTGGTCATACTCAACCGGGTATTCTGGCGTCCGCTGTACGCGCTCGGTGAGCGCAAGTTCCGCATCAGCTGAGTGTCCGAGGACCTTCAGGAGACGCCCGTGAACGCCACCGCTCCCGCACTCAACCTGGCACCGCTCCTCGACGTGCAGGACCTGTGCAAGTCCTTCCGTAAGCCCGACGGCGATGAGCTGGTCGTGCTCGAGAAGGTGAACCTGCAGCTGCGCCCCGGCGAGATCGTCGGGCTCCTCGGGCGCTCGGGCTCAGGCAAGTCGACGCTGCTGCGGCAGATCGCCGGTCTCGATGCGCCGAGCAGCGGCGTGGTGAGCTACCTCGGGCACCCGGTGGTGGGTCCGGCCTCGGGGATCGCCATGGTGTTCCAGAGTTTTGCGCTTTTTCCCTGGCTCACGGTGCTCGAGAACGTGCAGCTCGGGCTCGAGGCGCAGGGAGTCGCCGAGGACGAGATGCGCAAGCGCTCGCTCCAGGCGATCGACCTCATCGGACTCGACGGCTTCGAGTCCGCCTACCCGCGCGAGCTCTCCGGCGGCATGCGTCAGCGGGTCGGCTTTG
>Ga0335083_10003632_pt1 | contig 19904 bp, 18 predicted proteins | sample Lox_Sample_42_FD_206716 | JGI IMG/M metagenome (GOLD analysis project Ga0335083, IMG submission 206716) | Soil microbial communities from Loxahatchee National Wildlife Refuge, Florida, United States - Lox_Sample_4.2 | ecosystem: Environmental > Terrestrial > Soil > Wetlands | place: USA...
CCATCGCCCGCGCATAGGGGCCGTAGGAGCAGCGGCAGATCGGGATCTGATTCATGATGGCCGCGCCATCGACCAGCCAGCCGATCGCGCCGATGTCGGCCCAGGTCAGCGTCGGATAGTTGAAGATGCTCGAATACTTGGCGGCGCCCGTAAGCAGTTGCTCGAGCATCTGCTCGCGGCTGATCCCCAAGGTTTCGGCGGCGCTGTACAGATACATGCCGTGGCCGCCCTCGTCCTGCACCTTGGCGATGAGGACTGCCTTGCGGCGCAGGGTCGGCGCACGCGTGATCCAGTTGCCCTCCGGCAGCATGCCCACGATCTCGGAGTGCGCGTGCTGGGAGATCTGCCGGATCAAGGTGTGCCGGTAGGCATCGGGCATCCAGTCCTTGGGTTCGATCTTGTCGTCGGCGTCCACCTTGCCCTGGAAATGCGCCTCGAGCGCGGCCGTATCAGCCGCAATGGTGTGCAGGCTTTCCTTGCCCAGCGAATCCAGACCCTGAGTGTACATGCCCCGCTCCCGCCGGCCCGTGCTGGGAGAAATGTGACACAAGAATCGAGCAATTGCAAAATATTTTGTGTCACAATGGCGGGACCCCGGAAAACCGCTGAGCCATGGCCGCGAATCCCCGCACCCGCAACGCAACCGCCTGCGCTGACGCTCTGGAGGCCACGCGCGGTCTGTTGCGCCGCTTCCGCAGCCAGCGACCCTTGCGCGGGGGATCCCTGCTGGTGACGATCTTCGGCGATGCCATCGCACCCCGCGGGGGCGTGGCCACGCTGGGAAGCCTGATCCGGCTGGCAGCTCCCTTCGGGCTCACCGAACGACTGGTGCGCACCTCGATGGCGCGCCTCGCGCAGGATGGCTGGCTCGTGGCTCGCCGCGACGGCCGCCTGAGTGAGTACGGCCTGACCCCAGGTGGCTCGCAGCGCTTCGCGGAAGCAACCCACCGCATCTACGGCCAGGCGCCGGCCTCCTGGGACGGCCGGTGGACCCTGCTGATCGCCCCGGGCCCGAGCGGCGAGCGCCGTGAAAAGCTGAGACGGGAATTGCGCTGGCTGGGCTTCGGCGAGATCGCTGCGGGCGTCTACGCGCATCCGGGTTGTTCACTCGAGCAGGCGCGCCTGTGGCTGCAGGACATTCCCGGCGCCCACGCCGGCGCGCTGTTGAGCAGCTCCAGCGGCGAGCTGGCGGCGGACCGGCGGCTCGTGGCGGCGGGCTGGGATCTGCAGCAGCTCACCCGCCGCTACCGGAGATTCCTGGACGCTTTCGGCCCGGTCGAGTCGGCCATGGCCTCCCGGACCAGCGGCATCGCACCCGATCCGCAGTCCTGTTTCGTGATCCGCACGCTGCTGATTCACGAATACCGCAAGATCCACCTGCAGGACCCGCTGCTGCCACCCGCGCTGCTGCCGCCCGACTGGGTCGGCACGGGTGCCTACGAACTGTGTCGCAGCCTGTATGCGCGGGTGTTTGCCGGCGCCGAAGAGTTCCTCTCGAACTCGGCGAGCACACTGGGACAACCCCTGCCGGCGGCGGACGCCGCGGCCTATGAGCGTTTCGGCGGTATCGAGCGCACCATCGGCGGATTCCAGCGCGCCAGCCTGCCGCCCCCGGAGTCACCACGATGAGTACCGTCCAGCCGACCGTGACCTGGTATTTCGACTTCATCTCGCCGTATTCGTACCTGGCACAGCGAACTCTGCGGCAGTTGCCGGCAGACACGCTGGTGCTGCGTGAGCCGGTGCTGTTCGCCGGCATGTTGAATCACTGGGGTCAGAAAGGGCCGGCGGAGATCGTGCCCAAGCGCCAGTGGACCTACCGGTCCTGTCTGTGGCTGGCGCACAAGTACGGCGTACCCTTGCGCATGCCAGCCGCTCACCCGTTCAATTCCCTGCCCTATCTGCGACTCGCGCTTGCCGCGGACAAGAGCGCAGTCGCGATCGAAAAGATCTTCGCTGCGTTGTGGACCACCGGCGCCGACCCGGCTGATCCCCGACTGCTGGCCGAACTGACCCGCGCGCTCGGCATCGATCCGGCGCGCCTGGCCGAACCCGCGGTGAAGAACGCGCTGCGCGAATCAACGCAACGTGCCATCGAGCGGGGTGTCTTCGGGGTTCCGAGTCTCGTGGTGCGCGATCAGGTATTCTGGGGCGCGGATTGCATCGATTTCGCCGCCGCGTACCTGCGGGACCCGGGAATTCTCGAGAACGACGAGATGCGACGCGCCGACTCGCTGCCGGTGGGAGCCTCGCGCACCGCCTGATCCGCCAGCGAGCCGGGTCTGTCAGCGCGCCTGGCGCTTGTCGATGACGCGCTTGGCCTTGCCCACCGAACGCTCGATGGCCCCGGGGTTCGCGACTACTACGCGCGCCGTGACACCCACCCGCTCCTTGATGTCGGACTGCAGCTGCGCACTGAGTCGCTCCCGCGCGGGGCCATCGTGCTCGACCGAGTGCAGGCATTCGACATTCACCGTCAGTGCATCGAGATGCGCTTCGCGGCTGATTTCCAGCAGGTAGTGAGGCGTCAGCCCGGCGATCTTCAGCAGCAGCTCCTCGATCTGACTCGGGAACACGTTGACGCCGCGAATGATGAGCATGTCATCGGAGCGACCCGTGATCTTCGCCATGCGGCGCATCGAACGCGCGGTCGGAGGCAACAGGCGTGTCAGATCGCGCGTCCGGTAACGGATGATGGGCAACGCCTCTTTGGTGAGTGAGGTGAACACCAGTTCGCCCTCGCTGCCATCGGGCAGGACCTTGCCGGTCACCGGGTCGATGACCTCCGGATAGAAATGGTCCTCCCAGATGACCGGGCCGTCCTTGGTCTCGACACACTCGCTCGCCACGCCCGGTCCCATCACCTCGGACAGCCCGTAGATGTCGGTGGCATCCAGCCCCATGCGCTGCTCGATTTCCGCGCGCATGGCTTCCGTCCAGGGTTCCGCACCGAAGATGCCGATACGCAGCGAACTGGCCGCCGCATCCAGGCCCTGGCGCGCGAACTCCTCGGCGATCGCCAGCATGTACGAAGGGGTCACCATGATGATGTCGGGTTCGAAATCGCAGATGAGCTGTACCTGCTTGGCGGTCTGCCCACCCGACATCGGAACGACGGCGCATCCCAGGCGCTCGGCCCCATAGTGCGCGCCGAGTCCGCCGGTAAAGAGACCGTAACCGTAGGCGATGTGCACCATGTCGCCGGGCCGCCCGCCCGCGGCGCGAATGGAGCGCGCCACCAACCGTGCCCAGTTGTCGATATCGGTCGCGGTATAACCCACCACTGTCGGTCGGCCAGTGGTGCCGCTCGAGGCATGGATGCGCACGATGCGATCGCGCGGCACGGCGAACAAGCCGAATGGATACGCTTCGCGCAGATCGTCCTTGACGGTGAACGGAAAGTGCTGCAGATCGCCCAGTGCTTGCAACTCCTGCGGGTGCACGTCCGCGAGTTCGCACTTGCGGCGATAGGCGGCTACATTGTCATAGGCGTGACGCAGAGACCATTTCAGACGCGTGAGCTGCAGAGCGCGCAGCTCATCCTCGCTCGCGCGTTCGATGTCTTCGAGTTCACCGGAATCGGGTCTGCCTGGAGTCGCCACAGCGGGCGATCTTGGCACTACTCAGGCGAACTCTCCAGCCAGTTGACGAAAGTCTGCAGGAACCGGTTGGCCTGGTGCCCGTCCATCACGCGATGGTCGATAGTGAGTGTGACATAGCATCGCGGCTGCACGACCACGCGATCGCTCTGAGCGTCCCCCGTGGATATCGCCACGACACGCTTCTCCAGCTTGCCCACGCCCAGAATCGCCGACTGCGGCTGATTGATGACGATGGGCGTCGCCACCAGGCTGCCGCTGACACCGTGGTTGGAAATCGTGAAGGTCCCTCCGCGCATGTCGGCGGGTGTCAGGCGGCCTTCGCGGGCACGCGTCACCAGGCGATCGAGTCCCTGAGCCGTCTCGAACAAGTCGCGTGACTGCGCATCGCGCAGGACCGGAACCACCAGCCCCGACTCCAGGGCCGTGGCCACGCCAACGTGAACCGACTCGAAAATCTCCAGGGCCGAGTCCGTCCAGCGGCTGTTCGCTTCCGGTACGGCCCGGATCGCGGCAACGGTCGCCCGCAGGAAATAAGCCGTGAGTGTCAGCGGCGCGCCGCGACTGGCGAACTCGTCACGGTGCTGCTGCCGATGTTCCAGAACCTTGCTCAGGTTTGCCTCGAACACCGTGGTGACGTGGGGTGCCGTATGCAACAGGCTCTGAACCATATGCTCGGCGATCCGCTTGCGGACGGCGGTATGCGGAACCATCCGGCGCGGCCCGGTGATGTCCGGGTTGGGTGTGCTCACCGCCGCTGTGGGGTGGGAGGCTGCGGGTGAAGCCTGCGAGAGGGCCGGTGCCGATGAGCCCTGGCCGCAATGGCGCAAGACATCCTCAACCGTGATCCGGCCGCCCTGCCCCGTGCCCACCACATCGGCGGATAGCAGACCCCTTTCAGAAAGCAGGCGCCTCACAGCGGGACTGAGGGAATTTGCCGCGCGCCGGTCAACGCCAGCCGCTTCAGGGGTTGCAACCGCAGAGGAGGCTACCGGCGTGATCGGCCCAGCCGGCATCGACGACCCAGCCGAAGCGGGCGGTCCGGTCAACGCGGACGGTGCGGACGCGCCACTCGCTTGTGCCGAACCAGGGGCTGAGGCGAGCACTGCGTCTGCGTGGCCCAGAGCCACCTCGCCCGTGTCGATTCGTCCGAGCAGATCGCCAGGGGCGATCTCCTCCTGCTCTTGCCGGAGAATCTCGCGCAGCGTGCCGGAGCCGGGGGCAGCGATCTCCACGGTGACCTTGTCGGTCTCGATCTCGATGAGTGGTTCGTTCTCGGTGACACTGTCGCCGATTGCCTTGAGCCAGCGCAGGACCTGCGAACGGGTGCCTTCGGTCTGGTCGGCGGGAGCGCGGATCTCGAGCTGGGCGGACATGCTAGACACTCGCGATGTGTTGGATCGTGCGCGTGATGCGCTCGACGCTGGGCACGGCGGCCTCCAGCAGGATGGGACTGTGCGGGCTGGGGATGTCAGGCATGGTCAGTCGTTCAATGGGTGCATCGAGATTGTAGAAGGCATCCCGGGCGAGCACGGCGGCAATCTCCGCGCCAAACCCGGCCGTCACATTGTCCTCATGCACGATGAGGCAACGACGCGTCTTGGCCACTGACTCCAATACCGCCGCCTTGTCCCACGGACACAGTGTGCGCAGATCCAATACTTCCACGGTCACACCCGAGGCTCGCGCCGCCTGCTCGCAGCGCTCAACCATCGCGCCCCAGGTCACTACCGTCAACTCGGAGCCTGTCCTTACCGCGCGCGCCACACCGAACGGCACGACGAAGTTGTCTCCAGGATAGGGCCGCCGGGCCCACGCGCCATCGAGCATGGCCCGATGCTCGAAATAGATCGTCGGATCGTTGCCACGCAATGCCGAACGCAGCAATCCGACGGCATCCTCGGCATTGGAGGGCACAGCCACTCGCCAGCCCACTCCGTGCACCCAGGCCACCTCATTGGTCTGGCTGTGCCAGGGATCGCCGCATTTGAAGAAGCCGCCCGGCATGCGCACCACGATCGGCGCGGCGAATCGATTCTGAGTTCTCCAGCGCATCGTGCCGCAGTCATTGAGTTGTTCCGCCGCCGGATCGGCGTACTTGCGGAACTGGATCTCCGCCACCGGCAGCAGACCCGCGACGGCCATCCCGACCGCCCGCCCGATGATGCCCTCCTCCGAGAGGCTCGTGTCGAACACCCGGGACACGCCGAACTTCTCCTGCAGTCCGAGCGTCGCCCCATGCACCCCACCCTTGGGGCCCACATCCTCCCCGAACACCACCATGCGCGGATTGCCGGCGAGTTCCACATCCAGCGTGCGCCGGATCGCAGTCAGCATGTTGATACGCACTCCCTCGGGCCGCGCGCTGGCAGTGGACTCGCGCAACACGGGGTGATCGGGCGCAAGGCCGCCCTGCTGCTGCAGATCCGGCGTGCCATCCGCCGAGCTCTCGCAGAAGACGTGACGGGTCACGCTGGATGGATCGGGCAAAGGACGAGCCAGTGCACGCTCCACGGCTGCGGCAACATCACGCCGCGCCTGTTCGGCGAGTGCATTCCACTCGCTTTCGGTCATCCGCTCCGGAACCAGGTAGCGCTGCAGGTGCCCCAGAGGATCACGCGCGCGTTCGCGCGCCACGGTCTCGGGGGACTTGTACGCCTGCGTATCCTGGCCCGAATGACCCGAGAGACGGGGTACGGTCAGACGAAGCAGCAACGGCGTGCGCTCCTCGCGTACGCGCGCAACCGCAATCCGGGTGAGTTCCGCCGCCTCCTGGGGATCGGTGCCATCGCCTTCGAGCAGGCTCAGTCCACTGAAGGAGCGCAGGTTGGCGGCGATGTTGCCGCCCGGGGTCTGCAGCTGTGAAGACACGGAAATTCCATAGCCGTTGTCTTCGACATAGAAAAGCATCGGCAGCCGCTGTGTCGTGGCGATCGTGAGTGCCGCCCAGAAGCCATTGGTTGCGACCGACGCATCGCCGCCAAGAACCACGGCGATGCTGCGCTGGTAATCGCCTTCACCCAGTTGCTCATGCCGGTAGCGGATGGCCTGAGCCCACCCTGCAGCAGGTGTGTACTGCGCGCCCACTCCGCCGCACGAGGGCAACACGGTCGGTCCGCCTCGAGTCGGCATGTTGAATACCACGCCAATGTCGCGCCCACCGCTGAACGAGCCGGATCGGGCGAGTGGACCTGCGGCCGCGTCCTCCAGATCCAACCCGAGCGCCAGCATGAGGGGCCGCGACCGGTAATACACCGTCACGCCATCGTGCGCGTCGGTGAGATTCAGTCCGAGCAGGATCTGCGCGAAGTCGTGGCCGCGGGCGGAAAACTGGTACAGGACCTTGCGCTCGGGCAGCAGCCGGGTCTCCTCCAGATCATCCAGCGCTCGCGAGCGCTGCAGCAGCTCCGCGACACGCTTCCAGTCCGGGGCACGGCCCGGTTCCCGGGATGCCGCCGAGCCACGCTGGATCGAGATTGCCGGTGCCGCCATAGCCCTGTCTCCACGTGAAACTGGCGCACAGTCTATGCCCGTGACAGCGCAATGAGCTTGCCTGGATTGCCCATTTCGTGCTCATCTTGGCAATGTTCTTGCTTTACGGAGGCTAGCGGCGCATGGCCCGCACACTCGACCGTCTCGATCGGCGCATCCTGGATGAGCTGCAGGGCGATGCCCGGATCTCGAATCAGGAGCTCGCCAAGCGCGTGGGCCTGTCGCCCGCACCGTGCTGGCGGCGTCTGCGGCGCCTCGAGGACGCCGGCTTCATCACCGGCTACGCCACGATCCTGGATGGCGCGGCCGTCGGCCTGCCCATACAGGCTTACGCACTGGTCTCGCTCGAGAACCACCATCCGGAGACCGTGCGGGAATTCGATCAACTCGTGAAGGAGCGTCCCGAAGTGCTCGAGTGCCACTCGATGAGTGGCCCGAACGACTATCTGCTGCGCATCGTCGCCGCGAGCATGGAGGCCTACGAGCGCTTCATGTCCGCGCATGTGCTGCAGATCCGTGCCGTGCGGTCAGTCAACACCAGCTTCGTGCTGCGGACGAAGAAGTTCACGACCCGCCTGCCCGTGGCGTAATGCCACGGTCACACCCGACCCCTTTCCGGCCCGCTTTGTAGCGGAACCGAGACGCAGGTGCGGGTCGGCTCGGGCGCACCGCTCGCTATACTCGCAACGAAATGGAAAGCATCGATACCGTAGTGATAGGCGCCGGCGTCGTCGGGCTTGCCGTGGCCCATGCCATGGCTCACCGGGGACACGAGACGCTGATCCTGGAAGCCGCCGATCGCATCGGCAGCGAGACCAGCTCACGCAACAGCGAAGTCATCCACGCGGGTATCTACTACCCGCGAGGCTCGCTCAAGGCGCGTTTCTGCGTACAGGGCCGCGACCTGCTGTACGATTTCTGCGCGCGGTTTGGCGTTCCGCACCGCCGCTACGGCAAGCTCATCGTGGCCGCCTCCGAGGCGCAGCTCGCCGAGCTGCACAGGATCCGCGCGGCAGCCGCGGCCAACGGCGTGGAGCTGGCGCTGATTTCCGGTCAGGAGGCGCGCAGCCTCGAGCCGCAGCTCGCTTGCGTCGGCGCCCTCCACTCGCCGCTCACTGGCATCATCGACTCGCACGAGTACATGCTGACATTGCTTGGGCAGGCGGAAGCGCGCGGCGCGGCCCTCGCTCTGCATAGCCGGGTCACCCAGATCCGTCATGTCGGGGATCGATTCCTGATCGGCGTCGCGGGTGAGCCCGAGGTCTTGTCGGCCCGCCATGTAATCAATTCCGCCGGCCTCGACGCTGCGCTGCTCGCACGGACCATCGAAGGCCTGTCGCCCGAGCATGTGCCGACGCCCTATCTGGCCAAGGGATGTTACTTCGGCCTGACGGGCCGATCGCCCTTCGAACGGCTGGTCTACCCGGTGCCCGAGCCGGGCGGACTGGGAGTGCATCTGACACTCGATCTGGCCGGACGCGCGCGCTTCGGGCCGGATGTCGAGTGGGTGAGCGAGCGCAACTATGACGTCGCGCCCCATCGGGCCGACAGGTTCTACGCGGCCATTCGCGCCTACTGGCCCGCGCTGCCCGATGGCGCCCTGCATGCCGCCTATGCCGGCTTGCGGCCGAAGATCTCCGGGCCAAAGGATGCGGCGGCGGATTTCCGCATCGATGGCCCGCAGCAACACGGGCTCGCCGGGCTGGTGAATCTCTTCGGGATCGAATCGCCGGGGCTGACCGCCTCGCTGGCCATTGCCGGCCACGTGGCCGATCTCGCTGAGACGCCTACGAGATGATGTGACGCGCGCGCAGGGCCTCGAGAATGGTCTGCGCGGCTTCCTCGGCTGACCGCTGTCGGGTGGCCACCACGATCTCGGCAGCCTCGGGAGCCTCATAGGGCGAATCGATGCCCGTGAAGTGCTTGATCTTGCCTTCCTTCGCCCGCGCGTAGAGCCCTTTGGGGTCGCGGCGGATGCACTCTTCCAGGGGTGTATCCACGAAGATCTCGATGAATTCCTCCGCGTCCACCAGCTCACGCACCATGCGTCGTTCCGCGCGGAACGGCGAGATGAAAGAACACAGGACGATCAGGCCCGCATCCACGAAGAGCCTGGCGACTTCACCCACACGACGGACATTCTCCACCCGGTCGGCATCGGTGAAGCCGAGATCACGATTGAGACCGTGGCGCACGTTGTCGCCATCGAGCATGTAGGTGTGCGCACCGTGCGCGTGCAGCTCGCGTTCCACGATGTTGGCGATGGTGCTCTTGCCCGACCCGGAGAGCCCCGTGAACCAGAGCACTGCGGGCCGGTGGCCATTCATGCGCAATCGGGCGCCCTTGTCGATCAGCACGCTCTGCCGATGGATGTTGGTGGCCCGGCGCAGGCCGAACGTGATCATGCCGGCACCGGCGGTGGCGTTCGTGAACCGGTCCACCAGGATGAACGCGCCCGTGGAACGGTTGTCCGTGTAGGGATCGAAGGCGACGGGCACGGAGGTCGACAGGTTGCACAGGCCGATTTCATTCAGGCCGAGCGTTCGCCCGGCGATGTGCTCCAGCGTGTTCACATCCACCTTGTGCCTCAGGCTGGTGATGCGCGCGGGCACGAAGCGGGTCCCGATGCGCATCAGGTAGGAACGCCCCGGGAGCATTTCGTCCTCGGCCATCCACAGGATATGCGCCGCGAACTGATCGACCACCTCCGGCCGGCTGTCGGTGTGTGACAGCACATCGCCGCGAGCCACATCGATCTCGTCCGAGAACGTCAGTGTCACGGCCTCGCCAGCCCTGGCCTCCGGCAGATCCCCGTCTGCCGTGACGATCCGACTCAAGGTCGAGGCCTTGCCGGAGGATGAGACGACCAGGCGATCGCCCTGACGGGCGCTGCCGGAGACCACGGTCCCCGAGAATCCGCGGAAGTCGGCATGCGGACGGTTGACCCACTGCACAGGGAAACGGAACGGCTTGCCCACCAGCGTATCTTCGACTTCCAGGCGCTCCAGTCGCTCGAGCAGAGTGGCCCCGTCATACCAGGACATGCGCGCGGAGCGGCTCGTGACGTTATCGCCAAAGCGGGCGGATACCGGCACGGCCGTCACTGACTGGAAATCCAGCGAACGCGCGAAGTCCGCGAAGTCGGCCACGATCTGCACGAACCGCTCCCGGGAGAAGTCCACCAGATCGATCTTGTTGACCGCCAGCAGCACGTGGCGGATTCCCAGCAGCGAGCAGATGTAACTGTGCCGCCGTGTCTGCGTCAGCACGCCCTTGCGGGCATCGACCAGGATGACGGCCGCGTCCGAGTTGGACGCCCCGGTCGCCATGTTGCGCGTGTACTGCTCATGGCCGGGGGTATCGGCCACGATGAACGAGCGATGCGGTGTGGCGAAGAAGCGATATGCCACATCGATCGTGATCCCCTGCTCCCGTTCGGCTTCGAGACCGTCCACGAGCAACGCCAGGTCGATGTCCTCGCCAACCGTGCCGTGCCGCCGGCTGTCGCGTTCCAGCGTGGCGAGCTGATCCTCCATGATCAGCTTCGAGTCATACAGCAGCCGGCCGATCAGCGTGGATTTGCCGTCGTCGACGGAACCGCAGGTGAGAAATCGCAACAGCCCGCGTGAGCTCGCTGGCCGGTTCGCCGCGCCGCCCATCAGAAATAGCCCTCGCGCTTCTTCTTCTCCATGGAGGCCGACTCATCGGTATCGATCAGCCGCCCCGAGCGCTCCGAGGTCCGGGTGCTGAGCATCTCCTCGATGATGTCGTCGAGCGTGGCGGCCCGGCTCTCGATCGCGGCCGACAGGGGATAGCAGCCCAGCGAGCGGAAACGCACCATGCGGGTTTCCTCGAGCTCGCCAGGAAGCAGTGGCATGCGATCATCGTCGCGCATCAGGAAGACCCCGTCGCGCCTGACAACGGGCCGGGACGCAGCGAAGTACAGCGGCACCACCGGAATATCCTGCGCACGCGTGTACTGCCAGATATCGAGTTCCGTCCAGTTGGACAGGGGAAAGACCCTGATGGTCTCGCCCTTGTTGATCCGGGTGTTGAACAGCTGCCACAGCTCGGGACGCTGATTGCGTGGATCCCAGACATGACCTGCCGAGCGGAAGGAGAAGACGCGTTCCTTCGCCCTGCTCTTCTCCTCATCGCGGCGCGCACCACCGAACGCCGCATCGAAACCCCACTGATCCAGGGCCTGCTTGAGCGCCTCGGTTTTCATGATCTGCGTGTGCAGCTGCGAACCCGAGGCGATCGGATTGATGCCGCGCGCCAGACCGTCCGGATTGGTGTAGACGAGAAGCTGCACGCCGTACCGCGCCACGATCTGGTCGCGGTGCCGGATCATGTCGCGGAACTTCCAGCCCGTATCCACATGCAGGAGCGGAAACGGCGGCTTCGACGGGTAGAAGGCCTTCATGGCCAGATGCAACATCACACCGGAATCCTTGCCGATGGAATACAACATCACGGGATTGCGGAATTCCGCGGCCACCTCGCGCAGGATGCCGATGGATTCGGCCTCCAGGCGCCTGAGGTTGGCCGGCAGGGTAGCCGCGCCCGCGCTCTTTGCCGGAGTGACACTCATGATCAGGCCGCCAGCGGATGCGGAATCAGCGTGCCGCTGGCCACGAAGAAGGAATTCCGGAAGCCGCTCTTGCCGTAGCGGAGCGGCAGACCCCCGGGCGCCCAGACGTTCCCGCCTGCAGCGAGCAGGACAGCGTGGCCCGCAGCCGTATCCCACTCCATCGTCGGACCGAGGCGCGGGTAGAGATCGGCTTCGGCGCAGGCCACCAGACAGAACTTGAGTGACGAGCCGACCGAGACACGCTCGGATATCCGGTATGAGGCCAGATAGGCATCGGTTTCAGGCGTCGCATGGGAGCGCGAACTGACAACCGTCAGTCCGCCGGCCGGCACGGGACGTACCTGGATCGGGATGCGTGGCGCGGCGACATCCGTATCGGTTGACTGATCGCTGCGGAACGCGCGGCGTGCGCGCACTTCACCGGCGAACAGGCGTGAATTGGCGGGTGCGTAGACCACGCCCAGCACCGGCTCGCCCTGCTCGATCAAGGCGATGTTGACCGTGAAATCACCCCGCTTCTGCACGAACTCCCGGGTGCCATCGAGGGGGTCCACCAGGAAGAAGCGCTCGCCGATCGCCGGCACCCGACCTGCCGCCACCTCTTCCTCGGCGATCACGGGGATCCCCGGAGCGGCCGCGGCCAGAGCCCGCAGGATCAGCGCCTCGGCGGCGTGATCGGCCTGGGTGACCGGGGAGTGGTCCGCCTTGCGCGTGACCTCGAAAACCCCGCGGTAGATCGTGTGCGCGATGCGCCCCGCCTGGATGGCGGCGGCGATCATGGCTTCGAACAAGGCAGTCGGTCTGGAATCGGCGGACATGCAAACCCTCGGCGCGAGAGTCTACACAATGACCGGCCGCGGCGGATTTGGGCACCGCGGGGCACCCAGACCGTGTGGACATGTCCTTAGACCCGAGGCGGCGAATGACCCGAGCCTGCGAATGACCCGAGCCTGCGAATGACCCGAGCCTGCGCATGGCCCGAGCCTGCGCATGACCCGGTCCGGCGGATCGGCCTGGGCCGGCCAATCGATCCGGGCCGGGAGTCACCCGGCCCGGTGCAGGCCGCGCCGCCGCAGGCGGCGCTCAGCCCGCGCGCAGGGCCTCGACCTGGATGGCCAGCTTCACTTCCTGCTTGAAGCCGTACTTGTCACCGTAGCTGATGCCGAAATCGCTGCGGTTGAAAGTCGTGGCGGCGTCCGCGCCGCAGACTTCCTTCTTCAGCATCGGGTTGATGATGCACTTGAAGGAGTTGATCGTCAGGGTCACCGGCTTCGTGACCCCGTGAAGGGTCAGCTCGCCCTGCACTTCCGTGGGAGCGCCGTCCTTGAACTTGACGAGCGTGCCCTTGTAGACCGCGGTGGGAAACTTCGCCACATCGAACATGTCGGGCGACTTCGCGTGTTCGTTGAGCTTGGGCATGCCGAAATTGATCGACGTGGCATCCACCGTGATCTCCACGGTGCCGGTGCTCTTGTCCTTGTCGAAGACGATCCTGCCGCTGGTCTTGTCGAACTTGCCGCGCCACACCGACAGGCCGCCGAAGTGATCGGCCTCGAAACTCGGATAGGTGTGGTTGGGATCGATGTCGTAGGTGACGGGCGCGGCGAGCGCCGAGCCGGTGAAGGCGGCCAACAGGGCGACCGGCAGTGCATGCTTCATTCTCGGGTCCTCCAGGTTTGCGACGGAAAGCGCGGCCCGCGACCGATCAGTGGCGCAAGCGCAGGTCTAGCCTAGCGGCAGCCGGGCATGGCGATCCACCCCCGTTAGAGGGAGCGGCAAAAAAAGCCCGGGCCATGCGGCCCGGGGCTTGAAGGCAAGGGAGTCGAAAGATCGGCGGGATCGGTGCGGGAGGCGATTACCGGACGGCGGCGATGGCCGGGCGGGCTCCGAATCCCAGGGAACGCGCCACGACGTCGTGGGTGATCTCGCCCGCATGCACGTTCAGTCCGGCAGCGAGGCCAGGATCGCGCTTGAGCGCGGCCTGCCAGCCGAGATCGGCCAGGGCGCGGACGTACGGCAGGGTTGCGTTGGTCAGCGCAAAGGTTGACGTGCGCGGCACCGCACCGGGCATGTTTGCAACGCAGTAGTGAATCACGCCATCGACCACGAAGGTCGGGTCCGCATGCGTCGTCGGCCGGCTGGTCTCAAAGCAGCCACCCTGGTCGATGGAGATGTCGACCAGCACCGCACCACGCTTCATCGTGCCGAGCATGGCGCGAGTGACGAGCTTCGGAGCGGCGGCACCGGCAACCAGAACCGCGCCGATGACAAGATCCGCTTCACGCACCAGTCGCTCGATCGTCTCAGTCGTCGAGTAAGCAGTCTGCAGATTCGCGCCGTAGACAGCGGACAGCTCACGCAGCCGATCGAGCGAGCGGTCGACGATGGTCACGTCGGCGCGCATGCCCACGGCGATCTCCGCCGCGTGCTTGCCGGCGACACCGCCGCCGAGGATGACAACCTTCGCCGCTTGCACGCCGGGAACGCCACCCAGCAGCACACCGAAGCCGCCGTTGGCCTTCTGCAGGCTGGCTGCTCCGACCTGGATGGACATGCGACCCGCAACTTCGCTCATCGGAGTCAACAGCGGCAGCGAGCCGTTGGGAGCCGTGACCGTCTCGTAGGCGATCGCGGTGGCACCGGACTTCATGAGCCCCTGCGCCTGCACCGGGTCGGCTGCCAGATGCAGATAGGTGAAGAGCACCTGGCCCGGACGCAGCATGGCGCACTCGGCCGGTTGCGGTTCCTTGACCTTGACCACGAGCTCCGCGCGCGAGAACACATCGGCCGCGTTGTCGGCAATCGAGGCGCCGGCCGCCCGGTACTGAGCGTCATCCACGCCGATGCCAGTGCCGGCACCGGTCTCGATCAGCACCTCGTGACCTGCGGCGACCAGCTCCCGCACGCCCGCCGGGACAAGGCCGACTCGGTACTCATGGACTTTGATTTCCTTTGGAACACCGATGCGCATGCGGAACTCCTGGGCGGGGTGGGTGCCGGGATGGGGATATGCGCGCACTGTAAGCGTGCAACCCCGACAGCCCCTTGCAAAATCGGCACTTATGTCCGTATCTGTGACAGAATCTGTTGCCGGAAAGACATTTCAAGCAGGATTCTGCGGCCTATGGACCTGGATCGCTATGATCGCGCCATTCTGAGCCTGCTGCAGCAGGACGCCCGGATCACCAACAGCGCCCTGGCCGAGAAGGTCAGCCTGTCCGAATCGGCCTGCCTGCGACGCGTGCGCGCGCTGGAGGAATCGGGCCTGATCGAGGGCTACACGGCGCTCATCGACCAGCAGAAGGCCGGCTACCCGGTCAACGTATTCGTGAGCATCACACTCGATCGTCAGAGCCAGTCCGGACTGGAAGCCTTCGAGAATGCCGTGCGCAAGGTGCCCGAAGTCATGGAGTGTTACCTCATGACCGGGGAGCACGACTACCTGCTGCGGCTCGTGGTCGCGGATCTGGCCGACTTCGAGCGCATCCACAACCAGCACCTGACCCGCCTGCCGAGCGTGGCGAGTGTGCAGTCCAGCTTCGCGATGCGCACGGTGACGCGCGCTCGCGAGCTGCCACTGCGCTAGGCGATCGTCCGGCCGGGTGCTACGCCAGCTTCAACAGTCGGATCGCATTGTCCCTGAGGATCCTGGGCCGCACTTCCGGCCTGATGGACAGCTGCGCGAAGTCCGCGAGCCAGCGGTCGGGCGTGATGACCGGATAGTCCGAGCCGAACAGGATCCGGTCCTTCAGCAGCGTGTTGGAATAGTGCACGAGGTTGGGCGGGAAGTACTTCGGTGACCAGCCCGACAGATCGATGTACACGTTGGGCTTGTGGGTCGCCACCGCGAGTGCCTCGTCCTGCCACGGGAACGAGGGATGCGCCATGATGATGGGCATGTCGGGGAAGTCCACGGCCACATCGTCCAGGAACATCGGATTGGAGTACTTGAGGCGCACACCCAGTCCGCTGCGGGCACCGGCACCGGCGCCGGTCTGTCCCGTGTGGAACAGTGCCGGCAAACCCGCCTCGGCAATGGCCTCGTAGAGCACGTAGGCCTTGCGATCGTTCGGATAGAAGCCCTGCATGGACGGATGGAACTTGAATCCGCGCACGCCGTAGTCGGCGATCAGCCGGCGCGCTTCGCGCGCGCCCATCTTGCCCTTGGCCGGGTCGATGCTCGCGAACGGGATCAGCACATCGGCGTGCTCGGCGGCCATCTCCGCCACTTCCTCGTTGGCGATGCGCCAGGTACCCATCTCCGCTTCGCAGTCCACCGGGAAGATCACCGCCGCGATCTTGCGCTCACGATAGTACTGCGCCACTTCGGGAATGGTCGGCGGCGCGGCGGACTTGAAGTACTTCGCCATCACCTCATCGAAGATGATCGAACACGGGTCGCGCGGCGCGCGCGTCGAGATGTTGGCGTGCGTGTGCACATCGATCGCGACGAGCTCGCTGACCTTGAGCCGGGACTGGTACTTGGACATGAAGGGACGTTCCGCTGCCTGGTTGGAATGGGTGAGTGTGTAGACGGGGTGTGTGGTTCGTGTGTGTGTGTGTGTGTGTGTGTGTGTGTGTGTGGTTCGCGTGTCTGTGGTTCGTGCTGGCGGTGCGTCTGGGTCGTGCTGGCGGTGCGTCTGGGTCGTGGTGCAGCTGAGCCGGGTGGCGCGCCTAGCGCGGCGTGGTTGACGCGGTTGACGGGGTTGGCACGGAGCTGCCGGACAGCGCATCGACCAGCTCTCGCCACGAAAACGGGGTCTGCCCGGAAAAGCTCAGCCCCCTCGCCTGCATCACATCGATGAGCGCGTCCTGACGCTGTGCCGTGGCGCCGGCCATGGTCGGCTCGAGTCCGATGTCCTGCAGTGTCCGCGCGACCTCGCGCATCTCCGCGGCGCGTCGGCGGCCGTGCTCGGCGACGCGACTGATCAGGTAATCGGGCAGCTTTTCGGTCCACCCCATGTGAGGGAAGGTCTCCCGTAATGACTCCAGCACCTCGCCTTCGGCACCGAAGCGTCGTGCCGCCATCATGCTCTCCAGAGCAAGCGACTCGAGACCCTTGATGACGACGCTGCGGCACATCTTTACCGCCGAGGCCACTCCAATGCGGTCGGCGATTGCCCGCGTGTTCATACCGAGAGCGTTGAGTGGCTCAACCAGTCTGGCCGCGTGGGTGCCGCCGAGCAGCATTGGTACCTTCAGCCGCTGCGGCGGTAAGGGGGCCATGACCGCCGCCTCCACGTAGTGCGCGCCTGAAGGCTCGACGAGCTTCGCGTTGGCGAGCTTCCTGGCCGGCGACACCGAGTTGATATCCAGCATGACCTGACCCGCGCGCAGGTACTTCGACGCACCGGTGGCGACGTCAGCCGAGGAACTCGCGGTGACCGCCGAGATCACAATCTGCGCTCCGTCCATGGCCTGAGCCAGCCCGTCCGCCACGCGGACTCCTACCTTGCACGCTCGCTCGATCAGACGGGCGCGTGTCGCCGGCGCATCGAGCAGAATGTCGTAGGTGATCACGTCGCGCCCGGCGCGCACGAGATCCTCGCCCAGGATGGAGCCGGCCTCGCCGAATCCGATCAGCGCAAAGCGCTGCAGTTCACCGCTCATGAATGCGGTGCCTGCTTCAGCCATTGACGGATCGCATTGGTGACCGCCTGCGGGCGCTCGATCGGGGCCATGTGCCCACAATCGGGAATCACGGTGAGACTGCCGCGTTTGAGCATGACGTTCATATCCTTATGACGCGTGGGCGGCGCCCAGCTGTCCTCGCGGCCGCATAGCACCAGGGCCGGACAGGTCACGGTGGCAAAGACCGCGCGGGCATCCGGCCGGGTCAGCAGCGCGTGGATCTGCATCGCAAAGAAGTCAGGTGTCTGGCGGGAAAACATGTCGAGAATGACGCCCAGCAGTTCCTGATCGGACAGACGTGCCGGATGCACCATGCCCTGCACCCAGACGCGCGCCATCTCGCGCATGCCGGCACGCCGTGCCGTCTCGAGCAGCGCGTAGCGCCCTTGCCTTTCGCGCTCGCCGGCTTCGCCGGGTGCCAGCGCTTCGTAACCCGAGTCGAGCAGTCCCAGGCCGATCAGTCGGTCGGGAACCCGACGAGCCACTTCCAGCGCAATGCGGCCGCCCATGGAATGCCCCGCGATGGCGAAGCGGGGCGGCGCCTGGGCGATTATCGAATCAGCCAGGGCGCCGAGACTGTCACTGGGACCATTGAGAACAACGCGCGCATCCGCCACGTCCGACAAGGCCTGAACCTGTGCGCTCCATACGACTTCATCGCACAGCAATCCAGGTATCAGCAGCAGGGTTGTCTTCACGCCGCGATGGTGATGTTTCGCCGCGCGATCCGTCAACCACTACCTCGCTGGCGATCTCGCGACTGCGCTCCAGGAAATCCAGCGCTGCAAGCCCCGCAGGGTCGGGCAATCGGCGCGCCGCTGGGCGCGGCTGCTGATGCGGCTGGTGGTGCGGCTGCTGATGCGGCTGGTGGTGCGGCTGCTGATGCGGCTGCTGGTGCGCATGCGGTCCGGCACGGCCTGGAATGCGGGTAGCCATCAGCCCTCCCTCTAACGATTGCCGGGTCCAGCCGGCGCACCCGATCTGCCCGAACCCGATGCACCGGAAGCGTCCACGCCGGGAGCACCCCCGCCATGCGGCGCATCCGGGGTGCCCGACTGCGCTGCGCCAGCGGGATCGCAGCCGTGGAAGCGCCGGTGGAATTCCGCGCGCTCATCACGGCTCATGTGTCTCCAGCGCCGGAACCCGTCCCGGAAGCGGCCCCGTTCTTCGGGTGACATCCGCTCCCAGTGCGCATGCCAGCGGCGATGCCGCCAGCCCGGGCCGCCCCGTCCGCGCAGTCCTCCGAACAGGATCCGGCTCAACACCAACAGGCCGGCCGCCTGCCAGTAGCCCAGCACCGGTCCGTGGAACAGGGATGGAATCAGCGCATTCCACAGGCTCATGACCACGAAGGCGAGTCCGGCCAGGAACGCCAGTGCCAGCACGGCGAACCCCACACCCTTCAAAATCCAGCGACCTCTCACGACACCCTCCTCGATCCTGTACGGATCATTGCTCCGATCCTGTGCGGATCATTAGTCGAACCACTCCTCGTACGTGTCCTGCAATCTCTTGCGCAGAGCCCGCACGGCGTAATGTTTCCGCGACAACAGCGTGTTGATGCCGACGCCCCAGCGCGATTCCAGCTCCCTGAAGCTGATGCCTTCCAGCTCGTGAGCAATGAAGACTTCACGCTGCTCGTGCGGCAACTCATCCAGTGCTTCCTCAACCTGTTCGAGCAGCAGCTGACGCATCAGCTCGCCCTCCGGGCCGGAATCACCGGATGGCAGCAGCTCCTCGAGCAATACGGGTTCTTCCGGATCCTCGTGGGACACAACCGGATGGACGGGCTCACCGCGCGTGCTGCGGCGCCGGAAGCGATCGATGATGCGATTGCGTGCCACTCTGAGCAGCCACGCTCCGGCCTGCTCGATGGGTTGCATCAGGCGGTGCGCGGCCACCAGTTCGTAGAGGACTTCCTGGACGATGTCTTCCGCTTCCGCGGCATCAGTCACGCGGCGGCGAATGAAGCTGCGAAGCCGGCCGCCCTCCCGGAGCACCGTTGCGGAGATCTTGCGGTCCTGCTCGGAGGTCATCGACAGGTCTGTGAACGCCACGTCCATCTACCCGTGTAGACGGACGATCGGGACAGATATTGTGGCGTGATCCCGCAGCCTTTTGGCGGGCAAGTCCCGCAGCCTTGTGGCGGATGAATGCCGAGGACCTTCGGTGGGAACGTCCCGCCAAACGTGTGGCGGGCATCTCCCGCCAGTCGGACTACCGCGTGGCGACAGCCACGGCCGCCCCGGCCATGGCTATTCCCGTGCTCCGTCGCATCCACTGCACGGTCTTCGGGCTGGCGAAGCAGCGCCGGGCTCGCGCCGCGCCAAACGCATAACCGCCCAGCACCAGGGGCAGGATCACCACGATGACGCTGACGATCTCGAAATAGCCGGCAGCGGTGAGCTGACGAAGCTCGACTACCGTCGGCAGCACGGCGAGGAAGAAGATCATGGTCTTTGGATTGCCCAGGGTCAGCGCCAGCGATCCCAGGAACAGTTGCACCGAGCGCTCCGGAACTGCCGACGCCCCGGCCTCGAGCGGGGTAGCGGGCGAGCGCCAGAGTTTCCAGGCCAGATACAGCAGAT
>Ga0335083_10003633_pt1 | contig 19904 bp, 18 predicted proteins | sample Lox_Sample_42_FD_206716 | JGI IMG/M metagenome (GOLD analysis project Ga0335083, IMG submission 206716) | Soil microbial communities from Loxahatchee National Wildlife Refuge, Florida, United States - Lox_Sample_4.2 | ecosystem: Environmental > Terrestrial > Soil > Wetlands | place: USA...
GAAGCGCCGGGCGCGGACGAAGATGAACAGGGCGAACCGTTCGTCGGCAAAGCCGGCCAGTTGCTCACCAAAATCATACAGGCGACGGGGTTGCAACGCGCGGACGTTTACATCGGCAACATTTTGAAATGCCGGCCGGACACACCCGGCCAGTCCGCCGGCAATCGCAAGCCGACGACCGACGAGATGGCCACCTGCATTCCATACCTGCACGAGCAGATTGATTTGATCCGTCCCAGGGTTCTGGTTGCCCTAGGCGCGACAGCGGTGGAAGGGTTGCTCGGCAAAACGATTGGGATTACCAAATTGCGCGGGACCTGGAAGACGTATCGCGGCATCCCGCTGATGCCGACGTATCATCCGGCGTATCTGCTGCGCAACCAGGCGATGAGCGAGAAACGCAAGGTCTGGGTAGACATGTTGGCGGTGATGGAAAAACTCAGCATGCCCATCAGTGAAAAACAGCGGAATTATTTTCTGAAGGCGTAAGAAATGAAGCCGTGACACGGATTTCACGAATTGGCACGAATTGCCTTTCAAAAGGCGTCTTTGATAGATCGTAGCAGCCGACGTGAGGAGGCTCATTCTTTTCCAAGGAGAGGCGCTTTCCAGCAGAATGGGGCAAGGAGCTGAGCCAAGCTCCGCCTCTCCCCGGCCCTCTCCCCCAACTTCTTTGGCGGAGAGGGAGATCAAATGGAGGCGCCGTTTCATCTTCCGATGGTTCCTACAAACGAATACGCTCTGACAAATCTCGGATGGCTTTGTAGTTCCATTAGGTCGTGCCCTACTATCCAGTCAGGACGCTCCCGAAATAATTTGCGCCTTTCCAATTCGCGCCAATTCGCGTAATTAGCGGACTCATTTTTACACTCCAATGCTCAAATCCATTTTCCAGCCGCTGCTGACGTGGTATCTCGCCACGCTCAAGACCGCCGGTTATCCGGTCATCGTGCTGCTGATGACGATGGAAAGTTCCGTCCTGCCGATTCCCGCCGAGGCCATCATCCCGCCGGCGGCTTATCTGGCCTGGTCTGAGGGCCTGAAAATTTTCGACATTCATTTCGTTGGTTGGCCGGCGGAAATCGTTCTGGTGGCTGCCGGTGTGCTGGGTTCGTGGCTCGGTGCCACCATCATGTATTGGCTGTCACGGCTGGCCGGCCGGCCGTTGCTCGTGCGTTACGGTCGTTATATTTTGATGCCGCCGGACAAAATCGAGAAGAGCGAACGCTGGATGTCCCACTATGGCCCGATGGGTGTGTTCGTTGCCCGTTTGCTGCCCGGGGCGCGGCAACTCGTCGGTATTCCCGCCGGCGTCGCCCGGATGGATTACCTGAAATATTCGATTTACACCATGCTCGGCGCGGCGACCTGGTGCTCGGTGCTGTGCTATGTCGGCGTCGAGGCGGGCAAGGACCAAAAGCTCATGCACGGCGAGATGCGGCACGTCGCCCTGTGGCTCGGCGGCGCAGCGCTCGTCCTGGGCGGACTCTACTACTTCTTCGTCCACCGGCACATGGCCGGAAAGACAGAAGGCGGAAGGCAGAAAGCAGGATAAGCATTCACTGCCGTCTGCATCCGGCCTCTATTTCACCAGTTCGAGGCTGAACGGGTATTTGTAATCCTCGCCGTTGTTGGCCTTGATGCCCGCGATGATGGCAAAAATCAGTCCGGCGAGTCCGATTAACATGACGACCGGGATCAGCAAAAAGCCAACGCAGAAAAAGGACAAAAGGAACGCGACAACCGCTCCCGCAAACAGGGCGATGACAACAGTAATTTGAAAATTGAGCGCTGCCTTGCCGTGTACGTTCACGGAAGGAATCTCATTCTTCTTAATCTGCCAGACCAGCAGCGGACCCAAGATGTTGCCAAAGGGAATGATAAAGCCGGCCAGCGCGCTCAGGTGACAGAGCATGTTCCAGGTACGGGCCTGACTTTCAGGAGAACCGGGAGCCGGCGTGGATGGGGTGGTTGGGGGCGGCTGGGCTGGAGGCGGAGCCTGGGTTTGGTTATCTGACATGGGTTTCCTTTCGTTGGGTTCGGGGCTCAATACGCCGAATTAATTCATCGCGCAAGCAAGATTTTCGCTTTGCGCCCTGGCGACTTTGCGTTGAAATTGCCTGGTGCCGGCGACTGAAAACATCCGCAGGAAGATTGGCACCCTGCCGCACAAGCCGGGTATCTATCTGATGAAGGACCGGTTTGGCACGGTCATTTATGTCGGGAAGGCGCGCGATCTGCGTAAACGTGTCAGCCAGTATTTTCATCCGTCCCGGCGCATGGGCTGGGACCTGAAGTTCAGCGCACTGATCGAGGCGATCTGCGATTTCGATTTTCACGTCGTCCGCAGCGATCCCGAGGCGTATCTGCTCGAAGGCAAGCTCATCAAGGAATTTCATCCGCGGTACAACGTCAGTTTCCGCGACGACAAACGATTCCTGATGCTCAAGGTGAATCTGAACGACCCGATTCCGAATTTCACCTTCACCCGATTCCGGAAGGATGACGGCGCGCGCTACTTCGGGCCGTTCTCGAATTCCGGCGCGCTGCGCAACACCCTGGCGCTGGTGCGGCGGCAGTTCAACCTGCGCGGCTGCCGCGCTTTCACGCCGGGCGAGGCGGACTACAAGCACTGCCTCTACGCCCATTTGAAGTACTGCACCGCACCGTGCATCGGCAATGTCACCCGCCAACAATATCTGGAACAGGTGAACGCCGCGTGCGATTTCCTGGAAGGCCAGTGCGTGGAAATGAAGGAGCAGCTCGAGGTTGAGATGAAAAAGGCCGCACTGGCACAGGATTACGAAAAGGCCGCCGGCCTGCGCGACCTCATCCGCGACCTGGGCGAAACGACGAAGAAGGAGCGGAAATTCGAGCGCGTGCCCTACACGTTGCCGCTCTCCCTCGACCCGGAAAGCGATCTGGCCGAACTGGCAAAAGTGCTCGGTTTGCTCCAGCCGTCGCGGCGCATCGAAGGATTCGATATTTCGAACATCAGCGGCACGTTTGCGGTGGCATCGCTGGTAAGTTTCAAGAACGGCCGGCCCGACCGCGCGAACTATCGCCGGTTTAAGATCAAAACCGTCGAGGGCCAGGATGATTTCGCCAGCATGGCGGAAGTGGTGAAGCGGCGGTATTCGCGGCTGTTGAACGAGTCCCGAGACCGAAGTCCAAAGTCCAAGGATGACGGTGGTGAAGCGATTCCGCAGGAACTTCAAAAGCTGGCGGACGAAACAAGCCGAAAGTTCCGGCGGGGAATTCCCATTAAGAATGGAGGACAGGTATCCGGCTGGTCTCAAATTTCCACGCCGAAAGTTAGAGGCAGGCTGGGAGCCTGTCCTACGTTACCCGACTTGATTTTGATCGACGGCGGCAAGGGCCAACTCAACGCAGCGTGCGGGGAATTGAAGAAGCTCGGGCTTGGAAAAATTCCCGTCATCGGATTGGCGAAGGAATTTGAGGAGATTTATCAGCCGGGCGAAAGCAAACCGCTGCGGCTCGGCCTTGCCCATCCCGCGGTGAAATTATTGCAGCGGATTCGCGACGAATGCCATCGCGTGGCCAACAGCTACAACGCACAATTGCGCATCAAACGGATTTCCGAAAGTGTGCTCGACGAATTCCCCGGGATCGGCGAAGCGCGCAAGGCGGCGTTGTTGAAAAAATTCGGCTCGGTGCAGCGGTTGCGGACGGCGACTTTGGAGCAAATCGCCAGGGTGCCGGGCTTCGGCGGCAAAGCGGCGGCCGAATTGAAGAAATACCTGGAAGCGCGCGGCTAGGCTTTGCGGCGCTTGAATCCATAGGCCGCGGCCGCAAGGCCGGCAAGAAGGATGAGGCTTCCCCAGACCATCGGCATTACAATTTCAGTGTTCCACACGCCCAAATCCCGATGCTTGGCGAGTGCCGGGAGGATGATACCCGGGCCGAACAGGATGCCGAAAATGCCGAACAGGATTATCATAATTTTTTTCATAAACGTCCTTTCCATTTTTTTGAATTCTCGCTTGATCGCCTGAGGTTGACCGATCCGCTGAATGGAAACCTCAAAAGCCTTTTGCTCGTTCGATCCCGATTTCATCTGCCGCTCGATGTCTTCGCGCAAGTGACTTTCCAGCTCCTCCAATGGCACGGGTGTCTTGATGCCATCGGCCAGCATTTGTCTCCGCCAATCGGCAATCGCTTTTTCCAGGTCAAACATATCGTTCCTTTGCAATTAACCCTCAACCGTTCCTAAACAAATTGCTCCTTTTGCAGGCCGGCCAGGACGGAGTGGACCAATGACCATTGTTCGTGATGTTTGGCCATCGCGGTTTTGCCGTCCTTCTTGAGCGAATAATACTTCCGCTTGCGTCCGGTCTTGCTCTCTCCCCAGTGTGACTTGATCAGGCCGCGGCTTTCCATCCGGTGCAGCACCGGATACAGCATGCCGTCCGTCCATTGCAACTTGCCGCCGGAGCGGGTCTTGACCTCCTGGATGATGGCGTAGCCGTAGCTCTCGCCTTTGGACAACAAGGACAGAATCAAAGGCTCGGCCGACGCGGCGACCAGTTCTTTGCGAATCATAGGAACACAATACATAGTTACTCTATGTAAGTCAAGCGAAAAATTGGCCCAAAGAAATTCGTGCCAATTCGTAAATTTCGTGTCTGTATGGAGGCATGATTGTTCAAGTAGCCGTTCTTTGCGATGCCGCGACCCAGGATAGCAACAGCAAGCTCAGCGTTCTCGGCGCCTTTGACACAGTTTTCGCGTCCCAGATGCCGGCAGTGCAACCGCAATGCGCCGTGGCGTTGCGGGCCACCTTTGCCGCCGAGGACGAAGGCCAGCATAAACTCGCGCTGAATTTCATCAACGCCGACGGCCGGTCCATCATGCCGCCCATCGAAATACCCCTGACCGTCAGGCTACCGGAGGATACGCACTTCATCTCCCTCAATTTCGTCGTGAACATCCAGCAATTGCAGTTTCCCGCGGCGGGTCTGTATTCGGTGGACATCCGGCTGGATGGCAAGTCCCAGACGAGCATCCCTTTGCAGGTCAAACTTATCCCGCGCGCGGTGGCGTAAAATAAACTGTGTAGGAGTCGAGGTGACGAAACTCAAATTTAATCACCGTTTCACTCGGGGAAAGTCAGAGGCTCCTTACGCCGTCTCCTGCAACGAAAACCGCTTTTGGGCCTTGAACTTTGGGCCGGGCATTTAATAATTCGCCGATGGCAAACGAACCAATTCTACAACTCGATTTACCCGGCATCAAAAAGCTCCGCAGCGGCAAGGTCCGCGACATCTTCGACCTCGGTGACGCCCTGCTGCTGGTGGCCAGCGACCGCATCTCGGCCTTCGACGTCATCATGCCCAACGGCATCCCGCGCAAGGGAGAGGTGCTCACGCAGATTTCGCATTTCTGGTTCGAGAAATTTGCGTCGCTCGTGCCGAATCACCTGTTGCGGCGTGCGAATGAACCGCTCGGAGTTCCGGCTTTAGCCGGCCTCCCGGCTGCACAACTGGCCGATTTGCAGCGTCGTTCGATGATCGTCAAGAAAGCCAAACCTCTGGCCATCGAATGCATCGTGCGCGGTTATCTGTCCGGCTCCGGCTGGAAGGAATACAAGCAATCCCAGACCGTTTGCGGCATCAAACTGCCTCCCGGCCTGACCGAATCCGCCGAGCTGCCGAAACCGATTTTCACGCCATCCACCAAGGCCGAGGCCGGCCATGACGAGAACATTTCGTTCGACCAGGCGCAGAAAATCGCCGGCAACGACCTCGCGACCCAGGCGCGCGACTTGAGCCTGAAGATTTACCGGGCCGGTCGCGATTACGCCCGCCAACGCGGCATCATCATTGCCGACACCAAATTCGAGTTCGGTCTGAGCGATGGCAAATTGATCCTGATTGACGAGGTGATGACGCCGGATTCCTCGCGCTTCTGGCCGGCCGACCAGTATCAGCCCGGCCGCAGCCAGCCGAGCTTCGACAAGCAATTCGTCCGCGACTACCTGGAAACGCTGGATTGGAACAAGACCCCGCCCGGGCCGGTGCTGCCGCCGGACGTGGTTGCCAAGACCAGCGCCAAATATCTGGAAGGGTATGAGCGATTGACGGGCAAGCGATTGTAGCCTGCTCCTGACGTCGGGCGCCTACGGAAAGTTTCCGTTTCCCATCGCACCATCGGCTTGTTGTGCTAAGCTGCCATCATGCAGGCCAAGCGGTCGGTTTTAATGCACCGAGGTGCGACGGAAAATCCGGTGAACCGGTTCGAGAAAATCCAGATCGAACCGGACACCGATTGGAATTCCGAAGCGGACGGCCTGCCACGCACACAATTCTTCAAAGACCACAGTCACACGGTCATCGCCCGCAACGACAGCCCGGATGTTGGCTTCACTGCCAGCCTCAATCCGTATCGCGGCTGCGAACATGGCTGCATTTATTGTTACGCCCGGCCGACCCACGAATTTCTCGGCTTTTCCGCCGGACTCGATTTCGAAAGCAAAATCATGGTCAAGGAAGACGCGCCGGAACTGTTGCGCGCGGAACTGATGTCGCCGAAATGGCAGCCGCAGGTCATTTTCATGAGCGGCGTGACGGATTGCTACCAGCCGGTCGAGGCCAAATTGAAACTGACGCGCCGCTGTCTCGAAGTGCTGCTCGAGTTCCGCAATCCGGTCTTCATCATCACCAAGAACCGGCTGGTGACGCGGGACATTGAATTACTGTCCGAACTGGCGCGTTATCAGGCAGCGATGGTCTGGCTTTCCATCACCACGCTGGACATCGAATTGGGCAAGGTGATGGAACCGCGCACGTCGCCGCCGGCGGCGCGACTGGACGCCATCCGTGAACTGGCGCAGGCGGGAATTCCCGTGGGCGTGAACGTGGCGCCGGTGATTCCGGGGCTGACGGACCATGAGATGCCGGCCATACTTCAGGCAGCGGCAGACGCGGGCGCAAGAGCGGCTGGCTACACCGTGGTCCGGCTGCCGTACGGCGTCTCGGGACTTTTTGAAAAATGGCTGGAAACGCATTTCCCGGACCGGAAGGGAAACGTATTAAACCGGTTGCGGTCGCTGCGCGGTGGGAGATTGAACGATTCGCAGTGGGGAACCCGGATGCACGGTCAGGGCATTTTTGCCGACCAAATCGGGCAGATATTCGAGGCGACGCGGCGCAGGGCCGGAATTCAAAACGATCACCGCGAACTTTCCACGGCGGCATTTCGTCGTCCTCCTGGCGCGCAACTTTCATTGTTTGCATAGCATGGTTGCCGCAGCGGCAACCGAAATTTTCTCACGCAAAGACGCAAAGCCCGCAAAGATTTTCGGAAGATTTTCCTTTGCGCCTCTGCGTCTTTGCGTGAGGCTGTCCAAGTGCAAACACTCGTCGAGGATTTCCTGCAATACCTGCGCCATGAGCGAGGCCAGTCAGACAACACGGCGAGAACCTACGCGGCATTGCTCGGGCGTTTCACCGCCTGGGCAGCGAAGCAAAACCTGGCGGATTGGAAGCAGGTCGAGTTGAAGCATCTCATGGCGTTTCTCCAGCACGAGCGTGAACGGAATTTGCTGCCGGTGGGGCGAGTGTCTTCGCGCGCCGGAGCCGGCGTGACGGAGCAAACCAGCAACGACTCGTCAGGGGCTTCACCCCACCAAAACCCGTCGCGCCGCTTGAGCAGCGAGAGCGTCTATCTTGAAATCGCCGCCTTGCGGGCTTTCTACAAATTCGCCGAAAATGAAAGGCACGTGCCGGTCAATGTGGCGGAAAATCTGTCGTTGCCGCGTCGCTGGAAACGTTTGCCCAAGGCGCTGACGAATGGCGAGATTGCGAAGCTGCTAACGCCCGGACTGCTGGAAACGCCTGAAACTTTGTGTGACCAGGCGATTCTGGAACTGGCCTATGCCTCCGGCTTGCGACTGGCCGAATTGAAAAGCGTGCGGTTGGAACAGCTCCATCTCGACGCCGGATTCATTAATATCATCGGCAAGGGCAACAAGGAACGCGTGGTGCCGGTCGGGAGGAAAGCCGTGGAAGCGGTGAACCGCTACCTCACCGCCGGGCGGCCGAAACTGGTGACACCCCGGTCCCCGGCGAACGTTTTTTTGACGAAACGCGGCACGCCGTTCGCCTCGGTGACGCTGTGGCTGCGGATCAAGCGGCGCGTGCGGTTCGCCGGAGTGTCACGCAATATTACACCGCACATGCTGCGGCACAGCTTCGCCACGCATTTACTGGAACACGGGGCCGATTTAAGAGTGATTCAGGAATTGCTGGGCCACGCGAATATCAGCACCACGGAGATTTATACGCACGTGACGGGAAACCGGCTGCGAGACATCCACCGGAAATTTCATCCGCGCGCCTGAGTCGGAAGGGAAAGATGCCTTTGAAAGACTAAGCCCCGTTGTCACCGATGGCTTCGACCGGGCAACCTTCCTTGGCTTCCTTGCAGCGCGCTTCCTCATCGGGCGACCCCGGCTGTTTGTAAACAAACGAATAGCCGCCGTCGTCGTTCCGCTTGAAATTATCCGGCGCCGTCTCGCGACAGAGGTCGCAGTCAATGCACTGGTTGTCCACGTAGTATTTGCCCGGGACGTTTTCGGGATATTTATTTGCCGCGTCTGCCATAAATTCGTGCCTCGAATATGGCTGCCGGGGCGGGGGCTGGCAAGCCCCATTTGCCATTAGAATTTACTCCGACCCATTAAAGACTTTTAATCGCCCCGTGCGCGGGTATGCTGCCGGCGTGCAACGAGGAAGTGTTCGCAGAACCAAAATCATTTCCACGCTCGGCCCGGCGACTGATTCGGCGGAGATGATCGCCAGGCTCATTGATGCCGGGGTCAATATTTTCCGCCTGAACATGTCGCACGCGCCGCATGATTGGGTGCGCCGCGTGGTCAGGGACATCCGTGCCGCCGCGGCGGCCCGGCGGCAATTCATCGGCATCATGATGGATACGCAGGGTCCGGCGATCCGCACCGGGGACCTCGGCGTGCCGCTCGATTTGAAGCCGGGCCAGAAATTCACCCTCACCGTCCGGGGCGAACGCGATCTGGAGGAGCATTCGGTGGACGTGAACTACGAGAATTTTGTCAACGACATCAATGTGGATGACGTTGTGCTGGTGGACAACGGCACGATCGAGATGAAAGTCCTTGCCAAGTCCGGCAACAAGGTTGAGTGCGAGGTGCTCACCGCCGGTACGCTCGGCAGCCGGCGCCACATCAATCTGCCCGGGGTCAAGGTCAGCCTGCCCGCCCTGACGGCCAAGGACATCAAGGACGTGAAGCTGGGTTTGGAAGCGGGCGTGGATTTTATCGCCCTTTCTTTTGTCCGTGAAGCCCGCGATTTGCTCCAGCTCAAGGAACTGTTTGAGGAAGGCAAGCCGCCGCCGGTCGTCATTGCTAAAATCGAGGACCAGCAGGCGGTGGCGAATCTGGATTCCATCGTCCGGGAGGCCGACGCCATCATGGTCGCGCGTGGTGATCTGGGCATTGAAATTCCCTACGAGGAACTTCCCATCGTCCAACGCCGCATCATCAAGACATGCCTGCGCCACGGCAAGCCGGTCATCGTGGCCACCCACATGTTGGAGAGCATGATTGAATCGCCCATGCCCACCCGCGCCGAGGTCACGGACGTGGCCAACGCAGTTTTTGAGGAGGCCGACGCCATCATGTTGAGCGGCGAGACCACCGTGGGCAAATACCCGCTCAAGTGCATCGAGGTTTTTGACCGTATCGCCAGGCGCATTGAACGCAGCGGCAACGCGCAATACCACGATTCGGCGGAATTGACGAGCGCACGCGAAAAGCTGGTCAAAAGTGCCGTGGTCATGGCCAATGAACTCAAGGCTGACGCCGTGCTGGCGTTCACGCGTCACGGCCATATGGCCCGCTACACTTCCTGGATGCGTCCGCGTTATTCGATGGTTTACGGACTGTGCGATAGTGAAAAACGCGCCAACGAGCTCACGTTGTGCTGGGGTGTCACGCCTTTTGTGGTGGATTTTGATTTCATTAATCCGCAAAACACCATCGAACGGGCGTTGAAATCACTGGTTGAACAAGGCCGGCTGCAGCGTGGCATGACGGTCGTCATCGTCGGCGCCATTTCTGTCGGCACCGAGATCGTGGATGCCGTCCAGATGCGGGTGGTGTGATTAAACTTCGCTCTGGCGGCAACCGGATCATAATTTTCGCTACTTTTTCGCCCCTGGGGTCGCACTTGACAGACCACGCACTGTGGGTCGAGGTTAAAACATGAAAAGGGAGCGAATGTTAGTTCTGGTGATCGTGTTTGCCGCGTGTTCGGCCGTCGCCCAACAGCGGACCAACACCACATCGGTTTCATCGGCATCCCATACCAATGCGCCGTCTGCTTCCGCGACCTTTGAGGCGTCCAAGCCGGCCTTCCATTGGTTTGGGCCGGCCGAACCGGCGTCGACCGGGAAGAATCCGCGATACGTTGAAGGTCTGGATACGCACGCGTGGACGACGGTGGCGGAAGTTGATTCGCGAAAAACGGCCTTCCCGGATGCGGAAACGCACGAAGCCGGGTTGTGTTTGTTGTGGTGGGGCAGCGAGCCGAGGTCCCAATAAGGCTTCGAACGGTCTGCCACCGCAAGATGAGACTGCTGGACGTTAAAACGTCAATGCCTTCGCCGCTTCGGTGGCGAGGTCCAGGAGCGTGCTGGGAAACAGACCAATCCAGAACATGCCACCGATGCAGACGCAGACGGTGAATTTAACCGCCCCGGACAGGGGGATCGGCGACAAATCCGATGGATTCCGGCTCCAGTAAATGGCGCGGATGACGCCGAAATAGTAATAAAGTGAAATGACCACACCGACGAGGGCCGTAAAGGCGAGGCAATAATAACCGTGATTATGATTGGCCGCGCCCTGCTGGATGACGGCCTTCAGCAGCAGAAATTTCCCAAAGAAACCGGCCATCGGCGGAATGCCCGCGAGCGATATCATGGAAAGTGTCATCGTAGTGGCGAGCAACGGGGAGCGCCGGTGCAAACCCGCCAGCGACGAAATGTCTTCGTTGTCGAGGTGCCGTACGACCACACAGATAACCAGAAACGCTGCCGCCACCGTGAACAGGTAGCCGCCCAGATAATACAGCAAGGCCGCCTGCCCGGTGACGCTCAAGGCCGCCACACCCAGCAGCAGATAGCCCGCGTGGGAGATGCCCGAATAACCGAGCAGCCGCTTCAAATTGCGCTGCGGCAGCGCGCACAGGTTGCCGTAAAGAATCGTGATGCCGGAAATGACGATCAGCAGGTCCGCCCAGTGCCTCGTCACGTCCGGCAGGGCGGTGAACAGCACGCGCAACAGGAGGACAAAGCCGGCGGCCTTCGAACCGATCGCCAGAAATGCCGTGGTCGGCGTGGGCGCGCCCTGGTAAACGTCCGGCACCCAGATCTGGAACGGAAACGCCGCGATTTTGAAGCCGATGCCCACGAGCACGAACAACACGCCGATGAGGAAGATTTTGTTGGTCTCGAATTGCCCGGCAACCGAGGCGAGTTCGGTGAAATTCAATTTTCCGGTCGTGCCCCACACCAGCGCGATGCCAAACACGAGAAAGGCCGACGACAACGCGCCGATAATCAGGTATTTCACGCCGGCTTCGAGCGAAACCAACCGATTGCGTTGGTAGCTCGTCAGCACGTAAAACGTGATGGTAATCAATTCGATGGAGACAAAGAGCAGGGCGAAGTCGTTGGCCGACGCAGCGAACAGCATCCCGGACAGGGCAAAGGCAATCAGCGAATAGTATTCGCTAATGCCGCCGGCGATACGGTCGGAAAATTCCAGCGACATGAACAGCACCAGCATGGCGGCGATCAGAAAAAACCGCTTGAAAAAGATGGCCAGCGTGTCTTCCACAAACGCGCCGTTAAAGGCCGTGCCGGTGGTGCCCTCACTCAGTTTGGTGATGAGCAGGGTCCCGAGCGTGGCGATGGCGAGGTAGGCCAGGAACCGCCGGCGCTCCGGCAGGATAAGGAAATCCGCCAGCATCAACACGACGCCGAGCGCAATCACCCAGAGTTCCAAACTCATCAAGGAAGCGTTCATTGATTCAATATCACATCATCGGCCAGGGCGACGGCGAAACTGTTGTGTAGCACCCGCGTCCCGCGGGTGGTTTCGGGCGTCGCGCCCGAAACCTGCGGCGAACACGCGCGCTCGACGCTTGTTTGACTCAAAACTGTCGAACGCCCGCCGCCGCAATTCAGCGGGACCCCGAATTGAACCCGCCAGAGGCGGGTGTTGCCTGCAGCAACCGGTTCGCCTTGTGTCATCGTGACAATTTTTTGCGCATCGGGTGTGATCTTCTCCGTCAACAGGCGCGGGAAGCATCCGAACACGAACAGGCTCGCCAGCAGCAACGCGTAGGGCAGTTTGCGCCAGAGACTCGTGGCATCGGCGAGTCCGGCCCATTTTTCCGGCAGCGGCCCGTGGAGAACGTTGCGGACGGCGCGCGTCATATAAACCGCGCCGATGATGAGCCCGCCCCAGAGCGCGAGACCGGTTACCAGCGGGAATGCCGTCCACGCACCGAAGAACACAGTGACCTCACCGACGAAGTTGGCGAAGCCCGGCAACCCACAACCGGCCATGGCCGCCATGAGCAACGCCGTGCCGATGAACCGCAATTGCCGGCACAACCCGCCGAGTTCGGAGATCCGGAGCGTGCCGGATTTTTGGTAAATGTAACCACTCAGTGCAAAAGTCAGCGCTGCCAGAAAGCCGTGCGCCACCATGATGAATTCCGCCCCGGTCACGCCGATGAGGTTCAGGCTGGCAATGCCCAGAAAGACAAAACCCATGTGCGCCACGCTGGAATTGCCGATGAGCAGATTCAGATCCTTCTGTCGCATCGCCACCCAGCCGATGTACAGGATGTTACCGAGGCAAAGCCAGGCGAGTATTTGCATCCAGCCGTGCGCGGCCTGCGGCAGCAACGGCAGCGCGATCCGGATCAAACCGTAGAGGCCGAACTTTTTCAGCACGCCCGCATGCAACATGGAGGTGGGTGAGGGCGCGGAACCATAACCCAGCGGCGCCCAGGTATGAAACGGCCAGAGCGAGACCAGAATGCCAAACCCGAACAGCAACAGCGGGAAGATGAAATTCTGCATGTGCACCGACAGCGGATGTTGCTGGATGTATTGCGTCAATTTGGGAATGTCGAATGTGCCCGCGCCGGATTGCGCGTAAAGCGCAATCAGCCCGATCAACGCGATCAGCGCGCCCAGGCTCAGGTAAAGTGTGATCTGGAACGTGGCGTAATTCTTCCGTTCGCCGCGGCCCCAGACGCCGATCATGATGAAGGTGGGCACCAGGGCGAGTTCATGCAGAAAATAGAAGAAGAACAAATCCAGCGACGCGAACGCGCCGAGGATGCCGCTGCTCATCACCAACAGGAGGATGTAAAATTCCTTCTCGCGCTCCTTGATTTCCCACGAGCAGCACGCGGCGGCGAAGGCAACGATGGCGCCCATTAAAATCAGCCCGACATTCAGGCCGTCCACGCCCACGTGATAACTGATGCCCAGCGACGGAACCCACGGCACCTGCTGCACAAAACGGTAGCCGTCCGCATCCATCGGCATGTGGCCGTAGGCGCAGAACATTTTCACGGCCAGCACCGCCGAAATCAGCGTAGCCAGGACCGCGATGCCGCGGATGATGACGCGGTAATTGCCCGGTACCAGCACCAGCATCAGCGCCGCTACGAGCGGCCAGCCCAAAATGTAAGTTAAAATCGACATTGGATTTAAAACCGGATTCCGCGACGAACAGTAACGCTCGCCCTCACCCTGCCCCTCTCCCCCGGGGAGAGGGAACAGCAATGGTTGCCTCTCGAAATTCCCAATGTCGCCTGGATCGCCGATAGCCTGACGATAATTGTCGCTCTCCTGGGGGAGAGGGCCGGGGTGAGGGCAGACCAGCCACCAATTGCCTCAATCTGTTTGTTGCAGTTGAGCGTTGTCATTTTCCCAAAACGAAATACATCAGCACCGCCACGCCGAGCACGAACAGGAAGGCGTAGGTTTGGAGATTGCCGGTCTGGACCAGCCGCAGCGCGCGCCCGGTCAAATCCGTGCCGCCGCGCACCAGCCCGAGGCACATACCCTCCACCAGCCAGCGGTCAATCCAATCCATCACCGCCGCGATGAAATCATGCGCGCGAATGAAGGTGGTTTCGTAAAATTCGTCAAAGTAAAAACGGTTTTTCATAGCCGTGGCCAGTCCGCCGAGTTTCTCGGGCAGCGGATCACTGGCGGCGTTCCAATAGAATCTGGTGGCGGCGAAAATGCCGGCCGCAATGAACACCAGTCCGATCAGCACGCCGACCGGCGAATGGACAAACGGTTCCATCAGGCTTTGGCCGAACGACTCCCGCGCTTCATCGGGCGAAAACTGGGAGGCATAGGTCTGGCTGGCGCCGATGACGCCGCCAATCACCGCAAACACGGCCAGCACCCGCAGCGGCCAGGTCATGACCGCGGGTGATTCGTGAACATGCTCGGCGGCTTCGGTCTTCGGCTTCCCGAGGAACGCGACATAGAACAGGCGGGACATGTAAAACGCCGTCAGACCGGCCGTGAACGCGCCGACGAAATAGAGTGCGTAATTTTTCTGGTCCAGCGCCTGTCCCAGGATGCTGTCTTTGGAGTAAAAACCGCTGAATGGCGGCACGCCGCTCAACGCCAGGGTGCCGATCAAAAAGGTCCAGAAGGTGACGGGCATTTTCTGCCGCAGACTGCCCATTTTCCAGATGTCCTGCTCGTCGTGCATGGCATGAATGACCGAGCCGGCGCCGAGGAACAGCAACGCCTTGAAAAACGCGTGCGTGGTCAGATGGAACATCGCCGGTGTCGGACCGGCCAGTCCCACGGACATGACCATGTAACCCAGTTGCGACAGCGTCGAATAGGCGAGGATGCGTTTAATGTCGTTTTGCTGGACGGCAATCAGCGCGGCGAGCAGCGCGGTAAATCCGCCAATCCACGCGACGACCTGCAGGGCATCGGCATTGAGCAAAAACAGAATCCGGCAAAGCATGTAAACACCGGCGGCCACCATCGTCGCCGCATGGATGAGTGCGCTGACGGGCGTCGGGCCTTCCATGGCGTCGGGCAACCACACATGCAGCGGAAATTGCGCGGATTTGCCGACGGCACCGCAGAACAGCAGCAACCCGGCGAGGGTTGCCATTCCCCCAAGCGCCACCGGGTCGGTCGTGAGCTGGTTTTGCAGCGCCGTGAAATTAAGCGAACCGAGCAGTCCCCAAACCATCAGGATACCGAGCAGGAAACCGAAGTCACCGAGGCGGTTGGTGATGAAGGCCTTCTTCGCGGCGTCACCGGCACTGGGCTTTTCAAACCAGAAACCGATGAGCAGATAGCTGGAGACGCCGACCAGCTCCCAAAAAATGAACAGCTCGATGAAATTATTCGCCAGTACGATTCCGAGCATCGAGAAGGTGAACAGGCTCATGAACGCAAAAAAGCGTGAAAAGCTCCGGTCCGCGTGCATGTAGCCGAACGAATAAATATGAATTGCTCCGCCGACGCCGGTGACGATCAGCAGCATCATCAGGCTCAGCGCATCGAGTTTCAGCCCGAAATCCACGTGCAGGTTGCCGATGGTCAGCCAGCTGGCAATGGATTCACCGGGGGAAGGCTGCCAGCCATTGGCGTCGATAAAGATTACGGAGAAGATGAACCCGGTGACGATGGCGCCAATGGACAGGAGCGCGCTCAGGGTGCGGAAACGCAGCGTGAACAGCGTGATGCAACCCGCCGCGAGCAGCGGCAGGAACAAAATCAGCCAGGGCAAAATCTCGTATTTCATCAATAGTGATGGAAACATCGAACGCCGAACATCGAACGCCGAACATCAAACGTCGTCGGATTGGCGTCTTTCGGCGTTCGATGTTCGATGTTCAAAGTTCGATGTTTTCTCATTTTTACAATTTCATGGTCGTCAGGTCTTCGACGTGGGCCGACTGGCGTTTGCGGTAGAGTGCGACGATGAGCGCCAGGCCAACCGCCACTTCCGCCGCCGCCACGGTGATGATGAAAAAGACCAGGACCTGTCCGTCCAGTTTGTCGTTGAACCGCGAAAATGAAACCAGCGCGAGATTGGCCGCGTTAAGCATCAGCTCGAGCGACATGTAGATCACCAGCAGATTGCGCCGCATGATGACCCCGAGCAGTCCCAGCCCGAAGAGCAGGAAACTGACGGTCAGATATTGTTCCAATCCTGCGTGCATGTTATTTCAAATCCTTTCTGCTTAACAAAATCACACCGACCATCGCCACCAGGAGCAGGACGGAGACGACTTCAAACGGCAGGACGTATTGCGTAAACAGGAGTTTGCCCAGCGCTTCGGTGCCGCCTTCGAGTTGCGGTGCCGTGCCATTCTGCCCCGGCGGCATCGCGCCTAAAGCTTTCAAGGAAATCACCACAATGGCCCCGACGGATATCAAACCGGTGAGCGCGCCGAACAGTTTGATTTTACGCCGCTGCTCCTCCTTCAAATCGAGCAGCATGATGACAAACAGGAACAGGACGATGACGGCGCCGGCATAGACGATGATCTGCACCGCCGCGAGGAAGAACGCGTGCAACAGCACGAACAGTCCGGCCATCGAGATGATGGTCAGCACCAGGAACATCGCGCTGGTGACCGGGTTGCGGCTGAACGGATTGGCGACCACGAGTACGCCGCACAACAACGTGAGCGCCGCGAAGACGTAAAACAGCACGTCCGGCACCATGCTTCCGCCCAGCAAGTTGTTGATGGCTTCCATTGCCGATTAAATTTTTACCGGGAAATTTTCCTGTTCCGCCGCCTCTTCCAGCTTTTGCTTCCACTTCTGGACGCCGCCATGAACCCCGCCGAGGGCCAGGAGTTTTTCTTTGTTATAAATCATTTCGTCGCGGCTCAAGCCCGTCAGCGAGTAATCCTTCAGCAGGAAAATCGCTTCCTCGGGGCAGACTTCCTGGCACAAGCCGCAGTAAATGCAGCGCAGGAAATTGATTTCAAATTCCTCCGGCATTTTTTCCGCGTTCGGACGGTCAGCCAACTGGCCGGCCGGGCCGGGGGGGATGATTTTGATGGCCTTGGGCGGGCAGACGAATTCGCAGAGCTGGCAGGAGACGCACTTGGTTTTGCCGTCCTGATCGCGCACCAGATACGGCGCGCCACGATAATCCGTCGGCACGGCCCATTTCTGTTCCGGATACTCCATCGTCACGGTTTTGCCGCCGAACAACGAACGGAGGGCGTGCCGGAACGTGACTTTGAAGCCGCCGACAATCGCCGGCAAATAAAGCCGCTCCGCAAGCGTCAATGGTCTGCGATTAACAATCATTTCAAATTCAAAATTCGTTGTGGCCGCCAAAGTTCATTGGCGGACCAATTGTATTCGTTCCGCGCTTTTACCAACGCGGCGGCAAATCAGCTTTTCATCCACAGCACGATGGCTGTGATTAAAATGTTCGCCAGCGCCAGCGGCACGAACCGCCGCCAACCCAAATCCATCAGCTGGTCGTACCGGAAACGCGGAAACATCCAGCGTACCCAGATGAACAGCACCACGAACAAAAGCATTTTCGCCAGGAACACCAGGATATGGGCGATGCCCGCCACCAGCGTCGCCGCCGGATGGTCCAGCCCCCAGAACGGCAGCGTCCAGCCGCCGAAAAACAGCGTCACCATCATCGCCGCCGAGGCAATCATGTTGGAATATTCCGCGAGAAAAAACAGCGCGAATTTCATGGCGCTGTATTCCGTATGGTAACCCCCGACCAGCTCGGTTTCCGCCTCCGGCAGATCGAACGGCAGGCGGTTGGTTTCCGCAAACGATGCGATCAAAAAGATGATGAACGAGAGCGGCGCGTAAATTGCCAGCCAGCCGTGCTGCGCCTGCCAGCCGATAATCCCGCTCAGATTCAAATTGCCCACGATGAGAAAGACCGGGATCACCGACATGCCCATCGAAATTTCATATGAGATCATTTGGGCGCTGGACCGGATACCACCGAGAAAAGGATATTTTGAGTTCGCCGCATACCCCGCCAGCACGATGCCATACACGCCCAGCGAGACGATGCCGAAGGTATACAGGATGCCGACATTTAAATCCGAGATGACCATTTGCTGATGACCGAGCCGTGAACCGAACGGAATGACCGCAATCACCAGCATCGAAGGAATCACCGCGATGGCCGGCGCGAGCCAGAAATAAATCTTCCGCACACCCGCCGGCGTGAAATCCTCCTTGAGCATGAATTTCAAACCGTCGGCCAACGGCTGAAAGAGCCCCAGCCGGATCAAAGCGGGACCGAGGCCGGGGATGGCTTTGACGAACGGCGGCCCCGCGCGGTTCGGTCCCACGCGGTCCTGAATCCACGCCGAAATCTTGCGCTCGGCCAGCACTGCATAAGCCACCATGCCCTGTACCACGCCGACCACGATCGCGATTTTGACAATGCTGAAAATGATGAAATTCCAGTTCATATCATATGGGCACCGTCACGCCCGTGTCACCGAGGCCTGCCCACGTCAAGCCGTTGAACGCAGGCACGTCTTTCGCCATTTCGTTAAACAGGCCTTCAATGGTCAGGAAACCGTCCTGACCGGTGACGTTGTAAACCAGGTCGTGCAAAAATTCCCATTCCGGCCGGGCGTCACCGGGCGCCTCCACGGCCTTCATGAATTTCTGGACGCGTCCCTTGGCGTTCGTGAACGTGCCGCGCTTCTCGACGTGGGCGCAGCCGGGCAGCAGGTAATGGGCGCGCTTCGTGGTTTCGTTAGGCAGAATGTCGCTGACGATGAGTGTTTCCAATTTGTCGAGCAACTCGGCCTCAATGCCGTTCTTCGTCACGTCCTCGCCGAACACAATCAAAGTTTTTACCTTGCCGACCTTGATGCTGTCGGCGATCACCATCAATTTGATGCCGATGCTGGTCTGGCAGATGCCGGTGAGCCGCGCGCCGGTCTTGTTCGGTGTCCGGTCCACATTCAGCAACAGCTTGTCACCTTCGCCGAAATGCCCGACCGAATCCGTGAGTGCGCCAAACTTGGCCGCCAGCTTCTTAAGGAGCCAGAGTTCCTCATTGGTCTGCCGGGACGACCCGATGATAGCGACCGAGCCGGTCGGCGCAGCTTTCAACTTGCCGGCAATTTCATTGAGTGCCGCCGTCCAGGTCGTTTTCCGGCCTTGAACCAGAACGTCCTTCAACCGGTCGGCGCGGCCAATCCACTTGTAGTGCAATCGTCCGTGATCGCACATCCAACAGGCGTTGACAGCGTCATTTTCGCGCGGCGTGTAGCGGTAAACTTTTTCCTCGCGCGAGCCGACAATGATATTGCAACCCGTCGCGCAGCTCGTGCAAACGCTCCTGGTTTCCTTGAGGAACCACACGCGCATCTGGAAACGAAAATCCTTGGACGTCAGCGCACCGACTGGACAGATATCCACGGTGTTCAGCGTGTAATTGTTGTCGAACACCTTGCCCGGATAGGCCGTGAGCGTGTTGTAACTGCCGCGATTGACGATGCCGAGAGCATCGTCGCCCGCGATGTCCTTGGTAAAACGGATGCACCGGGTGCACAGAATACAGCGCTCATCGTCGAGCACGATGCGTGGGCCAAGCTCAATCGCCTTGGGTTTGTGCACCTTCGGTTCCACGAAACGGCTCGCGCTCTGGCCGTAGTCCACCGAGTATTCCTGCAGCTTGCATTCGCCGGCCTGGTCGCAAATCGGGCAGTCGAGCGGGTGGTTGATGAGCAGGAACTCCAGCACCCCCTCGCGCATCTGTTTCACACCGGGCGTGTTCGTATAAATTTCCATGCCGGGTGAAATCGGCA
>Ga0335083_10003634_pt1 | contig 19901 bp, 18 predicted proteins | sample Lox_Sample_42_FD_206716 | JGI IMG/M metagenome (GOLD analysis project Ga0335083, IMG submission 206716) | Soil microbial communities from Loxahatchee National Wildlife Refuge, Florida, United States - Lox_Sample_4.2 | ecosystem: Environmental > Terrestrial > Soil > Wetlands | place: USA...
CGGGCGCGCCGGCGGTCTCCGTGATGACCTCGCTCATCCGCTTGCACGAGCCGAGTTCGATGCCCTTCATCAGCGAGACGAGCAGCGCGTCCTGCGGGATGATCGGCGTCCACTCGGTCAGGCACGCGCGCAGCGTCTGCGCGGTGACCGCCAGCACCACGAGGTCCGCGCCGTCGAGCGCCTCCGCGACGTCCGTCGTCGCGGCGAGCGCGGACGGCAGCGTGATTCCCGGCAGGTACCTGGGGTTCATGTGCAGGCCGTTGATCGCCTCGGCGGTCTCCGCCTTGCGCGCCCAGATTGTCACGGGCGTGTCCGCGTCGGAGAGCACCTGCGCGAACGTGGTGCCCCACGAGCCCGCGCCAAGGACTGCCGCCTTCACGAGGAGGTCATCTCCCCGGCGGTCGCGGCCCGAATCGCGGCTAGCGTCACTGATCCGCTCCGGGCGCCGCGGATTCCGTACCGGTGGAACCGGCAACCGTTCCGGCTGGCTTTGACGGGGTTGACTTCGCGGGGTCGAACACGATCGCGGGCGGTTCCTCGTCCCGCAGGGATGCGACGAGGGCCGTCACGTCGTTCATGATGGCGTCGGTTGCGGCGCGCAGCGCCTTCGCCGATGTGTGCTTGCCGGCCCATTCCGACAGGTCGACCGGCTTGCCGGCTACCGTACGCACGGTTTGCCGCGGCCACAGCTTTGCCTTCTTGCTGCCGTAAGGGAGGACGTTTTGGGTACCCCAGTGCGCGACGGGGATGACGGGCGCCCCGGTGGTGAGGGCCAGCCGGGCGATGCCGGTCTTGGCGACCATCGGCCACAGGTCGGGGTCGCGCGTCGCGGTGCCCTCGGGGTAGATGATCACCGCCGCGCCCTCGGCGAGCGCCTTCTCAGCCTGCTTGAGCGCCAGCGCGGCGTCGGCCGCGCCGCGGTTCACCGGGATCTGGCCGCAGCCGTAGAGCAGCCTGCCGATGAAGCGCACCTTGAACGCGGATGCCTTGACCATGAACGTCGGGTACCGCCCGGACTCGTAGAAGAACAGGCAGTCCGTCCCCCAGTCCGCGTAGGACATGTGGTTCGGCGCGATGATCACTGGACCCTTTTTGGGAATGTTCTCCCGCCCCGCCCACTTGTTCCTGACCAGCACATGGAGAAGGGGGCGAAACACGATGACGGTGAAAAGCCGCCACGCAGGCGAGTAAGACTTGCTGCTCATCGGGGAGGCCTTCCCATGGTCCGGTTCCGCACTTCATGCTCCACAGTCTGCCGGTGGTCGTCTCGATGACGGATTCTGCCCGCTTTAGCTGGACAGTTCTGCTGCCAGTCAAGGTACTAGCCCGCGCCAAGTCACGGCTCGCCGTCCTGGCAGGTGATCGGCGCCGCGACCTCGCGCTCGCCCTGGCGTCGGACACCGTCGCCGCGGTGCTCTCCTGCCCGGAGGTCAGCCGGGTGATCGTGGTCACGTCCGATCCGGTGGCGGGGCCCCGACTCGCCGCGCTCGGCGCGATCGTCGTCCCGGACGAGCCGGCCGACCTGCGGGGCGACCTCGCGAGCCTGGACGGCGCCCCGGTGCCTGACGGCAGGCCGGGCGCGCACGGGACGGGCCGCGACAGCGACCTTGGCCTGCAGGACGAGCTCAACGCCGCCCTGCGGCACGGTGCTGGCCTCGCGGCGCGCCGCTGGCCCGGCACGTCAATCGCGGCGCTCACCGCTGACCTGCCCTCCCTCGACCCTGCGGAACTGTCCGCCGCGCTGCGCGCCGCGGGAGCGCTTGGCCGGGCGGCGTTCGTGCCCGACGCGGCTTGCGTGGGCACCACGCTGTACGCGGTGCCGTGGGGCGGCGGGGAGTTCCTGCCGTCGTTCGGCGGCGCGTCCCGGGCAAGGCACGCCTCGTCCGGTGCCGCCGAGCTCGGCATTGACGACATGACGGGGCTGCGCAGGGACGTGGACACCCCAGACGACCTGCGCACCGCGCTCGCCCTCGGCACCGGGCCGCACACGGCCGCCTTGGCCGCGGAACTGCTGGCCGACGCCTAGTTCAGCTGGCCGCTCATATATGGACGACGGGGCAGGTGAGCGTCCGGGTGATGCCCTGGACGGCCTGAATCTTCGCCGCGACTAGCTTGCCGAGTTCGTCCACGTTCTCGGCGCGGGCGCGCACGATGACGTCGTAGGGGCCGGTGACATCCTCCGCCTGCGTGACTCCGGCGATCTGCGCGATCTGCCGTGCCACGTCGGCGGCTTTGCCGACCTCCGTCTGGACGAGGATGTATGCCTGCACCATGGCGTCCTCCTGGGAGCGGCCTGCGATTGCCGCCCTGACGAATCCTTCCCATCTTCCCGTTTCGTCATCAGGTCTGACGGGTCGGGTTTGTCAAGAAAGGAGAGTTCGCTGTCACCGTACAGCAATGGTCCAGACCTGTTTCATCCCGGTCCGTAGTTTTCTGGCTCATTCGTGTGATCTGCGGTGTCTGGGGGGTAGCCGCGCCGTCTCGTAGCGCCAACCGGACCGCGCAGCCACCCGGCCACGGGTGATCGGCTGGTGAGCCGCATCGAAGACATGTCTAAAAAGTACGAATGGGGTCAGCTGACGGGCGTGCGATGTCATCCCTCTCGGGTACTGCGACCTGCCGCTAAGGCACTTTTTAGACATGTCTTAGGCTTGGGGCCGAAAATGGCACGGCAGGTGGAGGCGGCGAGATCGCTGGCAATGACGGGTCCGTCGCGGACCTGGGCGAATGGGGGGTCATCGCGGCGCTCCGGGCGCGGATGCCCGCGGGCCCGCTGACCTCGGTCGGCATCGGTGACGACGCGGCCGTGGTCGGCGTGCCGTCGGCCAGTGTGGTCGCGGCTGTCGACATGCTCATCGAGGGCAGGCACTTCCTGCTCGACTGGTCTTCGGCCTACGACATCGGCGCCAAGGCGGCCGCCCGCAGCCTGGCCGACATCGCGGCCATGGGCGCCGTGAGCACGGCACTGCTCGTCGGCCTCGCCGCGCCGGGCACTCTCCCCGCCCGGTGGGCCGCGGAGCTGGCCGACGGCCTCGCCGCCGAGGCCACCCGGGCCGGCGCCGGCATAGCGGGCGGCGACACTGCCCGCGCCGACTCGGTAACCCTCGCGGTCACCGCCCTGGGCGACCTGGCCGGCCGCCCCCCGGTGCTCCGCTCCGGCGCCCGTCCCGGCGACGTGGTGGCCGTGGCCGGCCTCCTTGGCCACTCGGCCGCGGGCCTGGCTCTCCTCATGGCGGGCGTGCTGACGCCCCCAGCGCCAACCCGGACCGCGGCCGCTCCGGCGCCCCCGCCCGCACCCGACGAGGCGCTGGCCGGACTCGTGGTCGCCCACCTGCGCCCCGCACCCCTCTACGACGCAGGCCCCGAGGCGGCTCTGCTCGGCGCGACGGCGATGATCGACGTCAGCGACGGCCTGATCGCCGACCTAGGCCACATCGCCGCCTCAAGTGGCGTCCAGATCAACATCAGCACCCCGGGCCTGCCCATCGCCCCCGCCCTGCTCAAGGCGGCCAAGGTCCTGCCCGCCAGCCCCGGCACGACCGCCCTGGAATGGGCCCTGACCGGCGGCGAAGACCACGCCCTGGTCGCGACCTTCCCCCCGTCAGCGACCCTCCCGCCCCGCTGGCACCTCATCGGCGAGGTCCGCGAAGGCGCCGGCGTCACCGTAGACAACGCCCCGCACACCGGCCCCGGCGGCTGGCAGCACTTCAGCTAACCCGCACGCGCCCGCGCCTCGGGTAACCCGCAAGCGCCCCATACCTTCCGCCGGCGCCTCGCCATCCGTCGGCTCAGCGCCGCCCGCGCCTCCCTGCTCCCGCCCGATCCCGTCCACCCGCAAGGACATTACGGATTTTTCACGACATGCATCAGTTACGCAATGACTTGATCACGGAAACTCTGATCCTGGCGGAAATAAAGTGCGTCCAGGACGCACAAAGTTTCCGTTGTAATCGGAATTTCCGTGATCATGTTCGGATCCAGGCTGCCGCCAATGCGGGAGCCCGGTTCCGGGCATAAGTCAGGCCGGCACGTCCCGTGGACGTGCCGGCCTGACTTGCAAAGAGCTGTGTAGAACCCCTAGCGGGAGACCTTGCCGGCCTTGATGCAGGAGGTGCACACGTTCAAGCGCTTGGGCGTGCCGGAAACGATGGCCCGAACGGTCTGGATGTTCGGGTTCCAGCGACGGCGAGTGCGTACGTGCGAGTGCGACACGTTGTTGCCGAAGCCCGGCCCCTTGCCGCAAACGTCGCAGACGGAAGCCACGGCTGCCTCCATTAGTCGGATTGGTAGAGTCTGTCAGCGCCTCACCCGGCGGCGATGTAAACACCAGCGCGAAACTGAGGCAGCCTCGGAAGCATACCCGACGGGACGCCCACCGCGCGAACCGGACCATCCGGGAGCGAGTGCACCCGAATGTCGGACGCCGCTCCTATGCTTGCCACGTGACCACGCTCCGCGATCCGCTGGTCGAGCCGCTGGGCAAGAAGGCGAGCGACACGCTTGAGAAGGTCCTCGGCCTGCGGACGGTCGGCGACCTGCTGCGGCACTATCCCCGCCGCTATTACACCAGGGGCGAGCTGACCCCGCTCGATTCGCTCAGTGAGGGCGACCACGTCACCGTGCTCGCCCGCGTCGCCATGTCCGCGGTGCTCGGCGACGCGCCCCGCGGGTCGCGCTACCAGCCGGGCCGGGGACCGCGGCAGCGGCTCGAGGTGATCGTCACAGACGGCACCGGCAAGCTGCAGCTCACGTTCTTCGCCGGCGTCGGGTTCCACGCCAGGCAGTTGCGGCAGGGCGAACTCGCCCTGTTCGCGGGCACAGTGTCCAGCTTCCGCGGCCGCCGGCAGCTGGTCCACCCCGAGTACGAGCTGCTCCCGCTCACGGCTGGCGGCGATCGCCTCACCGACGAAATCGCGGAGGAGTTCGCCACCGAGCTCATCCCGGTTTACCCGGCGAGCGCCAAGCTGACCTCGTGGATGATTTCCAAGTACGTCGGCGCCGTCCTCGACTCCCTCGGCCCGAGCAGGGACCCGCTTCCTGACGAGATGCGGCAGCGCTATCACCTGTGGCCGCGTGAGCTGGCGATCAGGGCGATCCACCGGCCGCAGGACCGGGAGGAACTCAGGCACGCCCGTAAGCGGCTCAAGTGGGACGAGGCGTTCACCATGCAGGTCGCGCTCGCGCAGCGGCGGCATGCCGCGGCGGCAATGCCGGCGGTGCCGAGGCCGCCGGCCTGTGACGGGATCGCCGCGGCGTTCGACCAGCGCCTGCCCTTCACGCTCACCGAGGGGCAGCAGGAGGTGGGCGAGGTCATCGCGCACGACCTGGCCTGCGCCTACCCGATGAACCGGCTGCTCCAGGGCGAGGTCGGCTCGGGCAAGACGGTCGTCGCGGTCCGCGCCATGCTCCAGGTGGTGGACTCGGGCGGCCAGGCCGCGCTGCTCGCGCCGACCGAGGTGCTCGCGCAGCAGCACTACCGCTCGATCACCGCGCTGCTCGGGCCGCTCGCCACCGCGGGCCAGCTCGGCGAAAGCCAGCTAGCGCCGGGGGAGCGGGCGACCCGGGTGGCCCTGCTCACCGGCTCGACCGGCGTGCGGGCGCGCCGCAGCGCGCTCAGCGATGTGTTCACCGGCGATGCCGGCATCCTGATCGGCACGCACGCGCTGCTCGAGGACCAGGTGCAGTTCGCCGATCTCGGCCTTGTGGTCATCGACGAGCAGCACCGCTTCGGCGTCGAGCAGCGCGACGCGCTCCGCGAGAAGGCCCAGGGATCCCGGCCGCACGTGCTGGTGATGACCGCGACGCCGATCCCGCGCACCGTCGCGATGACCGTGTTCGGCGACCTGGAGATCTCGACGCTGTCCGAGCTGCCCGCCGGGCGCTCGCCGATCGCCACGCACGTGGTGCCTGCCGTGGAGCGGCCGCACTACCTGGACCGGGCGTGGCAGCGGGTCCGCGAAGAGGTCGCGAAGGGCCGCCAGGCGTACGTTGTCTGCCCGCGCATCGGCGACGACAGCGGCGGCAACGAGAGCGACCAAAACGAGAGGAGTCAAGCCGCGGACGACGGCGACGGCAGCGATGTCCTCGAGTTCGCGGGCACGGAGGACCAGGAACAGGAGCAGGAGACGAAGCGCCCGCCGCTGGCCGTTCTCGACGTGGCGCCAGAGCTCGCCGACGGCCCGCTGTCCGGGCTGCGCGTCGCGATCATGCACGGCAGGCTCACCCCCGACGAGAAGGACCGGGTGATGACCGCCTTCGCCGCGGGCGAGGTCGATGTGCTCATCTCCACCACGGTGATCGAGGTTGGCGTGGATGTGCCCAACGCCACAGTGATGGTCATCATGGACGCGGAACGGTTCGGCGTCTCCCAGCTGCACCAGCTGCGCGGCCGGGTCGGCCGCGGCCGCAACCCTGGCCTGTGCCTGCTGGTCACCGAGGCGATGCCGGACACCCCGGCGCGGGAGCGGCTCGACGCGGTGGCGGAGACCGGGGACGGCTTCCAGCTCTCCCGGCTCGACCTGCAGCAGCGTCGCGAGGGTGACGTGCTCGGCTCGGCGCAGGCGGGCCGCCGCAGCAGCCTCAAGCTGCTGCGGCTGCTCGACGACGAGGACCTGATCGCGGACGCGAGGCAGGAGGCGGGGCCGCTCGTGGCCCTCGACCCCGAACTGGAATTCCATCCGACGCTCAAGGAGGCGATCGACGACTTCCTCGGCGACCGCCGCGCCGACTTCCTCGGCAAGGCGTGACCGCTTCCTCGACAAGGCGTGACCGGCTTCCTCGGCAAGGCGTGACCGGCACCGGACCGCACGGCACCTGAGACACTGGGGTCATGACACGAGTCATCGCCGGCGTGGCAGGCGGAAAGCGGCTAGCAGTGCCGGGCGGCAGTGCTACCCGGCCCACAAGCGACCGCGCGCGGGAGGGCCTGTTCGGCACGGTGCTGTCGGAATTCGGCTCGCTGGCCGGCCTGCACGCGGCCGACCTGTACGCGGGATCGGGCGCGGTCGGGCTTGAGGCCCTCTCGCGCGGCGCGGAGAGCGTGCTGCTTGTCGAGTCCGATGCCCGGGCGGCAGACGTCATCAGGGCGAACGTCGCGGCGGTGGGGCTTCCTGGCGCACGGGTCCGCCAGGAAAGGGTCGAGCGGGTGCTCGCCCGTCCCGCTGACGACATGTTCGACCTCGTGTTCGCCGACCCGCCGTATGTGGTGTCCGAGGCAGCGGTGACCGACATGCTCACCCATCTCAAGACAGGATGGCTCAGCGCCGACGCACTCATCGTGGTGGAGCGCGCCACCAGATCCGGGCCCTTTGAATGGCCCCCCGGCTACGCCAGGGGAAAGTCCCGCAGGTACGGTGAGGCCACCTTCTGGTACGGCTGGTACGGCACCGGCGCGGCGGCGGGTCAGGCGGTGCAACCGCAGGCAGCCGTGCCTGAGCCGTCGCATGAGGAGTGATGCCGCGTGGCGCGAGTGGTATGCCCTGGTTCCTTTGATCCGGTAACGAACGGTCACCTGGACGTCATCAGCCGGGCGGCCAGCCTGCATGACGAGGTGATCGTCGCCGTTCTCATCAACATCACGAAGAAGTCCCTGTTCAGCACCGACGAACGGGTGGACATGCTGCGCGAGGTCACCAAGGACTACCCCAACGTCCGGGTGGAACGGTTCCACGGCCTGCTCGTCAACTTCTGCACGGCCAACGGCATCCACGCGATCATGAAGGGGCTGCGCGCGGTCAGCGACTTCGAGTACGAGATGCAGATGGCGCAGATGAACTACCGGCTCGCCAAGGTGGAGACGCTGTTCGTGACCACCAACCCCACGTACTCGTTCCTCAGCTCGAGCCTGGTCAAGGAGATCGCCACGTACGGCGGCGACGTCTCCGGTCTGGTCCCGGAAGCGGTGCTCGGCCGCCTCCAGGCCCGCCTCAAGGAGGAGTAACGCCCGAGTTGGGAATAGCGCCTGACCGGCGGTAGGCTAATCCGTCGGTCAAGCAATCGCCTAGACGATAAACTGAGATGTCTAAAGGTAACGAAAAATCAGTCGCGCGCGGAGTGCCCGGTGCACACGGCGGTGCGGGACAAGCGAGCCAGCCAGGCAACACCGGCAGGTCGCATGGCTCTCACGTCCGTGGCAGCGGTGACTTCACGTTCGACATGCGGCCGCTCGGCAAGCGGCCAGGCGAGTTCAGGGACGAGCGGCGGACGGCGTCCGCGCCGGACGGTCTCGGTTCTGGGCTAGTCTTGGTGCCTGCCGGTGCCGACGTGTCTCTCGACCTGCGGTTCGAGGCGGTTTCCGAGGGGGTGCTAGTCACCGGCTCGGCGGTCGCCCCGCTCGCGGGTGAGTGTGCGCGCTGCCTGGAGCCGCTGACCAGCAGCATCGAGGTCAGCTTCCAGGAGCTGTACCGGTACCTGCCGGATCCTGACGAGGATGCAAACGACGGCGAGGAGCGATTCCTCGACGGCGAGCACCTCGACCTGGAGCCGGCGTTCCGTGATGCGGTGGTGCTCGCGCTTCCGCTGTCGCCGCTGTGCTCGGACGACTGCCAGGGTCTTTGCGTCGAATGCGGCGCGAGGCTCGCGGACGTCGGCCCGGACCACGGGCATGGCGACAAGGTGGACCCCCGCTGGGGAATCCTCGCAAAGCTTGACATTAACGACCGAGTAGAAGACTGACAGGAGAGCCGAAGTGGCTGTTCCAAAGCGGAAGATGTCGCGCAGCAACACCCGCTCCCGCCGGGCCAACTGGAAGGCCACCCCGGTGACGCTGGTGGAGTGCCCGCAGTGCCACAGCCAGAAGCTGCCGCACGCTGCCTGCCCGACCTGCGGCACCTACCGCCGCCGTCAGGTCCTGAACCCGGCCTGAGCCTGATGTAGCCAGGGAGCGCCGGTGAGCGGACGACGTCACGACGGGGACGGTACCCAGGCGGGAGACCCCGCGGAGCTGTCGGACGCTCTCGGCGTGCCCATTTCCGCCGAGACGCTCGAGCGCGCGCTGACCCACCGGTCCTTCGCCTACGAGAACGGCGGGCTGCCGACCAACGAGCGCCTTGAGTTCCTCGGCGACTCGGTGCTGAGCCTGGTGGTCACGGACACGCTGTTCACCGGCCATCCCGACCTGCCCGAGGGCCAGCTCGCGAAGCTGCGCGCCGCGGTGGTGCAGATGAACGCGCTCGCCGAGGTCGCGCGCGACCTCCGTCTCGGCTCGTTCGTCAAGCTCGGCCGCGGCGAGGAAGGCACGGGCGGCAGGGACAAACCGTCGATCCTCGCCGACACGCTCGAGGCCGTGATCGGCGCGACCTACATCGACTGCGGTCTCGGCTCCGCGAGCGACCTAGTGCACCGGCTGTTCGACCCGGTCATCGAGCGTTCCGCGCTGCTCGGCGCGGGTCTCGACTGGAAGACGTCGCTCCAGGAGCTGACCGCCGACAGGAACCTCGGCGTGCCCGAGTACCAGGTCAAGGACAGCGGCCCCGATCACCAGAAGCTGTTCCGCGCCGTGGTGAAGGTCGGCGCCCGCGAGCTCGGCGCCGGCGAGGGCCGGTCGAAGAAGGCCGCGGAGCAACTGGCCGCCGAGGCCGCATACCGCTCGATCACGTCGGAAAAAACCCAAAATCAGGACGATCCGGAACGGATCCGGCTTACACCCGACGCCCACGCAGCCTCTCCGGGCCAGCAGGAGTCGCTGCCTGACGCGGTGCCCGCGCAGCCCGACGTTCCGCGGTCGCCGCACACGGGCCCGCCCTCGTAACGGAGCCTGGCCCCGCGACGTTCCTCGTCACCCCCGTTGTCACCCTCGCCTGGAGTTGCCATGCCCGAGCTGCCCGAGGTGGAAACCGTCCGGGAGGGCCTTGAGCGGCATGTGGTGGGCCGTACCGTCGCGACCGCCGCCGTCCTGAATCCGCGCGCGGTCCGCCGCGACCTGGCAGGCCCCGAGGGTTTCGCCGCCGCCATGGTAGGCCGCACCTTCCTGCGCGCCGAACGCCGCGGCAAGTACCTCTGGTTCGCCCTGGATGACGAGGAAGCTCTCCTAGCGCATCTGGGCATGAGCGGTCAGCTCCTGGTCGGAGACCCGGAACGCCCGCTGTCCCCGCACGTCCGCGCCCGCTTCACGTTCACCGACGGCGGCCCCGACCTGCGCTTCACCGACCAGCGCACCTTCGGCCATCTGATGCTCTGTTCCCTGCGGGGGGACGACCCCCCTGCACCCCCCGGCACGGGAGGGCTTCGCCCCCCCGTATCCCCCCCGCGGGGGGACGCGCAGAACCCGCGCGCCCCCCGCGCTGTGGCTGAGGTTACGGCCTTGGGGTTGCGGTCCGAAGGCGCCGCGAAAACCGCGGCGCCTCCAAAGCGTCTGATTCCCACCCCAATTGCGCATATTGCCCCAGACCCGCTCGAAGAGGCCTTTGACGAGAAAGCGTTCGGCGCACGGCTGGTTCGCAAGAAGACCGAAATCAAGCGTGCGCTGCTTGACCAGTCGCTGATCAGCGGTATCGGCAACATTTACGCCGACGAGGCGCTGTGGCGTGCGCGGCTGCACTGGGCGCGGCCCACGCAGACACTCAAGCGCGCCGAGGTGTCCCGCCTGCTTGACGCGGTTCGCGAGGTGCTCGGCGAGGCGCTGGTGGCCGGCGGGACGTCGTTCGACGCCCTCTACGTCAACGTGAACGGTGAGAGCGGCTACTTCGACCGGTCACTCAACGCCTACGGCCGCGAGGGGGAGCCGTGCCCGCGCTGCGGCACCCCGATCCGCCGCGACGCGTTCATGAACCGCTCCTCCTACAGTTGCCCTCGTTGTCAGTCCGCCCCGCGGGGGGACGACCCCCCGCACCCCCCGGCACAAACATGAGTGAGGTCTATCACGCTTGACCTGCCTAATGGTAGGATTGACCCAGGTCAATGGCCCCAGATATAGGGGTTATGTCCCGGGAAGCGTTTGTTTGAGGCCACTGTCTTTGGTAAGATAAAGCACATAACGGGTGCATGGCTTCTCTCAACTTGACCTTGATAGGTCCTGGTGAGACCCTGTATCTGTTGCCCGCACGCAAGGGCGTGCGGTTCACATTGTGCCCACTCTGGTCACTCAGTGTGGAGGACCTTTCACCATGTCGAAGGCTCTATTCGGCCACGTCGGCGGTCCGGACCCGCGCATGATCTCGGAAATGCGCCGTCTCCAGCAGCGTGTTCGCGACCTGGAGGCCGAGCTTGCTCGGCTGCAGGACGAGAACGACGCGCTTGTCGCTGGTATCGGCCATGACGAGGAAGTGCTCGTGCTGGATCGTGAGCCCGCGCTCACCTGACGATCTCAGGCACCCCGAAGTTGGGGGGAGCTCAGCTCGGTCCCGCGACCCGCGGGGCTCGTCGAGGCACAACTCAGCAACGAACAAGGGACGCCATAGTCGGCGTCCCTTATCGTTGTTCCGCCTCTCGGCTGGCTCTTTCTCCTGCGCGTCATTGGCCGGTCACCCGTTGTTCAAGTGATCTTCTTGATCCCGTGCCGTTTCCCGCGGGCAGGTCGCCGTGGGCGGTAATCTTCGGGAGGCGGTGACGATGACGGGCGGCGCATCGCGCGGCAGTTCCGGGGGAGGAGAGGGTCTGTGTACCTGAAGTCCCTGACGCTGCGCGGTTTCAAGTCGTTCGCCTCCGCGACCACGATGCGCCTCGAGCCCGGCATCACCTGCGTCGTCGGCCCCAACGGTTCCGGCAAGTCCAACGTTGTCGACGCGCTGTCCTGGGTCATGGGCGAGCAGGGCGCGAAGAGCCTGCGCGGCGGCAAGATGGAAGACGTCATCTTCGCGGGCACCACCAACCGCGCGCCGCTCGGCCGCGCCGAGGTCGCGCTCACCATTGACAACAGCGACGGCGCCCTGCCGATCGACTATGCCGAGGTGACGATCAGCCGGCTGATGTTCCGCTCCGGCCAGAGCGAGTACGCGATCAACGGCGACAGCTGCCGCCTGCTCGACGTGCAGGACCTGCTGTCCGACAGCGGCCTCGGCCGCGAGATGCACGTGATCGTCGGCCAGGGACAGCTCGACCAGATCCTGCACGCGGGCCCCGAGGCGCGCCGCGCCATCATCGAGGAGGCCGCGGGCGTACTCAAGCACCGCAAGCGCAAGGAAAAGGCGCTGCGCAAGCTTGACGCGATGCAGGCCAACCTGACCAGGCTCGTCGACCTGACGAGCGAGCTGAGCAGGCGGCTCAAGCCGCTCGGCAGGCAGGCCGAGATGGCGCGGAAGGCTGCCGTCATCCAGGCCGACCTGCGCGACGCCAGGCTCCGGCTGCTCGCCGACGACTACACGCTGCTGCACGAGAAGATGGAGCGCGAGGCGGCCGACGAGGCCGCGATCCGCACCCGCCGTGCCGAACTCGAGGCGTCGCTCGGCTCGGCCCGCGAGCTCGAGACGGAACTCGACGCCGCCGCGCAGGCCCAGGCGCTCGTGCTCGGGCAGGCGCAGCAGACCTGGTTTCAGCTCTCCTCGCTGACCGAGAAGCTCCGCTCCGTCCAGGGCCTGGCCGAAGAGCGCGTCCGCCTGCTCGGCGCCGAGCAGGAACCGGAGCGCCCAGGCCGCGACCCCGACGAACTTGACCGGCAGGCCGAGGAACTGCGCGCCGAGGAGTCCGGCCTGACCGAACGGCTGGGCGAGGGCCAGGAGTCGCTCGCCGAGGTCGTCGCCGAGCGCACCGCCGCGGAGAGCGCGCTTGCCGCCGCCGAACGCCGTCTTGCGGACGCGGCCCGCGCGGCCGCCGGCCGGGCCGAGCGGCTTGCCCGGCTGCGCGGCATGACCGATGCGGCGGAGAGCCGCAGCGCCGCCGCCGCCGAGGAGATCGAGCGGCTTGCCGAGGCCGCCGAGCAGGCCCGCGCCCGTGCCGAGCGTGCTCGCCTCGAGCTGAGCGAGGTGCAGGATGTCGCCGAGGACGGCGACTCCGATCGCAGCGATCTCGCCGCGGAACTCGCCGCCGCGCAGGAAGAACACCAGGGTCATGCCGAACGGGTGTCGGCAGCTCGCAAGGCGGAACGCGCCGCCAACAGCGAGGTGGCGGCGCTGCGGGCACGTGTGGAAGCCCTCGGCGAGACCCTGCGGCGGGGCGTCGACGCGACCGCCGCGGTGCTCGCTGACCCCGACCGCTTCCGCGGCGTACTTGGCTCATTCGCGGCGCAGCTCTCGGTCGCCGACGGCTACCAGAAGGCCATCGCCGCCGCTCTGGGCGCGGCCGCCGAGGCCCTGACGGTCGACGACCTGGACGCCGCGCTCGACGTGCTGGCCGGCATCCGCACGACGAATGCCGGCACGGTCGGCCTGGTCATCGCGGGACCCGCGCCCGCCGAGAAGACCCGGCCTGACCTGCCGGGCGCCGCCCGCTGGGCGGCCGGCCTGGTGACCGCTCCCGCTGGGCTTTCCGGCGCCGTCGCCGAACTGCTCGGCGCCGTCGCGGTGTTTGCTGACCTGGCAGAGGCAGCCGAATTCGTTCGGGATCATCCTGATTTCCGTGCGGTGACGGCCGACGGCGACCTGCTCGGGACGCACTGGGCGCGCGGCGGGTCCGCGGACGGGCAGTCGCTGCTCGACGTTCGGTCTGCGGCGGACGAGGCGGCGGCGAAGCTCGCCGCGGCCGAACTGGCGGCCGAGGAGTCGGCGGAACTGCTCGCCGCGGCAAGCGAGGCGGCCGACGGCGCCCAGGAGAAGCTGGCGGAGATCCGGCAGCGGATGCAGGCCGTGGACGCGGCGGCGGCGGAGATCTCCGGCCGTGTCGGCCGGCTGGCCGGCGCCGCGCGGGCCGCGGCGGACGAGGCCAAGCGGATCGAGGCCTCGGTCGGTGCCGCGCAGCGCGGCGCCGAGAAGGACCAGCTCAAGCTGGTCCAGCTGAAGGACGAACTTGCCGAGGCGGAGGCCGCGGAAGTCGGGGCGCTCGACCCGGAGGCGGAAAACGAGCTGGCCGGCGAGGAGCGCGAGGAGCTCGCGCGCCGCGCCGCGGCCGCACGCAATGCCGAGATGGAGGCGCGCCTTGAGGTGCGCACCGTGGAGGAGCGGCTGCGCGCGATCGGCGGCCGTGCCGACTCGCTCGCCGCCGCGGCGACGGCCGAGCGGACCGCGAGGGAGCGCGCCGCGGTGCGCCGCCGGCAGCGCGCCGCGCAGGCGTCCGTCGCCCGTGCCGTGGCCGCCGGAGCTGCTGTCGCGGTGTCCGCGGCGGAGGCGTCGCTCGCCGAGGCGTCCGCGCTGCGCGACGAGGCCGAGCAGTCGACCGCCCAGGGCACCGAGGCACTGAAGTCGGTGCGTGCCCAGGTGACGGCCATCTCCGCCGAGCTGGACAAGGTGGTGGACACCGCTCACGGCACCGAGATCACCCGCAACGAGCACCGGCTCCGCCTTGAGCAGCTCGCGGAGCACGCGGTGGACGAGTACGGCATCGAACCGGACGCGCTGCTGTCCGAGTACGGGCCTGGCGTCCCTGTCCAGGTCCCGGTCAACTCCGACGCCGCCAAGCGCGCCAGGGCGGCGAACACGATCGTTCCAGGTCTAACCGAGGCCCCGTCGGCCGCGCAGGCGCCGGACCCGGCCCCGGCCGCTGAGGAGCCGCTGTCGCTCGCCGACGCGCTGCGCGCCGTCCGCGAGGAGGCCGCACATGACGAGGACGAGCCCACAGTGCCGCTGGTAACCGGGCCGCTCGCCGCCGAACCGAAGCAGGAAACCGTCGGCATCCCGTACGTGCGGGCCGAGCAGGAGGCGCGCGCCGCCGAGGCCGAGCGGCAGCTCGCCAGGCTCGGCAAGATCAACCCGCTCGCCCTTGAGGAGTACACGGCGCTCCAGGAGCGGCACCAGTTCCTCGCGACGCAGCTCGATGACCTGCGCAAGACCCGCCGCGACCTGCTCATGGTCGTCAAGGAGGTCGACGACCGGGTGCAGGAGGTGTTCGCCTCCGCCTACGCGGACACCGCGCGCGAGTTCGAGGGCCTGTTCTCCCGGCTGTTCCCCGGCGGCTCGGGACGGCTGATCCTCACCGAGCCGGACGACATGCTGACCACGGGCATCGAGATCGAGGCCAGGCCGCCGGGCAAGAAGGTCAAGCGGCTGTCCCTGCTGTCGGGCGGCGAGCGCTCGCTGACCGCGATCGCCTACCTGTTCGCGATCTTCAAGGCCAGGCCGTCGCCGTTCTACGTGCTCGACGAGGTCGAGGCCGCACTCGACGACAGCAACCTGCAGCGGCTGCTGCGGGTCTTCGAGGAACTGCGGGAGAACTCGCAGCTCATCGTCATCACCCACCAGCGGCGCACGATGGAGGCGGCGGACGCGCTGTACGGGGTCTCGATGCGCGGCGACGGGGTGTCGCAGGTGATCAGCCAGCGGGTCAGGGAAAGCGAGCCCGCCTGACGGCGCAGGCGCTACGGCGGGACAATAAATGGCAGGTTCATGACGCATGCCAGGGCCCGGCCCGGGCATGTTGTAGCGTCAGCAGGGGGCGCCGAACGCGGACAAGGGATGCGCGATCCGCGACGGGGGACAGCTTTTCAAGGAGACTGTGGGTCTAAATGACTGCGTACATCATCCTTATCGTGGTGGTTGCGGTGCTTGTGCTCGCCGTGGGCGGCACGATGCTGCTGCGGCCGCGCGGCATGCACGGCGTCCGCCGGAGCCGGGCCCGCGAACTTGACCTGACCGGCTCGATGCCGAAGATCGGCGACTCCGACACGGAGACGGGCGGCGGCACGAGCACGATCACCGCGCCGCCGCCGCCGCGCACCGCGGAAACGCCGGCGCCGCCGGTTCCGCCGCAGCCCACCATCGAGAAGCCGCCGCCGTCCGCGGGCCGGATGGTCCGGCTGCGGGCACGCCTGGCCAGGTCGCAGAGCGGCTTCGGCAACGCGCTGCTCGCCCTGCTGTCGCGTGACAGGCTCGACGATGACACCTGGGACGAGATCGAAGAGGTGCTGATCACCGCCGACGTCGGGGTGACGCCGGCCAGGCAGATCGTGTCCGACCTGCGGACGAAGGTGAAGGTCGAGGGCACGCGGACACCGGACGAGGTCCGGTCGATGCTCCGCGAGGAACTGCTCGCCCAGGTGGAGACCCCGGCGAGCCGTAGCCTGCGCACCCAGCGGCACGAGGGCCGTCCCGCGGTCGTCCTGGTGGTCGGCGTCAACGGCACGGGCAAGACGACCACCTGCGGCAAGCTGGCCAGGGCGCTGGTCGGCGACGGCGAGACCGTGGTGCTCGGCGCGGCAGACACGTTCCGCGCGGCGGCAGCCGACCAGCTCCAGACGTGGGGCGGGCGCGTCGGCGCGGAGACGGTCCGCTCGGACAAGGACGGTGCCGACCCGGCGAGCGTCGCGTTCGACGCGGTGTCGGCCGGCATCGAGCAGGAGGCGGACGTGGTGATCATCGACACCGCGGGCCGGCTGCACACCAAGAACGACCTGATGGACGAGCTCGGCAAGGTCAAGCGGGTCGTCGAGAAGCGCACCGCGGTGGACGAGGTGCTGCTTGTGCTCGACGCCACCACTGGCCAGAACGGCCTGCGCCAGGCGCGGGTGTTCGCCGAGGTGGTGGACGTGACCGGCATCGTGCTCACCAAGCTCGACGGCACCGCCAAGGGCGGCATCGTGATCGCCGTGCAGCGCGAGCTCGGCGTCCCGGTTAAGCTCGTCGGCCTCGGTGAGGGCCCGGACGACCTCGCGCCGTTCGACCCGGTGACGTTCGTGGACGCGATCCTCGGCGGCTGACCCGGTTCACTCCGCCACTCACGTGACTGATGGGAAACTTTCCCGTAACAGCCGGGCCCGCGGCTTCACCGTCCTGACACATACGGACTGGACGTATGAAACGCGCGTACGGCACAGTCGGTGGCAGTGAAGGAGAGGGTGGTCCCCATGAGGCTCATTACGGCTGTCATCAAGCCCTTCAAGCTCGACGACGTCAAGGCGGCACTGCAGGCCTTCGGCGTGCATGGCATGACAGTCAGTGAAGCGAGCGGCTACGGCAGGCAGCGCGGTCACACCGAGGTCTACCGAGGCGCTGAGTACCAGGTTGACCTCGTGCCGAAGGTGCGAGTGGAAGTCATCTGCGACGACGAGGATGTCGACGACCTCGTGGACGTCATCGCCAAGGCGGCGCAGACCGGCCGGATCGGCGACGGGAAGGTGTGGACCGTGCCGATCGAGACCGTGATCCGGGTACGCACCGGGGAGCGCGGGCACGACGCGCTCTAGGCCGCACTTCACCGCCGGGCCAGCCCGGCGGCGGCACCAATCCGGGGGGGTCGGGCCGCGAGCCGCCCATGCCTCAACCATGGGCGGCTCTCTAACCTTTCGGGGGACCTGGTGAACGTGATGACCTCTTTCGCGGCTGATCGTAGCCGGAGAACTACAGAAACGGACCGCTGGCTGGCGGGACTGCTCGGCGCCGAGCCTGGCGTCGCCCTGGTAGCGGTGGGCGGCTATGGCCGCAAGGAGCTGCTGCCAGGCAGCGATCTTGACGTGCTGCTGCTGCACGACGGCAGGGACGGCATCGCCAGGATCGCCGACCGGATCTGGTACCCGGTCTGGGACTCGGGCGCGCACCTCGACCACGCGGTCAGGACCGTCCCCCAGGCCAGAAGGGTGGCACGCAGCGACCTCAAGGTGGCGCTCGGGCTGCTGTACGCGCGGCACGTGGCAGGCGATCCCGACCTGACCACCCGGCTTCGCGAGGGCGCCCTGGAGGACTGGCGGTCCAACGCGCGCACCAGGCTCGCCGAGCTTAAGGCGCTGTACGACGAGCGGACAAGGCTGCACGGCGAGCTCGCCTTCCTGCTTGAGCCCGACCTGAAGGAGTCGCACGGCGGGCAGCGTGACGTGCACGCCATCCAGGCCATCGCCGCGGCCTGGGTGGCCCCCGCGCCAGGCCCGAAGGTCCGGGCCGCCTATGAGCAGATCACGGACGCACGGCACGTACTGCACGACGTCACCGGGCGTCGCCTGGACCGGCTCGTGCTGGAGGAGCAGGACGAGGTGGCCCGCGTGCTCGGCCTGCTCGACGGCGACGCGCTGCTGCGCCAGCTGGCCGGCGCGGCCCGCACCGTTTCCTATGCGGCCGACCACGCCTTCCGCCTGGCGGACAGGGCGGGCGGCCGCCGGGCCATCGGCGTGCGCATGCGGCGCGGCAGGCCAGATCGCCGCCCGCTCGCCGACGGCGTCGTCGAGCAGGAAGGCGAGGTGGTGCTCGCCAGGGCGGCCGCCCCCGCCCGCGACCCGGTTCTCGTGCTGCGGGCCGCCGCGGCGGCCGCGCAGACCGGGCTGCCGCTCGCGCCGCGTGCCCTGGCCAGGCTGGCCGAATGCCCGCCGCTGCCCGTCCCGTGGCCGCCCGAGGCGCGCAACGAGCTGATCTCCCTGCTCGGCGCGGGCGCCGACGCGATCCCCGTCTGGGAGGCCCTGGACCAGGAGGGCCTGCTCGCGGCCCTGATCCCGGACTGGGACCGGGTGCGCAACCGCCCGCAGCGCAACCCGCTGCACCGCTTCACCGTGGACCGGCACCTAGTCGAGTGCGCCGCGAACGCCGCCGCGCTCACCCGCGACGTGTCACGGCCCGACCTGCTGCTGCTGTCGGCGCTGCTGCACGACATCGGCAAGGGCTGGCCGGGTGACCACAGCGTCTCCGGCGAGGTCGTCGCGACAGACGTGTGCAAGCGGCTGGGGCTCAGCGACGCGGACGGGGCCCTAGTCGCCGAGGCGGTCCGGCATCACCTGCTGCTCCCTGGCGTCGCGACCAGGCGCGACCTTGACGACCCGGTGACCGTCAAGCAGGTCGCGGAGATCGTGCGCAGCCGCACGCTGCTTGAGGTGCTGCACGCGCTGGCCCAGGCGGACGGGCTCGCCACGGGACCCGCCGCGTGGAACGACTGGAAGGCCGGCCTGGTCGCGGAGCTGGTCCGCCGGGTCAGCGCCGTGCTGGCCGGCGACCCGATGCCCGAGCCCGCGCCGCTGCGCGAAGACCAGCTCGCCCTGGCCGCCGCGGGCGGCCCGGCCGCGATCGTCAAGGGAAACGAGGTCACGGTCGTCGCGCTCGACCGCCCTGGCGTGCTGTGGCGGGCGGCAGGCGTACTCGCCTCGCACCGCCTCATGGTCCGCGGCGCGAACGCGTCATCGGTCGGCGACACCGCGGTCACGGTGTTCAGCGTGGTGCCCGAGTACGGCGAACCGCCGGACGCCGCCCTGGTCACCGCCGACCTGCGCCGCATGCTCGAGGGCAGGCTTGACGTGGAGGACCGCCTGGAGCGCCGGGCCAGGGCCGTCCGCCCGCACGGCTCGCACGCGCCGCCGCCCAAGGTCAGCCTGGTCGACAACGCCTCGAGCAGCGCCACCGTCGTCGAGGTCCGCGCCCACGACGAGCCGGGCCTGCTGTGGCGGATCGGCCGCGCGCTCGGCGATTGCGGCCTGAACGTCCAGGCCGCCCGCGTCGAAACACTCGGCGCCGAGGTGGTCGACGTCTTCTACGTCACCGACGCGGCCGGCGGCCTCCTCACCGACCCCGATCTCCGCAAGCGCACGGTCAAGATGGTCCTCGACGCCCTCACCCCGTCCTAGCGACACGAAACGCCTTAGCCGGCGGGTGCCGGTAGCCTTAGAGGGTGTTTGAGACGCTCTCCGATCGGCTGACTCAGGTCTTCTCCTCGCTGCGCGGCAAGGGACGGCTGTCCCAGGCCGACATTGACGCGACGGCCCGTGAGATTCGCATTGCCCTGCTCGAGGCAGACGTCGCGCTGCCCGTGGTGCGGCAGTTCATCGCGCGGATCAAGGAACGAGCCGCCGGTGAGGAGGTCTCGCAGGCGCTGAACCCGGCGCAGCAGGTCATCAAGATCGTGCACGAGGAGCTCGTCACGATCCTCGGCGGCGAGACCCGGCGGCTGCGGTTCGCCAAGAACCCGCCGAC
>Ga0335083_10003635_pt1 | contig 19898 bp, 15 predicted proteins | sample Lox_Sample_42_FD_206716 | JGI IMG/M metagenome (GOLD analysis project Ga0335083, IMG submission 206716) | Soil microbial communities from Loxahatchee National Wildlife Refuge, Florida, United States - Lox_Sample_4.2 | ecosystem: Environmental > Terrestrial > Soil > Wetlands | place: USA...
AAGCTGGGCCGCCCGCGCGAAAACCTCTTTCAGCAAATCTGGCAGGCGGCGCACGCGGCTGCGGGACTGGACGCGCCCGCCCCACCGGAACCCGTTCTGGCCGCCCGGGCCGCAGTGCCGTACCTCACCGAGCCCTGGTACTGTTGAGCGGAGCCCACGCGGGACCAGTTGGTCCCCATCGCCAAAGCGCGCGAAGCCGTCCGCCGCGCGGAATCGTTTGTGTGACCGCCGAAAACCAGGAATCAACACAGTGAGCACGGAGAAACGGAGGGCACCGAGGGCAGCGTGTGTTTTCCCTCGTGAGCTCTGTGCCTCTGTGTGCTCTGTGTTAGCCTTTTCCTTTTGCGGTGGATTGCTGCGCAGACCATGAACTCCGCAAATCCAAAACGCCTGTTGCTGCTCACTTCCAAGCTCGGCTACCAGGCGCGCGCCTTCGCTGATGCCGCGCGCCGCCTGGGCCTCGAGGTGGTGTTCGGCACCGACCGCTGCCACCAGCTCGAAGATCCCTGGGGAGATGCCGCTTTGCCGCTGCACTTCGAGCGTCCCGAAGAATCCGCCGCGGCGATCGTCCGCGGCGCGGCAGCCACGCCGGTCCACGCGCTGTTGGCGCTGGGCGACCGCCCGCTGGCCGCCGCCGCACATGCAGCGTGCGCGCTCGGCCTGCCCTACAATTCGCCCGGGTCCGTGGACCTGGCGCGCAACAAGCTCCTCCAGCGCCAGACGCTGCGCGCCGCCGGTTTGCCCGTTCCGCGGTTTCTCAGCTTTGCTCTGGAGGAAGAGCCTGACCGCGTGCTGCCGCGCGTCCCGTTTCCCTGCGTCGTAAAGCCCCTGATGCTCTCGATGAGCCAGGGCGTGGTCCGCGCAAACAACGCCGCGGAATTTCGCGCCGCCCTGGCCCGCGTCCGTGCGCTGGTAGCCTCACCCGAAATCCAGGTAACGCGCGAGCAGGCATTGGACCGCTTGCTGGTGGAAAGCTACATCCCCGGAGGCGAGGTGGCGTTTGAAGGCCTGATCGAGGGCGGCCGATTGCGCACCCTGGCGATCTTCGACAAGCCGGACCCGCTTGAAGGCCCGTACTTCGAGGAAACGATCTACGTCACTCCGTCGCGCCTGCCGGAAATCCTGCAACGCGCCATCGAGGAGTGCGCGCAGCGCGCCGTCACCGCCCTGGGGCTCGAGCGTGGCCCGTTGCACGCGGAATTTCGCATCAACGACCAGGGTCCCTGGGTGCTGGAGGTGCAGCCGCGGCCCATTGGCGGCCTGTGCGCCCGCGCGTTGCGCTTCGGCTCCCAGAGAATGCCGCTCGAAGAGTTGCTGCTGCGTCACGCGCTGGGTGAAGACGTGCACGCATTCGCGCGCGAACCAGAAGCCTCCGGTGTGATGATGATCCCGGTTCCGCAGTCCGGCGTTTTCGAGGGTGTGGAGGGGTTACAGGAAGCGGCGCGCGTCCCCGGGATCGAATCCATCGAAATCACCGCGCGGCTGCACGATTATGTCGCGGCTTGGCCGGAAGGCTCCAGCTACCTGGGCTTCCTCTTCGCGCGCGCCGCGGAGCCCGCTGCCGTAGAGTCCGCCCTGCGCGCGGCGCACGCCTGCCTTCGCTTTGATCTTCGCGCGCGCTTGCCCGTTGAGCACCCTCTCGCGCACCACTCGGATCGCGGGTAGCCGCGGTCAGTGCGTTCAGGACCGCGGGCTTTTCCCGCGCGGTGGCTCTCGCCTCACGCGGTTTGCTGCGTGCGCGAAGGTATAAACGCCTCGTGGGCCCTGACCAGCGCCCAGAGGATGACCAGCGAAATCAGAAATCCAACCACGCTGGCGATGCGAATGAGCGGCCACAGTGTTGAGAGCGGCAGAACACCAGGCAGCGCCAGATGCATGCCTGCGAGCACCGCCTCCATCCGCTCCTCGGAGCCGGGCAGGAAGACGGAGCAAATCCCGCTCAGCAGATGGAGAAGTGACAAGCCGATGGCCAGCAGCCGCGCCGGTGGCTTTAGCTTCAGCAGGCCGATCCCCGCGTAGATGCACACCGGCAGGTAAATCAGATAAATCGCCCGGGCAGCGGCGCCGTAAATTACGACTCCAAACAGGACCACGGGAAACCCTCGAAGCGGAGCGAGCATTAGCCCGGGCACTCCCATCAGGTACAGCAAGGCAATCAGCGTGATGCTGATGGGTCGTTGCGGTCCGAGAAACAAAGTTTTTGCGGAGCCGTCCGTCGCCGAGTAATGGCCGGTGGTGGCGTATTCAGCGAATTGTTCCCGCACGCTCCGCAAATTGAAATAAACGAGCCACCACGCACCCACCAGCGCGGGGATGGCCATGACCCCCAGCAGAACCCTCCACACCGCCGCGGGAGGCGGCGACCCGGCACGAACCGGAAGCATCGGCCCGATCAGGGCCAGACCCAGCACGCTGAAGATCGAAGTGAAGAGCATCAGTGCGCCAAACACCAGCACACTGGCCCGTGCCCACGGCCGCAGTTTGAGCACTCCGATTCCTGTGGCGATGCCCCAAGCGGAGAGGGCGGAGTACAGCACCAGCGCAATCCCGAGGGAAAAGTTCAGGTTAGGGATTGGGCCGATCTCGGCGGAGGATGGCGGCCGTCTCAGCAAATATATTCCGCCCACAACCGTGGCCACAGACATCAGCAGGGTGAAGCCGCTACCGAGAAAGATAATGGTGGCCGCGAAGGTGATTCCGGCGGTCCGCTCTTTGCGCTGCATGGAAAGTGTGGATGCCGTCAGGTCTCTCGAGGACGCGGTGCCCGCGAACCCGGCTCGCCGCCGGGCTCAGCCCTTGGTCCGTTGCGGTACGAATCCTTCCGGCAATTTCGCGCCTTCGCCGAAGAAGAACTGCTCCATCTGCTCTTCCATCAATTTGTGGGAGTTGGGATCCAGCGGGTTCAGCCGGTATTCGTTCATGATCATCTTCGAATGTTCTACCCACAGCTTCCAGGCCTCCGCAGACACGTTGTCGAACACCCGCTGGCCCAGTTCGCCGTTCCAAGGGATATAGTCCAGCCCAGGCATTTCTTTGCCGAACTTCACGCACTTCACCATGCGCTGCCCCGGCTTGGCGGGCATCGGTGCGGGCTGCGAGGGTCCACAATGCTCATCGGCCATGTTCGATTGCTCCTCTGAGGATGATCAATCAACCAGCATACCGCATTCCGCGCCGCGCCGGGCCGGCCTAAATCTTTCCTGCGACCGCCGCCTCATAAAACTGTGCCACCGCCTGGTCCACGCAGAATTCCCAGCACATCATTCCCAAACCCTTGAACCGTTCCGGCACGGAATAGCGACGTTGGGCTTCCGGCAGGGGCACGCCCAGCTGCGCCATCTGTCGCGCGTGCTGTGCCAGGTCTGCGAACACCGTCTTCAGCAATTCAACCCCTTCCTGACCGCAGACGGGCCCGTGGCCGGGAACGAATAGTGTCTTCCGTCCAAACCGGCCGAACGCATCGAGCGTCTGCATCCAACTGGCCACGTCGGCATCCATCGTAACCGGGTAGCTGTGGTTGAACAGCAGGTCTCCGGCGAACACGATTTCCTGCGCGGGCACACGCAATATCAAGTCGCCCGGTGTATGCCCGGGATGCGTCTCCAGCACCAGTTCAAGCCCGCCCAGGTCAATCTTCATGGGAAGTTCGGATGGCTGCAGGGAGCGCGTGGGAAGGGTCAGCACCGCCGCATCGACCAGCGCGGCCACGTTTTTCAGGGCTGCCAGGTCGCCTTCCGCGTGCTTCTGATCGTCCTCCGACACCGCATCGTGCAGGTGCTTTTCCGCGGCTTCCAGGAACTGGCTCTTATCGCTTTTTTGCAGCGGCACGTAGCGTTCCTGGATCAGTGGCCCCACCTTGGCATGCGCCCAGATGGGAATTTTCGCCTCTGCGTATTGTGAATTTCCGCAGGTGTGGTCGAAATGGTAGTGCGAGTCGATGGCGGCCATCACCGGGCGCTTGTAGACCTTCTGCAGCGCTTGCAGCTGGAACGCGGCGCCTTTTGCGGTGGCATATCCTTCCCACACGATGGCCGCATCTCGCCCCAGGAAAAATCCGCCGTTGCACAGCGTGTCGAAGCCCTTGGTGGTGTCGGAGACGACCGCGTACACACCCTCCGCGATTTTTCGCGCGCTGGCAAAGCCTCCATCGAGCAACAGCGGACCGGCGGGGTGCGCCGCTTGGGAAGGCGTTCCTGCGGACGTGGGCCATCCCCAGCCTTCCGTGGCCCAGGCGGCGCCGGCCAGCGATGCCCCAGCCACAAAGCTGCGGCGTGCGAGCGCGCGTTTGGCGCCTTGTTTCATTTTCATGCGGTTCTCCGGCGGGCAGGGTTGGCCCCGCAATCGAACCTTAGGCTATCCTCCGGCGCCGGTGGCGTCAAATTGCGCCCCGCGCTTCGGTTCCCTCCCGTCGCGCCGGCCGGCAAACTGACGTACCGGCCCTGCCCGGCGTGCTTTACTCTCACTTCTCCCGATGCTACTTTGATCAACGAGCCAGCGCGCTGCCGTTTCCGTGGCTCCCCGCATGCGCCGCCGGCGTTTGCAGATTTTTCTGAGAGCGCCTGATGGCTAACGGTTCCGCTTCCGCACTCTCCGCGCGCTTCCCGGCTTTTTCCGAGCCCGCCGGCAAACCGCGCCGCGGATGGTTGGAGCGTTGGGAACGCGTGGGATTTGAGGACTACAGCCTGAGCCTCACGCCGCACCCTCGCTTCCGCCCCGCGCCCGGGGCCCGCGGCGCGCACCGCATCGAAGTCAGCGAATTTCGCGTGCCCATGCCCGGCCTGGGCCGCCAGTTGGACGGCCTGCGGATCCTCCACCTCACGGATATCCATCATGGTCTGTATTTTTCCGCCGAGGCCTTGCTGGCCGCGGTTGAGCTTGCCAATTCGCTTGAGCCAGACATGGTGGCGCTTACCGGCGACTACGTCTCCTACTCCCGCAATTTCGCGCACTCCGCGGCAGAACTTCTGGGCGGCCTGCGCGCGCCGCGCGGCGTGTTCGCAGTGCTGGGCAATCACGATTTTCGCGTCGGGGCGGACCTGCTGACGCGCGCCTTGCGCCGCAGCGGCATCGAGGTGCTGCGCAATCGCCACACCATGCTCCGTGCCGGCGCCGCCGAGCTATACCTGGCTGGCGTGGATGACCTGTGGTTCAACTCGAATCTCCCGCGGGCGCTGCGCGATATTCCGCGGGGGCGCCCGGTTGTTTTGCTCTCGCACAACCCGCGCATCGTGGCCGCGGCCGCGCATTATTCGGTGGACCTGGTGCTCTCCGGCCACACCCATGGCGGCCAGGTGCGCTTGCCGTTTCTGGAGCGCATGCGAGACGGAGATGCCTCACCCAGCCGCCGGCGCTTTCACACCGGATGGGACGCGCTGGGCCGCACGCGCATCTACATCAGCCGCGGCATCGGCACCATCGTTGTGCCCTTGCGTCTCGGTTGCCCACCGGAAATGCCGCTTTTCACTCTGTCCGCCCGGGCCGCTTTGTTCTGATCCCGCGGCAAGACGCTTCGCGCAGCCCCTGGCCGCGGCCGCGGTTCCGCAGCCGTGCCTCCGTGCCAGTCTCGGTCGCACCATCTTCGCCAAACAAAAAGGCCGGGCGGCTTCGCCCGGCCTTTTGCCGTTCACATTCCTGCTTCCAGTTATCGCGGCGGCTTTCCCCCTCCGCGCTCTCCGCCGCGTTCACGCCCCTCTCCGGACTTGCCCTGATGCTGCTGTTTGCCCTCGGTGTGGCCTCCGCCGCCCGCGGACTTCCCCTGGCCGCCGGCCCCTGCGGCATTTGAGTCTTGGGGATGCGCGCCCGCATTGGAGTTCGCCGCCGCGCTGCCCGACTGCCCTCCGTTCTTGAACGAGCCTTGTTGGCCGGTCTGCGCGGCCGGCTGGCCTTTGCCCCCATTCGCTGCGGACGCGTTCGCGTTTTCGCGGCGTGCCGCGGTCACTCCCGGGCCGGAAAAAACGCCCGCCGTCTTGGTTGCAGCCACACTCGGATTCCCGTGATTGGCGGATTCGCGCAGCGCCGGATTTCCGCGCGCGGCTTCAAAATGCTGCGTCTGAACGGAGGTCGCGGAAACATGCCGTTCCCGCCCCGCAGCCACTTCCGCCGAGGTAGGCCGCGCAGTGATCCCGCCGGTCCCTCCGTTGTAGCTCACCCGCCTGGCAGCCGTATTGTTGACCACCACTTCCCTCGTATACGTGTTGTGCACCACCGTCACGTTTACCGCGGTCACCGAGCGGTTGTAATAGAAGTTGCGGCCGGACCAGTACCCGCCCACAAAGCCCACGCCCGTATATCCGAAGCCGTAATTGATCCCGCCGTAGAACCCCACGTGCGGTCCCCAGTAGCCGGCATGCCAGAAGTAGCCGCCCGGACCGTACCCCCAGTAGCCCGGAGTCCAAAGCAGGCCGGGTTCCGGCGCCAGCACCCAGGTGCCCGGCACCCAGAAATAGCCCGCTGGACCATAGGCCCAATAACCGGGCGTCCAGATGTACCCGGGCGCAGGACATACCGGCTGCACATAAACGGGCAGCGCTGGCGGCCCGATATGCACCGCCACACCTACGGCAACCTGCGCGTTCGCGCCGGCCGGAACAGCCACAAACACAATTCCCAGCAGCAACCAATGGACCAGCTTCAGGTGGCGCATCCGATTCGCTCCTCTGCTCTCGCGTTCGAGAGTGCTTTGCTTGCTGGCGCGGCCATCTCCGGCTTGCCGGAGTGGCTGCGTCCCGCACCCCGATCCTGACGGCAGGAGGCTGGACTTTCCCTGCGCGCGTACTCACCCATATGTTAAACCCGGGTCTTCCCCAACAGTTGCGGTGGCTTAGAGGCCGTTGCGTGACTCCAACTCCCCCCGGGGGATTCTCAGCGGAGCCCCGCACTGCTCGCCCCGCGCGACGATTCCTCTGGCGGGCGTGGAGGTGCCGGGCTAAGATTCCGGGGCCACGGGGCAGCCCGGGGCTGGGCTTTGCACCCCTCGTGGATTGCAACTTGGCGGAACCCGCGGGCCAGCCCATGCGTCCAATCACAACGGGGTCGGAACCGGTGGTGTTCTGGACTCCGCATTTCCCCTTGAGACTGTGTGCCGGAGAATTTTTCTGGCGCTGCGGGAGGCCCGGGCGCCGGCTGCGGGCGAATCATGGATTGTGCGATGCAGGTTGGCGGGGCGAAAGGATGGGGAGTGAACATGAATCACATTGCAGCCACAGTTTCCGCAGGGCGCCGCGCGCCCGGCATCCTGGCCGCGCTGCTGTTTGCGGGGGGCGCCTTTCTCGCGCCCGCGCTATCCGCCCAAACCGTGGACGAGGTGATTGCTTCGAGCGTGCGCGCCCGCGGCGGCATGGAGAAACTGCAATCCGTGCAGACCCTGCGCACCACGGCCACTATCATGTTCGGCGATATCCGCGCCAAGGCGGTGCAGACCAACAAACGCCCCGACAAGGTGCGCGAGGAGTTTTCCCTCCAGGGACTCACCCTGGTGCAAGCCTACGACGGCTCCACCGCCTGGCAGATTGATCCCTTCGGCGGGCGAAGGGATCCCCAACGCATGTCGGAGGACGACGCCAAATCCCTGGTGGTGGATGCCGATGTGGATCACCCGCTGGTGAACTACAAGGAGAAGGGCCACAAGGCGGAGCTGGTGGGACACGATTCCGTGGAAGGAACGGACTGCTACAAGATCAAGCTCACCCTCAAGAACGGCGACATTTTTGTTTACTACCTGGACGCGGATTCCTTCCTGGAATTGAAGCTGGAGACGCAGATGAAAATTCGCGGGGCCATCCAGGAAAACGAGACCTACTACGGGGATTACGAGCAGGTGAATGGCATCTACTTTCCATTCGCCGTGGAGTCGGGGCGCAAGGGCGATTCCAACCGCCAGAAACTCACCGTCGAAAAAGTGGAAATCAACGTTTCCGTGGGAGATTCCTACTTTGTGATGCCTGTGGCGAAGCCCGGCGCGGCCCCGGCGGGCGGCTCCCGATGAGCCGCGAAGCGTGCTCCCGCTGCAGTGGTTCGAACGCTTCGCTCCGCGAGCACAGCGCGGGCCTTCGCCCGCAGGTGCAGCCTGGGCGCGAACACAACTGGTCCAAGAAGGGTCGTGACGCGATGAAACTCCGTGCGCTTCGTTTGCTGATCGGATTGCTGGCCGCAGGGTTGTTGCCGGCCACGCGCCTGGCCGCGCAGAATGCGCCGTTTGATTCGGACACCATCTCCGGCCTGGGCGCGCGCAACATCGGTTCCGCCACCATGAGCGGGCGCATCGCCGCGGTCGCCGCGGTCAAGGAGAATGGGCGGCTCACCGTCTATGCCGGCACGGCCAGCGGCGGCGTGTGGAAATCCATGAACGGCGGCACCACCTTCAAGCCGGTGTTTGATAAACAGCCCGTGCAGTCGATCGGGGCGGTGGCGGTCACTCCCGCGGCTCCCAAGACTGTTTGGGTGGGCACCGGAGAAGCTTGGACGCGCAACAGCACTTCCGTGGGCGACGGCGTTTACAAATCCACCGACGGCGGCGACAACTGGAACAATATGGGCCTGCCCAATTCCGAGCGTATCGCCAAGATTCTGATTGATCCCACCAACACCGACACCGTTTACGTTTGCGTTCCCGGCAAGCTGTGGAGCGACAGCGACGATCGCGGCGTTTACAAGACCACCGACGGCGGCAAGTCCTGGTCGAAGATTTTGAAGGGCGCCAACCTTTCCACCGGCTGCGGGATGCTGACCATGAGCAGCCGCGATTCCAGGGTCCTGCTCGCCGGAATGTGGGACTTCCGCCGCAAGGGCTGGACCTTCCGCTCCGGCGGGGAGAGCGCAACCGCCCCCAGCGGCAGCGGCCTTTTCAAGTCCACCGACGGCGGGGCTACCTGGAGTGAGCTGGATGAAAGGTCCGCCACGGGTCTGCCGGCCAAGCCCTGGGGACGCATCGCCGTCACCATGGCGCCCTCCAACCCCAGCGTGGTTTACGCGCTGATCGAATCGCCGCACAGCGCGCTCTACCGCTCCGCCGACGGCGGCGCCACCTGGGAGCGCCGCGACGACAGCCAGTGGATGGTCTGGCGGCCTTTCTATTTTGCCAATCTGATTGTGGACCCCAAGAACGAAAACAAGCTCTACAAGCCCGACCTCGCCCTGATCATGAGCAACGACGGCGGCAAGAGCTTCAGCCAGGTTTCCGGCGGCGCCCACGGCGATTTTCACGACGTGTGGATTGATCCCGATGATCCCGAGCGCCTGATCACCACCGACGACGGCGGCATCTGGTATTCCTACGACGGCGCCAACACCTGGTGGAAGGGCAACAATCTTCCGGTCTCGCAGTTCTATCACGTCAGCGTGGATCTGGCCGATCCCTACCACGTCTTCGGCGGATTGCAGGACAACAGTGTGTGGATGGGCGACAGCGCCTACCCCGGCGGCATCACCAATGGCCGGTGGGAAAATCTGTACGGCGGAGACGGCTTCTGGGCGTTTGCCGATCCCGCGGATGCCGATTATGTGTATGCGGAATCGCAGGGCGGGGAATTGGCGCGCGTCAACCGCCGCACCCACTTGATTCGCAGCATCAAGCCGCAGCCGGGCATCGGCGAACCCAAGTACCGCTTCAATTGGAATACGCCGGTGCACCTGAGCCCCAACGAGTCCGGCACCATCTACGTGGGCGCGCAGTTCCTGTTCCGCTCGCGCGATCACGGCCAGAGCTGGGAAAAGATTTCGCCGGATCTCACCACCAATGATCCGGAAAAACAGAAGCAGGAGCAATCCGGCGGCGTTACTGTGGATAATTCCGACGCCGAAACCCACACCACGATTTATTCCATCAGCGAGTCCCCGCGCAACGGGCAGGTGATTTGGGCCGGCACGGACGACGGCAATCTGCAAGTTACCCGCGACGGCGGCAAGTCCTGGACCAATGTGGTCTCCAAGGTTCCTGGCATTCCCCCGGCTTCCTGGGTTTCCTGGGTCGAGGCCAGCCGCTTCAACGAAGCCACCGCCTACGCTGCCTTCGATCGCCACACCTTTGGCGACATGACGCCGCACGTCTTCAAGACCACCGATTTCGGCAATACCTGGACGCCGGTGGTTTCCGCCACGAGCGGCGTGCGCGGTTACGCCCACGTGATCAAGGAAGACCTCGTGCGGCCCGACCTGTTGTTTCTGGGCACCGAGTTCGGCCTGTGGATTTCGCTCGACGGCGGCGCCCACTGGGCACAATACAAGGGCGGGGAAATGCCCAGCGTGGCCGTGCGCGATATCGTCGTCCACCCGCGCGATTCAGACCTGGTGCTGGCCACGCATGGCCGCGGCATCTGGATCGTCAACGATATCTCCCCGCTTCGCCAGCTCACCCCGGACGTGTTGCAGAAGGAAGTCACCTTTCTGGCCGGCCGGCCCGTCGAGCAGCGCTTCGTGGCCTTCGGAGGATGGTCGGAGGGTGACGCCTCCTTCACCGGTCCCAATCCTCCCAACGCAGCGGTCATTACCTACTACCAGAAGAAGCGGCACATCTTTGGCCGGATGAAGATCGAGATTCTGGATTCGCAGGGCAACGTGGTGGACACCGTGGCCGCCAGCAGCCGCCGCGGGCTTACCCGGGTCACCTGGTCCATGCGCCGCAAGGCCCCGCATGTGCCTCCCGCGGCCGTGGCCGCGTTTGAGGCCTCCACGGGCCCGCGGGTGCTGCCCGGCAATTACACCGTGCGCATGACCCGCGGAACGGACGTGTACACCACGCCCCTGGTCCTGGGGCTGGACCGCCGCGCCACCTACACGCTGGACGACCGCCGTCAGCAGTACGACGCAGTGATGCGCGTTTACGACCTGCTGGGCGACATGTCCTTCGACGTGGATCGCATCAATGGCGTGCGCGAAGCCCTGGCCGAGCGCGCCGCCAAGATTCCGGAAAAGGATCCGCTGCGCGCCCGCCTGGCGGCGATCGAAGCCAAGGCCGACGACCTCCGCAAGAAAATCGTGGCCACCAAGGAAGGCGGAGCCATTACCGGCGAAATCCGCATCCGCGAAAAGACCACGGAACTCTACGGCGAACTGGTGGATTACGAAGGACGCCCCGCCGATTACCAGATCGCGCGCATCGCCGCTCTCCAGAAGGAACTCTCCGACGTGGTTCAGGAGTTCGATGCGTTCGCCGGCAAGGACCTGGCAGAAGCCAACACCGCGCTGAAGAAAAAGAAGCTGCCGCCGGTCGAGCCGCCGACCCGCGCCGATTGGGACAAGGCTTCCAGCGGTGGCGGCGCCAGCGGCGCGGGGATGGATCGCGCGCGCCTCCGTGATCTCAGGCCCCTGCTCGAAAACCGGTAAATACTCTTCTGGAGCTTGTCCCCTGGGTGGGACCAATCTCGCTGGTCCCATTGCGGCGAAAAGAGACATTTTGTCTGTCGGTGGGAACGCAAGAACCGGGCAGTTGTATCCCTGCCGTACACCTAGTTTCCCCGAGGGTCCGTTCGGTGTCCTACTCCCGCTACTCGTCACTCGCCACAGTCCACTCTCTTTGAGGTAGACTCCCGCGGAGCCTCCGCCATGCAGCGCTTCACAGGACTGATCGGAATCGCGCTGGTGCTTGCGGCCGCCTGGGCGTTCTCCTCGGACCGCCGGGCCATCCGCCTGCGCACCGTGCTCTGGGGCATGGGACTTCAGCTTGCCTTCGCCCTCTTTGTCCTGAAGACCGACATCGGCCTGCGCCTGTTCCGTGCGCTCGGCGCGGGCGCGGAATGGCTCCTGAGCTTTTCTTTTGCCGGCTCGGAGTTTGTCTTCGGCCAGCTCGGCAGAAAAACCACGCCCTTCGGCTTCATCATCGCCTTCCAGGTGCTGCCCATCATCATTTTCATCGCCACGTTTTTTTCCATCCTGTATCACTTCGGCGTGATGCAAGCCATCATCCGCCTGGCCGCGCGAGTGATGACCCGCTTGATGGGCGCGAGCGGCGCGGAATCGCTGGACGTAGCCGCCAGTGTCTTCATGGGAATCACCGAGGCACCGCTCACCATCCGCCCCTATCTTGCGACGCTCACACGCTCCGAGATGATGACCGTAATCACCAGCGGAATGGCCCATATATCCGGTGCGGTGATGGGCGCATATATCCTGTTCGGCGCAGAGGCGCGTCACCTGCTCACCGCGGTGATCATGACCGCGCCCGGCACGCTGGTGATCTCCAAGATGCTGATTCCGGAGACGGAGCAACCGCTGACCGCCGGCCGCATCCATCTGGAGCGCACGGAAGAGGAAAAACATGAAAACGTGCTCGACGCCGTCACCCGCGGCGCCACCGACGGCCTGCACCTGGCGCTCAATGTGGCCGCCATGCTCATCGCTTTTCTTGCGCTGGTCGCGCTGGTCAATGGAATCTTCGGCGCCGCGCAGGAGTGGCTGCTAGGACATGGCGTGAGGTGGTTCCCTGCCAGCCTTCAGGAGCTGCTCGGTTGGGTCTTCGCGCCGGTGGCCTGGTGCATCGGAATCGCCGGCAAAGACTGCCTGGCGGTAGGCAACCTGCTGGGCACGCGCATGGTGCTCAACGAATTCGTGGCCTACACCATGCTGGGCGCCGCCAAATACCAACTGGATCCCCGCTCCTTCACCATCGCCACCTATGCGCTGTGCGGCTTCGCCAATCTCGGTTCCATCGGCATTCAGATCGGCGGCCTCAGCGCGCTGGCGCCCAATAAACGCCATCAGTTGGCGGAGCTGGGATTTCGCGCCATGATTGCCGGCACCATGGCCAACCTCCTCTCCGCATCCATTGTGGGGCTGCTGCTGTGAATCGCCGCCGCACGCCACGGCTGCCCGCGGCGGGAGGGCGCGGCGATCTGTTCGCCCGCACGGAGCGCGCCGCAAAATTCTTGCTGGCCCGCACCCGTTTCCGCCCGCGCATCGGCGTAATCCTGGGAAGCGGCCTGGGCAATTTCGCGGAGTCACTGGCGCAGGCAACGCGCATCGATTACCGCCGCATCCCCGGGTTCCATGCCTCTACGGTGGAGGGCCATTCCGGCCGCGCGACCATCGGGCTGGCCGCAGGCGTTCCGGTGGCGGTGTTGGAGGGCCGCCTGCATTTCTACGAAGGCTATTCGATGGATCAGGTGACCTTCCCCGTGCGCGCGCTGGCGCGCGCGGGCGTGCGCACCCTGGTGATTACCAATGCCGCCGGCGGCATTCACGCGGATTTTCGCCAGGGCGCCCTGGTCCTGATTCAGGACCACATCAATCTGCAAGGCACCAATCCGCTCACTGGCCACAACGATGCGCGCTTCGGCCCGCGCTTTCCGGACATGACCCACGCCTATTCCGAGAGCCTGCGCCGCATCGCGCGCGAAGAAGCGGAGCGCCTGGGCCTGGAACTGGAAGAGGGCGTGTACGCCGCGGTGACCGGGCCGAGCTTCGAGACGCCCGCAGAAATCCGCGCGCTGCGCGGGCTGGGCGCGGACCTGGTGGGCATGTCCACGGTGCCCGAGGTGATCGTGGCGCGCCAGATGGGAGTTGAGGTGCTCGGTATTTCCTGCGTGACCAATCTCGCCGCGGGAATCCTGGATCAGCCCATCACCCACGAAGAGGTGCTGGAGACCGGCCGCCGCGTCCACACCCAGTTCAGCGCGCTGCTGAATGCCGTCCTGCCCCGCATCGCCAGAGAAACGCCATGATGCGCCCGCGCCCTACCATTCGTCCGTCGGGCCGTTCGGCGGGCTACAACTTGACGGTCGCGTCTCTCGCGGTGCTTCTGATTTCTTGCGCCTTGGCCGCGGCCACACGACCCAAGCGTCCCACACTGGCGGAAGCGCCCGTTGCGGCCGCCCAAGCTGCGGATCTACTCATCACCGGCGGAACCGTGGTCACCATGTCTCCCGCGGCTGGCTCCCCCCTCGGCATCGTGGAAGACGGAGCCGTGGCCATTCGCGGCGCCGAGATTCTGGCCGTTGGCCCGCGCGAAAAACTGGATGGGATCTATTCCCCCCGCCGCCGCATGGACGCCCGCGGACGCCTGCTGCTCCCCGGTCTCATCAATGGCCACACCCACGCGGCCATGACGCTCTTTCGCGGTCTGGCCAACGACCTGACGCTCGAAGACTGGCTCACCAAACACATCTTTCCCGCCGAAGCGCGCAACGTGACCGAAGACTTCTGCGTGTGGGGCACCCGCCTGGCGGCGCTGGAGATGATCCAGTCCGGCACCACAACTTTCGCCGACATGTATTACTTCGAAGACGCGGTGGCACGGGAAACCGAGTCCGCGGGCCTGCGCGGCGTGCTGGGCGAGAGCGTGATTGATTTTCCTGTGCCCGACAGCCGCGGCCCGGAGCAATCTTTCACGCAAATCAAATCGTTTCTCGAGCACTGGCGCGGCCATCCCCTGATCCGCCCCGCCGTCGCTCCACATTCGGCCTACACCTGTTCCGCGGATACTCTGCGGCGCGCCGCGGCCCTGGCGCGCAGTGCGGGAGCGCCGCTGTTGATCCACCTGGAGGAGACGCGCCACGAACGCGAGGAGAGCGTGGAGAAGAAACATCTCGCGCCGGCCGCCTGGCTCGATTCCATCGGCTTTCTCGGTCCGGACGTGACCGCGGCCCACTGCGTCTGGCTGGATGAGGCTGAAATCCGGTTGCTCGCCGCGCGCGGGGTGGGCTGCGTGCACAGTCCCGCGAGCAACATGATGCTGGCCAGCGGCGCCGCTCCCGTGCCCGCCATGCTGGCCGCGGGCCTGCGCCTGGGCCTGGGCACGGACGGCCCCGCCGGCAGCGGCAACGTCCTGGACATGATGCAGGCGATGGATCTGGCGGCGAAACTCCAGAAAGTATCGCGGCTGGACCCGCGAGCGCTCTCTGCCGCGCAGGCTCTGGAAATGGCCACCCTGGGCGGTGCGCGCGCCTTGCATCTGGAGGCGCAGATCGGTTCGCTTGAGGCCGGCAAGCAGGCGGACATCATCCTGCTGCGCACGGACGCGCCCCATGCCGTGCCTTCCTATGATGTTGCGGCCCAGATTGTCTATTCGCTGAACGCCGGAGACGTGGACACGGTCATCGTTGCCGGAAAAATCCTGATGGAGGGCCGCCGGGTGCTTACCCTGGACCCGCCGTCCATTCTGGCGAAAGCGCGCGAGTACGCCGGCAAGGTTCGCCACTCCCTGGAAACGCCGTAGGGGCGCTGCTTGCCGCAGATCCTGACGCGGGAAGGGCTGCGCCCTTTTCCACCGTCTTCACCTTGGACCAGCCGTAGGGGCGCTGCTTGCTGCGCCCTCTTCCCCGGGTTGGTTCCGCACGCTCACGTTTCGCCCTTCACTGCTTTCTGCCGCAGGATTTTCACCACCGTGGTGCGTATGGTTTCCGGCACATTCTTGTTCATGCTCAGCTTCTTCTGGTCGGTGGTCACCAGGCGCTGGATGAAGTGCAGGGAAACGTCCACCGGAGTCTTCGGGTTGTTCACCAGGTTGCGAACCACAGCGTAGTTCTTGATGTAGTTCCGGTTCAGCGAAATGGCGCGCAGCACCTCTTCGGTTACATTGGTCATGGCGGAGAAGGCTTCCACTTCCAGTGTGGTCAGCCGGGGCGATTGCAGCACGGCGCGCTGCACCAGCTTGTTGGGATCGCGGATCAGCGCCATGCGCTCTTCTTTCCCGCCCTTGAGCGCCAGCGTCAGCCGCTGGATCACGTTCATGCCGGCCAGCCGCTGGGTAAGAGTCTGCCGCTTGATGGGGTCGGGCTCCCCATCTCCCAGGTTTTTTTCCAGCGTTTCCCGGTCCGTTTCCTTGGTGAGCTCTTCGAACGTGCGCTTCTGTTCCAGCGTCAAGTCCGGCCGGTCCTTCAATGCCGCGACCAGTTCGGGAGCATCGGCCAGCCGTTCCAGGCTGTCCACCAGCGCCTGCACTGCGGCCGGGGGCAGGTGCTCCGCCACTTTGGCCAGCGCGCTGCCCGGAGCGCCCGGGTTGGCAGCCAGGGCCGCCGCCAGCACCGCCCGATCCTTCACATTCGCGGTTGCGTAGTCAAACAGGGCCGCCGCTGCGTCTGGAATCTTCGCTGCCTCCAGCAAGGCTTCCTGCGGCACGCTCAACAGCGCGTTCTGCGCCTTCTCGCGCACCGCTGGATCGCTGTCGGCGGCCAGCACCGCAAGCAACTCGGCGCGTACCCCCGGCTCCAGGCCTGCTCCCGCCGTTGCCACGGCCAATTTCCGCTCCCGCGTCGCACGGCCGGAGCGGATTTCGTCGCGAATTTCGGAGCTAATGGGGTTCGCCTCCGCTCCCTCGATTCTGGGCCAGGTCTTTTCGGGAAAGTGTAACGCTGCCCGGGGAATCCGGCTGTCCCACGGGCGGCATGCTCACACCGTTCAATTCCAGGATCAGTGCGAAGGAATTCTGGGCGGTCACGTCAAAATGGTCCGCGGCCTTGAACACCCGGCTCTCCCCGCGGCTCATGCGGCCCTGGAAGGCGCGTTTGCCGTCCGCGGCGATGGTCACATCCGTGGCCCGGCTCACTTCCACGCGCAGTTCCAAGTCCACCGGAATCGCAGTCGCCGGCCCTGCCGCTGAGGTTGGGCGATCTGCGGCCGTCACTCCGGTGGCCGCCAACGTCGCGCCCGGCGCGGGCTCGGTCGACGGTGGTGGCGGAGGCTTCGGGGAGGGCACCTGGGGCAAGGGACTGCGCCAGGTGCGCAGCGTGTTTCCATAGCGCGTCCAGAATTGCCACCCGCCCACGCCTGCAGCCGCGAGCAGCAGCAACACGATCAGCATCACTACAATGCGGCCCACCCAGGAAGGCGAAGCGTCTCCCTCCCCGCGTGTGGAGGCAGCCCACTCCGCCATTTGTGGTTTGTCGTTGGCGGCCTGGCCGTATTCCGCGACCAGAGATTCTTCGTCCAGGCCCAGGTAGCGGGCGATCGAGCGCAGGAAGCCGCGGTTGAACACCCCTCCGGGCAGCTCCTGCCAGCGTTCGTTTTCCAGGGCTTCGAGGAAACGTGTGCCGATGCGGGTGGCTTGGGCAACTTCATCCAGCGAGACGCCGCGCATCTCCCGTTCGCGCCGCAGATGCTCGCCGAACGTGCCTTTGGCCATGGCGGGCGCGCCACCGAAAATGGTGTCCAACGCGAAAAATTCCGTCCTGCAGGCACTATAGGCAGCCGCCCGGCCACTGTCAACGGTTCCAGCGCCCGGAACGCCGGCGCTACGGGACGCCGCGGCTGCGTTCATTTTGCCGGGCGGTTGACACTGGGCGATGGGTTGGTTAGCTTCGCCCCGGTCCCAGTCAGTTTGAGGATTGCAGATGCGGTCTTCTCCGAAGAAGGGCAGGCTCAATCGCCGCCGTTTTCTCGCGCTGGCGGGCGGTGCCGCTTTCGGAGCAGCCTCGGATATCCTGGCACAAAGCCGCAGCCCGGCCCCAAAGGCGCAGCCCGGGCGCCCCACCACCGCCGAATTCCCCAAAGATTTTCTCTGGGGTGCGGCCACCTCGGCCTATCAAATCGAAGGCGCGGTGGAGGACGACGGCCGCGGCCCTTCCATCTGGGATATGTTCGAGAAGAAGCCAGGCGCCATCTGGAATGGCCAGAGCGGCCGCGTCGCCTGCGACCACTATCACCGCTTCCGTGACGACGTAGCGCTGATGAAATCGCTCGGCCTCGGCGCTTACCGCTTTAGCGTTTCCTGGCCGCGCGTGCTGCCCGGGGGCACGGGAGCGGTGAATGAAAAGGGTCTGGCCTTTTACGACGCCCTGGTGGACGCACTGCTCGGCGCGGGCATCACCCCGCTGCTCACGCTCTTCCACTGGGATTTGCCGGAGGCTTTGCAGCTTCGCGGCGGCTGGATGACCCGCGATGCCGCCGGCTGGTTCGCGGAGTATGCCGCGCTGGTCACGAAACGCCTTTCGGACCGCGTCCCTTATTGGATGACCATCAACGAGCCGCGCTCCTTTATCGGCGCCGGATACCGCCTGGGCATTCACGCACCGGGCGAGCAACTCCCTCTAAGGGAGGCCCTGCAGGCCGGCCACCATCTTCTTCTGGCCCACGGCCGGGGCGTTCAGGCCATTCGGGCCAATGCCCGGCGGACCGTCCAGGTCAGCCTTCCGCTCGATTTTTCTCCCTCCGTCCCTGCCAGCCTGCACCCTGGCGCGGACGACGTTGCCGCCGCGCGCACGGCATCCTTTTCCGGAGCACCCCCCCGCGAGGGCGTGGAAGATTGGTGGCACCACAATGCCTGGTGGACGGACCCGCCCTTCCGCGGACCCTATCCGGAGGAAGCGCTGGCACTCCTCGGCAGCGACGCGCCGGAGGTGCTTCCGGGAGACGAGACGGTGATTCGCCAGCCGCTCGACTTCTTCGCCCTCAATCTTTATGGCGGCTGGCCGGTGCGCGCCGGCCGTGGCGGTGTGGCCGAGCCGGTTCCGCCTCCCGTGGGCGCGCCGCTCACCGCCTTCAATTGGGCCGTGGTGCCGGAAGCCCTGCGCTGGGGGCCGCGGTTCCTGCACGAACGCTACGGCCTGCCGATTCTGGTCACCGAAAACGGGCTCTCCTGCCGCGACTGGATTTCGCTCGATGGCCGGGTGCACGATCCGCAACGCATCGATTTCACCGCCCGCTACTTGATCGAGCTGCGCCGTGCCATGCGCGAGGGTGTGCCGGTGCGCGGCTATCTGCACTGGTCGCTGATGGACAATTTCGAGTGGCACACCGGCTACCGCGAACGCTTCGGCCTGGTGTTCGTGGACTTCGAGTCGCAGCGGCGCATGCCCAAGGATTCCGCCCGCTGGTATACGCAGCTCATCGCGTCTCGCGGCGCCTCATTGCAGGTGTAGGGGCGCCGCTTGCTGCGCCCCGCGCTGTAGTATCCCGGCCGGCGGCCGGGCTCGGTTTGCTACTCCACGATGACGCTGAGGACGTTGCTCTTCCCGTTGGCATTCATGATGTAAACGTCGTAGCTGCCGGGGACCAGGGAAGCGGGCACGGTCAGACGCAGCAGCGGGACATTGGCAATCTTCAACTCTGTCGCCACCGGCTGGCTGCCGAACCAAACTGTATTCTCGAGCAGCAAGCCGCGTCCGCTGGCCGTCACCTGATCTCCAGGGTGGACCCTCGGTGTGCAACAGGCGCTTCCAGCCGGGCGGACGAATCCAAGGAATTTCAGCTCTTCGCCAGCTCGAATGGTCACGCGTACAGGCTCCGATTTTCCGTTTGCCGTCTCGATGCGGAGTTCGTAGTCACCCGGTGGCAGGTCGCGGGGCACAAGCAATCGCACGTGGGCTTCGTCGGTTCGGCGGGCCTCAACCGCTCGCTCGCCGAACCACACTGCGTTTTGTTCCAGGAATCCCCGGCCCTTGATTTCCATCGGCCCGCCCGCTGCCGGCGCAAAGAGTGGGCCGAGCCTCTCGTTTCGCTCCTGGGAGGGGTATTGGATTGCGAACGGCACGTGCGCGGTCGGAAACCGGAGGAGACGCCCGTTCACGGCGAAGATTTCCGGCAAAGGCCGATATGGGAATTGAGCCACCACGGGTGGCGTGATCACTTGAAAGGTCCTGGCGCCGTCCTCGGTCGAAAGCAACTCCCCCGAGGAGGTCGCCCAACCGTGCGAATCATTGATGAAATCAAGTGGAACGGGGTAGGCTTTCGCCGATAACCCGGAGGGCAGAGATGGGGAAACCACCTGGTTCCGGAATCGAAACTTGGTGTCTTCACCCCGCGCCGCGGAGAAAGACCAGATGATGTGCGAGTCCACGATAGAAGGATTGGCCGTCTCCGCGTCGAATTGAGTGACGCTCCACGATTTCCCGCCGTCGCGCGTCTCGCACGAGAAAAAACGGGTGGCTTCATTGGTGAGCTGCATCTCTGCAGCCACGGCTCCCTCACTCGCGCTCTTGAACCCGATGGCGGTGAAAATGTGCCGGTCGGCTTCGTCGTCGGCGGGCAGCGGA